>Ga0272441_10009588_pt1 | contig 14917 bp, 19 predicted proteins | sample SSMProp6N_FD_193582 | JGI IMG/M metagenome (GOLD analysis project Ga0272441, IMG submission 193582) | Marine sediment archaeal communities from Little Sippewissett salt marsh, Falmouth, MA, United States - SSM-Prop-6N | ecosystem: Environmental > Aquatic > Marine > Wetlands > Sediment ... | reverse complement strand
ATAAGTCGCCACCCCGATATTTTTTATGTTTACACACATTTAAGCCTAATTAACAATTTAATTAATTTTTTATATATTTGCATTAGTTAATAAAGTTAATCAAGTTAATTAGCATGGAAAAATCATTGAAATACAGTCAATTAGCAAAGGCGCTTGGAATGGGTAATGCCAGTGTTACAATGGCAGTGAAGAATGGAAAGCTAATTCCAGAAGAAGGAAAAAAAGAAATAAACATTGAACATCCTGTTAATAAAATGTGGATCCAAAATCAAATTGTAAAAGGAAAAACATTTGATTTAAATAGAATTTATCAAAATAAAAATAAAAAAAGTGATCCAGGATCTTCAGGACCAATTGAAAATTTTGAAATTGTTGTTGAAGATGATATTCCTGTGAAAATAATGGATGGTGAAATTTTTGGTGATGGATCAAAAAAAACAAAAGCATCACAAAAAAAAGGAAATCAATCTAAAAATCAAGGTGTCACAACCCTTGATGAACTGCGCAAACTGGAATTAAAAAAGAAAAAAGCAGATTTAAAAAGTACAGAGAAAAAAATTATTCTTGATGAATTAAAAATTCAAAAATTAAAAGGTCAGTTAATTCCTTATGATGCAGTGAAAACTGTTTTTATTTACAGTGCTGAAACTTTTAAGAATACATATCAACAGGAAGTGAATGGTCTTGCAAATATTTTCATTGAAAGGTTGGGTGGTGAACATAAGCATTTTATTGAATTACAAAAAGAATTAACTGAAAAGATAAATGAAATTCAATTGATGGTCCAGGAACATTTGATTGCCGGATTGAATGGAATTGTTTCTGAATATCAGGAAGTCAGGGAACGTGGTGAAAAGAAATAAAAATAATAAACAGGAAGATTGTGGATTTTCAACATGCGTTGGATGTCCTTTTTATAATATATGTTATAGTAATGAGGAAATATAAAACTTGAATTATGAAAACAGTGAATGATGTAATTAAAAAATACAATGAAGAATTGGAAAACTACTTGGATTATTATGATGTGAAAGAAATTAGCAAAATACACAATGTTAAAAATCGGACAAGGTGTGAAACTATTCGTGATATTTTGGATGATTTAGAAAAGATTAAAAAATAAAACTTGAATTATGAACACATATTTTAAATGTAAAGATGAAAAACATCCTTTGGATTATATGGAAAAAGGAATTATTCCATTATCAAAAGGAATGACTGTTGCATATCACGGTATTGTTTATGTTGTTAATGATGTGAATTATCATTTGTCAACAGAAATTCTTCAGATTAATTTGTTTGTGAGAATATAATTATGCTTTGTAAAACATTTTGTGAAAACTGTTATTATAGAAGCACAGATGAATCTGGTCTTATTGTTATATGTGCAGCAATGATGGATAATATTACTGATCAAGAATATGATGAAAATAGTCTTGAAAATTGTGATTATTATATTAATACAAATGAAATATATGAATAAATAATGCAAGACACTAAAGATCTTCAACAGCGATTTTTAAATTTATTTAGTTCAATAAGAACAAATAAAATGTCGTTATCACCAAGTGAATACGCTGAAAAATACAGAAAATTAACTTCAGATGTTTCCACTATTACAGGAAAATTCAAATATAATATTACACCATATTTAAAAGAAGTTGTTGACACACTTTCACCATATCATCCTGCAAAGATTGTTGCAGTAATGAAGGGCGCACAAATTGGTTTCACTGAAGGTGTAATTGTTAATGGAATTCTTTGGATGATTGCAAATAATCCTGGAAACTGTCTTGCATTATCTGCAAATGATGATCTTTCAAAAGAAATGGTTGAAAGTAGATTGGACCAAGGAATTCAATCCTGTGGAATACAACATTTGATCCGGCCAAATACAATTAGAAAAAGAAACCAAAGGACCGGTGACACTTCAAAGTATAAAGAATATGCAGGTGGCCGTTTGTTTGCAGGTGGATTGAATTCGATTGACAAGCTTGCAAGGCAAAGATCCATTAGGTTTGGATTTTTTGATGATTGGGATGCAGCACCAATTTCAGATAAAGATCAGGGAAATATTTTTGATTTGATTCAACAAAGATTTAGCACAGCAGCAAAATCAATGAAACAGTATTATATTAGTACACCAGAAACAAAGCCATCCAACATTGAAAAAGTTTATCAAATGGGGGATCAAAGGAAATGGTTTGTTCCATGTCCAAAGTGTGGTGCATATATTGAAATATTATGGAACCATCAAAAAGACAAAGAAACAGTTGGTGTTTATTTTGAAAAAGATAGTGCAGGAAAATTGATTGAAAAATCTGTTGGATATGTATGTCAGGAATGTGGTGGATTTTTTAAAGAAACATATAAATATGATATGAATCTTAATGGCAAATATATACCAACTGCTGATCCAATAAGGGCCGGTTTTTATTCTTATCATATACCATGTTTTATTTCTGCACCGCACATGTATAGTTGGACAGATTATGCGCATAAATGGTTAGATATTTGGAAAGGTGGGAATGAAAGTAAATCAAAGCGAAAAGTATTCAGAAATCAAGTCGAAGGTTTGCCATGGGAAGATAAAAAGGAAAATGTGCAAAGAAATAGACTTATTAAAAATACAAGGAAATATGAAGTTGGCACTGTTCCAAATAAACAAAGCAAGGAAGATGGAAATGGAAACATTGTTTTATTGACATGTGCATGTGACTTAAACGGAACATTAGATGATGCAAGATTGGATTATGATGTTTTTGCATGGTCAGAAAATGGATCTGTTTATTCTGTTGATCAAGGAAGTGTTGGAACGTATCGAGCAAAGTCAGATCCAGAAAAAAGGGATTGTTGGACATATAGGAATGAAAAACCCAATAATGTATGGGATTATTTATATAATGAGATAATTGCTAGATCTTATTATACAGATGATGGCAATGAAAGAAAAGTAATGTTGACAGGAATTGATACTGGTTATTACACCCATTTTGCTTATGGTTTTATTGATCAATATCCAGGATCTGTTGTTGGTATAAAAGGTCGTGCAGATGATAAATTTGTAAAAATAAGTAAAGATGTAAGACTATACAAAGAAGCACGTGAAAGGCCAAATTTATATATTGTTGAAACTGATAAGATTAAAGATATTTTATCAGAAATGATCAATTTAAGATGGACAGAAACTGAACCACAGCCTGGTGGATTTATGAATTTTCCTGTTCCAACAGCAGAAAAATATACACCTAAATATTTTTCACAATATGAACAGGAAGAAAAAGTTATTGAAGAAAATGAAGATGGTGAACCGGTTGGTTGGAAATGGAAGAAGAAATTTGTTACTGCACAGAATCACTTCTTTGATACTGCTGTTTATAATATTGCATTACGTGAAATAATAAGTCAAAGGATCTGCAAGGAATTTGATATTAAGAATGGATCCTGGACTGATTTTGTGACAATTATAAAAAAAATAGCAGGAATTTAGGAATTGTCATAAAAAATTTTTTATCTTTGTTTAGAATTAGTCTAAATAAAAACAGTAAATGTCGACATGTACTGAAAAATTTTATATTGAATCAGCAACTTCACTGGAAGAAAAGCTGACCAGATACGGCCAAATTATTACTGCACTTGAAACGCACATGTTAGATGTTGCAGCAGGTAATTCAGATGTTTCTGAATATTCAATTGATGATGGCCAAGTCAAAATCTCAACAACATACAGGGATCCGGTTGCAATTGCAAAAGCAATTGACAGATTCACTTATTTAAGAAATAAAGTTTTAAATAAATTAAATGGTCGATCTTTTGCACTTAAAAATTGGAGGGGATTAACATAAATGGCTTTTTTAGGAATTAATTGGAATTTCAGAAACAGATCTTCAGAATTAGATCCAAAATCATATTCGACAAGTGATTATTGGTCAGGTGAAAATATAATGGCGGTTGAATTTAATGGTGAAAAAACACCATATGAACTTGGAAATCCTTTGAGTTTTAAACTTGATTATTATTCTTTAAGACTTCGTGCATGGGAATCATATTTGATGTCAGATGTTGTTCAGAATGCTATAAGAAAATATTGTTTATGGATTGTTGGATCAGGATTGAAGCTGCAAAGCAATCCCATTGTGGACGTTTTAAAAAAATACAGTGTTGATCTTAATGAAAATCAAATAAAAGATTTTACATTGTCAGCAGAAAGTCAGTTTAGACTTTATGCAACAACAAAAGAATCTATTTATTCCAAAGAATATAATTTGCATGATGAAGCAGTTGAATCACTTAAAAATGCACTTTTAGCAGGTGATATTCTTTGTATATTAAGATATAAAGGTGGTGTTGTGTCTATTGAAACAATTGATGGAAAACATGTACAAACACCAATAATGTCACATTATAATGATGATGCTGTAAAGCGTGGCAATATTATACAGCAAGGTGTTGAAGTAGATTCAAAGGGAAGTCATGTTGCTTATTATATAAGGCAATCAGATTTTTCATATAAAAGAATTTTAGCAAAAGGATCAAAAACAGGAAGAAGAAATGCATGGTTAATGTATGGATTAAAACACAAAAAATCTGATGTTCGTGGAATGTCTTTATTAACAGCAGTGTTGGAAACGGCTGCAAGTATGGACAGATATAAATCTGCTGCATTAAAAAGTGCTGAAGAAAATGCAAATGTTCCTTATACAATAGAACATGGTCAAAATTCAGATGGTGAAAATCCATTGGCACAATCAATTGCAGCTTCTTTTGGAAAAGGAAAAGGTGTTGATCCTGAATTGGATCCTGAAATTTGTGATGCTATTGCAGCAAAAGTTGCAAAAACAACAAAAGGTCTTGCATTTAATATGCCTATTGATGCACGTTTAAAAAGACATAATGCAGATACGGATTCTAATTTTCAAGCATATTTTAATATAAATATTGATATTATATATGCAACATTAGGAATTCCACCTGAAGTTGCAATGGATAAGTTTGGTGGTGCTTATTCTGGAAGTCGTGCAGCAATTAAGTCATGGGAATTCAAAATTATGGTGGACCGTGAAAACATTTTAAAAAGGCAATTTTACAAACCATTTTTTGATTTATGGTTGGATATTGCAATTTTAGAAAATAAAGTTCAAGCACCTGGATATCTTGATGCTATGATTAAAAATGAAAATATGATTTTAGAAGCATATAGAAATTCAAGGTTTATTGGTCAAGGTGTTCCACATATAGATCCAGTCAAGGAAGCAACAGCAGAAAGAATTAAATTAGGTGATAAACTTGAAAATGTTCCATTGACTTCAATAGAACAATCAATGGAAAATTTAAATACTGGTGATTTTGATCAAAATATTAAAAAAGTACAATATGAAAAAGAAATTGCAAAAGATTTTATTGATGATGGTTCTGCTGTTGTCAATAGCGGTGACAGTTAAAGGACAATATCAGGTTCCTGAATATGTACAAAATTATGATAGTGATAAACCAACCGTTTATGCTGTTGATTTAGGTGGTGGTTATCAGCAAGTTGCAGACAGCACTGCAAAAGCAGATCTTTCTTTTTATAAACGTGTTGTTGGAATGATGGTTACATATAATAATGGTGCTGATTGGATAACAGAAAGATATGATGGTGTTGATACAACAACAGTCAATTGGGTGGATCCTGATAATTGGTCAAATGTCGGAACAGCAGTTAAAACAGTTATTGGTGAACAAGAAATTTCATACAATACAGATGATTATACATTAAACATTCCAACTGGACTTGGACCTGTTTTGCAGGTTGGTCAGGAAAGGTTTACAATAGTTTATAATAATACATCAGATACATTATTTAATGGAACAGTGGTTTATCCTGTTGGACAGGTTAGTGGACGTCCATCAGTTGAAAAAGCAATTGCAAACACACATGAAACAATTCAGTTTCCATTAAGTGTTTTGACAATGGATATTCCACCGGCTTCTGAAGGAATTTCAACAGGGTTTGGTTATGTAAGAAATTATAATACATCAACATTTTCACTTGGACAACCAATTTATCTTTCTGAATCTGATTCAGGTTTGTTGGTTGTTTCAAAACCTGAATTTCCTGATTATCCTGTTTTAATTGGTGGTGTTACTAAGTTAGGAACAACAGATGGTGAAATATTTGTTAGAATCGGTGGTGATGAACCAGAAAACACTGTTGTTAATTTTTGGAATGGTGTATTTAGAGAAACGTTTGATTTTAGAGTTACAGAATCAGGTGGAACAGTTACAGGAACATTGACACCATCAAATGGTCATGAAGATATGACAATGATTTTTTCAGATGGTTTCACAATGTTAGACACAGATCCAGGTGCAACAATAACTTTAACACCTGGAACAGACACAAATCCTGCAACAAATTATGTTTATATTCCAGAATCAACAAAAGTTTTAACTGTTAGCACATCAGATTGGCCAACAGCAGAACATATAAAAGTTGCACAAATTTTGTTGCAATCTGCAACAACAACAGGAACAAATGGAGCTTTAAGAAATCAAAATTGGAATGATGCGATTGAAAATACATCTACTTTTCAAGGTCATTTATCACATATTGGTGAAAAAATAAGGCAATTTGAATCTCAATGGAATTCTGGAACAGAAGGAAGTATTGATGCAGCAGGATTGCCAACTAATGTTTATATTGATGTGACACAGGGGACTGTTTATCAAATGCACAAACAGACTTTTCCTGCACAAACAATGTCAAGTGGTGATGATATTCATGTTGTAAATGATCCGGTTACACCATACAGAATTACAGCTAATTTAAATGATTTAACTGTTGATGCAAATAATTCTTCAATAAATAATAGGTGGACACCTGTTGTTGTTTGGGGTGTTATCAATAAAACTGGTGAAGAATCACATATAATGTTAAATTTACCATTGGGATCATACACTTCAGAATCAAGTGCAGTTTCAGATGCTTTGAATTATGCTGTTTATGATATTCCTAAGGAATTTCAAGGTGTTGGATTTTTAATTGCACGTTTTGTCATTAGAAAATCAGGAACAAGTTTCACGTATAATTCTGGTGTTGGTTATTTAGATTTGAGGGGGAAAATACCAAATACAACAGCAGGTGCAGGTTCTGGAAGTTCTGGAATAACTACATTTTTAGGCTTAACAGATACAGAAGCAAGTTACACACCATATGAATTTCAAATTGCAAATGCAGGTGGCACCGCTTTGGAAAGTCCTTCTGATTTAGTTTATACATCAACAGGATTGGGTGTTGGTGAAACATCGCCATCATATAAATTGGTAGTTGATGCAGCAGGAGTTAATGAAGTTGCAAGATTACTGTCAACTGATAATAATGCTTTTTTTAGCATTAGAGATGATGATACAGAAACATATTTTGGTGCGCAAGATGATAAATCTTATTTTGGAAGAAATGCAACTTTGTCAAGTGATAATTTAATAATTCAAGATAATGGATATGTTGGAATTGGTACAACAAGTCCAACACATAAATTTAGTTTAGTAGATGGTCGTGCAAGTATAAGAGAAACAACAGATACAGATTATGCTGTTTTATATTTTGGAAACGATATTTCAGCTACTGAAGCAGGTTTCTTTTTAGCTGGAAGTAATGCAACTGCATATGGTGGCGCACGTTCAGTAAATTTAATTAATTTAGACTCATATCCATTAACTTTAGGTACAAATGGTGCTGTTGATTTCTTTATTCAAAGTGGGGGAAATGTAGGAATAAATGATTTAACACCATCATATAAATTAGATGTAAATGGAACAGGGAGATTTACAGGAATAGTTAATTTTGATGTATTTCCAGTAACACCAAGTTCAGCACCAACAACAGATTATCAAGTTGCAAATAAAAAATATGTAGATGATAATGCAGGTGGTGGTGTTGTTTTTAACGGTTCGACGCATGGAACAGTTTCTGAAAATGATTTATTTGATGCAATGAAAGGTGATATTCCAAATACTAATGATGAAATGGTTGTTTCAGGTGGTTTGGAAACAGCTTCTGCAACATATATTGTGGCACGAGCTGTAAGAACATCATCAACAGCAATAACATTATATGTATTAACCGATTTAGGAGTAGCAACAACATATGTTGTAAATGATGGTGATACAACAACAAGGGTTCAAAGTTTAGCATGGTAAAAAAATAAATATGCCTTTTAAAAAAAATTGATGATTCAAAAAAAATATTAATATCAGTTATAACTGGTGTTATTATGATTGTAATTACCAACTGGTTTTCCGGTTATAAATTGAAAAAGCAAGCTATTGAAAGCAATACTTCTGCAATAAGCAAAATGGAAGGAAGTAAGGTTGATCAAGAAAAATTTAATCAATTTGTTAAGATGTATGCAGAATTTTCTGTTTTAACTGAAGAAAGATATACAATAATTAACAAAAGACTTGACCAACTTGAAGGAAGGCAGCGTGAAATTGAACTTAAAAAGCTAACAATGATTGAAAGAAATATTGGAATAATTCAAGAAAAAATGAAAATATTATTACATGAATATGGAATGAGAACAAGGGATGGTGGTGAAGTTAGCCTTCCATTAGAGTATTTTATAATTGAATCATAATATTATGGATAAAAATCAATTAAGAAATTTAATTATTCAAACATTAACAGCAATCAATTTATATTCTGATGATGCTGTTAATTTAATAATGGGAACAATTGCACAGGAATCTGGATTTGGAAAATATATCAAACAAATAAAAGGTCCTGCACTTGGTATTTGTCAGATTGAACCAAATACATTTAATGATATTTTAAACAATTATTTAAAATATAAATTTGAATTAAAGCTTGAAATTAGAAGGTTTTGCAATATTGTTGAATTTAATCAAGACAGTCTTGTTTATAATTTAGCATTTTCCATTGCAATGTGTAGAATTTTTTATTTAAGAATACCTAAAAAACTTCCTTCAGATTTGGAAGGATATGCAGGATATTGGAAAAAATATTATAACACTTATTTAGGTGCAGGAACAGAAGAAGAGTTTATTAATAATTATAAAAAATTTGTATTATGACACTTTATTTATCAGTATTGTTTGCAGCATTGATATATGCTTTGATTGATTATCTTGGAAAAGAAGGATCAGAAATTTTCACAAAGAAATATATATTAACATTTATTGTTAATGTATTAGCAGGATCATATTTAATTTGGGCTTTTAAATTTAAACCTGAAGTTTTTATGGTTGGAAATATTGATTTAATGATAATTGTTGCAGGTGCATTTGGTATTTTTGGCCAAAAATTATTCAAATCAATAATGCATATGGCAAATCGACAAATAAAAACTAAATTGAATTTATACAGGAATAAAAAATGAAAATCATTTTAAGGCTTATATTTGTCTTTTTATTGTTTAGTGGATGTTCTGCTTCATATCACATTAAGAAAGCAGAGCAAAAGTGTCCTGAATGTTTTTCAGAACAATCTGATACAGTCATTAATATAATAAAAAGAGATACAACAATTGTCATTGATACGGTTTTAAAAACTGTTGTGCATGACAGTCTTGTTGTTAATGAACAGATCCGGATTAATAATGATCTTTTAAATAATTGGTTTAAAAAGAATAATAAAAAAATAATCAATTCAGATCCTGTTTATAAAAAGGAAAATGGAATTTCTGCAAAGATGTGGATTAAAAACAACAGGATTCAAGGAAGATTTAAAATTGATTCTTCAATTTTTGTTCCATATAAATATCAGTTGGAAATAAAAAATGCATTAATTCAAAAACAAACTCAAATCATAAAAAATAAGAAGATTGAAATTCAAAAACAGGAATCTGATTTTAAAAAAGATATGAAAACAATGTTTTATGTATTTATTTCCATTATTGCATTGATTATTATATTGTTTGTTACAAAAATACTTTTTAATAAGTAATTTTTTTATATATTTGTTTGTAATTAGTCTAAATAAAAATAAGTATGAATTTTAAATTAGCGAAAGAAATTTATGGAAATGCATGGTTCATGGATGTTTTTTCCCTTCAAAAATATTCTGGTTTATTAGAACATTTGCGAAATGGTGGAAATATTGATGCATCAGAAGGCAAAAGTAATGACTGTACAATATTTAGATTGAAAGATCAGGTTACAGTTACAGATCGTGTTTTTGAAGCTGCCAATGATGATAAGGGAAATGATTATGTTTCTGTTATTAACATTGATGGACCAATTACAAAATATGGTGGTTTATCTTCATATGGAACTGTTGATTTGGCAAATAAGTTAAAAAAGTTTGAAAATTTAGACAATGTAATTGGCCATATTTTATACACTGAATCCGGTGGTGGATCTGCAAATGCAATTAAATATATTACAGATGTAATTGAAAATGAAATTGAAAAACCAGTTGTTTCATTTATTGAAGACATGTCTGCAAGTGCAGCATATTATATAAATGCATTTTCTGATTATATTATTGCAAATGATGAAGATGCTTTAATTGGAAGTATAGGAACCTTAATTGAAATGGCCGGTTATCCTAAGATTGCAGAAGATAAAAATGATGGTCTTAGATATGTAAGAATTTATGCAGATGAAGCATTTAATAAAAATAAAGAGTTTGAAGAAGCAATTAATAATTTAAACTTTAAACCAATAAAAGATAAAATTTTAAATCCACACAATGACAAGTTTAAAGAAGATGTTTCCAGGAACAGAAGCAATGTCAGGGATATTGAATTGACCGGTGAAATCTTTAAGGCAAAAGACGTTGTTGGAACCTTAATTGATAGCATTGGAAGTTTTGATGATGCAGTTAAAAAAGTTACAGAATTATCATCAGGTAATTCATTAAATAGTTCACTTAGTATTAACGAAAACAAATTAAAAATGACAATTGAAGATTTAAAAGCACAACATCCAAGTCTTTACAATGAAGTTTTTGCATCAGGTGTTTCATCTGGTACAGAAATTGAAAGGGACAGGGTTGAGGCCTATCTTGAATTTGTTGAGGTTGATGCCGAATCAGTTAAAAAACAAATTGCTGATGGTAATCAAATTACACACAAATTCATGGCTGAAATGACTAAAAAAATGACTTCTAATTCAATTAAAAACAATATTGAAGAAGAAGCAGCCACTGAAATTGATCCTTCAAAAAAGAAGGATAAAACTAAAGAAGTTGAAGAAGCTGAAAACTTCGAAGCAGAAGTTCAAAAGCATATGGGATTTAAAACTGAAGGAAAGGAATAAATTATGTCAGAAATCGAAAATGTAGAACAAACCAGAAATCAACTAACAACAAATTATGATGTTAGTAAATTTCTTTTAGGATCAAATGCTTTTATTGATGCTAATTTAACAGCATCAGGTGATGATGTTGCTTTGCTTCAAGGAATGGTGATGGGTCGTGTTGCTGCAACCCAATTGTTGACACCTGCTGATAAGGATGCAACAGATGGATCACAATTCCCTGTTGGTTTGGCAGTTGTGGATCAAACAATTGAAGATGGTGACACTGATAATGTGCGCCTTGTTAATAAAGGTAATGTTGCAGAAAGTAAGATTAATTTCTTAGATACAGAAACACTTGACACTTTAATTGGGCCTGCAAACAATCAAAGGTCTTACAGGGATTATTTGAATGATCTTGGTCTTGAATTAATGGGTGGTGAAGAATTAACCCAATATGATAACGATTAAAAAAGAAAGGATATAAAAATGAGTTTACCAGTACAACAAGCAACAGGAATTTATACAAAAGCTTATATGAAAGCTTTTCGTGAAGATATTCCAGTCCCATCTTTTTTAAGATCGTTTTTTAAAACAGAAACATATCCAACAAAAACAGTTGCAATTGAAGTTCAGCGAATGGATGAAAAAATTGCAGTTGATGTTTTGCGTGGAACGGATGGAAACAGAAACCAATTTTCAAGATCAACTGAAAAGGAATTTATGCCACCTTTCTTTGATGAAAATTTTGATGCAACCGAACTTGATCGCTATGACCGTGTGTTTGGTGAAGATCCTTCATATACACCAATGACAATTGGCTATTTAGCAAAAGATACTTCTGCAAAATTAATTGAATTAAAGAAGAAAATTGAACGTGCTAAAGAATTGATGTGTTCACAAGTTTTTGAAACAGGAATTGTTGAATTAGTTAATGGTGATAATATTGATTTTAAAAGAAAATCAACTTCAAAAGTAGATCTTTCTGGTTCTGGCGGTTATTGGTCAACAGTGACAACAGATGTTGAATCACAACTAATTGCAGGTGCTGAGTTTGTAAGAACTTATGGCAAAAGTGGTGTTGCTGAATTCAATTTGGTAATGTCAGGATCTGCATTTGTAAATCTTAAAAAAACAAATTATTTTAAGGACAATGCAGATTGGACAAATGTGAAATTAGTTGACATTAACATGCCACAAAAAGCAGCATTTGGTGCAGGATATCATGGACAGATTTCAGCAGGTGCATATATTTTTAATATATGGACATATGATGAAATTTATAAAAATGCATCAGGCACAATTACAAGATATCTTCCAACAACATGTGCATTTATGGTTCCTGTTAGTGGAACAAGATTTGAATTATCACATGCCGGAATTCCTGCAATTATCAAAGATAAAAAGAATGCAGAATTTGGCGAATATATTGCACAACAGGCCAGTGAATATTGGGTTAATAATTACATTGATAAAAAGGCTAAATCACATACTTTTGAATTAATGTCAGCACCTTTGCCTGTTCCAGTTACAGTTGATATGATTTATACTATGACAGTTTTAGGTGAAGCAGCACCAGAAGTTGGTTAAAAAAGAAAGGAAAATAACATGAAAAAAATAATTTTATTAATAACATTTATAACACTTGCATTTTGTGGATTTTCACAAAATGCAACTGTTGATCAGACTTTGGATTATGATCAAACTTATGTTTGGTATGATGGTGTTGCAACTGATGTTATCACAACAACAGATACAACTTGGACTTATACTGTTAGGAAAAAAACAGATGCATTAAATTATTGTTTTGTTGACATGTTGATTGATTCAACTGGTGGAACTGCAAATAGTATTAAAATTTATTTGCAGAATAAAAAATTTCCAGATACAGATTTTACAACTATTACAACAGTCACATGGGATGGAACAAATGTAATTGCAACAGGTAAAATTGTAAATTTTGCACCTTCTGCTGAATATGCAACATTTAATTCTGATTCTACAATCACAACAACAGTTTCTGATCAGAATAATGCAGGTGAATATTGGCGTGTTTATGTTGAAGGTCAAGATAATACAATACTTGCATCCATTAGAAGGTTAAATTTTAAATTTGTTAAGTAATGAAATATATATTAGTTTCAACATCAGTACAAATTAAAAATAAGGTTTTTAGAAAGTCTGAAAATAAAGAATTAGATGATTCTAAATTACCGAAAGAAGCACTAATTTCTGCATATAAATCCGGCTTTATTAAGCCAAAGGGAACAAAAGCGGAAACACCAAAAGAAGTGAAAGCACAATATTTAAAGGAATTAGAAAAAGAGTCTGAAAAGCCTTTTGAAAATCCAACTGAACTTCCTGATGATATGCCAGGAATAGATGCTTTAATTGCAGGAAAAATTTTGACAATTGATCAATTAAAAGAAATTGATGATTTTTCAAAATTAAAAGGAATCGGTGCAAAAACTGATGCTTCAATTAAGGAATGGATGAAAATCAATATTCCTGAAGGTGGAAATACTGAAGGTGGAAATGCTGAAGGTGGAAATGCTGAAGGTGGAAATGCTGAAGGTGGAAACGCTGAATAACTAAATAAAATGAGTTTAGAAAGAGCCGTTGCAGATATAAAAAGATTTTCACAGAAAGAATTTTCTGTGGAAATCTCATTTACAAATCCAGATGGTGATGAAAATGTTTCTGTAAAAGGTTTTTCTTCTAAACATCATTTTTCAATAAGTCCTGACACTGGATTGCCGGTGAACAGTAAAAATGCACATATTTCTGTTGTTGAAAGTGTTTTAAAAGATGCAGGATATACAACAAGAAATGCAGATAATGAAATTGCTTTAAAAAATCATTTGGTTTCATTTGCTGATGCAAGTGGATCCACTTATTCTTTTTTAATTGATGATGCAATGCCAAGTGAAACATTTGGTTTGATTGTTTGTACTTTAGGAAAATATATAAATGGCTAAAATAACCGGACAAATACCTGAACAAAATTTTGAAAAAATAAGGGACAGAATTGGTCTTATTTTATCAACTGAATTGGCAGCACAAACGGTTGCTTCTGACATTAAAAAGGTGTGGATTGAAAGATCTATTCCATTTGATAAGACAGAATTACCTGCAATCAATGTTGTTTGGGATAATGCTTCTTATGATAGTCACAATCCAAAAGACAGACGTGGTGAAAATCAATATTTTATTGATATTCAATATGAATTTACACACACATCAACAGAAAAAGGTGATATTGCAGGATCAAAAAAGGCACAAAGAATTGCAGGAATAATTGCATATATTTTATCAAGTGGTGAATATTATACTTTAGATTATGATCCTGGACTAATACAAAGCAGGTGGATTGCTGATTTGAAAATTGGAAGAATTTCTGAAGGTGATGCCTTGCACAATGTTGTTGCAAGGGTTTCATTTAAAGTTGTTGCAAATGAAGAAGTTGGTAATTTGTCTGGTGTTGCAGGTAAAATTTTCACATCACAGTTTAAAATAAATGAATCTGAAAAGGGATTTTATTTAGAAATTGATAATTCTTAAAAAACAAAAAACATGTCAGTATTAAGTACAGCAATAGATTTAACCAGGGTTTCAAGAATCGTTGGTTATAAAATTAAACCGGCCGTTTTTAATCCGGCCACCCCTTATTTGCCAC
>Ga0272441_10009587_pt1 | contig 14918 bp, 16 predicted proteins | sample SSMProp6N_FD_193582 | JGI IMG/M metagenome (GOLD analysis project Ga0272441, IMG submission 193582) | Marine sediment archaeal communities from Little Sippewissett salt marsh, Falmouth, MA, United States - SSM-Prop-6N | ecosystem: Environmental > Aquatic > Marine > Wetlands > Sediment ... | reverse complement strand
CCCGCTCCATCAGAACGTAGTGTTCTTTTCGCTTTCTCCGTTTCTCCCAGAGACTGGACGCCGCTCCCGATTTTCCTCGCGGCACTCTCTTTGACCGCCCGCTAGAACACCCACACCGACGTTGTCGTTTGGGACTGTCCATTTCGGCTTCTTCCTTTCAACAAATTGCTCAAGGAGGAACCAAGAATGAAAAAACGCATGAATTGGATGGCCTTGTTCTTCCTGGTGGCCGTCCTCGTGACGACGGCCCTGCCGGGATGTGCTGCGGGCGACGACAAGGGCGACGAGGTTATACGCCTTGCGGACTGCGGCTGGGATACTCAGACGTTCATGGTGTATGTGAACGCTTTCATCATTGAGCACGGATATGGCTACCCTGTCAGGATCGACTCCACTTCCAACGTTGTCGGCCTGAAGGCCATAGAGATCGGGGATATCGATGTCCACATGGAAGTTGCTGCGGTGTCCCTGCAGGAGCCGTATGAGGCTCTGCTGGCGACCGGAAAGGGCGAGAAGATAGGAGAGATTTATGGCGGACCCCAGGTACAGGCCTGGTATGTACCAACGTTTATGATTGAAGGCGATGCCGAGCGCGGCATCGAGCCGATGACTCCTGACCTGAAGAGCGTCACTGACATGCCGGAATACTGGCAGCTGTTCGAGGACCCGGAGGACGAGACGAAGGGACGCTTCTATGGCTGCATTCCTGGCTGGCAGTGTGAGAAGACGAACAAGCTCAAGCTGGTTGGCTATGGTCTTGATGAGTACTACAACCTGATTACGCCTGGCTCAGATACAGCCCTGGCCACCTCCATGATTGCTGCGGTCGAAAAGGGTGAGCCATGGTTCGGCTACTACTGGTCGCCTACGTGGGTACTGGCCAAGGTGGACATGACGAGGCTTGAGGAGCCCGCGTGGTCTGAGGACCTCTGGACCGAGGAGTCCAACTATGCGTGTGGCTACCCGGAAGAATACCCTGTTATCGTAGGCGCGACCAGCCTCGGGGAACGGGCACCGGATGTCCACGAGTTCCTGGCGAACTGCACCGTCCCCATCGAGGTCTACAACACGATGCTTCTCTATCTCCAGGACAGCGGCAAGCAGTCATCCGAAGTCACGGACTGGTTCCTGACCCGCTACGAAGATGTCTGGACTGAGTGGGTCCCGTCCGACGTCGCTGACAAAGTAAAAGCGGCTCTGTAACGTGACATCTGCCGGGAGGAACGACACGGGGGCGCCTCATTCGAGGTGCCCCCTCTTCTTGCCAATGTCCTGTTCAGCCGCGCCGGCCATCTCCCCACCTTCATTCTGACCGGACTTCGTATTGAAATGGCAGCCTTGCTACGTTATATTTGTCACGCGGTCTTCGCTCCGCTGGTGGCGGTCTGCTGAGGCAACCGCTATCGGCTCTCGCCTCCGGTTATCTCCATGGGTGGCTCTGTACTCGTTGTCGGTGCTCATCTCAGAGCTGGCTTAGCGACAATACGTTCGCTCGGCGCTCGTGGTATTGCTGTTGCGGCAATAAGTCCGGAGCGCGTCTCTCCCGGGTTTGCGTCACGGTATTGTCATCGCTGTGTCACCTATCGCGACCGTGACGGCGAATCGTCGCCAATCGTGCATGCAGTGCTCAAAGAGTTGCGCTCCAATTCCTACGACGCGCTGATACCGGCCGGATTGCGCTCAACTCTCGCTTTGGCGCCTCATAGGAGTGAGCTTGCGCAACTCACCAGGCTGCCTTTCACCGACGCTGAGCGAATGATGATCTTTCGCGACAAAGCGCGAGGGTCACGGCTTGCAGACTCCCTAGGGTTGAAGACGCCGCTGACGATGGAAGTTGATGACGCCGAGACTGCGGAACGGGTCGCGAGGGACATCGGCTTTCCGGTGATACTAAAACCGAGGGTGAGTTCTGGCAGCGAGGGTTTGTCTCGAGTGGAGCGGGCGGAGGATGTGCGTCCGACCTTCGAACGCGTATCGAGACGTATGGGATCACTCATGCTGCAGGAGTACATACCGTGGGGCGGCGAGACATATGGCGTTGGTGTGCTGATGAATGCCTCCTCCGAGCCCCGGGTTGCCTTCGGTTTCAGGCGCATCCGCATGTATCCACCGATAGCTGGCACGAACGCATACGGACAAGGCGTCATCTGGCCAGAGTTGGCTGAGATGGCCGTCTCTCTTCTGCGTGCCGTCCGATGGTACGGTCCGGCTCAGGTGGAATTCAGAGTGGACCCGCGCGACGGCCGCCCCGTGTTCGTTGAGGTCAACGGTGCCTTGTGGGGAACGGTGTTCCTTGCGATGGTGTCGGGCGTTGATGTTCCCCACTTGACATACCGGATGGCCGTAGACGGCGACGTGGAACCGGCCTTGCAGTACAGGACGGACGTCAAAGCAAGATGGCTTGTCACAGAGGATCTGTTGTGCTTGCTGACGCACCCGAGGCGTCACCGAATCCTTGGCTCCTGGCTGGGAGCGTTCTTCGACAGGAAGACCAGGATGTACCTATGGTCCTGGCGCGACCCGCTTCCTCTCCTCGCGAAGCTACTGGCCACGCCGTTGTACGGTCTTAGACCAGCACGGTTGAGACGCAGACTGGGCCGTCACGCATGGCAGCGACTGTAGCCCGCGACCCGGCACTCGCAAGTGGCGCGGTCACTGGCCGGTTTTTCGGTAGGAGGTGAGTGCCTTCTTGAACGAAGGAAGCTCGCGTTCGACGAAGCGCTGCATCTCGTCCGCAGTGAGACCTCCCGGCGTGCCGAGGGATTTGTCGGTCATCGCCGCCAGCTGTGCCCATGGCAACTCGGCGTGCGCGGCCTTCAGGGCCTCGGGTAACTCGGCCGCGTGTGTGGCTATGGTATGCAGCTGCGTGCCCATCCAGGCTACTCGAACCCGGTCACAACTGGCTCCTGAGCAGCCGCGAGAGGCAAAGCGAGTCACGTCGTTGATGGCTTCGAGTATGATGCCGAAGTGTTGCGCTCTCTCGGAATTCGTTTCGGTCGTTGTATTGGTCACGTCCCTGTCTCGCGTGTTTCGTGGTCGTGTTTCTTCGCAGGCTTCCGTCCGAATCTGACTGCCTTCACGGCATGGCCGACCAGGAAGGTGAATATGCCCAGGCACACGAGAAAGACTCCGAACTGTATGAGTGGGTCAAAATGCATCACATACCTCCTCTAACGTTCCGGCTCTGACCCGAGTGTTATTCCTTAACGAAACCGATATGCGCCTTTGGCTCTTCAGCAGGCGCGAGAGATCCGTACTTCTGTTCGTACTTGTTCATGTTGTCCTGAAGCGCCGCAATCATTCTCTTCATGTGTCCTGGACTCATGATGACACGCGCAGTGACAGCCCCCGCGCCCGGGCCGACCATGAGGTAGTCCAGTATGAACTCCTCTTTCGTATGCATTACCATCATGTTGTTCGCATACGCGCCCCCCTTGAGTTGCGACGGGAACTCGACCTGGATCTTCCTCTGCTGGCTTCCCTGCGGCTGAAGTGGCTGCTCGGGCATATAGGCTCCTCCTTGCGTGGCTTGTACTCAATTCAATGCTAGCACAACAGGTCGTCGACGGGAGGGCGCTTGCTCGGGCCATCTCGCAAGTCCACAATCTCTATCGGGGCGAGCTTCCATAATGTCGAACGCGGTTCTCATATTGCAGACCCAGTCGCGCGGTGGCCTCTCGTGTGTCCGTTCTCTTGGAGGGAAGGGTATACCTGTCGTGGCGGCGGACTCAGATCGTGTGGCTGTCGGCTTCTTCTCAAGGTACTGCTCTGGACGGCTTGTGTATCCCTCTCCCGACGTTAGTGAGGAGCGCTTTGTCGCGACCATACTGTCTGAACTGGGCAGGCGTGTGTACGACATGCTTGTGCCGATGTATGCTCCCACGCTGCTTCCGCTTGCACGTCATAAGACTGAGGTGGAGAAACTCACACGGTTCCCGTTCTTGGACCATGAGTCGCTCATGCAGGGTGGCGACAAGGCTAGAACGGCGGTGATTGCGGAGCGATGTGGTATCAGGGTGCCAAACACGCATGTAGTGCACTCCGAAGAAGACATCAACGCGGCGCTTGAGGACATCGGCCTACCTGCCATTCTGCGTCCTCGTGAAGCTCAAGGGAGTGCCGGTTTGCGACGAATCACCCGGCGGGATGAAGCGCTGAACGTATGGCATGAGGTGTCAAGCCGGTTTGGACCGACGATAGTACAGGAGTACATCCCGTGGGGTGGATTCACGTACGACGTAGATGTACTGATGAACTTCCATTCGGAACCAAGAGCGGTATTCGTTGCCAAACGCGTGCGTACGTATCCGCCGTTGGCAGGCCCCACCGCCTGTGGGCAGGGAGTGGAGTATCCTGAGCTTGCAGACACAGCGGTGCAGCTACTTCAAGAGATGGGCTGGCAAGGCCCTGCCGAGGTGGAATTCCGCATCGACCCACGTGACGGAAAGCCCACACTCATGGAAGTGAATCCACGACTATGGGGTTCTCTGCACACGGCGATGGTAGCGGGCATCGACTTTCCCTACCTGCTGTACCGCATGGCGATGGATGGGGACGTGGAGCCGGTGTTGGACTATCGAACTGACCGCAGGGCGCGGTACTTCTTCACGCTCGACATGCTCTGCATGGCCACGCATCCACGCAAGCGCACAATCGTAAACGAGTGGCTGAGAGACTTCGTTGACCCGCGAACATCGATGTTCCTGCCATCGCTCAAGGACCCCTTGCCGCTGTTTGGCAAGTTCTTTGCCAGCATCATCTACGGCACGCGACCGTCACGTCTGCAGCGGCGGCTCTCCGGTCTGCGCGAACAATGGAACATCGCGAGCTAGCAAGCTGGGGCTTGGAACAGGTTGGCGCAGGGGATCGTGTGCGGTACGTATCCGTATTGCGTGCTTCCGGGCTCAGGAGAAACCCGGTACTGAGACCTGCTCGCCGCGAGGCTCACGCATGCGCTGTTGACTGTGTTGGAAATGACCTGCTTGTCGCAGCTCGCGTGACAGTCCACAATGACCCGCAGGAGAGTTCTTCGTATGGCAGGTCCTGTACTAGTACTGCAGACGCAGACCCGTGGTGGCATTGCGTTTATCCGTTCACTCGGCGAGAAGGGAATACCTGTGGTGGCGGCAGACTCCGACCGTCTCGGCGTCGGCCTATTCTCACGATACTGTACGCGCAGACTTATGTACCCCAATCCGGAAGAGAGCGAAGAGGCCTTCTGCAAGTTCGTCTTTTCCGAGCTTGCGAGGCACAAGTATGACGTACTCGTGCCCATGTTCGACGTAACGTTGCTTCCGCTTGCGCGAAGTAGAAGTGAAATCGAGAGACTCACAAGATTCCCGTTCCTCGATTATGACTCGCTCATGCGAGGACGCGACAAGGCGTGGACCGTGGCGATAGCGCGCCAATGCAATGTTCGGGTACCTGCCACATACACGGTCGATTCCGAGGAGCAGGTCGAGTCTGCTCTAGAGTCTCTGGGAGTGCCCGTGATTGTGCGACCTCGCAAGACGAGCAGGAGCAGAGGTCTACGGCTTGTTGCGCGCCGCGACGACGTTCCCCAGGCATGGCGAGAGGTGTCAAGCTGCTTTGGCCCCGCGATTGTGCAAGAGTACGTGCCGTGGGGAGGGTTCACGTACGACGTGGATGTGCTGATGAACCATGATTCGGAACCGCGCGCGGTCTTTGTCGCGAAACGCCTTCGCACCTATCCTTCGATGGCGGGTCCTACGGCCTGCGGACAGGGAGTTGAATATCCTGAACTGGCGGATACAGCAGTACGTCTGCTTCAGAAGCTCGGCTGGCGCGGCCCTGCCGAGGTCGAGTTCCGCATTGACCCGCGCGACGGACTGCCCACACTTATGGAAATCAATCCGCGACTATGGGGCTCGCTGTATACGGCGATGGTGGCTGGCGTTGACTTTCCCTACCTGCTTTATCGAATGGCCATGGACGGCGACGTGGACCCTGTTCTCGACTATCGTACCGACCGTCGGGCCAGATACTTCTTCACGGCCGACATGCTATGCATGGCGACACATCCTCACAAACGCACCATTGCCCGGGAGTGGTTTGGAGACTTCGTCAATCCGGCTACATCGCTGGCGCTGCCCTCGGCGAAGGACCCGTTGCCGCTGTTAGGCGAGATTCTTGCTAGCCTCGTCTACGGTCTGAGACCATCCCGCTTTAGTCTGAGAATGAGGGATATTCGGCAGCAAAGAAAGATGCCGAACTAGGCGGTCGCTCTTGCCGGGGGGCTCAGGAGGCGATATGCGGCATGCATGTCATTGAGGAGCCTCCTGAGCGTCAGGGAAACCTGATACGCGCATCATAACATGCGTTCGCGACTAGGGCCATGCCCGAATCCCTTGGTTCCCTTGTGCTGTCCGTTCCTGTCACTTGACGTGCCCACATCATGACGGCACTATCGCGTCACTACTGGTCGGGAGGTGATGAGATGCAACGTGTGGCGGTGGCGAAGTACGAAGATGTCAGGCCCGGGAACATGATAGGGGTCGATGCTGCCGGCACACTCGTCCTCGTGGCCAACGTAGGAGGCATCCTCTACGCCGTGGATGGGAAATGCACTCACGGCATAGGCAATCTTGCCGAAGGCACCCTGGACGGGTATGTCGTGAAGTGCCCCGTTCACGGAGCGATGTTCGATATCCGCACCGGCGAGGTGCACAAACCGAGGCGCAATGCGTACGGTATTCCCGTTGGTGGCCCGGCGACGGCCGGCCTTCGTACGTATCTTGTGGATGAAGAGGACGGTCAAGTCTTCGTGCAGGTCTAGCTCTTCTTCGACTGATGTGCGACTTGTGATTTCTCACTTGGGACCTGCCCGTAGGAGGTGATTTGTGACGTTAGTGACGGTTGCGAAGATTCAGGATATTCCAGACGGTGGCATGATTGGCGTTGAAGCGGAGGGCAAGAAGCTGCTCGTGGTCAGCTTCGAAGGCGACTTCTATGCCATCAACGCGAAGTGCTCTCACATGGGTGGGGATCTGACGAAGGGGAAGCTGACCGACGGCGTCGTGAAGTGCCCTCGTCATGGCGCTGAGTACGATGTGAGAACAGGCACGCTGATCAAGGACGTTGGAGGCCTGGCAAAGGCCGCCAATCTGGGTCGCGGTGCCTCAGGACAGACCTCCTATCGGGTGGTCGTCGAAGGCGATGACGTCAAGGTTGAGGTGTAGCTCGCCCGGGCTGGTGCCTGCTTGGCGGTGTTCATCCCAGCTTCTGCGCTGATACGACCCACGTGAAGCGGAAGCGACTCAACTGAACGTCTGACACCTTGAAGTCGCGCTCAAGCGGCCTCAGCACCCTGAACTTCAGCCATAGTGCCATGAACGGACCTTCGGCCAGGGCAATCCGACCTCCCGACTTCAGAACCCGCAAAGTCTCCTGAACGAGCTGCTTCTTTCCCTTGCGTGTGTTGGAGATGCCGTAGCGAGCGCCTGCCGCGTTGAAGGTGGAGTTCTTGTATGGCAGCATGGGCGGGTCGATGCTGTCCAGTACGACGATGTCGCCAACACCCTCAATGCGAACATTGTCGCGGGTCCGCTTGGCTGGGTCCGGATTGCGCTTGGTCGGTGTCCATTGGTCGCACGCCCGAACCTCGCCTCTGCGAATGAACTTGGCGAACGCAACAGCGAGAGAACCTGTCCCGCAGACAACGTTCAGTGGCCTGCTGCCCCGTCCCATGCCCAGTTCATCGATCAGGAACGCGTCAAGGCCATTGCGGTATGAGCCAGTCGACTGAATCACAACGGAGATCCCTGACACTGCAACGAACAGGCTGAATGGGATGATTAGCAGATTCCATGGCGAGGGAAGGTCGCGGAAGAACGCGAAGGACAGGAAGAGCGCGGAGAGGAGGGGAGTAGATTGACCGCTTCCCTCGAACCCATAGCTCGGCTTCTCCGGCTTCGCCTCGGCATCCTTTGAGCCTTGTTTTCCAAAGGCCACGGACTCAAGTATATACGAACGCGATTATGCCGATGGCGTTCCGCCACCCAAACTGACCCTTCCCCTGCATGTTCCCAAAGGCTTATTGCAACTAGTTGCAACTACATACGGTCGCATGTATACTTTCGACGCAATTTCGCAGTCGTCGCAGGAATCCGGCCATGGACAGCAACTCTTCCACAATACACAAATCCTCTGGCACGACTCCGGGCGACTGGGCGTTGGCTTGGAGCGAGCATCTACAGAGTAGCGGGCTTGAGACTAATCTCAGGCGCGCGGGTGTTTCCGAGGAAGAGTTCTGGCAGCGTTTCGGCGAGTGGACAGAGACGCTCGAGAAGGCAGGATACCCGGGTGAGCTGCTTGACCGTACGTTGCAGATGGTCAGTCCGACCGACCGCGTCTTGGACATCGGCTCGGGTGCCGGTGCGTACTCCATTCCGCTTGCGCGCGTCACGGAACATGTGACTGCTGTCGAGCCGTCTCCCGTGCAGGCGTCTCGCCTCGAGGCCAATATCCACGCAGCTGGACTCGACAACGTTACTGTCGTGCGTTCTCGATGGGAGGACATCGATTCTTCGACTATTGGCCAACACGATGTCGTGCTCGCCGTGTTCTGCTTTCAGATGCATGATATTCGGTCGGCTCTAGACACGATGTGCGACGCTTCCCGGAGGTCGCTAGTCCTCATCCACGCCGCACATCACGACCTCACCGATACCTTGCGCGAGCTTCTTGGCATTGAACCCGGTCCCAACTACATCTACTTGGAGGAAGTGCTGCGTTCGATGGGACACGACCCTCAGGTGGAGCTGGTTACGCGAACCTATCGCGTTCCTCTCGAAGTGCAGATGAACATCTTTCGCTACAACCCGGGACTAACTGACGAACAGTGTCGTCGGCTAGGAGACTATCTTGAGTCGCAAGAAAGACTGCTTGATGGCAACGGCGAAGTGATGCTTGAGCGAACAAATACCGCTGCCATCGTGCACGTTGTCTTCTAGAAGGGGGTTCTGGATATACATGAGAACACTAGTCATATTTGCGATGGCTGCGCTGCTGGCGCTTACCTCCCTGGTGGCTTGCGTTGAGGGACCTGCGGACTCGGGAGAGGACGTAGTGCTTCGAGTTGGCACCACCAAGCCGTTCAAGACGGATAGCAGGTTCGCCGACTACTGGTATGGCGTTCTGTCGAACCTGACCACGCACGACAGCCTGATCAAGCTTGGCCCGGACATGACGCCTGTGCCGTGGCTGGCCGAGAGCTGGACTATCTCGGACGACAGCACCGAGTTCACGTTCACAATCGTGGACAACGCGACCTGGCACGATGGTACGCCGTTGACCTCCGCAGACGTCGCGTTCTCCATTCAGTACTACCGTGACAGGGATCCGCAGGCGGGTTGGATGCAGGATCTCATCGAGTCTGTGAGTGTGGATGGTAATGATGTGACACTCTCACTCACTCGTCCCTATGGCAACCTCATGACTGAGTTTATGACCTACTCCGTTATTCCGGAGCATGTCTGGGGTGATGTCGAGGATCCTCTGACATATGAAGGGACCGACCGCACCATTGGCTCAGGGCCGTTCGCCCTCAAAAGTTGGGATGCAGCAGCGGGACTGTTCGTGTTTGAGATCAACGATGACTACTGGCGAGGCGAGCCGAACGTGGACCGCGTGGAGTTCAGCGTCTACCGCACGATGGACGCGCTCGTCATGGCGCTGGCCAGCGGCGACGTGGACACATGGTGGGACTACTCAGGTGAGTTCCCCTATACGCACGTGCCGCCGCTGCAGGATGCGGGCGACATAGAGTTCGCTACGGCGACGTTCTTGGGAGTGCCGGCAGCACTCGGCTTCAACCTTGAGCGCGAGCCCATGAGCGACCTCTCCTTCAGGCAGGCTGTCTCGTATGCCATCGACTACCAGCAGATAGCCGACCTCGTTTTCGCGGGCTACGGCTCTGTTCCCACGTATGGTTTCGTGCCGCCCACGCACGCCAACTTCAACGATGACATTCCACAGATGGAGTTCAACCAGGCAAAGGCAGCAGGTCTGCTCGACTCCATCGGCATCGTGGACACCGACGGCGATGGCATTCGTGAGAGTGAGAAAGGTGATGACCTCACATTGACACTGCTCACACGCGGGGACAAGACGAGCATCGTTCGAAGTACGGAGATGGTCGCCTCCAACCTGCGCGCCGTCGGGATAGACAGCACCGTGAAGGCACTGGACACCTCCACGTGGATCGCCACCAAGGAAGAAGGGGACTACGACCTCGTTTTCTTCCGAGCCACTCCTTGGGGCACATTGATGCACGCATCCAATGCGTCGGGCTACTTCGACGCTCGCAGGACAGGTGGTGGAGTGCTGCATAACTTCGGTGCCGAGGAGTACCTCGATGCGTGCGACGCGCGACTGGCGACTGCTCTGCCGGAAGAACAGGCAGAACTCGACAGAACCATCCAGGAGCTGCACCAACGATACCTGCCGGGAATCGCGCTCGTCTGGATTGAGAGCGTGTATCCATATCGCGAAGGATGGGAGAACTGGACTATCGACCACATCTATGGTGGTGTGGTGAACAGCTTTTCCTGGTTCACCGTGACAAGGAAGGACTAGTTTCCGTAGTGAAGGTCACCGACCATCCCGGATGGTGAGACGTGGAAAGACACGAGCACCCGTCAGCAACCAGGCTTGCAAGGGCGATGAGGTATCTCATCGCCCTGTTCGTCATTGTGTCGCTCGGCTTCATCCTCCCGCGGCTCATGCCTGGCGATCCCCTGATGAATATCGTGGGAGAAGAGGCGTACTACGCCTCGGGCGGCGCGCTCGACGAACTGAGGTCAGACCTTGGATTGAACCAACCTCTCATCGTGCAGTACGGACGGTACCTTGGAGGCCTTCTGATCGGCGATTGGGGATACTCGTACCTCTATCTGCGACCTGTATTCGAGTCTATCTCAGAGCACATGGGATGGACATTGCTACTGATGCTTCCCGCAGTGGTGCTCGGAGCGGCTATAGCGGCCGTGCTGGGCGGGCTCGCCGCGTGGAATCGCGGGTCGCGCAAGGATGCCGGACTCACTGGCGCCTTCCTGCTGGCGTATTCGATGCCGCACTACTGGCTGGCTATGCTCGTGTTATTCGTCTTCAGCTTTCACCTTGGCTGGTTCCCATTGGGAAAGGCAACATCGGGCGCGGCGTCCAGTTTGCCGTATGTCGTGGACGTCGGCTGGCACATGCTGTTGCCCCTCGCTGTCGTCACGGTGTTCAAGGCGGCCTACGACTTCCTCATCGTGCGTAGCTCTGTGGTCTCTATCTATGGCGAGGACTACATCCTGATGGCGCAAGCCAAGGGTCTCTCCAGCATGGCGGTGTTGTTCAAGCACGCACTGCGCAACGCCCTTGCGCCGCTACTCACGGTAACGGCCATACAGTTCGGCATGATCTTCTCTGGAACACTGCTCATCGAGGTTGTGTTCTCATGGCCTGGCATGGGCACGCTCATGTACGACGCTATCGGCGCTCGGGACTACCCGCTGCTGCAGGCAGCGTTTCTTATCGTTGCCATCTGTGTGCTAATCGCAAACTTCGTGGCGGACATGCTCTATCCGAAGCTGGACCCGAGGACGAGATAGACGATGCGACTTCCGGCGTTCATCATGCAGAACAGGGCGGCACAAGTCGGTGCTGTAGTCCTGCTGGCGTTCGTCGTGGTGGCCGTCCTTGGTTCGGTCATCGCACCTCACGACCCTTGGGCACACTTCGGACCATTTGAGTCACCTTCGTCAGTACATCCTCTTGGCACCAACGATGTCGGCCAGGACATCCTCTCTGAGCTTCTCGTTGGGGCCGGCGTGTCGCTATCCGTTGGAGCGCTTGCTGCAATGCTGGCCGTGGGCTTCGGCGTGTTCGTCGGCCTCGTTGCTGGCTTCCGCCGAGGTGTGGTGGACAACCTGCTCATGGGACTGACGGACATCGTGCTGGTCATTCCCGCCTTGCCGCTCGTCATACTGCTGGCTGCCTATCTCGGATCGAGTATATGGAACGTCGTCCTTGTGATAGGAGTTGTCTTCTGGCCGTCGACCGCTCGACTAGTTCGGTCGCAAGTGTTGACCGTGCGCCAGTCGGGCTACGTGGAGTCGGCACGCGCGCTGGGCGCAGGCGATGCATGGATAATGCGTCGTCACGTACTGCCGAATGTATTTCCGCTGGTGATATCCAAGTTTGTCCTGACTGTGGCCGCCGCCATGCTGATGGAGGCGTCCTTGAGCTTCCTTGGACTGGGCGACCCGATGGTGAAGAGCTGGGGCATGATGCTCCACTACGCCTTTGGGCGAGGCGGTTTCATCCAGGGCCTCTGGTGGTGGTATCTGCCTCCTGGCCTCTGCATCGGGCTCTGCATCCTTGCGCTGACGCTCATCGGGCTTGCGTTCGAGGGCGAAAGTGACCCGCGCCTGAGGAGGGCGCTGGAGCGATGAATCCACTGCTGCAGGTGCGCGACCTGCATGTGCACTTCGATACGCCGCAAGGGGTGGTTCGCGCCAATGCAGGCGTGACGCTGGATGTGATCGAGGGCGAAAGCGTCGGCATTATGGGAGAGAGTGGCTGTGGCAAGACGGTGCTGTTCCTCTCGATACTCAGACTGCAGCAGCCCGGGCGCATCGTGGCTGGGAAAGTGGTGTTCGATGAAAGGGACATAACGCTTTTGCCTGAGGCGGATGTGGAGCGTATCCGCGGTAGAGACATCGCGCTGGTGCCACAAAACCATGCAACGGCGCTGAATCCCGCGTACACGATGAGAGACCAGCTTGCGGAGGTTGTTGCCGTGCGCGAGAGCGACGGACGATTGGCGACCGTTCTCGGTCGGCGTGCTACATCGCTCGATGGCGTGTATCTGGACGAGGTGCGAGACGTCTTTCGCGACCTCGGTTTCACCGAGGAACGATTGCTCAATCGGCTGTTGCAGAGCTATCCGCACGAGTTGTCCGGTGGCATGAGGCAGCGTGTGCTCATCGCTATGGCGTTGTTGGCGAAGCCTCGCGTGCTGATTGCGGACGAGCCTACCACGGCTCTCGACCGCGCGACGAGGGCTCAGTCTCTCGGCGTGCTGAGGCAGCTGAATGACAGACTCACGATGCTGGTTGTGAGCCACGACCTGGACGCTATCCGGAAAACCTGTGGTCGAGTGGCTGTGATGTACGCCGGGCGTATCGTTGAGGAGGGCCCCACGAGCGACGTGCTTGCGAATCCTCTACACCCGTACAGCCGGCTGCTCATCGCAGCCCAGGAGCGCACGCGAGGTGTGCCGCTTCCGGAGGTGTTCACTGATACATCAGATCTCATCCATGTGCCGTCGGGCTGTTCGTTTCACCGTGCTTGCCCGCAGATGATAACGCGGTGTGTTGAGGTCGAGCCGACAATGCACGATTGCGACGGAGTCTCCGTCGCCTGCCACCTGTACGAGGGGCGTCTCTAATGCTGGAGGTTCGAGACCTGCGGAAGCACTTCGTTGTGGGCCACGGTCCGCTGGGCCGGTTTCAACACCCTGACCATGTCATAAGGGCGGTGGACGGAGTGTCGTTTGCCCTCACAGAAAGGGAGGTATTCGGCATCGTCGGCGAGAGTGGATCGGGCAAGACAACGCTGGCGAGGACTATGCTTCGGCTCTGCTCCGCCACCGGAGGCACTGTGATGTTCCGCGGGCATGATGTTTTTGAAATGGACGCTGCGGCACTGAAGCGATTTCGACGTCAAGTACAGCCCATCTTTCAGGACGCCGACTCGACGCTTGATCCCAGACAATCGGTGGCTTCGGTTCTTGAGGAGCCGCTGCGTATTCATGGCGTCGGCGACAGAGATGAACGCCGTGAGAGAGTTGCGGCGATTCTGGATACAGTGAACCTGTCTCGCTCGTTGCTTGCACGTCATCCATCAGAGCTGTCCGGCGGTCAGCGTCAACGGATTGCGATGGGTCGTGCACTGCTCGTTCAGCCTGACGTCTTGGTTGCTGACGAGCCGACATCCGGTCTTGATCCGCTTGTAGCCTCTCAGATACTCGTACTCATGTTGGGGTTGCGGCGAGAAACTGGTTTGTCGCTCGTACTCATCTCGCACGACCTGGACACCGTGGCGTACGCTGCTGACCGTGTTGGTGTTATGTATCGAGGTCGGCTGGTGGAGGTTATCGGCGGTGATGCCTTCACGACGGGTGCCCTGCACCCGTACACCCGTGTGTTGCTGGGCGTTGAGCGTGCAGAGGGCGACCAGGTCCTTGAGGAGGGCGTCCACGAACATGCGCATCTTCTCGAGACAGGCTGTCCCTACGTCGATTCCTGCGCCCACCACCTTCATGAGTGTCACCACGAGTTCCCGCCCCTGCGAGAGGTCTGGCCTGGTCACTACGTAGCCTGTCACGCAGTGCGCTAAAGCCAAGTGAAACCTGCGTCTAGTCGCACAACTCAGAGGGCGACCGTGGAGGACCCGCCTCGAACACTGAAAGAATTCGCTCTGTGCGACCTCCGTGGCAGGGACCAGTTTCCGTAGCAAGCGGGCGAAGGAAATGGTGCGAATCTTGCGCTCGGCTACTCAACTCCTCGGATGAACTCCACGCCCACGCTGTCTGCTGCGTTGCGCAGGGCCTCGATTGTGCCGGCAGGCAAAGGAATTCCGCTCTTCACCCGCTCGTCGTAGCAGCGCTGAGCGCGCTCTCCGGGCATGATTATCTCATCGAAGCCATCGGCTTTGGGCAGCTCTTTCAGCCTGTCGATGAGGCTGTCGACCTCCGCCTTGTACTGCTCGATGTCGATGAAGTCAGCTATGTTGATGGCAGCAATCACCGAGTTCTGGTTGTGAGTCGCCATACGTCCCACGCTGCCGGCCTTGCTCTCGAGAGTCGCCTCTCCTGCCAGGACCGGAAGGATCAGAGGATTCGAGCTCAT
>Ga0272441_10009586_pt1 | contig 14918 bp, 8 predicted proteins | sample SSMProp6N_FD_193582 | JGI IMG/M metagenome (GOLD analysis project Ga0272441, IMG submission 193582) | Marine sediment archaeal communities from Little Sippewissett salt marsh, Falmouth, MA, United States - SSM-Prop-6N | ecosystem: Environmental > Aquatic > Marine > Wetlands > Sediment ... | reverse complement strand
TCACAGGCTCAGGTTGATCCAATCTTAAGTCAATCTTGTGTCCACTCTAACCTGTTCTCGGTATCCAGTTTCGTTCGCCATTCTTTGGCTTTTTCTGGTTTGTTCTAGGCTTCGTAGAGGGCGATAAGGTACGTAAAAACATTTGAGTCATAGTTTGATTCTCGATAGAATTATATAGCTTTGTAGAGAAGTTCAGATCCTCCCTAGGGAACGCCTTAGGCGTAGAAGAATCATGACGGACGTAACACGCATTTTGAATGCTATCGAAGAGGGTAATGCTAAAGCTGCGGATGAGTTGATTCCATTGGTCTATGAGGAGTTGCGATTGCTGGCTGCTCAAAAGATGGCCCATGAGCGCCCGGGACAGACGCTTCAAGCTACTGCTCTGGTCCATGAAGCCTACATCAGACTGGTAGGTGACGAAACTCATAACTGGCAAAATCGACGCCAATTTTTTTTGGCAGCAGCTGATGCAATGCGTCGTATCCTAATCGAAAATGCGAGGCGAAAGCAGCGTCTCAAACGCGGCGGAGACCGTCACAGGATCAACCTTAATGACGCGTGTTTAGCAATTGATTCGCCATCTGATGACCTTAACGCGCTAGATGAAGCCATAGCAGAACTTGCCGAAGAGGAAAGTGAAATTGCTGAGCTGGTCAAGCTTAGTTATTTCGCAGGATTGACTCTTGAGCAAGCCGGAAACACTCTCGCCTTATCTCGTCGGACTGCCTACAGGTACTGGGCCTATGCCCGCGCATGGTTGCATGACAAGATCACCAAGGGTGAGGAATCCACATCGTAAAGGAAGCGTGGCAATGTGACAGACAACGCCGCGATTGAAATTGATTGCGTCGATAAGAATCATCCGGAATGAGGGTGATCCGACAGGCTTTTCTCGGCGACCGATCAAAATTTCCTGAAATTATCTGTTTTTTGTGGCACTTTTTTGCTGCAAACGGCGCATTGGAGTATGAATTACGAATATTAATGGAGCTACACATGAGCAAAAAGCATCCAGATGCAAAAGCAATCTTCTTTAATGCTATTGAGAAAAGCAATGCTCAAGAGCGATCAGTGTATCTGGACACTGTCTGTGGGGATAAAGCAGATTTACGGAAGAGAGTCGAAGCGTTGTTGAAATCCCACGAAGACGCCGGTGATTTTTTTAGGATACCAGATTCCAATGTGGAGACTGGATCTATAGAAGAGGCACTTGGTACGGTCATAGGTCGCTATAAGTTGCTTGAGCGGATTGGCGAAGGAGGGATGGCCGTGGTCTATATGGCCGAACAGGAAAAGCCTATTCGTCGCAAAGTCGCTCTGAAAATCATCAAATTGGGTATGGATACGAAATCAATTATTGCCCGATTTGAAGCTGAACGCCAGGCACTTGCAATGATGGATCACTCAAATATTGCCAAAGTTCTGGATGCGGGTTCTACTGAAACAGGTAGACCTTATTTTGTGATGGACCTTGTTCCGGGCCTTTCTATAACTGAGTACTGTGACAAGAACAGGTTGAGCATCAAAGAACGGCTACAATTGTTTATCACGGTCTGTGATGCTGTTCAACACGCCCATCAAAAGGGTATTATTCATCGGGATATAAAGCCATCGAATATAATGGTGACTATGCGTAATAACAAAGCTGTACCTAAGATTATTGATTTTGGCATAGCCAAAGCAACAAATCAACGACTCACTGAAAAAACATTATTTACTCGATATGCACATATAATTGGTACACCAGCGTACATGAGCCCTGAGCAAGCAGAGCTAAGCGATCTTGATGTTGATACAAGAACCGACATTTATTCTTTGGGTGTTCTGCTTTATGAATTACTGACTGGAACCACGCCATTTAGTGAAGAAAAGTTACGTGAAGCAGGTTATCTTCAAATGCAGAAGATCATATGCGAGGAGGAACCTACCAAACCTTCGACGAAGCTAAGCACATTAGGAGAAGCTTTGACTGACATTGCCAAATGGCACAGTTCCAATCCAGAATCGCTACCAAAACTAATACGAGGTGATTTAGATTGGATTGTATTAAAATCACTGGAGAAAGACCGCAACCATCGTTACGACACTGCAAGTGCATTAGCTTTGGATATCCAGCGACATTTGGATAATGAGCCGGTCCTGGCCAGAGCACCTAAGACTTTTTATCGTTTGAAGAAGTTTGTACGCAGACATCGATTTCAAACAATCACTGCCGCTGTGATAGCTGTCTTGATCATTGGCATGATATATATTTTATCCATGTGGAACCAAAATCGACTTCAGCTAGAAGAGGCTAAATCCGTCACAGACATGAGCAAATTATCCCAAGCACATGAATCTTTTTCCAAGGGAGATCTGGTTAGAGCCGCCACAACAGTCAAATCGATCCTAAACAGCGAACACGTTGGCCCAGAAGCACGGCTTCTTTATGCAGGCATCCTTGTTGAAGGCCAGCAGCCTGAGGAGGCTACGAGTTATCTGGAGGATTTGCTTGATGATGCCCCAGAGATTGCAGGTGCGTCCTACTTACTTTTGGCCAGGATACTCTGGGAAAGTGAGTCTCGTGAAAGCGAAAAGCTGAAACAAATTGATGCATACAGACAAAAGGCGGAAGAGCTACTTCCAGAGACCGCCGCGGCATATTTCCTCAGGGCCATGACGACACTGACGATAAAGGCAAAGCTTGAGCTACTCGATAAAGCTCTACGCCTCGATAATCGCCATTATGAATCTTATAGATTGCGTGCCTTTACATACTATGCTTCCAAAAAGTACGATAAGATGAAGGATGATGCATTAATCATGCAGGTGTTACGACAAAATGATCCAATGGGTTATTCACTATGTGCGATTGCATTGCGAGAATTTGGTAACTATGAAGATGCTATTATCAATTATGATAATGCTATTAGACTTACGTCTTTACAAGATCCACAGCTTATTGAACTATACGCCCAATTTAGTGAGATCCGTCTCCTCATGGGCGAATACGAACGGGCAATTGCAGATGCTAAAGAGGGCCTGGCACTTTTTCCGGAAGGTATAATCTTAAACTTCCGTATTTTCTGCGCTCTGGTTGCTAAGGGTAATTACGAACAAGCGAGCAATTTGTACCATCGCATTACTGATTCTGACCTTTTTTCCAAACGTAAATTCAGAGATTGGTCAATGAAATATGTCTTTGACACTTTGGATGCAGGTAGTTCTTGGTATCCAATAGATAATGAACCTAATGGGATTGCTTTTCTAGCAATGATTGAAGCCGAGGAAACCTATCACAATCTAAGCGCTAAGGCTAAGCGACTCATAACCGACGGTTTTAACGCATGTTGGTCCCCAGATTGTACTAAAATGGTCTTTAGCATGGGAATTCCTGGTAACAGTGGTATAGCAATTTTCAAGCCAGTAATACAAAAAATTGATTTGTTGATAGCACCAGGTAAAGACCCGAAATGGTCTCCTGATGGAAAATACATAGCCTTTGTCCGTGATTGTCAGATTCTTCCCCTCTCGGAACTTGTTACTACTGAACAATCGAGTGAATTTCGCTCTTATAGAGGAGAGGAAATCTGGATTATGAATGCAGATGGCACAGCACCGAGGCGTTTGGCTCAAGGCAGATGGCCTTCCTGGAGTCGAGACTCAAAGCATGTTTATTATCAATGGATTGGGTATGGACTCCATCAGATTTCCATTGAGGATATAAACGCTGAATCTAAATTGATCGTGCGATATGGGTGGGATCACTGTTCGGTCTCGCCTGATGAAAGGTACACGGCTGGTGCGGACATAGGAACTCTGGAGATTAAGGAAATAGCTTCTCAGTCACTAGTCACTAACTGGACAGGTCCTATCCAAATGTGGGGAGGAAATTGGCACCCGAAAGGTCACGAATTCAGCATGGGGGGGACTAATGATGCCGAGGACAGAACTGGATTGTGGATCTACGATTTAGAGAAAGGGCAAGCTGAAAAAGTCTTTAGCGGCCAAATTGCATCAGCTTCATGGTCTCCGGATGGAAGGGAACTGGCCATTACTTTAGGGGCGCCTTACCATGAAATCTGGATAGCCGATCTCGATCCTAATATATCAACCATAGAAGCGTTTAGCCCGGGAATGACACTTGAAGAACATTACCAGGAAATGGTAGATCACTACACTCGAACTATTAAGGCCAATCCCGAGAACGCAGAGAATTATCGTCTCCGAGCTCAATACTATGATTATTTAAATGATGAAGGAAATACCCATGCTGACATTGAAAGTTATGAAGCCATCTTGAATTCATCTGAAGGTCAGAATTTACTCGTCGGTTTCTTACGAAATGCCCCAAAGAACCTCGGGCTCCCCATCAATAGTCCATATAATGATGGGATAGGTAGCATCTCAGCCGATGGACTGACCATGTTTTTAAGCTCTGATAGACCACATGGTTCGGGTTTTGCCGATATCTGGATTGCTACACGGACAACTGTCTCTGATTCCTGGGATACACCGAAAAATCTTGGATTGACAATCAACAGTCCGTACGAAGATTCTTTTCCAAGAATTTCGACTGATGGACTGTCGCTTTATTTTCGATCTACAAGACCAGATGGTTTGGACCATTCCGACCTGTGGGTTACGAACAGGGCAAACCTATCTGGTCCGTGGGGTATACCTGTGAATCTTGGTCCAGTAGTTAACAGTTCAGATCATGATTCTTGCCCATATATCTCACCAGACAGCTTATCACTCTTTTTCAATTCTACTCGGCCCGGCGGATATGGTAGTTATGATATATGGGTTACAACCAGAAAGACAATGCACGATGAATGGGAAAATCCTGTAAATCTTGGGCCAATTATCAATAGTGCGAATTTGGATGGCAATCCAGTAATTTCGGCCGATGGTCGAACGCTCTTCCTTCATTCTTATCGGCCTGGCGGGTACGGTTGGATAGATATTTGGGTAGCGAGGCGAGAAACTGTAAATAGCCCATGGTCAGAGCCAGCTAATCTTGGTCCAAAGATTAATAGCTTATATGGTGATGTGAAACCTTTCATATCTAATGATGGTTCGACCCTCTACTTCCAATCCAACCGTCCCGGTGGGATTGGTAGTTGGGATCTGTGGCAAGTACCGATCAATCCCATGCTTAAATCCTATCAGAAAAATATAACAAATATAGAAAGGAGGTGACACCAGAAAACAAAGATTGGAATCGGTTGCACCGTGAAGTAGTATGCCAAACATTAATAACTGATAGCTAACAAAAGTAGCCGGTGAGCATCATGCCACCAAGCAGTGACTCACCGGCCCGGCCAAACTCGGACGGATGGTTTGCACGTCCGAATCGAGGCTCCTGTAATAATACAGCAAATCGAGAAACAAAACAAGAATTGAGGTATGAATCATGTTTAGAAACAATAAGATTATCTTACTCTTATTGGCATTGTTAACAGCCCCAGCAACAAATATTGCCAACGCAGATTTCACATTCGGTACACCTGTTAATCTTGGGCCAGTTGTCAATACTTCAGCAAGTGACGTGACGCCGAACATCTCAACTGACGGCCTGTCGCTCTTCTTCAGCTCAGATCGACCCGGTGGGTACGGAGATCGTGACATATGGGTAACGACGCGGGCAACAACAAACGATGACTGGGGAATTCCGGTGAATCTTGGGCCAACGATCAACAGTTCATCGAGAGACTCAGGCCCAAGCATTTCAGTTGACGGTCTGTCGCTCTTTTTCGACTCTGTCCTTCCCGGCGGCTATGGTGATACCGATATATGGGTGTCAACGCGGCCAACGCTCTCCGATCCATGGAGAGAACCTGAGAATCTTGGGCCAATTGTCAATAGTCCATATCGTGATAGTGGGCCAAGCATATCATACGATGGACTGGAACTCTACTTTGGCGATATCGGGGTCGGGCCATTTCGACCCGGTGGATACGGTGGGGGCGACTTATGGGTAACGAAGCGAGCAACAACAAACGATGAATGGAGTGACCCGGTTAATCTTGGACCAAGCGTTAATACTTCAACTTTCGACGCTGCGGTGAACATCTCAGCTGATGGGCTTGTTCTTTTCTTTATGTCCCGCAGAGATGGGGGATATGGTGGTCTGGACATATGGTTAACAAGACGGGCAACAAAGGATGATCCTTGGGGAATTCCAGTAAATCTTGGACCACCAGTCAGCACCTCTGATAATGATGTTCACCCGAGCATGTCGGCTGATGGTTCTACTTTTTACTTCGCCTCCAATCGGTCTGGCGGTTCTGGTGGATCTGATCTATGGCAGGTGTCGATTGAGCCGATAGTTGACCTTAATGCCGATGGAATTGTCGATTCTGCGGACATGTGCATTATTGTAGACAACTGGGGTACAGATGAGCCACTCTGTGACATTGGACCGATGCCCTGGGGCGACGGCATCGTCGATGTCCAAGACCTGATCATCCTAGCGGAGCATTTATTTGAGCAACTGCCCGGCCGGCCCATCAATCCATGAAAATGAGTATTGGGAATTTTTTTGAGAGAAAAGAATCAAAACGCCCAATATCATCAGGGGGCTGGCAGGTACACCGTCAGCCCTTTTTTTATGTATTTGCATGTGTACTTTGCCGGGCGCTTTCTTTATTCGAGGATTTCATTGCATTGTGTAGATACCTGTACGTGGATGGAATTAAGGTTGCAAAAGATAGTGATTTTGTAGCTAGCGTAGGTTCAGATGGCGGTCTCTATATTGGTGCCGACAAGACTCTTGATGCGGCCAGTTTCTTCTCCGGCTTGATTGACGATGTCCGCATTTACAATAATGTCCTAAGTGCAGAAGAAATCGCTGCTTTGGCACAATAGGCTATTTCGGGAAGAAACAAAACGCTCAATATCATAAAAGGGCCGGTAGATCAAAGAACTGCTGGCCCTTCTCTTATATTGTTTTAGGTGTACTCTACCGAATCGCAAGAAGCGTGGTCAGGGCAAATCGGAGTCTGTTTCGCTCGGACCGGCGGCGTGGTGAGAATTGGTGCACTTCAACAATAGCCGTTTAGAAAAGTCAGAGTCTCTGTTGTCCGACATGCTTGCTGTGTCCGGACTATATACCACTCCATATTTTATAGCTACAGGACTACCATGGCGGTCCTGTGTTTGCTTTTCCATTGATTTGCCCTGGTGCAGGACCTATATTCAATATATGGTTGAAAAAATAAATTTCCTATCAGTATCCGTAGAGGACTAGTTCAAATGAAGAGTGTGAAGTACCTTATCGTGTCATGCTTGAGGAGCGACTCACTGGATACCCAATCTTTGATGCTTCGCATCGCTCTTCTATTCGTGTTGTTGCCCAGCCCCGTGTGGGCGGAGTTGCTATTCGTTTCGGCGGCGGAGATGGCAGGAATTGACGGGTGGAAAGAAGGGCAGTCGTGGGGAGCAGGCAACTTCTTCATTACGAATGGTTCCCCTGTAAGCAAGCGTGTTACCTTCGAGGGGGGCGAGTACGAAGTCTATGCCCGGATCTACACGTCGCCATCAACGCCAGCTGACATCCGTATCTGGTTGAACGACGCCTGCCTGATCCCCCCCATGCAGGCCAAGGTCTGCAAGTTTGGATGGTTGCGCGTTGCATCAGTCATTATGCCTCCGGGGGAAGTGGACATCCGTGTGACTTCGCCCATGCCGGGCAAAGCCAGCAATCATAACTTTGCCGCGCTTGCCTTCTGTTCGACGCCCATGGATGACCGCATCGGTAGAATCATCAGGCTGACCGAGTGGCTTCGGCATGAACTCGTACGACTTGAAGCCCCCAAGCCCGCACCGAGATCCGTAGCGGAAGCCAGCGAGCGGAAGGAGGCGTTACGCGCCAGGCTTCTAGACACGTTGGGATTAGATCCGTTACCGCCTCGAACGCCCCTTAACGCCAGCATTAAGGGCCGGATAGAAAAAGCGGATTATGTCATCGAGAAGATCGCTTATGAGAGTCGGCCGAACCACATTGTGCCCGCGCTGCTCTATCTGCCGAAGAACGCCCCCAAACCAGTACCCACGGTGATCAGCGCGATTGGCCACTGGCGCTTTGGCAAGAGTTCAGAGAAGCCCCAATTGCGCGGTATCGGACTTGCGAAACACGGTTATGCCGTCCTGGCCATCGAGGGAGTCTATGCCTGGGAACGGCATATCCCCGGCAACAATGAAGGTTTTGATCCATTCGTTGCGGGGGGCGCCATTGTAGGTCACGAAGTGTGGGACATTATGCGTGGTGTAGATTACCTTGAAACGCGTCCCGATATAGACGTTACCCGTCTGGCCATTACGGGAGCGTCAGGCGGTGGACTGCAGACCTTCTATGCGGGCGCGGTGGATGAGCGTTTCGACGCGGTGATGCCGTCCGTGGCCCTTTGGCCCATGTCGGAACTTGCCGTGAATTTCTATTACTCCGCCGACAACTGGGTGCCCGGAATCTCGCAAATGGGCGGCATGACCAGTCTGATCGCCATCACAGCCCCCCGGGCCATGCTCATTATGAATGTGGACGCTGATTATGCCACGAGCTACGCGTGCGAACAGATGATAAACGCTGCGCGACCTTTCTATCGCGTTCTGGGTGCCGAATCGCGGCTGCTTCATACCATCGAACCGGGTGTGCACGATTACACCGAACGCATGCGCGAGACCACCTATGGTTTTCTCGATCGCTGGCTCAAAGGCACGGGCAACGGGTTCCCCATTGACGAACGACCCTTGAAAGACGAGTTATTCGATGTGAACGACCCGTCGATTCTCGTCTTTGGCGGGAAAGGCATTCCAGAAGAGGACGCTGAAACCGTGAACAGTATCTGGACCGCTCAAGCGGCCAAACTCCGTGCAAATTTGCGGCACAAACCTGCCGCGCTGCCTGGGAAGCTTCGTGTATTGCTTAACATGCCGGACCTGGCTGCTCCGGAAGTCGTGCCGACAGACCGGGGCTTCCTGCTCACCACCGACCCCGGTCTGCAAGTGGCTGTGATGCGCATGGGCAAAGGCCCGCGCGCGGTGGTCTGGCTGGGAGAATCGGATTTCGAGACGGAATCGCAGCGTGTGGAGTTGCAGGCACTGGTGCGGCATGCTACGGTGTTTGTGGTGGAGCCGCGTGGAGCTGGTCTGCCGGGCGAGATGCACATCCTGCGCCATGCGCCCATTGTCATGGGCCGTCCTCTCGTCGGCATGTGGACCTACGACCTCTTGTCTGTGGTAGATTACCTGGAGGCGCAGCAGGCATATGACGAAATCCATGTTGCCGGTAGCGGTCGTGAAATGGGCCTGGCCTGTCTACTCGCGTTGGTACTGGACTCACGCATCGAGCAAGCTGCGATTGATGACATGTTTTCAAGCTTCGTGAAGCTCGTGGGATACGGCAACCCAGCATCACAGATTCCGGGCATACTCGAAGTGGCCGATGTGGAGCATCTGGTCCGCAGCGCCGGACCGAACCGGGTGCACTTGAACAACACAGAGAAATCTAAATGGTCGAAAGGCCTCGATTCTTCCACTCTGCCCGTTGCCGAGTTCTTTGAGAAGTGGATCGAAACAGCAGGGAATTGAGTCGAATGTCTTGCTGGATTGTGGAACACCAAAAAACGAACAGGAATATGTGGCGGAAACATGGGTGCTTATCAACCGTAGACGTACCCCAATCCGCATGGCAAAAGAATTGGGTCGTTCACTGTAAACCGGCTGTTTAAGGCCCCCGGAAGGTTCTCAACTACCTGAGACGCTATGTTCACCGGGAGGTCATTACCAGTAGCATCACTCATAAAGAACGTCTATCGATGGATCTTTCATCAATGATAGTCGTTCCACTGTGTAGCTTTCCGTTGATGGCATCCATGCGGTAGGGTTTGCTGGCATCGTAGTACTTTCTGTTGATATCTATATCGGCATACATAATGCCCGGTTCGTTGCGAGGAAGTTTTTGCTCAATAAGTCCATCCGGCTGAATAAAATGGCACGGCCAACTATAGGGTGCACTGGAATTGGTCAGCGACATGAAAAATGAATTGGTGGCAGCGCGTACCTGGGCCGAAACCGGCATGATTTTGGGATGAATGCAGTTTTGAACATGGCGTGCATTATAAAATGATTGGAATATAACATCCACACCGAGTTTGCGATATTCCCTATACAATTCCGGAAAACGAACGTCGTAACATATGAGCAGTCCGCATTGAATGTTATTGATTTCAAAAACGACAAAATGATCGCCAGGCGAATAATATTTTAAATCCCCAGTGGTACAAAACCGTTTGTCATAACGGTCAATAATCTTTCCGCTTGGATCGATAACGTAAAGCGAATTATGTGGTTTGTTATTATCGCTCAATTGATGTGAACTGCCCAAGATGACCCACATTTTAAGCTCTCTGGCTAAGGCCATGATGGATCGCGTTTCTTTGCGCAGCAATTCCCAATCTAATTGTTCAATGTTTTCCCAATCAGCGCCGCCATAACCGGACAATGCACATTCGGGAAAGTGAACAAGCTCGGCGTCATTCACTTTTGCGGTCCGCATTTGTTTTTTTATCCAATTTGCATTCTCCGAGATTTCTTCGTTTACCGGAAACTGGCAGGCTGCAATACGCAGTTTTCCATTCGGCTGCATAAAATCAGATTCATAATGTCTCATGAGGTCGCTTGTATTTCCTTGAAACCAATAAATTTTTCCCCGAAAAGCCCTTTTAGAAAATGGAGGAATGCCACCGATATTAATAATGGAGTGGAGACAGTCCGCCGGGTGATGATTGGTGACGTGTGAGGTATTTTCCCAGTGAATACCGCATACCCATTGACCGGATTTATCCATACGGGTAATCAACGGAAAGTCGATTGGCGCAAACATTTCCGCTTTATACGGGCCAACCTTTTTCTCCGGCTGACCGTTTGTACGTAAATAATCGATGGCCATTCCGGCCGGAGTTCTGGCACCCACTGTTTCCTTTTGAGCCGTTAAACATTGCCATTCGCCATTCCGGATGACATACGTCAGGCTGGTTTTGGGAGCCCCTTCTTGTGCCCACAAATCGTATTCACTAAAAGCGGGTGTCAGAGCAATGCTTTTTCGCCATTGCGAGCCATTGGTTTCGCCGGTCATGCGAAAGCATTGTTGCACGCCATAATATTCAGGCAGACCTTCGCCAAATGTTTTCACAACCAAAAGGATCTCAATACCGTCATTGACCGGACTCATGTAAAAGGTCCAGTTTTGCTTTACCCAATGCTCATCTTTGGGAATGACCTGGGTGAAAACAAATATAGTAGGACTGTTTTTAAAGAGGTCTTCCTCTTGGGATACCATGTTAGGATCAAATCCGGCTTGATGAGGAGAAAGGGGAATCCTTCCATAGGGTATGGGTGTGTGTTCAAAAAATCGGTATCCAATGCGGTTACCAGGATGTCGTCTGTTTAGAATTGTTGCAAAACTATCTCTGGCCGTTTTGATATCAAAATGAATGTTTTGTGCGAATATCGAATTGAGAAAGAAAAAAAAGAATAAAGATATTTTCGTAAAACGGTGAGTATTCATAATTTTATCGTTCCTATTTCTCATGTTTGGAATTGTCTAACTCTGAGATCTGGTGACCTGATGAGCTCATCTGCAGGTAACTGAGCAACCTAATCGTGTTTAGAGTAAAGGCCCTGCTTTTTATTGTCGAGATACCATCACGTTCACCGCGCCACCAGCCCTTAGCGTGCTGCTCGGCCAGGATGGCATCCACCTGTTGTACCAATGCCAGGCAGTCGGCTTGGGTCTCAAGGGCGGGTATTCGGAAAGCGTCATAACCACTTTCAATATCCAAACTCCCTGTCTTCTCCAATCTCTGTGCCAGCAATCCTTTTCTCCCCCAGGCATTCAGGCGTTGCCAGTTTTCGAGTGTTGAGACCGGGCCAGCGGGATGGTTGCGGAAAAAGGGACCACGGTACCAACGAGTTCGTTGATCTATTGGAAGCTTATCGATATCATGATATACCTCTCCGGTTTTCCGCTCCACAAAAATGGGTTTTCCGCTGGCTATTTGGTAGAGTCGGTAACAACGGCTATCCAAATTGATTTGTAGGGATTTAAGCCACGTCCACGCTTTCTCTATGGGCGCTATATACGTCGTATCACCTGTGATCAGATAGAGTTCAGTTAAGGCCTCGATCACCATAAAAGTAATCTCTGTTCCGGCACCCGGCGGCTCAAAGGATCGTGCTTTCACGGGTTGGTTAAATTCGTTATACTGTTCCGCCCATCCCGGTGTAGGATCAGGCAGAACGGCGCTGAGTAGCCAATCACCCCCTTTCCGGGCTGCGTCCAGATATTTGCTCTCTCCGGTACGGCGATAGAAGCTGATCAGGCGCAGAATGGAGTCCGTCGTGGCGCCGTCGTTGAGCGTATAGTATTTGTCGTAACCATTCGAGGGTGGATAGCGCTGGGGGAACGCGCCGCACGGATACTGGGCGAGGATCAGAAAATCGACTGCCCTGCGTGCAGCATCGTAATATTTATATTCGCCAGTAGCATCGAACACTCCGAGAAGTAATTCGATTGATCTGTCAGTCGTATTGTTTTCCAGGACTCCCCGGCTGGCAGGCCGTGGGGCACTCGGATACGGCGACAATTGATGAACGCCTCTGACATCTGTCGGTGTGATCTGCAGTTCTTGGGTGAATCCTCCGTTCGGTAACTGTCCGACCACCAATAAATCTGCGGCCTTGCGGGCAATGCTCAACCAGCGTGGTTCATTAAGTACCTGTGAAGACTTGAGGAATATCAGTCCAATACCCGTTGTGCCGCTATCGTTTATGGTGACCACATTAACGTGGGTTGGAAGCCATTCCCCCCATTGCATGGTGAGATCAATAGAATAAGCCGAGGCCCAACCACCATGATATTGGCGCTTTTCATAGAATTCGAGTGCTCTCTGTAGACTTATGGCCACTCTGTCTTTCAGATCTTCGTCGCCGTATGCAATGCTCCCGAAGAGAATCACAAGAGAAAAGAGAATCACGCCTTTTATTCTTATCGCTGTAGAACAGTTACATTTCACTGTTGTTTCCTTTTGCTTATTCATGAAGTAGGCTTATGAAACCAAATGTGAAATACTATTGTAGACATGTTTGTAAAGATAACCAAGGACGAAGTGATTAATAAAGAGAGAAACTGAACTGTCATATTGAGCTTCTTAGAAGTCATGGATGAAATACACAGAATAATATTTTGTTGGCTTTGTGGTTCCAGTATCGGATAATCGGTGCCGTTGGCAGGTTTTCGGGCCTTATGTGCTAAGGCGGCGACACCCTCGAAAGTGACGGGCGAGCCAGTAGAAAGGTTTTTCCGCTTTAAAGAAAGTGGTGATATCGATGAAGAAGGTATGCATATTATTGGGAAATGTTTTCATGATACTTTTATTGGGCTGTGCGTTGAGTGACCGTTCAACGATTATTCAAGAAAACGAAGATGGTTTTACACCGCTCTTCAACGGGATCGATTTAACCGGCTGGACGGGAGACACCCAAGGCTATCGAGTCAAAGATGGGGTGCTGATTGCTGAGCCACTGGGCAACCTCTACACCGATGCTGAATATGCCGACTTTATCCTCCGGTTTGAGTTCAAGTTGACCTCCGGCGCCAATAATGGAATTGGGATTCGAGTACCCATGAAGGGCAAAGCATCAAGGGACGGATTGGAAATCCAGATTCTCGACAATAAAGCGGAAAAATTCGCAGAAGCAAAACCATATCAACGCCACGGCTCAGTTTATGGTATTATTCCCGCAAAGACAGGCTATCTAAAACCGTTAGGTGAATGGAATGAGCAAGAGATTTATGTGAAGGGAACGCATGTGCGGGTAATCCTGAATGGTACTGTAATCGTTGACGCCGACCTTCTGCCGTATCGACTTGGTGCTCCTACGCCTGATGGCAAGAAACACCCTGGACTCAAACGAAACCGGGGACATATCTCACTCGCCGGGCATAAGACCAAACTATACTTTCGAAATCTACGTATCAAGTTACTTGAGCCATCCACTTTAGTACAATGATATTAGAGGTCTCGCCTCTACTGGTTGTACGGATATTTTTCTTGGTACTGTAAAGACTTAAGCATTCAGTCAATCTATACGCAAAACTGGTTCCACGAACTTTAAATTGCTCGTCCCGACAGAAAAGGATGGGTGCCCATCTATGCTATGACGATGAGCCATGTTCACCGGTTGACATAAAACCAAAGGGTGCAAGATTGTTTTATAATAGCAGGTGAGAACGTTTGACTTGAGGAACAGTTCGTTGAATTGGAGGCAACTCCTGAAAGTCTTCGGAGTCTTCACGGATTTTGCAACTACGAAGAGATTGGCTGGACCGGTAATCCGCATGTCCTCCGTTTGGCGCATCTACAAGCACCAGTCGCTGGGATAGCGTTCCAGCCACACACTTGCACGCATTGCGTAGTCAAGAAAGTTGACTATATCGTTTATGTTCAGACGTGGTACTGCCAATCTGCAGTCGTTGAACCACAAAGCATATCAAATCCCCGGAACCTATTGCAGCGGGATCGCTGCAATGAAGATCTGGTTGACGGAAATACCGTCTCCTCGGTTGAGGCTCCGATTGAAGGTGATCCACTGGCCGTTGGGAGCGACACAAAGGGCATCGGGCGCACGGCCTGGATACAGCGTCGGGTCCGTGATCCGCTCCGATTGCCCAAACTGAGCATCGCCCTCGATCACTTTCGTACGCCAAATCGAGTTGTCCGAGACGCAGTAGATGTAGTCACCCGACGGATCCCACCACGGCTTCGTCGCGCCGGCGGACAGCGAGGTGGCCTGCACCGGATCCCCACCGAGTGGGGAGATCAAATGGATCTGGCCGCCCCGCGTGAATGCAATCCGAGAGCCATCCAAACTGC
>Ga0272441_10009585_pt1 | contig 14918 bp, 10 predicted proteins | sample SSMProp6N_FD_193582 | JGI IMG/M metagenome (GOLD analysis project Ga0272441, IMG submission 193582) | Marine sediment archaeal communities from Little Sippewissett salt marsh, Falmouth, MA, United States - SSM-Prop-6N | ecosystem: Environmental > Aquatic > Marine > Wetlands > Sediment ... | reverse complement strand
TTATCTCCGTTTGCAAACTGCCAGACATCGGGTTTGCTTCTGTCAAATCCCCAAAAATAAAGGTCATTGCCAAAGGTAAGGTCAGAATCCCATACAGGCCCTGCCCTGAGTTTCCCATTTCTGTCCTTATGAAAAAATGTACTGAATTGATATGAGTCGGCATTGGATGCAAGTTCACTGATTATCATATAATTTATAAATGAGGGTATATCTATTACTGAAGGATAACCTTCAGCTGGCGATAAGTACTGTGTATGTATCTTATTGTCAACGCTGAAAAAATATTCACGGATATAGTTGTTTTGCTCCATCGTCACTTCATCAGGTTTGGGGTGATGGTGAATAAAAGCGACACCGTTACCATAGAAATCATTTATTATCCAGGCAACCGGATCTCCTCCTGTTGTTTTGTCGGCTTTTGTTATATATCCTCCTGTAACATCAGGATAATCAATATCGTATTCATCTATCTTAATAACATCCACCCTGTTTTTATCAGCCTTGATTTTTTCCTCAAGAAGATATAGCCCCCTGTAATCTCTGTTTATTACCACCTCGCAATATGCTGTCCTTGAGGCATATTCGCCTATTTGTCTTGAAAGATTAAAGCAAAGGTAATCACGTACCAGTGCAGAATCGAATACCATACTGTTCAATATCCAGTCGTTTTCAGAAGGAATCCCCAGCAAACTCACATTATTATTGGTAATACCATCTTCCTTCCGGGTTGTGAATCCATATTGCTTTTTTGGTGAATATTGTGATGATGATCCTCTTATTTCTATATCTATTTTCCCGTTATAATTAAGGTATTCCGGATTATCCTGGTCCGACATATAGTTTCTTTCACCCTCTCCCCGGTAAATTATTTTCATTGTGGCCGGTATTTTCGGTTCATCCGGTATAGCAGCACCTCCCTCGGTATCGATAATAACGATAGGCAGGTTACTGTCGGTAAAGGCCTGTGCAGTTAATCTGTTACTGACAGATAACAGCAGGATTGCTATCATACATATCGATCTCATGTCCTAAAGGTACAATTAATGATCAATATGGTTAATATCTTTCTCATTGTTTAATACCATACTACAACCTCCTTTAAAAATTGATTCTTTATATTGCATGCCGTATAAAGAACCATTATGCCTCGCAGAGACGATATAAACAAAGTAATGATAATAGGCTCGGGACCCATAATCATAGGGCAGGCCTGTGAATTCGATTATTCAGGCACCCAGGCCTGCAAGGCATTACGGTCGCTGGGTTATAAAATCGTTCTTGTTAATTCCAATCCGGCAACCATCATGACGGATCCCGGGATGGCCGATGCCACATACATCGAACCTCTTAATGAATATGCCCTTACCGAGATCATCAAAAAGGAGCGTCCTGATGCACTTTTGCCTAACCTGGGCGGTCAGACGGGATTGAATATCTCATCACTGCTTGCAAAAAAAGGCATCCTGGAAAAGTATAATGTAAAGGTCATTGGTGTTAATATTGATGCTATTGAGCGTGGTGAAGACAGGACAGCTTTCAAGGAGACCATGAACAGGCTTGGCATCGAAATGCCTCTTAGCAAAGCCGTTAACAGTGTTGAGGATGCTGAAAAAGTGGCTGCTGAGCTTGGCTATCCCGTTGTTGTACGTCCTGCTTACACCCTTGGCGGCACAGGCGGCGGACTCGTTTATAATCTTGAGGAACTGCAGGTAATTGCAGGCAGGGGCCTTGCAGCAAGTATGGTAAACCAGGTTCTTATTGAAGAATCCGTCCTGGGCTGGGAAGAACTGGAACTTGAAGTGGTAAGAGATGCCAAAAACCAGATGATAACAGTCTGTTTCATTGAGAACGTCGATGCCATGGGTATTCATACAGGTGATTCCTTTTGTACGGCACCCATGCTGACAATATCACCCGAACTCCAGCAACGTCTTCAGAAATACTCATATGACATAGTTGAGGCAATAGAGGTTATCGGAGGAACAAATGTCCAGTTTGCCTATAACCCGGAAACTGACAGGGTAGTTGTAATTGAAATCAACCCGCGGACTTCCAGATCGTCGGCACTGGCTTCCAAAGCAACAGGATTCCCTATTGCCTATGTTTCATCACTGCTGGCAGGAGGACTTACCCTTGATGAGATACCTTACTGGCGTGAAGGGACACTCGATAAATATACTCCCGGCGGTGATTATGTAGTAGTAAAATTTGCACGATGGGCCTTTGAAAAATTTGACGGTCTTGAAGACAAGCTCGGGACACAAATGCAGGCTGTAGGTGAAGTGATGAGTATCGGTAAAAATTACAAGGAGGCTCTCCAGAAGGCAATACGGTCACTTGAAATCGGCCGGTACGGACTTGGTTTTGCCGGGGATTTTAATAACAAACCACTCGATGAACTGATGGCCCTTCTCAAGAATCCTTCGAGCGAACGGCAATTCATAATGTATGAAGCTCTGCGTAAAGGTGCTGATATCAACGAGCTTTACCACAAAACACATATTAAGAAATGGTTCATACAACAGATGAAGGAGTTGGTGGAAGAGGAAGGAAAGATCCTTACATTCAAGGGACAAATACCTCCTGATGATATACTGTTACAGGCAAAGAAAGACGGATTTGCCGATAAATACCTGTCGAAAATCCTGGGTGTACCGGAACAGAATATCAGGAAAAGGAGGATTTCGCTTGGATGTAAAGAAGCCTGGGAGCCTGTCCCTGTGAGCGGTGTGGAGAATGCCGCATATTATTTCTCAACATATAATGCTCCCGACAAGGTGAGTGTCAGCAACAGGAAAAAGATCATGGTACTTGGCGGAGGACCCAACAGGATAGGCCAGGGTATTGAATTTGACTATTGCTGTGTGCATGCAGCTTTTGCCATCCGCGATGCAGGATACGAGTCCATAATGGTTAATTGTAATCCCGAAACCGTTTCCACTGATTATGATACTTCCGATAAGCTATATTTTGAACCTCTAACTGCGGAAGATGTGCTTAGCATCTATGAAAAGGAAAAACCGGAAGGTGTCATTGTACAGTTCGGAGGACAGACACCTCTTAACCTTTCGAGGGAACTGGCAGAGGCAGGTGTTAAAATACTGGGAACATCACCTGAGACCATAGATATTGCAGAAGATCGTGACCATTTCAGACATATAATAGAAAAGCTGGGTATACCGCAACCCGCATCAGGTATGGCTGCTAATCTCGAAGAGGCCCTTACGATAGCAGAGGAGATAGGATATCCGCTGATGATAAGACCCTCATATGTGCTCGGAGGCAGGGCTATGAAAATAATCCTCGACGAGGACATGCTTGAGGAATATGTGACAAAAGCTGTTGGTGTATCACCCGACAGACCTCTCCTTCTTGATAAATTCCTTGAAGATGCAATTGAAGCAGAGGCAGATGCAATATCGGACGGAACAGATGCCTTTGTACCTGCCATAATGCAGCATATCGAATATGCAGGGATCCATTCAGGTGATTCAGCCTGTGTAATTCCTCCTGTCGTGATAGAGAAGGACCATAAGAAGACTATCTATGATTACACACGAAGACTGGCTATGGAACTCAATGTTGTGGGATTGTTGAATATCCAATATGCGATTTACGAAGATGTGGTATATATCCTTGAAGCCAATCCACGAGCCTCGAGAACCGTTCCTCTTGTGTCAAAGGTATGTAACACTTCGATGGCAAGGATAGCTACACAGATACTGCTGGGACATAAACTCCCGGATTTTAACCTCAGGAACAGGAATATAAAGCATTATGGCGTTAAGGAAGCTGTATTTCCTTTCAATATGTTCCCGTCAATAGATCCTTTGCTTGGGCCGGAAATGCTTTCTACCGGTGAAGTACTCGGTATGGCCGATACTTACGGAATGGCATTCTTCAAATCACAGGAAGCCACACGATCACCTCTTCCCGTTAAAGGAACTGTACTCATTACAATAGCCGACCGTGATAAAAACCGTATTATTGAATTTGCGAAAAACTTCCATGATATGGGATTCAATATACTGGCAACAGGAGGTACAAAAGACTTTCTCGAACAACATGGTGTACAATCAACACTTATTCTGAAGGTCCACGAAGGAAGACCCAATATTATTGATGCCATAAAAAACCTTGAGATCGACCTTGTTGTCAACACTCCTGCAGGACGCCTTAGCGAATATGATGATTCCTATATAAGAAAAGATGCCATCAAATATGGTATACCCTATATCACTACAACATCAGCGGCCCTGTCGGCTACCAAGGGCATAAAAGAACGGCAGAATGGTAAGTATCATGTAAGATCTTTACAGGACTATCATTCTGCCATAGATGACTGATAAGTATTTAAGATTCGTACCGTTAAAAGCTAACAATAACCCCACTCCCTCATCACCTCAAGGTCTCTCTTCACACATTCCATAGGTGTTTTGCCCTGGTATGATTCCTGTTCAATGATATATACCTCTGTTCCTCCTATTTTTGTTGCGAGATCGAGTACTTCCTTAACTTCAACAATCCCTTCACCTATAATACAGCTTTCATACTGTTCACGTCCGCTTTCAGCTTTTATCTCATCCTTTACATGAAGATTTTCGAATCTGCCGGGATACTGGTTTATAACTTCAAGGGCTACTGCGCCTCCGTTATACATGTTCCCGATATCCAGCTGGATCACAACCTGGTCAGGATCAAGGCTTGTCATCATGATATCGAACAATTTTTTATCATTCAGTTTCTCACTGAATTCAAAGTCGTGATTATGATAGCCGAATTTCATTCCATGTGCCCTGCACAGATCCCCGCATTTATTGAAGACATCCATATAACGCATGAAATCGTCATATTTACTCCTCATGCTGTTGTCCATTGACGGGCTTACAACATATTTTTGTCCGAGTACAGCAGCATCCTCAACAGTATATTTCCAGCTGTCGGTAAAATCCTGTTTTTCCTCATCCCAGTGCTGGCGTCCCATTACTGTATGCCCGCTTATCATCTTAAGGCCCAGGTCATCAATGATTTTCCTGAATTCTGCCGGTTCATAACCATAGAATTTACGATCGCGGTAACTTGCATGTTCCACATACTCATAACCCATCTCTGCAACCTGCTTAAGTGATCCGAGAGGATCTTTCCCCATTTCATCACGTATAGAATAAAGCTGAAGCCCGACTATACCTTTTTGTTGAGGGAAACGATCAAAATCAGTCCTGGGTAAAACAGCGCTTCCCAAAACTGCAAGAGTGCCTGTCTTAATAAATGTCCTTCGTGATGTTTTCATATCTGTAAAATTTATTATTTATGATTTTGATAATATGCTGTTATAACGTTATGATATCAATATAACAATATTATATCATTCCGGTATTTATATTCTATACGGGAACATTGGTATCACCTTACCGATAAAAAGGAACAGATTATTTTATTATTTATTCTTCAGTTCCTTAATCTCTTCGTCTTTCTTTTTTACTTCTTCCTCCAGGTTTGCCACCTTTCCGTTCAGCTCATCAATATTTCCATTAAGCTTTACAATGTCATCTTTCAATCCGGCAACCTGCTTCTGAAGATCTTCTTTCTCATCTTCAAGACCCTTGATAATGGGTTTGTAGACTGATTTTGCATAAAACCATGCTGTCAGATATCCTATAACAGCTGCAACCAGGAGAATAGCCACAATAGTAATTACTGCCCCTGTGACAGATACGAGTTGTATAAATGAAAGTGTCATATTATTGCATTTTAATTGTTATTTCTGTTCTTCTGTTTTTTGCTCTGTTTTCTTTGGTAATATAACCAGCGGCCGGTTTACTTTCTCCCATTGATTCTGTTATTATCTTCCCAGCCTCAATTCCGTGGTTTTTAAGATATTCACTAACAATATCAGCTCTTTTTTGTCCCAGTGCCTGGTTATATTCAGGAGTTCCCACAAGGTCGGTATGACCGGTTACGATCAGGCTTGATCCGGGATACTTATCGAGCCATGCTTTAAACTCAGTTACCTGGTTATCAGTTTGCTGATCTGTTTTGAATTTTGAGTCATTGAATTCAAAATAAATCTTAAGGTCCTCGGGCATCATTGCTTTAAGCTGTGCTAAAGAATCTGCCACACTGGTACCAGTATCCTCAACTATAACAGCTGCCTCCGGTTTCTTAAGTGCCGGCAGGAGATGATCATTATACAGCCATGCGGAAACAAAGCACCAGATTACAAATGCGATACATCCAATAATAATTATTCTCATGTTGAGTATGTTTAGTTACAGATCGGGTTTTGAACCATACAAGTTAGGAAATTATTGCGACATAATTGATGTTTGAAACAGAAATTTAATTCTGTTGTATTGGGGACGTTGCATGCAACGTCCTTACAATTATATCTTGGGTGGAATTATCTTATACATTACGGGAGTTACGAGCCTTGCAAGCAGAGTAGATGTTATAAGTCCGCCGATTATTACAAAAGCAAGTGGCGAATATAGTGCCGACCTGCTCAGTGCTATAGGTAACAGTCCGCCAATTGCTGTCAGTGCTGTCAGAAGTACAGGCAGAAACCTTATTTCGCCGGCTTTTATTATAGCATCATCAAGGGAAGTCCCCTGTTCCCGAAGCTGATTTGTAAAATCGACCAGCAGGATGGAATTCTTGATCTCAATACCCGTTAAGGCAACAAAACCTATTGCTGCAGCAAATGAAAGAGTATAACCGGTAAGCCAGAGCATTACCAACCCGCCTATCACACCCAGGGGTATTACTGAAAGAACAATGAGTGTACTTTTAAAGGTTCTGAATTCGAGTATCAATACTGCAAAAATTCCAAAAATTGCAATAATGATCGCTGTTCCTATACCTTCAAAACTTTCCCTCCTGCTTTCAATCTCTCCTGCTTCAACTATCTTAAACCCTTCAGGCAGCTTTAGTTTCCTGATTTCAGAAAGCAATTCTTTTGTAACCCTGTCGGTATTAAAACCTGTTCTGACAGAAGAGGATACAGTCATCGCTCTTTCATTGTTATAATGCTGTATAAGGGTGGGTGAATCGGAGAAGCCGATACCGGCAAGCTGGGATAACGGGATCTGTGCTCCGGTGAGTGAAGCAATATAAATATCATCAAGGATAAGATGATCACCTGTTGTTTTCTCCGGCATTCTTACATTTATCGAATATTCCTTGCCATCAGGATCACGGTATTTACCTGCGGTAATACCTTCCATAGCAAGCCTGATTGTCCTGTCAATTTCTGCCGAAGGAACACCGAACAATCCTGCTTTACCGGTATTTACATTAATCTTGATGTCTGTAAGTGACTGACTAAGTGGATTTCTTACATATGTTGTCCCTTCATGCTTCCTGAAGGTATCTTCAATAATACCTGAATAATGCTTAAGTGAATCAAGGTTATCTCCCACCAGTCTCACGGCAATAGGAGCATCAACCGGAGAACCGTTTTCAAACTCATTTACATATATTCTTGCATTTACATAGGTGTTAAGAGTATCCCGTAGATCGTCTATAAAACCACCAATATCAGGTACAAGTTCACGTTTTACCTCGCAAAGGACCTCTCCCAGTGTTTCCTGTTCACTTTTCTGAAATGAATTATAGTATATCATGGGATTGCCCTTACCGACATTCGACATATAATAGACCACTTCAGGCCGTGTGCTTAAAACCGATTCCACAAATTTCACAGCTTTATCGGTTTCACTTATATTACTGCCCCTGGGTGTTTCGACTGTAATAAAAAACTGGGGTAAGCCTGCTGTAGGAAAGAGACTGAAACCGACAAGCCTGATAATTAAAAGAGAGGCAATAAAAAAGAGCAATGCGGCAACCAGGGTTTTGACCGGATTTGCCAGTGACCAGTGAAGTGCACGGGAATATGTAAAATCAATTACTTTATGAAAACCTCTTAATACTATATTTCCTCTCGGATCAACTTTACCTTTGAGTATTTTGCTTGTTATAAAGGGGATAATTGTCAATGCAACAAAGAGTGATCCCAGGACAATGAATGTGACTGCTGTAGGAAGCACTCTCATATATTGTCCGGCCTTACCGGGAAGAAACATCAGTGGCAGGAAAGCCAGAATGAGTGTTGCAGTACATCCGATTACAGCCGGTCCTATCTGCCGTGTAGCTTTTACGGAAGCCTCAAGTGGTTTAGTGCCATTTCTGACCCATCTTGAGATATTCTCAACAACGACTATTGAATCATCAACCAGCAATCCGAGTGCTATCACAGCACCAACGATGCTCAGCTGGTTAATACTGAACCCAGCCAGGTAGAGGCCTGTGATACCGATAAGAACAGAAAGGGGGATAGATATCATTACAATACCTGAAGACCTGAATCCAAGAGGCAGCAAGGTAATGAGAACAAGGATGAATGCAAACAGGAAATCACGCTGCAGCCGTCCCAGCTTTGCTTTTACATTGGCTGACTGATCAAAGCCTCTCTCAAGACGTATACCTGCAGGAAGCTTCTCCTCAAACGAATCAAAAATATCATAAATTGAATTTCGCATCCTGTGTATATTCTGTCCTTTCAGCATATTTGCAATTATAAAGGCCGCCTTTACCCCGTTATATCTTCCATAATAATTCATGTCCTCATACTGCCAGCTGATATCTGCAACATCTTTCAGATAAACAACCCGGCCCTGCCCTGCCCCGACTATAGTTCTCTGTACATCTTCAAGACTTTCATAACTGCCACTCGTCCTGATGTTGAATTTTTTTGAACCTATATCCATTGTACCTCCGGGTATATTGGCATTCTCGCTTTGTATGGCATTCAACAACTGGTTAACGGTAACATTCATTTTTGCCATCCTGGGAAGATCTATTTCTACCCTGAGTTCCTGTTCGGGATAAGCTACTGCATCTGCTTTTCTTATTCCGGGAAGTGCCGAGATTTCATCTTTAAGATCATTGGCCAGTTTTCCTAGCTCTGAATATTCTGCTGTCTCTGATACCAAGGCAGCTTGTATAATATTTGTATTACCAGCCTGTATCTTTAAAGCCTCAACACTATATAGATCTTCAGGCAGTGATGACCGTACCGAATTTATCTGTCGCTGAAGGTCATCAAATTTAATATCAGGATCGGATTCAGGAGAAAACTCAATAACGAATATTGCAACATCTTCTTCTATCTCGCTTGTCAACCTGTCAATATCCTCAAGTTCCTTTATGCTTTTTTCCAGCCTGTCGACTACAAGCTCTTCAATATCAGCAGGTGAAGCGCCTGGATAAACAGCGATCACAGGGAAAATTGTTACAGGGAATTCCGGGTCCGCTGCCTGTGGTATCTTTAAATAAGAATAGATACCCAGGGAAACCAGAAGCAGGAAAATGACTATGGTGAACTGGTAGTTCCTTACTGATAATTCCGATATTTTCATTTCACAACCTCCACCTTCATTCCCTCATCAACATATGCAACACCTTCATAAATTATTTCACTTATTCCTTGCGGGATCCCTTCTACTGCAATGCCTGATCCGGAAATTGTCACAATATTGACTTTTGTTTTTTTCACTATGCCTGAATCAGTAACATAATACACATAACCTATTTGCCCTTCTGCCTCAGCAACAGCTCCAACAGGCACTATTATAAGATTTTGTTTGTAAGCCGGGAATATGTCGACTCCGGCAACAAAGCCTGATGCAAGCCTGTAGCCCATGCCATCAAGGTTCAATTCTATCTCATAGGTGCCGGTCATCGGATCGGCCATCTCACTTACCTGGCTGACAAAGGCCGGAAACTTAATGCCGGGCCATGCATCAAAAACAATAACAGCAGAATCACCCGGATTGATCTTTACTATATCCCTGTCGGATATACCTGATTTTACCTTCCAGAATTTGCCTTTTGTACCAAAAAGGAATACCGGATATCCTGCCGCGACAAGTTCATTCTCCTTTACAAGCTGTTTGAGCACAACACCATCGCCGGGGGCTTTTATAGTTGAATGATTCAGGTTGAAGCTTGCTATTTCGAGGTTTGATTCTGCAACATCAAGAGCTGTTTCTGTATTCTGATACTGCTCGAGTGTAGCAACAGTATCGCTGTAAAGATTTTTCGCACGGTTCCAGTCCCGAAGTGCTTTCTCATAGCCGCTCCGGGCAAGGTCAACATTAGCCTTTATCTCAGATAAATTAAGCTCTGCAAGAACATCTCCTTTCATTACTTCGTCTCCCTCGTTCACATTAACCCTCGCAACAATACCTCCTGTCTTGAAGGAGAGCTTCAATTCCTCAGCAGAAGAAAGAATACCATTTGAATGGATGGAAACAGATGCTGAATCAGGAGTAATCTTAATAACTTTTACCCGTGTTATTTCTTCCTTCGGACTTACCTCAACAGTATGCCTGCATCCTGCAGATAATAATATTGAAAAGAATATAAACAATGCTGTTTTCTTCATATTGAAATATTTATTTTGTTGTATCTATTGCGGTTATTTTCTCAAATTCAGCAAAAGCCGAGAGGTACTGAAACCTCGAAATAATAATGTTCTCTTCAGCCTGTGTCATGCTGGTGCGGGCATCAATATATTCGATCAGGCTGGCTTGTCCTTCACCATATTTCCTTTCCACTATCCTGTAACCTTCCCGTGCATTTTTCAGCTGGCTCTCTGCCGCCACTATTCCTTTATCTGCTGCTGATAATTCACTTATCGCACCAATAACCTGCAGCTCAATCTGTTTTTTTGCTTCCTCAAGCTGTGTCTCAGCCATTTCCTTCCGGATTATCGCCTGACGAATCCGGGCTTTATTTGTGAAGCCTTCAAAAAGATTCCATGTAAGAATTGCAGATGCCTGCATATAGTCCTGTTCCCTGTTGAATTCATATTCTTCACCCTGAAATCCGTAATCGGCAACAGCATAAAGATCAGGAAGCCTTTGCGACTGGTTCATTTTTACCTGGAGCCCTGATATTTTTTCATAATACTCAAGTATCCTGATCTCTTCCCTGTTATCAAGTGCTGTTAATGTATAGTTGCCTGTCAATTCAGCAAGTGAAGGAAACTGAACCGGATACTGAATAATTATAGTATCCGACAAAGGTTTGTTTAATAAGAAATTAAAATATGCAAAGGCAACTTCCCTGTTCTTTCTTGCATTCTGAATTTGCTGGTCGAATTTATTGAGCTCGGCTTCCGAACGATACAGATAATCAACAGTTACCTTGTCGTTATTTATAAGTTTCCTGTTAACCCTGACATTCTCGACGAGTAATTTGCGGGTATCATTCAGCATATTGAGAATGGCATCGGCCATAACAGAATTATAATATGCCTTTTTTATTTCAGCTGTCAGCTCCCTCCTGTACTGATCAACATCCATCTCCCCGATTGTTGTCATCTCCTTTCTGATCCTGGAGTTATAATAAATATCGGTATTGAAAAGCGGTTGTACTACCCGCACTTTTGTCTCGTGTTCCGTGGGACGCAGGAATTTTACCTGCTGGTTGTCGATCACCGGGAAGATGTTTGTCGAGAGGAGACTGTTCAAAGTTGCATAAACCGGATTCAGCAGGTCGCCGACAGGAATGTCAATTATACGGCCTCCCTCTGAGACAGTATACCGTGCATTAAAACTTATACCAGGATAGAATAATCCACGTGCCTCCTTTAATGCTTCGAGGCTTTTTTTATAATCCGATTCCTTTTGTTTCAGGGCAAGGTTGTTATCCAGACCATAACTGATATAGCTGTCCAGTACAGGCTGCCCTGTAAGCAGTGTCGGAATTATTGATAATATGATCAGGTATATTATGTTCTTCATGATTCTTTCTTTTTTGATTCCTCCTGGTCTTTCAATCTCTGTTTCATATTGAAAATTATTGCCCCAAAGAGTCTTTTTACCATTTCCCTGTCGCGTTCTGATCCTCTTTGATAAAGCGTTTCCGCAAATGTGAATATCTCCCTCTGAAATGACATCTGGCCCATATATGCAACCTGTCCTTTTTCTGTAAGCCTCAGGTTAAATTCTTTTTTGTTGGTGGTATTCAGTTTCAGAACCAGGTTCTTATTTACCAGTTTCCTGATTGTCTGTGATACTGCCCCTTTTGTAACGCCCATTCTTTCTGCAAGGCGTGTCATATTTATCTCCCTGTTACTGCCGATTGTTGTAATAGTGTGTATCTCAGTAAAATAGAGCAGGTCGCCGGTTCCATAGTCAACCGGCTTGCGTGAAATGACAGAATAGAGATGAAGAATCCTCAGAAACTGGTCAATTAAAGATTGTAATCCGTTTTCCATGGTAATATTGTTTAGCTACTAAACAAAAATAGTAATTGTTTAGATACTAAACAAATTATATTAGTCATTCTTAAATTAACATGGAAGGCTCCTCACTGAATTAAAAAATGAAGGAATAATTAAATTTGACGGGAAGAATATTGAAATAATGGATATGACGCTTCTACAAAAAATATCAGACCTTGGTTAAGCTGAAAATCAGTTGTTAAATAAAACCTTCTTGAACTTATTATAAAGTGCATCTTCATCTTCATTGTTGATTACACCATCTATCACCAATTTAATAAGGTCATCAATTCTGTCGTAACTGAATCCCACCTCGATAGCAAATTTACGCAGAATCTTTAATTCATTTTCATCAACAACATCATCTGCAACTATCAACTCCGCCACCATGTAAAAATGCTCAAACTTTTCATGCAGGCTATAAGGCTGATGATAATGATGATCCCTTTCGGCTTCAATAAGATGGTCAATTTCGGGATCGGTAAGCCCGAATTTTTGTCCCTTCTTATGAAGAAACTCAAATTCTTCATATGTTATTTTCTTGTCAGTACAGGCAACCTGCAGAAGATGTACAAAGGCTTGCTTATTTACCCTTTTGCCATGATTTGTTATAAAATCTGAAAAGTTCATTTTGTCAATAATTGAAGGTTAATAACCGGAGTGTTACCCGTCATAAAAATATAAAATTCTTACATGTTTTATGTTATAAACAATGATATAATGATTTAGTTCTCCTGAAGCATCCCCGACGTTCTTGAAATCCAGAAACTGTTGAAGCTCATAACAGGATCTTCACAAAGGTATACTTTGGTTCCGTATTCCCTGGCATCAGGATTTGTAATACTTCCAACAACCGTAATCTTTCTGAAAAGTTCCTGAACATCTTCCCCGAGATTATAGTTAATATAAACCATATACTTAATATCAGGATCAAATTTACGGGGAAACCAGTATTTAAAACTTTCATTAAAGCTTACTGCTTCAGGCAAATCATAAAGCCTGCCGATAATTGTAATGGCACCAGCCTGTCCGTAATTTTCACAATAGATAAATGCAGATTTTTTATCGGGGATCAATGTCCACGCTTCATTAGTAATTTTTGCTAATTCTTCCCAGCCCAGCATATCGGCATAATCCTGTGGTAATGAATGGATTGAACCATCCTCAAATCTGCAAATAAAAGTTATCCCGTATTTATTTCCCAGATTCTTATAATAGGATATTAGTTTATCCTGTTTATACACCGGAATACCATTGGGTGCCAGTGGTAATGTAATAATTATCAAGATTGCGATCAATAAAACTCTCGACCACAATTTCTTTAGTAATCTTTCCCAACAGACTGCTCCGGCTGCAATCAATAAAGGGAATATTCCTATTGTATAATAGCTTTTCCCCTGTAAAAACATAATAATCAATATAATCAACAGAGAGATTACTCCAAGGAATCTGAATTTCTTTACATTCTTGTCAATAAAAAGATAAATAATACCTGCAACAGTCAGTACAGAGGCAGCCATAGGATTGAATAACTGATCGGCAAGAAAAGCTGTTTTTTTTACATTGACAAGCTGAAACCTGGCAAGATCTGACAGATGATCAATAACAGGCAATCCGTGGACGATCTGCCATATAAAATTTGGAAGGAAAATTATTGTACCAACCAGGATTCCTGTCCAGAACTTGCCTTTTCGGAATATATCCCTGTATTTGGTGAATGGAATTACTAAAAGAAATGAAATAAAAAGCAATCCTATAAGATATTTGTTCAGTAAAGCAATTCCTGCAATAACTCCAAAAAGAATCAGATACTTTTCTGCTTTTGTATTTATATATCTTATTACAATGTAAAATGAAAGTGTCCATAATACCAGATCAATGTGAACTGGTTGATATAAAAGAAATGTCCTCAGACCAATTCCTGAAATGATAATTCCTATGGCAGCCAGGATTCTCGAGTAAACAGATCCCCCAAGTTCCCTTGCAATAGCTGATATGAGGATTACCATAACACCACTCATCACTGCAGGAAAGATCCGCACCGCAAAAAGTGAATAACCGAAAATATTCTGCATCAACCATGCTATCCAACCTATAAGCGGCGGTACTGTTGCATAGCCAAAACCCGGATGTATTCCCAGGGTAAAATAAAGAAGTTCATCGCGTTGATATTCAAGATTATAGGACACAACAATGTGTAGAATAACATTAAACAATGCCAGAATTGTTATTACCACGAGGAGAGTATAATTATTCGATATTCTTTTCAATTTTTCAAGAATAGAAGAATTCATATTCAATAAACATTTTAACTAAACTATGCAAAGAAAACATATTCGCTTATATGGTATCCCCCGGATTTAACATTTTTTGGGAATGTTATGCCTCCCGGAATTGTCAAATAGTAATAGATTTACTACATTAAACAACGGTTTTTATATGAGAAGAAGAAATTTTGCAATTATCGTAATGGCTTTTATACTGGTATCATGTATTAATATATTACCGGCTTCTGCACAGTCAGGAAATGCAGATACGGACCTTGATGAGAAGGTCAGGAAATTCCTGAATGAGCGTTCCCGCAGATGGTACGACATGAATGTCCCGGCTTCTGACGGTAAGTTACTGT
>Ga0272441_10009584_pt1 | contig 14919 bp, 11 predicted proteins | sample SSMProp6N_FD_193582 | JGI IMG/M metagenome (GOLD analysis project Ga0272441, IMG submission 193582) | Marine sediment archaeal communities from Little Sippewissett salt marsh, Falmouth, MA, United States - SSM-Prop-6N | ecosystem: Environmental > Aquatic > Marine > Wetlands > Sediment ... | reverse complement strand
ACTATTTCCGCAAAAAAGACAATCTGGTGGTGACAGGAAATCCAACACGCTCCCGTCTGAAGCTGGTTCGCAAAAAAGAGGCATATCGTCATTTCCGTCTGGATGAAAGGCGCTTCACGCTCTTTGTATTCGGCGGCAGCCAGGGAGCGCGGGGTATCAACCGGATCATTGAAGATTTACTGCCGCGTCTCATGAAAAATAAAACGATGCAGCTTATCTGGGTGACCGGTCCGCGATGGTACGGGGAGATCAGGGAGAAAACAGCGCCTTACGCGGACAGGATCAGGGCGGTTTCGTACCTGCATGAAATGGAAATGGCCTATTCGATATGCGATTTGATTATCTGCCGTTCGGGTGCCACCACCATTGCGGAGATTGCCAGGCTGGGTCTTCCGGTTATTTTTATCCCATTTCCGGCAGCAGCCGGCGGCCATCAGGAAGCCAATGCCAGGACACTGGCGGAATCAGGCGCGGCCGGAATGGTGCTGGAATCAGAGTGTGATTCCGGGCGGCTTGAAAATGTGATTTTCGATCTGATGGAGTCACCTGCAAAAAGGAAAGCCATGGCGGACGCGGTCAAATTATTCGGACATCCGCAGGCCGCCGGACGAATCGTTCAGGTCATTTACGATCAGATTGTATTGGCCTGACAGGGAGGACGGATTATGAACCGAAAAGTCAATATTCTGGTAGCGGAAAAGGAGAGGATCATATCCCTGGACCTTGAGACCACACTGACGGAGTGGGGATATGCAGTGCCGGAAGTGACCTGTGCCGGATCGGCAGTGCTTCGGGCGGTTCGTCAAAAACACCCCGATCTGGTGATATTTGGAACCGACAGCACGGAAAGCATGCAGAAACTTGTCAGGGAAATCCGGTCGAGATTCAGTGGAGGCATTGTTCTTCTGGTAGACAGGATTTCCGAAGAGCTGAAAAACCTGCTCGTATCATTACGGTCTGTGTATTTTCTGCCAAAGCCTTTTAATCATGAAGATTTGCATCGTCTGGTCGAAAAGGCTTTGCTGGACCAGGCCAATTAAAGGCGGAACAAGGAAACGTCATGTTTGAACCACTTAAAACTTTCGGGCAGTCGAGGCGGGTACATTTTGTGGGCATCGGCGGTATCGGCATGAGCGGGATTGCTGAACTCCTGATCAATCTGGGTTTTATGGTTTCGGGATCGGATGTCCAGCTTTCCCCGGTGACAAAAAGACTCGAACAACTCGGCGCCCGGATTCACAAGGGACATCGCGGGGATCATGTGACCGGTGCGGATGTGGTCGTGTATTCATCGGCTGTAAAAATGGACAATCCGGAAATTCAGAAAGCCCTGGCATTGAAAATACCCGTGATCCGCCGGGCGGAAATGCTGGGTGAACTCATGCGGTTGAAACTGGGTGTCGGTGTGGCAGGGACACACGGGAAAACCACCACATCTTCAATGGTGGGACTGGTGCTCCAGGAAGGTGGCCTGGATCCGACCCTGATTGTCGGAGGCAAACTGAAAGCGCTCGGTACGAATACGAAGCTGGGTGCCGGTCCCTATCTGGTTGTGGAAGCAGATGAGTTTGATCGCTCGTTTCTGCAGTTGACACCGACCATGGTGGTGGTCACCAATATCGAGACAGAACATCTGGACTGCTATGAAGATCTGGAGGAAATCAAATCCACTTTCGTGCAGTTCATTAACAAGGTTCCTTTTTACGGATCTGTCATTCTGTGTCTCGATGAAATGGCCCTGCAGGAGATCATGCCGCGCGTAGAGCGGCGGATTATAACCTACGGACTGAATCCACAGTCGGACATCCGGGCCCTCGATGCCGTATTTCGGGAACAGTATACGGAATTTACCGTCATCTCGAAATCAAGGAATCTCGGGAGAATTAAAATTCAGCTTCCGGGTATTCATAATGTGAAGAACAGTCTGGCTGCCATTGCAGTGGGGCTGGAACTTCAAATCGATTTTACCAATATCAGGAAAGCACTCGAAAAATTTGCAGGTGTTCACCGGCGATTTGAAATTAAAGGGGATGTGAAAGGTGTTCTGGTAGTGGATGATTATGCGCATCATCCGACAGAGATCAAGGCCAGTCTCAGGGCTGCACAGGAAGGATGGGGACGACGGGTGATTGCCGTTTTTCAGCCTCACCTCTATACCCGGACGCGGGATTTTTATCAGGAATTCGGACAGTCCTTTTTTAACGCCGATATCCTGGTTGTGACAGATATCTACCCGGCGCGTGAAGAACCGATACCGGGAATAACAGGGGAGCTGGTGGCGGAAGCGGCGCGGTCCGTAGGTCACCGCCACGTGCTTTATATACCGGACAAAGAGGATGTGGTTGACAGGCTGTCTGAATTGATCTCGGAGAATGATCTGGTGATTACACTGGGTGCCGGTGATATCTATAAAACGGGGGAAGCCCTCATTAAAAAGATGGGATCATGACCGATTCGATGATACAACAGTTGCAGGAGCTTCGCAAATGGTTCCGCGGCAGGGTGCTGACACGCGAGCCTCTGGCCGGGCATACGTCTTTCAGGATCGGCGGACCGGCTGATTTTTACGTTTTTCCAAGAGACATGGAAGACCTGGCAGCGCTTGTGGAGTATTGCCGGAGTCAGGATATTCCCAGATTTGTTATTGGTAACGGTACCAATCTGCTTGTCAGTGACGCCGGATTCCGCGGTATCGTCATTGATCTGGCGGATCTGGCTTGTGAATTGAAATTTAAAGACGGCATGATCATTACGGGTTCATCTGTCCTGTTGGGTACTTTCTTAAAATTCTGCATGGAAAGAGGACTGGGCGGCCTGGAAATGTTATCAGGCATTCCCGGAAATGTCGGCGGCGGAATTATGCTGAACGCCGGGGCATACGGCGGCGAAATCAGTGATCATCTGGTCAGCCTGCGCGCCATGGACGGCTATGGCATACTGGAGAAATATGGCAGAGAAGACATTCATTTCGGATACAGATCGATCAGTCTGGATACGGGCAGCATCATTGTGGATGCCGTATTCAGAATGAATGAAGGCAATCCCAAGGAAATAGAAATGAACCAGAGGGCGATACTCAGGAAACGGAAAGAATCACAGCCACTGACGCTGCCTTCAGCCGGATCGGTGTTTAAAAGACCGGCCGGGGATTATGCGGGACGGCTTATTGAGGAAGCCGGATGCAAGGGCCTTCGTATCGGCGATGCCATGGTTTCAAAAAAACATGCCAACTTCATTGTCAACTGTAATGTGGCTACAGCCAATCATGTGCTGGCGGTGATCAATGAAGTGCGCGAAAGGGTGCACAAACAGTTTGATGTGCAGCTCGAAACAGAAATCCATTTTCTGGGATTTGATGAATGAACGGAGTAAGGAGAAAAAAGCATACGGCACGGAAAATGATGTCCGCAGCAGGCACTGTGTGTGTGTCTGTGCTCATCCTGCTGATTTTGGGACGTGGCTATATTCGCTGGATTCATTCTTCACCCACGTTTCAAGTCAGGAACATTGTTATCACGGGCAATGACCTTTTGTCACGGGAAGAGATTCTGAATCTGGGGGGGGTGGAAAAGGGGATGTCCATGTGGGGTATTTCCCTGATAAAGGCGGAACAGGGAATCAGGCGGAGTCCGTATATTGAAGATGTGATGATCGAAAGACGGCTTCCCGGCACAATCCTGATTCAACTGACGGAAAAAACGCCCCTTGCGCTGCTCAATGTGACAGGTCAGTTCTACTGTGTCGACCGGGAAGGCATGGTGCTTCCTTCAAGACCGGGAAAGCATTACGATCTTCCCGTACTGTCGGGAGAATTCCAGGGAGGGGCCGTTGCCGGAAAATATGCCGGCGGAAAAGTGATTCATGAAGGATTGTCATTTTTGTTAACATTGCTGGCTGAAACGCCGTCGCTCTATCCGCGGCTGTCGGAAATCGTGGTGCATGGAGAAAATGGAATCGTTGCATATACAATCACGGGCGGCATTCCCGTGCATTTTGGAACGGGCCCGTATGAGCACAAAATGAAATACCTCCTGGCATTGATGCGGGAACTGGAAAAAAAGCCATCACTCCGCGAAAGTCGGTATATCGACCTTCGTTACCGAAGACAGGTAATCGTAGGAAGAGGGATTTAAGTCCATGCTTGAAACGAAAAGAGGTCGAAGAATGATTGAACGGCGGATCCTGACCGGTCTGGACATCGGCACAAGCAAAATCGGCGCCGTGGTGGGCGAAGTGGACGAGAACGGTGCGGTTCGCATTCTTGGCGTGGGAATGAGTCCGTCGGCGGGAATGCGACAGGGTGTCGTCATCAATCTGGACGAAGCGGTCCGTTCCATTGACAGGGCGGTGGAAGAGGCCCAGCTGACTGCCGGTGTCGAAGTTGATGAGGTGATTGTGGGAATTGCGGGTGAACACATTCGCAGTGTAAACAGCCGCGGGGTGGTGGCTGTGCAGCGCTCGGATCATGAAATTACCGAAGGGGATGTGGAAAGGGTGATCGAGGCGGCGAAGGCCATCGCGCTGCCTGTCGACAGGCAGGTACTCCATGTGCTTCCCCAGGAATTCATTGTCGACAACCAGGGTGGTATCAAGAATCCGGTCGGTATATCCGGTGTCCGGCTGGAAGCGGAAGTACATATCGTGACCGGGGCGCTTACCTCTGCGGAGAATATTATCCGGAGTGTGCGCAAAGTCGGTCTCGAGGTTTCCGGGCTGGTTCTGGAACCCCTGGCATCCAGCTTGTCTGTACTGGATGGAAATGAGCTGGAACTGGGTGTGGCCCTCATTGATCTGGGCGGGGGAACCACGGATATCGCCCTGTTTCATAACGGTTCCATTCGAAATACGGCGGTTGTCGGACTCGGTGGCCAGAATGTCACCAATGATATCGCCCTGGGTCTGCGGACGCCTCTGGACCAGGCTGAAACCATTAAAAAGAAACATGGATGCACGCATCACAGCCTTGTATCAAAAAACGAATATTTTCAGGTTCCGGGGATCGGCGGGCGCGGACCGAGGGAAGTATCGCGGGAGCTGCTTCAATCGATCATACAGCCGAGAATGGAAGAAATATTCAGTCTGGCAGCCAAAGAGATTAAAAGATCGGAATTCGGTGACCGTCTGGGTGCGGGCATTGTTCTGACCGGTGGCGGATGTCTGATCAACGGGGCGATTCCGCTGGCTGAAGAGATTTTCGGTTTGCCGGCAAGAATCGGTGTGCCGCAACGGTTCACAGGAATGGTTGAAACCGTTTCAAATCCCGCACTGGCAACCGGGGTGGGTCTTATTTTTCATGGCATTCAACATGGCACCAAAGCAACGGGTCTGGGTAAAGTGTTGTCGAATCCCTTCAGGAGAGCGAAGGACTGGTTGAAAGATTTCATGGAAGAATTTTTTTAATACCAATCATTTCGGAATAGGAGGTCGTCATGGTTCCTGAAAAAAGGATACCGGAAAAAAAAGCAGAAGGAACACTGGCCATCAATTTTGCCGACCAGAATGACAGGGTTGCATGTATACGTGTTATCGGTGTGGGTGGTGCCGGCGGTAATGCTGTGAACCGCATGGTTGAAGACAATCTGGTGGGGGTGGATTTCATTTCCATCAACACGGACCGGCAGTCACTCGATCAGAACCGGGCGCCTTACCGGATTCAGATTGGTAAAAATCTGACAAAGGGACTGGGTGCCGGCGGGAATCCGGAAATGGGCCGGAAAGCCATCGAGGAAAACAAGGATGCGGTGATCGAGGCACTGTCCGAAACGGACATGGTGTTTATCACCTGTGGAATGGGTGGCGGGACCGGAACCGGTGCCGCACCGGTTGTGGCGGAAATCGCCCGCGATCTGGGAGCATTGACCGTCGGGATTGTGACAAAACCGTTTGTTTTTGAAGGGGCCAAAAGAATGGAACGGGCCGAAAAGGGTATCCGTGAATTGAAGGACAATGTGGATACGCTGATCGTGGTGCCCAACCAGAAGCTGATTTCACTGGTTCCCAAGGAAACACCTCTGAACGAGGCATTTTTGGTGGCGGATGGTATTCTGTTGCATGCAACACGCGGTATCTCGGATATCATCAATATTCCGGGTCTGGTGAATGTGGATTTTGCGTATGTAAGAACAGTCATGAGCCAGATGGGTGACGCGCTTCTGGGTTCTGCAGTGGCATCGGGAGAAAACAGGGCCAAGGAAGCGGCCGAACAGGCGATATCAAGTCCGTTGATCGAAGATGTATCCATCCTGGGGGCGCTCGGGGTTCTGGTGAATATCACCGGCGGCAAAGATCTGAATATCAATGATATCTCGGAGGCCACTTCGGTGATCCATGATGCATCGGGTTCCGATGCCAATATCATTTTCGGAGCGGTCCAGGATGATTCCATGAATGGCAATTTACGTGTCACCGTCATCGCAACCGGGTTTCATAAAGATGGTATCAGAGAAAAACTTTTCAAACCGAAAGAACGGCAGGTTGTTGCCGAATCACCGGCCCGGGAAGAGAATGTCCCAATTTACAAGGAGTTTTCGCAGGAAGTTCTGACCAGAGTGTTTGGCGATGATTATGTACAGGAGCTGGACTATTCACTGGTTCCCGGTGACAGTGACCGGAACGTACCGGCATTTTTGAGGAAACAGCCGGAATAGTGTATTGTGACACGCAAAAAACGAAAAACCGGTTTGCGCCCGGTTCAAAGAAATTTTTACCAGTTTACGCAGTCGATTCTTTCACAGGAAACGGGCGGACCACAGCTGAAACCGGGGGCACCGGTGCGTATCGTGCTGATTTTCCCGGAAAAGTATGCAGTGGGCATGGCCAATCTCGGATTTCAGACTGTATACCGTTTGCTGAACGAACATCCGGAGATACGATGTGAGCGTTGTTTTCTCTATGAAAAACCTTTCGAAAGGGAAGCGCGGACATTGGAAAGCAATCGGCCGCTTGCAGAATTTGATGTGGCGGCGGTTTCTCTTTCCTATGAAATGAACCTCCTCAATTTCCTCTCTATCCTGACCCGCGCAAACATTGCCATTTTCCGGCAGGAAAGAAAAAAAAACGACCCTCTCATTCTTGCCGGAGGCGCTGTTTGCGGCCTTAATCCTTCCCCTCTCCTGCCTTTTATGGACGGCCTCCTTGTGGGAGAGGGGGAGGATGTTTTTCAGCGCATGGGTGATCTGCTGTATGAAGAGAAAGAAAAGGGAAGCGCAAAACACGCGGTGCTGGACAGGCTGAGCGTACTGGACGGATTTTATTGTCCGGAAAGAAATGCCGGTGTAATCAGAAAAATCACAAAATCACTGGAAAATGCCCCGGCCTATACCTCCATTGTCACACCGAAAAGCCATTTCGGGAACATGTTTGTCACAGAAACGGGACGTGGCTGCATGAGGGGCTGTTATTTTTGTGCAGCACAGAAAATATACAGTCCGTACCGGTTTCATTCAATGGAATCCATCATCGAGACGATTTCGAAAAAAAATCCCGGTGCCCGTCGTATCGGACTGGAAGGTGCAGGCCTTTCTGATTATCCGGTACTGATTCCATTGTGCCGGTTTCTTCTGGATATCGGATATCAGGTAACATTCTCCTCGATCCGGGCGGACAGCATCAATATTGAACTGGTTGATATTCTGGATCGCAGCGGCGTCCGCACTTTTTCAATCGCACCGGAAGCGGCAAGCGAAGACAGACGAAAATATATCGGCAAAGGAATCAGTGACGATGCATTAAGGAACGGGGTGTCTTTGTTGTCCGAATCGGGTGTTTCGATATTGAAGGTGTATTTTATCATCGGCCTTCCCGGCGAAGAACGGGGGGACATCGAAAAAATTCCGGTGCTGGTCAGGGAACTTGCCCGCTGTTTCAGAAAAAAAGACAAAAGCAAGCGGATCAGGGTCAGCATTAACGGATTTATCCCGAAACCTTTCACGGAATTTCAATGGGCGCCGATGCTGCGGACAAGGGATATGGAGAGAATCAGGAAAGAGATCCGGCAGGAACTCGGAGGGTCTGACGGTATCGATGTGATCAGTAAAAGCAGCCGCGAGGAAATGCTGCAGGGCATTCTGTCACAGGGCAATGAAGAGACCGGAATGGCACTTGCCGAAAGTGTGCGTGAAAATATTCCGTGGAAAAAAGTGTTTTTAAAACGTAAAATAGATATTGATCAGTTGATATACCGGGAACGTCGACCGGAACAGCCGCTTCCCTGGGATTTTATACAACCATCCGTAAAAAAAGATATTCTGTGGAAGCGTTATCAAAAGGCCATGGGTGAATAAAACCGGCGGAATACAGACGATGCAGCGTGTTCAGACAAAGCAATTGTGGATTCTTTTGATTATTTATTTTATTTACCTGATTATTCTGACGCAGAGTAATTTTGAATATTCCGTATACTGGCTGAAACATCTGATTGATTTTGGAAAACGCCATTTTGTCAATTTTCTCTTTTATTTTGAAATTCATGATGTGATCGGCAATATTCTGCTTTTTATCCCTTTTGGGGTGCTTGTTTTTTGTATCAGGCACAATGATACCCGTTCAGAAAAGGATACATTATGGACACCCTTTTTACTGGGTGTGATGGTGAGCTGTGTCATCGAAGCGGGGCAGTTCTTTCTGGACCGGTCTTCTTCCATACTGGATATTCTGTTCAACGGCGGCGGCACAGTCATCGGGTACCGGATAATGGAAGTTATCCGCGGGAAAAGACGACAGCCGTGCAGACTGCCGGGAAAAGTCCGCGGATTCATGCTGAGATACACATTATTTATTATTTATCTCGTGGGATTCACGTACGCTGTTTTTTTGCCGGTGCGTGTCAACAAGCTGGATCACTGGGATAATGAGTATCCCGTGATACTCGGTAATGAAGTGGGCGGTGGCCGTCCGTGGCACGGCACATTGTATCAGTGCGCCATATACAGTAAAGCATTGCGTCATAATGATATAAAATGGCTGCATCAGCTTGGCAGTACAATGAAAAGTCATGAAATCAGACAAATATTCGGTTTGCTTGCCTATTATCCCATGTCTGAAGGAAAGGGGGATACCCTGTATGATGCTTCCGGCTATGGTGAAACTCTGAATCTTGTGGGAAGGAAGATAAAATGGGCAGAGACCGGTGTCTATCTTGAGGGAGCACAACCGGTAACCAGTCGGTTACCTGCTGATAAAATTATAGATATATTGAAGTTAACATCAAGTTTCAGTGTAGAGGTCTGGTGCCGGAGTGAGGGGCTGGATCAATTTGGACCTGCACGGATTGCCGGTATTTCAGGTGATACCGCCCACCGCTGCTTTACACTGGTACAGCAGGGTCCGGAATGTCATCTTCGTGTGAATACAAAGCAGGGTGGCATTAACGGGTCACGCATCAGGGTCCGGGCGGCAAACGTATTTCGGGATTCATCGCTGCATCATATCGTGGCGACATTTCACTGCGGCGTGGAGAAAATATTTGTGGACGGAAGATTGAGATCGGCCATTCAGGGAAATATTGACTATCTTCCCGATTTGTTCGGAATGGGACGCTACTGGCCGGGTAAAATCGCTTTCGGGCTTTTTATGTTTATTCCGCTCGGTATTTTGCTGGCAACCTTTTTCAGGCGTGCACCGGTCTGGATTGCGCTGGCCTTTGCGGGTGCAATGGCGTTTTTTATTGAGTATATATATGCGGTTTATTACGGGCAGGCGGTCATGTGGGTGTTCTCGTGCCTGATGTTGGGAGGAACCGGTGCCGGTGCGGTGGCTGTCAAATTATGGAACCGCTTCTCCATGAGCGAGAATCAAGGAGACGGAAGTGTATAATTTGAGTTTTGTTTATACGAAAAAGATTGTTATATTTAGGCCGATTGTAACAGATCCGGACCTCCATCCGGTATACGGATATGCATAAAGACAGGTTTATAATATGAGTGTTTATCCTTTTGAAAAAACAGAACGGAAATGGAAGCGCATATGGGAAGAGCAGCATCTGCATGACACCGATCTGACCCGCATTGAGAAGAAATTTTACTGTCTGGTGATGTTTATCTATCCTTCCGGAGACCGCCTTCATATCGGACATTGGTATAATTATGGACCGGCTGACACATTTGCCCGTTTCAAACGAATGCAGGGATTGAATGTGTTTGAACCCATGGGGTATGATGCGTTCGGACTTCCGGCGGAAAATTACGCCATCAAGCAGGGCATCCATCCGGCGATTTCGACAGAGGAAAATATCAAGGCCATACGTGAGCAGCTCAGGGCGATCGGCGCCATGTATGACTGGAGCAAGGAAATCAACACCAGTGATCCGGCATATTATAAATGGACGCAGTGGTTCTTTTTACTGCTATATAAAAACGGACTGGCATATAAAAAGAAGGCGCCTGTGAACTGGTGTCCATCGTGTAAAACCGTACTGGCCAATGAACAGGTGCCGGACGGACGATGCGAGCGCTGTGACAGCGAGGTCACCCACAAGGATCTGGAACAGTGGTTCTTCAAAATTACGGATTATGCCGAGAAACTTCTTGAGGGACTGGAGCGTATCGACTGGCCTGAAAAAACAAAAATCATGCAGCGTAACTGGATTGGCCGAAGTGAAGGATCATCTGTTTTTTTCCCGCTGGATGGACACGACGGAAGTATCGAGGTATTTACAACCAGACCGGATACACTCTGGGGTGTCACATACATGGTACTGGCTCCGGAACACCCCCTTGTGTCCGAGCTGACCACGACCGATAATCAGGAAGCAGTCTCTTTATATATCGAGGCCGCAAAAAAACAAACAGAGATTGACAGGACAGCCACCGACAAGGAAAAGACAGGTGTCTTTACAGGCAGTTACTGCATCAATCCGGTGAACGGGGAAAAAGTACCTGTCTGGATCGCCGATTATGTGCTCCTGACATACGGTACGGGATGTGTCATGGCGGTACCGGCACATGACCAGCGTGATTTTGAATTTGCAGCAAAGTATCAACTGCCTGTGCGGCAGGTGATCGCACCGGACGGCAGGGTTCAAAACACCCTGAAAGAAGCATTTGTGGATCCGGGTATCATGATCCATTCCGGACCTTTTGAAGGCGAGGAATCCCGGCAGGCCATTCCAAAAGTGATTCAATACTTAAAGGACAACGGCTGGGGAGACCGGAAAATCAATTACAAGCTGCGGGACTGGCTCATCTCCAGACAAAGATACTGGGGGGCCCCTATCCCCATGGTCAATTGTGAAAAATGCGGTCTGATGCCTGTGCCGGAAGACTGTCTGCCCGTGGAATTGCCGGACGAGGTTGATTTCAAGGGTGCCGGGGAATCCCCCCTGACAAGCAATCCGGACTGGGTGAACACAGCATGTCCGGAATGCGGCGGAAATGCCAGGCGAGAAGTGGATACCATGGATACCTTTGTCTGCTCCTCATGGTATTTTCTCCGTTTTCCAAATCCGCATCTGGATACGGATGCCTTTGACAGGGAACGGGTCAATCAGTGGCTTCCTGTGGACCAGTATGTCGGCGGTGCGGAGCATGCGGTCATGCACCTCCTTTATGCCCGGTTTTTTACCAAAGTGCTGTATGATCTCAAGATGATCAACTTTGACGAACCTTTTACCAGGCTGGTGCATCAGGGTGTGATTACCAACCAGGGCGCAAAAATGTCCAAATCGCGGGGCAATGTTATTAATCCCGACAAATACATCAGGGACTACGGCGCGGATGTATTTCGCATGTATATGATGTTCATGGGTGCCTATACAGAGGGCGGTGACTGGTCTGATGAAGGCATTCACGGAATGAACCGTTTTATCAACCGCGTCTGGCGTCTTGTCCGGATGGTGCTGGAAACTCCGCCTTCGGGCGGACCGAACCAGGATGATGAAAAACTGGAACGGGCCCGGCACCATGCCGTAAAAATGGTAACTCAGGATCTGGAACGCTTTCAATTCAATACGTGTATCAGCCGCATGATGGAATTGGTCAATGCCCTGTATTTATATACCCAGGAGATTCCTTCGGAAAAACAGAATGAAGTGCTTTTAAAGGATGTTCTGGGAACACTTGTCCGGCTGATGGCGCCTTTTGCGCCTCATTTATCCGAAGAGTTGTGGCAGTCACTTGGGGAAAAAAGAAGTGTGTTTATGTCAGAATGGCCGGTCTGGGATGAGACCAGGCTGAAGACCGAGATGATACATGTGGCTGTTCAGGTCAACGGCAAGCTTCGTGACGAGATGGAAATCGAAGCGAATGCTGATGAGGAGGCCATCATTCAGGCGGCTCTGTCGGCCGGCCGGATTCAGAAATATCTTGATGGCAAATCCGTTGTTAAAACCATTGTCATTAAAAACAAACTGGTCAATGTGGTTGTCAAATAACCGGAATATTTTACAAATACAGACAGAGTGGAGGATATCAGGAATATGAAGAGATACCATATAATCATTGCCGCCATGACATGTGTCATGCAGACAGCCCTTGCAGGGCCGGGTGTGAGCCTTCTGGAAATCGGGGGTGGATACATTAATCCGGAAGGTGTGGATGGAAGTTCCATTTTGACTGCCGCATACGGCATTGTCGTTGATGAGCGCGTGGATATCAGTATCGGCCTCGGTTATTCCAATAAAACCTACACCAAATTGTCGGATGTGGCTGATACCAGTTATGCCAGCGGTGTGATCCAGAAAACAGTGACCAAAAATATGGAATATCATACCACACTGCTGCCCGTGATGGCGCATGTCAACGTGCGGATTCCTTTCAGTCCGCCGCTGGCGTGGTATGCAGGGGGCTCTGCCAGTTATACGTTTCTGTTCAACAAGGAACGTAATTATGAAGAAGGTATTGAAGAAAAAAGAATTTATCGTGGTATCAACTGGATATTGCGGGCGGGCATGGAATATACCATTGGCAGCCGTTCCGCCATTTTCGCGGAAGCCATGTATAATATCGGCAATGTGAAGCGCAATGTCGATGAAACTGTCAAAGGCCTGCCCATATGGGATGAAGTGAGTCTCAGGGGATTCGGCCTGCGGGCCGGACTCAGGCTTGAATTTTTTTAAAGAACTGATTTGCATATGAACATAACAGGCAGAACATACTGGGGAGGCATGGGCAGCGGGTTGACGGATACCGTTAAAAAGCTGCTCATTGCCAACGGCATCGTTTTTCTGATCCAGATGATTGCCCCGCGCGAATTTACGGTGATATTCGGATTGATACCGAGATGGGTCTGGTCCCGGCTTTTTGTGTGGCAGGTGGTGACCTACATGTTCCTTCACGGTGGTTTTTTTCATATTTTAATCAATATGTATGCCCTTTACATGTTCGGCTGTGAACTTGAACGCATGTGGGGACCCAGGGCATTCCTGCGATATTATTTTATCACGGGCATCGGTGCCGGATTGATCCATACGCTGATTACACCGCTTTCCCTGGTACCGACCATTGGGGCTTCGGGTGCCGTGCTGGGTATCCTGACCGCATTCGCCATGACCTTTCCGGACCGGGAAATCACAGTGCTTTTGTTTTTTATTTTACCCGTGCGCATGCGGGCAAAAACCCTGGCATTTGTCTTCGCAGGCATGTCCCTGCTGGGCGGTGTCACCGGCAGTCAGGATGGTGTGGCACATTTCGCGCATCTGGGCGGAATGCTGGTCGGCTACCTGTATATCAAACAGTATTTTCATCTTTCGATACTGATGCAGCGGTTGAAGGAATGGCGGCGGCGGCGACGGATGCGCGTGGTTCGCAGGGAAAAGGAAAATATGGATAAGCTTCGCAGGGTGGTGGATGCCATTCTGGACAAGGCCAATCATGCTGGCATGGAAAATCTGACAAAAGAAGAGAAGCAGGTTCTCAAGAAAGCCAGTAAAATATTGAACCGCAAAGATACGCAGGATGGCTGATGCGGCGCCGGGATGACAGAATCATCGATAGGTGCCGCTTGCCGGCAAAAGTGATGTTTCTCCTTTTGGGGTGGGGCGTCCTTGCAGCCGGCACTTCCGAAAGCATTCAGGTAAAATGGACCGGCACGGGGAAAACAGCCCTGTTGAAGGGGTTCCGGAAAGACGATGTCTTTTACACGGCAGCAGCGGACCTGGCCGGTCTTTTCGAAACTGAGTGGTACAGGAATCCGGAAAATCACAAAGCCGTGATCCGGACGGGATCGCGTCAGATTGTTCTGACGGCCATGAATCCCTTCATCGTGATCGACGGGCAGGTTATGCAGATGCCGCTGCCGACTGCTGAAATCGGCGGACAGATTTTTATTCCGCTTGATATGATGCTCCGCGCAGCAGGTGACGCACTCCCCGGCACATTGACCTTTGATCCGCAGAGCCGCACACTGACCATTCAGGAATCCTTTTATAATATTACGGGGATTGATATCAGTGAGAAAGCCAATGGTACCATGATCCGGGTCAACACCTCAAAACCTTTTGACAAATCCGGCATATCCACGTTCGAAAGGCAGGGCTGGCTGAATCTGACAGTCATGGACGGGCTGCTTGATTCAGCGCGGATTGCATCTGATCAGCAAACAGGGATGGTCAGACAGATTGTCCCATATCAACTGGACGGATCCACGCAGCTTTCTTTTCTCCTGAGTAAAAAGCCGGCGGATCATGATGTACAGGTGGATGGCAACAGCATTATTATCACACTGTGGGATGATAAACCCGTGCCAGCGGAAACATTGATCAGCAACGGGGTGGATAAAAAACGGTGGATCATTGACAAAATCATCATTGATCCGGGACACGGCGGGAGGCATCCCGGGGCAGTCGGGCGGTCCGGTCTAAAGGAAAAAGAAGTAACCATTGATATTGCCAATAAGCTGAAAGCCCTGCTGGAATCCCGGCTGGGTATCGAGGTTCTTTTGACCCGGGAGAACGATGAATTTGTGGGTCTGAAAGAACGTACGCAG
>Ga0272441_10009583_pt1 | contig 14920 bp, 14 predicted proteins | sample SSMProp6N_FD_193582 | JGI IMG/M metagenome (GOLD analysis project Ga0272441, IMG submission 193582) | Marine sediment archaeal communities from Little Sippewissett salt marsh, Falmouth, MA, United States - SSM-Prop-6N | ecosystem: Environmental > Aquatic > Marine > Wetlands > Sediment ... | reverse complement strand
AAGAATTTATACCAATACTTTCATCACCTTTAATAGATAATGGTGATAATTCATATGTTGAAGATATTATATTATATGATATTTGGGGTAATGATAGAATATTTGATTTTAAAACAGTTGATATAGGTCCGTTCGAAAAAGAAATTAATAATATATATTTTGTTGCTGATGATATAATTGACATATCACAAGATAAATTAAAATTAGATTTTATTACAAAAAAATACTTATCAACATTTGATGGTATTATTTATCATGATCTTTATAATCAATTTTTTGATAATCCAAAAAATAGAAAAGAATTTTCAAGAGAGTCAAAAATAATATTTAAACTTAGAGAAAGTACAAAGGATTATAGAATTTTTACTGACAAAATAAATATCGAAGTTTATGATTTTGAGGCTTATTATGATTCGTCTTCAAAATCTATTATAATATCAAAAAATTCAAATTTATTTTATAATTTATTTAGTAATATTTTTAGTGATGGTAGATATTTATTTTATTTTAATGAGATAAAACATTCTTTAAAAATTTATTTAAATAATACCTATGATAAAGGATTGTCAGGAAAAAAGAATATTGTAAAAAATGTAAAATTCGGCGGACCGGCTGTAGTGAGTAATTAAATATGACTAGAATTATAAATCATAATATTTCAAATTATTATCATAATGCGATAAAAAATTTTTCTGATTCTAGTAAATTTTTATCGGGAGGTTTGGCTAAAAGTAATAATACAAAAGAATATTCATGGATAGCTGACATGCTTTTCAAAAATACTGGAAATGAGTCATTAAATCCTCATTCTTGTTATTTATCATTTGTAAGTGACAGGGATATAATGTATCAAGAGTATGCAAATGTTGAAAAAATTTATACTGAATATGAATTTTTTAGCAATTGGACCCGTTCAATTCTTTCAGATTTAAATTTTGAACTTGACACGAAACAGTATAATAAAATTGGTCAAAAATATTCTGAATTTGATTTAGTAGAATATATAAATGCCTCAAATCTTGTATATAAAACAACTGAAGAAATTGATGATCTTGATGGAACAATTGTTAATCATAAATTTTATAGAGCACCAGTGCTTTATGCTTTTGGATATAAATTAAATCTTGATGATGATGGTATGGTTAATTTTGATCAATATGTTTTTTCTAATCCATGGGCATATCTTGCTAATCTTAGTGAATATTCATTTATTTTTAATAAAAATAATAGCGGGACTTATGATGATTTTCCACTTGATAATCAAAGTATTTTATCGTCTCATACCGGAGATAAAATATGTTTATTCGATTATAAGTTAAATGTTGCAAATCCTATTTATAAATATTTTCAAAATTCAAGAAGAATGGTAATGTATTATAAAGATAGTAATCATTATCAATCTGATTTATATTATCCATATTATGGATTAGTTGAAATTTATAAGCTAGATACTAGTAGTACATTTGATTGGTGTAAACCGGAAATTAGTGAAGCATATGAAACTATAAAGTTTTTTCCAGATGTAATTGTTAATGGAAAATTTGAACCGGCTAAGTTAAATATATATAGAGGCGAAACTTCTACAGGTTTTATAACATTTAATTCAGGGGTTCATTCAAATGACTCAAAAGACCAGTCATTACTTATTTATAATATTTCATCTTATATGTTGGATGATGATTATTATGTAGAAATGCCATTGGATAATGAAACAGATGAAAAAATAAGCGGCATTGATGTTAATACTGAAAAAAATAGAAGATATTCGGCCGTTGTTACGACAGAGCCTTATATGGCGGTTGCCCCAATAGCAAACGGAGAAGTTGTAGATTATTCTTTTATAAAACCAGATGGTAGTGGAGTTGATGATTTTTCCTATGAAAATAGGACTCATATGTTTTTAAGAATAACAGGATCATCAAAATTTTTTACTTGTTTAGATGAAGAACTCAAAAAAAATGAATTAAATACTGATATTATAAATGTAATATCAATAGAGGATATTCTTTCAGAAACTTTATTAGATAATCTTTTAACTAATGAAGATATTACATATGATAATTTTGGTCCTAGTGAACATGAATTTTATAGTAGACAGGATTATTGTTTAGATGATCTTGTTACAAGAGTAAGTACAGATGAAAGATATTATAGAGAATATTATATTACTGCTTTTGGAAATGATGCATCAAAATATTCGAATTAAAGAATGAGGGTTTGTGGTTTAGGTTTTGAAAATACCGGAACGAGTGATAATTCAAAAGTTAAATTAAATGTTTATTGTACTAATTATGTTCCAACAGCAGCTCCTGCCGCAGGTTCTACTACTTCAGTGGCCAATGAAGAATTGGAATTGATATCTGACATTGATGAAATTTTTACTGAATATAAGGGCCCGGAAATATTTAAACCCATGATAAAATTATCTGGAATGAATGGTTATATAAAAATAATGCGTAAAAATACGTCGTTTGACATAATAAGAACTTCTGATGGAAAATATCAAATTGTTTATGATATAGAATTTCCTTATTGTCCAGGATCTTGTCAAGTAAGAGAAAATATGAATTTTACACATAATCCTGGAGATTCGCCTGATTCTGCGTATTCTGGTTTTGTATACAAAAAAAAATCTTATATTAATGCTGGATCTCAGGAAGTTTCATCAAGCCAACCAACAAGATTTGATGCGGGAAATGATAGATACGTTCCATACAGTGATGATTCTTTTTCTATTATTAAAATTTTATGTCAAGATGGCCAGGATGGAACTGTAACAGAAAGTGATCCTTATAGTTTAGGAGGAAGTTCATATCCGGCTTCTATGTTATCTACAGAAAAAAATAATATTGTTTATCCTGGCAATATTGTTTGGACACAGCTTCCATTTTATAATTATGTACGCCAGCTTACTATATTAAAACCAAGAGTGGATAATTTTAAAAAATACGCAACATATGAATTAAGATTTCATGATGATTTTTTTAGTCTTATGGGGGATATAAAATTATTGTCATTAGTAGATAACAGACAATGGAAATTTAATCAAGATCAATATGTATCTTACATAGGAAGAGAAAACCCTTCTTATGTTTTTGAAATAAATATTTCTACATTATTTGAAAATTATACAAAATTTCAAAATCAACATGGCGCCATACCTGATGTAAAAAGATGGCTTTATGGATATCTTTCCGGATTTTCTTATACGATGCTTTCTCAAGATATTAGTGATTCTGAAACTGAAAAAGTGAATACAATAGTAAGTAATAACGATCTTACAACTAAAGATTCTGAATCTGATATGATTGTTGAAATATGGGACCAAGAATGTGATATTGGAAATAGTCAAAAAGGAAATTGGAGGCCATTTACATATATTAGCAGTGATTATGATAAACCTCCTGGAGACTTGCTTGTTGAAAATATTTATATAAGTGATATCGATTCTTCGGTAGAGGACAATATTGAAAATGAATTTGATGATATTTATTCTGTTTATTTATGTTATTTAAATGAAACCGATGAAGGCGCATTAAATATAAATTTTCCAGAATATGTGGATTATGGAGGAGAGGATTTATTAGACGGGAAATCAAATATAGTTTTATATGATACTGAATCTAAAACTTCACTTCATGTTGCATATATAAAAAGATATCAATTATATTCAGAAAGTGAGCCCCAGCAAGCATACAAGGCTTATGTAAGAAAACCGGATGATTATAGTTTTAAAACTTTAGATACTAGTGATATTTCATTTGATGATAATCCTCCATATGAATTAAGATTGCCATTAAAAACAATATCAAAAGACGTTAGATTTTCAAGAAATACAATAAGACCAATAAATGGAATAGATTTAGGATTTTTAACACGTTATTTAGATCTTAAATCCGATTCTAATGATCCATCAGATGTTGAAAGGTATATTTCTGACGAAAAGATTTTTTTTCGAGTCAGAATAGCTAAAAAAAGAGAATATCCCGTATCCTACACGGATCAAGATAATAGCGAATTACCATATATTGGAGAAAGGGTGTCAGAAGATACCGCGGACGAAAAAGTAAATTTTCCATGGTATGATGACGGTGGAAGTGTGGAATTAGCGTTTAATTGGTCAAAAATAAACACTCTTGAAACTGTTAGGAAATTTGGCTTAAATTATTTTAAATGCGCGTCTAAGTGATTGCATAATATGATTTAATATAGTATCTTAGAATGATGGAGGATTCGATAAATGTCTTCAAATATTAGGGCAAAATCAATAGAGGGTCACGTAACAGATAGCGCCGGAAATATTCTTAGAAACTCTCAAATTATAATAAAACAAGCAACCCCTAGCGGTAGTTATACCGTAGATACTGTTTATTCTGATGATAGCGGTTACTTTATATCAAAACCAATTCCAAATGGAACTTATGATATTTATGAATCTGGAATAAGAGTATCTAGGATAATTCATAAAGCTGATGAAAATTCAATACAGTGTTTTAAAGCCCATAGCGATAATTATGATATTTTAAATCTTGAGAATTTTGAACTTCTTGTTGATAGCAGTGAGCTTAATAAATTTAAAGCATTTATACAAATAGAACCATCTGAAACGGATATTTCTCAGTATGGAAATTCATTTCCAATTTATGATTTTACTTTTCCATCAAGCGATCCTCAACTTGGAAATACAGGAAATCAATTATGGGATTTATCTAAATTTTTTGAATTTGGAACCGATTCTAGAATTACAACAACAAGATTTGATATAGAATACTTTTTACCTTTAACATCATTGTCAAGTACGTATCAAAGAATTAGATGGGCGGGGGTTCCGGCAATAAAATTTTTTGAAGATTCAAAACTTTTGGTTCCTCTTGATTATTTTTCTATTGTTTTAAATTATCCAAAAGTAATATCACCAAGTGTCATTAATTTTGGAGAATCAGATATTACTATTGAAGAATCTACTACAACCACTGTAATATTAACAAATACTAATGAAGATGATAATTTTGATTCTCTTTCAAGAAATGTAAGAATTGGTGATATTTTAAAATTAACCGTCAATAATGGTGGTGATGATGAAAGTTATTATGGTATAATAGTCGATATAAATTTGGATTTAACGATAACATTAGAAAAACTTTTATCTACAAATTATTCATCAACAGATGTAAGCGGCGGTAGTTATTATGTCAAGAGAATATATGCTTACAGCGGCATGTTTAGCGGAATAACTGAAATAAATGAAGAAGTTAATGAAAGATTTTCAGTTGTTGAAAATGTATATGCTCAAAATCTTAGTTCAGAAATTTATGCATATACAAATAGATATACTGGTTAATAATTCGGGTGGCTTATCAAAAGGAGGTAATTATGAATAAAGCCAAATTAGAAGAAATGAATGATACTCAAAAAGCTCGTATAGCCGTCGCGTATCTTATAAAAGCAAAAGATGAAAGACCGGAAGGGCTTGATAAATTTTTTGATAAATTATCACTATATGAAAAATCAATGACGGAAATTATGTCAGCTATAAAAGAAGCTCAAAATTCAATTATTGAACTTAATAGAAATCATGACCAGCTTCTTGGTTCAATAAATTCTGTAGTTGAAATCGTATCTGAAGAACTTCCTAAAGATAAAATTGACGGATGGGCTAAAAAATTTGAAATGCCGATGATTAATCCCAAAACAAATGATAAAACAGATTTAAAAAAAACCGAATCTATTGATATGGCTGGATCCACTTCAAAACAAGCTGAACCAGCAATTCACTCAATACCTACACCTTAATCGTAGGAGAAAAAAAAACTAATGAGATGGGTTAATTTTGTAACCGGAATAAAACAACGGTTAAATGAAATATTAGGAGTTGAGCTTAATTCGTCAGCCGAAGAGGCTGACAAAGCTCCTAATTATTGGTCTCTTCAGGCAGTTATGCTTACTAATTTACGTAGAATTGTTAAAGCCATCGTGGGTAATTCTACTTATGGGAGGCCTGTAAAAGGCTGTTGGATGACAAAAGATGATTCTGGAAAACTTAATATATCATCAGGATTAGGAATGACTCCAAATGGAAATATAGTTGAGTTTTCTGGTGAAGAAGGATTTGATCTTACTTCAATTGGAATTGAAGCAACAGAAACGGCTTACGTATATATAAAATATGAAAATGCAGAGATTCCTGATACCACAGAATATGCAGGTATAGCAAAAAGTACTGGAAAAATAGGACAATCAGGAACAGATAATATCATATATGACTGTTCTAGTATATTAAGTACAGAAACTGTTGTAGTTGCAAATGCCGGTTCTCATTTTGATATATCAACCAGGGCTGATTACGTTTATTTAGGAACCGTGGATCTTAATGTTAGCGGAACAATAGACTCAGAAGATGATATAAAAAATTCAAGCAGAAGGGGTCTTTTTCCTAATACAAATGACGAGAAATTTTGGGTTGCAGATTTAAAAGTTGGTAGTGAATGGTATCCGGCTGGAACGGCTGAATTTTATGAAGTTATTGTAAATGGAACATCAACATTTACTGGATCGGCAACATTTAATGGATCAGCAACATTTAATGACGCCGTGACTTTAAATGATAATGTAACAATTGCTTCTGGTAAAACTTTGGCAATACCGGATTCTACTAGTGCAATTACTATGGGCGGGGCACCAACTTATAATAATACTTTTACTGGAACAATTTCAAGTATTCAAGTAAAACATGGCTTGGTAATATCGATTAATAATTAAGGAGATAAAAAATGAAATTTGCATTAAAGGATAAATATCCAATTGAAACGGAAGAGCAGCTTATTAAAGCTGCAGAATATTTTGATAAAAATTTATTTAGGTTTTATCCAAAAGATAGGGTTAAAATAGCATCTAACCTTGATTCTCAAGCCAACAAACTTAAAATAAATCTTGAAAAACCGTGGATTACAAATTATACACGAATAGAAAAATCTGCAAAATTATCACCAAGCTTTAAAGAAGCAATGAAGCTTAGAAAAGAAGCATGTGCAAGACATAATGTTAAACTTCCGGTAATAGAAGGGATGGAAAAAGCTCCTGATCCATGTTTATTACTAGATGAAATAATAAAAATTAGTAGCAAATGCAGTACCGAAGAAATGGTTAATACAATTACTGAGTTTGATAAAAGAGCCGGCATAGAGTATTTATATGATGATCAAATATTTGATCCTTATATGACCGTATTTGGTGATCATAATAATCCTGAATTTGATTCGGTTAAATTAGCTGGTGATGCAACACAATATGATTTAATGAGGGCGTCTCGAGATCATGAAAAATTGGCGGCTATAAAAGATAAACTTGGAGAAAAATTTGCGAAAGAATTCAATAATAATCCTATAACTTCTCTTAGTAATCTTAAAAGTCCTGAAAAAACTGTATTATCTATAATTATGAGGTAATATTGTCACATAATAAATTGTCACAAAAACTCATGGACGCCTATATGATAGGCGACCAAGAAGAGATAAAGAGAATTAAAGCTGAAATTAGTTCTCGTTTTGAACAGGCTCAACCAAAAAGAAAAACAAATATAATTAAAATAAATACAGTGTTAAATGATGATAAATCTTCATCTGATGTTATATATGATTTTCTTAATAAAGCATTTGGACCGGATTGGTGGGAATGGGAATTTGAAACTTTAGAAAAAATGTTATGGATTAAATACGGTGTAGTTCTAGAAGATATAAATAGAGATAAAATATGGTGTATAAGAAATACCTGTAGAAGTGATAGTGCTTTTGCAGATTGGTTTGATTTTAATCAAGCCGCTTTATCTTTTTCTGGTTGTATAGCTGATTTTGATTATTTAAGATTACCATCACCAGGAATGACAATAAATGCAATTAAAACTTTAAATTATATTAGACCTGACAGGAAATCTTTTTTTAGTAATGATGTAATTAAGTATATTTGTTTAATATTAAAAAATAATGGAATTTACACTCCACCACCATCAATAACAAATATTATACAATCAAAAATGGAAGAAATTATTTCAAAAGAGATGAAATCCAAATGGCTTGACATTTTTAAAAGATATAAACAAATTATAATTAATAAAGCGAAAAATTTAGAAGAAAACGAAATAGATATACAAGCAAAAAGATTATTAAAGGCTGAAACTTCTGCACTTAATTATGGAACTAAATAATTATGGCTTTTGAAAATATGGTTGGTCCGGGAACTGGCGCTCAAAGCGGAGTTGCTGGAAATACTACCCAAATATCTTTCACAAGAGGATCTATAAAATATGATAGTCCTTTTTTGGATATGACTAGTACATTTTTACCAAGGTATATTAAAAGTATTCTTAGATTTATAGCCGCTTATGTAATGGGTGATGGATTAGTATCCCAATGTGTATCAAAAATGTCGGAATATCCTATAACCGATCTTCTTTATAATGAAGATGAAAAATCATCTCTTGAAGATGATAAAACTATTGAAAAATGGAAATTTGCTCTTGAGAAAAAATTAGATATAGTAAGATCAATGAAACAGGCTGGTATGGATTATTACGCTTATGGTAATAGTATTGTATCTATAAATTATCCTTTTAAAAGAATGTTAAAATGTCCTCGATGTGGAAAAGAAAGGCCGGCAGAAGCTTTAAAAGTTAAATTTAAAGGATTTTCTTTTTATGCTGATTGTCCAGAAAAAAAATGTGGATTTAAAGGTAAAATGGAAGCTAGAGACATTAATACCAAAGAACTTGATAAACTTGGAATAGTTCATTGGGATCTTTTATATATGGATATTAAATACAATAGTATCACAGGGGATCATTTTTATTTTTATACTATACCGCCAGATCTTGCCGCAGCCATTAGACGTGGAGATATGGATATTGTCAGTACCACTAGATTAGAAATTATAAAAGCCGTCAAAAAGCGCAAGCAGCTTAAATTAATGGCAGATAATGTGTTTCATATGAAACGTCCGGCCCCACAATACCTCTTCCCTTCAGAAAGGGGTTGGGGAATTCCAGTAATTATGCCGGTCATGAAGGATATTTTTCATTGTAAAATTTTGAAAAAAGGCAATGAAATGATCGCATTTGATCATATTGTGCCTCTTAGGATACTTTTCCCACAAGGTACTGGAGATGTAAGCCCTCATGCTACAATTAACCTGAGCGGCTGGAAAGCAAATATAGAGGATGAGATACGTAAATGGAGAGCGGACCCTAATCGTGTTTCTATTGTACCTTTACCTCTTGGTATGCAAAGTTTTAGTGGAGATGCGAAAATATTAAGTGTTACTCCTGAAATTAAAGTTACAGAAGATTCTATAATCACCGGAATTGGCATAATTCCTGAAATAATAAGAGGTGGGGCATCTTGGTCTGGTAGTAACGTTTCTCTTAGAGTTGTAGAAAATACCTTTTTAAATCATAGAAATTATATGCATGATTATATGGAATTTATAATTGATGCAATTCATAGGCATTTTGACATGCCTAAAATCAGCATAAAAATGTCTGATTTTAAAATGGCTGATGATTTGGAAAAGAAAAAATTAATGATTGATGCTTCTAGAGGAAGATCTTCAGAAACCTTAATATCTAGAAAAACAGTTACTAAAGAAATTGGATTTGATCCTCAAAAAGAATTTGAAAATAAGACTGAGGAATTAAAAGAAATTATAGAATTAGCTACACGCGAATCTGAGGGGTTAGCTGAAGCTGAAGGGGCGGCTGCAGTTATTAATGCCGGATATCAAGCTGATGCTGAAATGGAGGGCAGAGACAGGCTAGAAATGCACGAGAGAGAGTCTCAGGTTAAACGTGATGAAGAATTCCGCATGCAAAGTGAAGAGAATGCTGCCGGGGTTGATGAAGAAGTTTCCACAATGGAACAACAAAAGGGCGTACAGCCTGGAACAATCAGTCTTTCCAACCTTATACTTATTCTTACACAGAGATTTATGAAGTTAGCCAAATATGATGTGGACGAGTTTAAGCTAAGGATGCTTGCTATGAAAAACTCTAATCCAGCTCTTTATCAGGAAGTCTATAAGAATCTGAAGGAAATGAACCTCATTGAAGCCGATACTTTACCAAATCTTGCTGAAGCTCAAAAAATGACTCCTGGAGAATTACCGTCTTATACTCAGGATGATCAATATGCCGGAGAATCACCGTCACCAGTTGAGTCTGGATCGAATCCATCTATTATTAAATCAGATAATTCTGGAAATGGTCCTCCGGCAACTTTACCGGAAGCACGACCTCCTAGATCAGAGGCTAGTGCTCAGATATAATAGATTACGGTTCAAGCCACCCTAGACCTTTTTCCGTAATCCGCCGGCCCGGGTCCTTTGGATCCGGGTTTGTGCGTTGATGGGTAAAAAAAAAGAGATAGAATAATTATCTCTTTTTTCATGAAGCAGGATGTTTTTCATTCTGTTCGGTACAAACACATTGCGGACCATCCTGACATCGATTTTTGTCCTTGTCCTTAGTGCTTGATTTCCGGTTTTATAAAGACCGGAGCCCTGGCCGCTTGTCTCTGCAGCACCGCCATTTTTCAGGAAGACCTGATAGTTTGTTCTTACTATTATGGTTATACCATATAATCAATAAAAATAACCTATCCCTAACCCTCCAATAAGATTCTTGATCTTGGTTTATATGTTGATGGGTAAAAAAATCGCTTACGGCGATTAGTCGGTTAACCTTTAGCTTTTATAAACTTTGCGTATCGTCTTCAACTCATTGAGACTAATACCCATGTGTCTAACTCTACCATATATCTCTCTGCAGAGATAAGGAGAATAAGATAATTGGCATTCTCCCGATGGTCTATAAATAATCACTTTATTACGAGTGAATTCTATAACTGCCTGACCAGGGCCAACATACTTATTATACAGAAGCATTAAGCCGTTGGCTATACTATCCTGGTCTGCTGTTCCATCCCAATTTTCTAAGTAATTCATATAAACTCCTATTTAAATGGTTGATACTATAGTTATACCACATAATCAAAAATTATAACTTTCTTCCGTAATCCGCCGGCCCGGGTCCTTTGGATCCGGGTTTTTGCGTTGATGGGTAAAAAAAGGACTTACGCTTTCGCTGCCTTTTTTTCTAAACCTCAACCTCCTTTTTACAGGAGGTTGCTGCTTCTATCATCCTGTCTATTAGACAGGAGATATCTTGAGCTTCTTGGTCGTCATCATCGACCAAGGACTTCCATTTCTGAAAGCCTTCCAACCCCTCCACTACCAGACCATCCCGGTAGGTCTGAGTGAAGGTTAGTCCCCATATGGAGAGCCTTTGCTCTCCATGAAAAATCAGCTGGGTGTATTGCCCCCAGCTAATTATGAATGATATCCTTTCTTCCAGAATTTCTGGAAGAAAGCTAGTTATTTGGTTCGGTAATGTGCAGTGCATGATGCACTCCTTTCCCTGATTTTCAGGGTTTAAATTGTTCTATTATAATTATACCATATAATCAAAAATTATAACACATAACTGATGGGTAAAAAAAAGAGGGTGTAGATCAACCCTCTTTCTTTTTATGAAGCCAGGACTACTTGAAGTCTTCCATGGCCAACTTCTTTTCAAACTTGAAAGGAAGCGACTTACAGAAGAATCCGGCAGCTCCGGCGTGTCCACCTCCACCATGAGCAGAGGCGACCCGTGACACATCTACACCCTCCTTGTGGGAATAGATGGTGACCTTGAAACTGTCTCCGCTATGACCGTATACGATCACAGCATCGACAGAAGTATCGTTCAGCGACTCAAAAGCCGCAGACGAACCCTGGACGTTACAGGCCACACACTTCAACCCATCAAGGGTCGTGCGGTAACCTATTGCTCGAAGCATTCTTTCCCAAGTGGTTTTATTGTAGTCGTTAATAATCCGCCCTACGTTTTCTATACCTCGGAGATGATCAAAGTTATCATCTAGTAGGTTATTCCACAATACATGGTTTTGAGGCCTCATGTCCAAGGTTCTCATTCCTGCCTGAAAACCCCTGGTTTCATCACCATAAACGAATGTCCAGACGTCATAGTCCGCTAGGAGCTCTACTGCTCTTGGCGGCTGTTTCGGCCCATTGAAATACTGCCAAGTAAGCATGCAGGCGGCGGTTCCAACCTCTCTTTTTCCTTCGATATAATCGAAATGATTATGTTTCTCAATCGCCGTTTTATGGTGATCAATCCACACAATATATTCCGTTATCTCCAGCATCCTGGCAAAATCACTAGAGCTGTTTGGAGAGAAGTCAACTATAATAATACCATCCCCGGGACGAATATCATCAAATGGAAATTGAGTCTTGTAATCCATTCCATAAAATTTTACCTCCCGAGAAAAGAACTGCCTGACTATGGCGGCCGAGCAAAACCCGTCTCCATCTTTATGATGGAAACAAAGTATTCTTTTTAAACCAAGCATTGCCCTCAAAATAGGGCTAATATTATCAAGCATTTTTCCTCCTTTATTTAAATGTTGATATAATAGTTATACCATATATTGAGTCTATATAACGAACTGATAGGTAAAAAAGGGGAGGCCCCCTTTTGGGGCCAAAATTCCCGGGCTGTAGTTGTAAACAAGACTCTATTTTAAATAAAATCCTGTTTATTCGTCGCTCTCTACAACACCGTTAGAAATAACAGATATACAAAATTCTTTAAATTTTTGTAAATCAGATGTTTCTAATATTTTTTTATCATAAAAAATTTTAAAAATCAATGAATTTGATGTTGTAGAATAAATATTTATATGTTCCCCATTACTTAATAAAATTTCAATTTCGCTCTCATAATCGTAAAATTCTTTTCCTTCTTTATAAATAAATTTTAATAAAACTATTTTAGAAATTAAAATAATACTTGAATTTATAATTTCAGTTTCATTATCTTTTTCAATTATGTTTATTATTGACTGCAATAACCGCCCTTCATTTTAAAATGATGAGGGGAATTTATAAACCTCCCCTCAAAGGTTTTTTTTTATTTATTGTTGTTCATTGCCTTTTAAACGCTTGGCGCAAATAATTCTTATAGAATCTCCAGCTGGACGAGCGATAATATGATTATCTCCAACTGATTGTCTTACTCCTTCTACACGAAATTCATAAACAGCTTTTCCATCTGCATTATAAAATCGTTCTCGACCAGCTGCATCTAGTTGATCAAGAGCCATTTTTATTGTATACCCATCATCCACAGGAAGATTTATAATTTCTTGTGTGCCGAGTATAATAAATTTGGCTTCAAAAGGGAGATTTCCCTTCATTGATTTCATTATATAAATTGTATCTCCATCATAAATTGTTGATTCAGGAATTAAAGGAATCCCACCTCTAGTTATACAATTACTTACATATTTTTCTTCAACAGAATCAAGAAGATTCTGAAGCGTCGTATTTGATTCAAAAGGCACTTCTTTTATATAAGAGCCTACTTTTACTAATTTAACTATTACCATTATAGCCTTCTATTTAAAGTTAAACACTACTATTAATTATCGCGGTTTCAGTAACCTGAGTAATAATTGGTTCTTGACCAAAAATTCTCAAATAATAATTTTCTGGATATAAACAAAAATGCACCTCATTCCATAAAGGCATGTCATTTTCTTTACTATCCATTCCATTTTGTCCATACTCTCGGTTAAAGTGTTGGACAACTCTTTGACTAGCTAATGAGGCCAGGTACATAACAGTAGTAATTATTGAAGCTGAGGCCCCGCAATAACTAGCCTCCGATTCATCATCAGAATATAAAGTATTTATCCATTCTTCTTTTTGATCAAGAGAATTTGGATTAAACGCATAGACCCGACCGTCTCGCAATCCCATCCTTGTCTCTATAATTAGATCAGTATTAAATGAATACTGTAAAAATTTTTCAAATATTTCTTTCCTACTAGACATTGTATCAGTAAGAAGAAAAACATAAGTAGACTGAATATTTTTTCTATCAGTCTTTTCGTTTACCATTTCATTGTAAACGTTTATTTCAAATCCGCATTTTCGAAGTATTATCTCCTTTAATGCTTCAACTTTTGGTTTTCCTATATGAGAAAGTTCATAAATCTGATTACACAGATTATGCTCCTCAACAACGTCCCCATCGAAAACTTTTAATATCCCTTGCCCTTTGGTTTGATCACCCCAACCCATTTGAGCAAGAGCAAGCGCCACATATGATCCAGTGGCTCCGCACCCAACCAGGGTAATACTTTTTTTTCCAATTTGACTTGGGTCAAGTAACTGAAGTTGTCTTATATAGTCCATTATTCAATTACCCCCACCCCTTCTTCAAATTTTTTAATAATTTTATCAACTTCTTCTTCTCTAATTTCATCATCCTTTAATTTGTATAAAAAATCATCTTCATCTTGTTGATTCAAACCAGAATGTCCTTTTTTAAACAGATCCCTCTGTCTTCCATGTAAATACCAATCTGAATAATTATCATAATATTTATTATCATTATATTTGTGTTTATTATATGTTGGTATATTTTCTTTTTTTAATTTTTTAATTTTTTCTCTTATTGTTTTTATCGATTTCTCTTCATTTATAAGAGATTTTATTTCTTCGAGTTTATTTTCAGGAGAATGTTCATCATTATTTTCCAATATTGATTTTATCACATCCAAATTATCTTCAACTTCCCATTTTATGTGATCAAATCTTATTTGATTTTTATAATCAAAAAATGAACATGATATTTCTCCGCTTTTATTACAAATTACTCTTATTAAGAATGTTTTTATTTCCATTAATCTTTCAATAGATTGATCCTCGTCTTGTTTAGATGGGCTCGTCCCCATCGTATGATGAGAATGACCCCAAAATCTTAATTTTAGAGTATCCTCTTCTCTTCCCTTTTTTATTAACC
>Ga0272441_10009581_pt1 | contig 14924 bp, 15 predicted proteins | sample SSMProp6N_FD_193582 | JGI IMG/M metagenome (GOLD analysis project Ga0272441, IMG submission 193582) | Marine sediment archaeal communities from Little Sippewissett salt marsh, Falmouth, MA, United States - SSM-Prop-6N | ecosystem: Environmental > Aquatic > Marine > Wetlands > Sediment ... | reverse complement strand
CGACCTACGAGTACCCTGTGGGTGCTACCGGAACACCGGATTTTGAACGTCCGTTCAGTCACGGGTTAGAATCCTGGCAGCGGGGCGGCAGGGGCGGCCGGGGGCGCCAGCGCGGGGCGGCCGGGGCGCGGCCGGGGGCGTCGCCAGCGCGGGGCAGCCGGAGGCGCCAGCGCGGGGCGCGCGGGGGCCGGCCGGGGCGCGGCCGGAGGCGCCAGCGCGGGGCGCGCGGGGGCCGGCCGGGGGCGGCCAGGGGCGCCAGCGCAATCGTTCACTGAGACCTCGAAGCGCCTGTTCTGATCCCAACTACCCTCCTAGCGTATGGAGGTGCCATCAATTTGAGTCGGTCCAGACCCTCCTCGGCTCCCACTGCTCCCACCACCAGCTGGATCCCTCTGGGGATACTGTCCGGCCAATCGGTTCCCATATCGGTGAGCACAATGACGACTCGATTGCCGTCCTCCAGGGCCGCCTCGATGCCAGCCCCCATGTTCGTGCCACCACCGCCCACCAGCTTGATGTCGAGCGCTCTACCCACGTACTGCCGCGGCGCCGCCGCGGCATCACAGCAGTAGACCGGAACCCTCAACTGACCGCACGCCCGCAAGATCCCCTCAGTCTCACTCAGAGCAGCCCGAAGATCCTCTTCCTGCATGCTGGCGCTCGTATCAATCACCACGCTAGCCGATGGCATCGGACGCTCCATCCCCGGCATGATGATCGACCCAGTGTATCGAGAATTAGGTCGTCGGTAGCTGTAGTCCACACACCCTCGCGCCATTGTAATTGCGTTGCGAAGTTGTGATCCGAGTTCCTTTTCCCATGGAACTTGTGGCGGAGTGAGCTTTGCTTTTGCCCACCTGACCAACCCAGCCGGCACGCTTCCCTGCGCTGCCTCTTCAGATTCGATGATGTTTCTAGCTACTGCTTCAGCGATCTGCTCTCGCTCAGCCGCGCCAATCGCTACTGGACTTTCCTGAGGGTCAAAGCCTTTCTCACCAGGACCCGGCAGCTCGTGATCACGTGTCTCCCCATGCACTCCACTGCCATGCTCCCTACCAAGCTCCTTGTTGAGCTCTTCTACCTCGGTGCCACCCCTCTTCTGCTTCAAAACGAAGATCGTATCAGGAAGCCCCTCTATACGATCCGAAGGAGGCACCCGCACCCGATCTGCATCGATCTCGACAATCTTGACGGTGTCCTGAATGCGCTGCCAATACTGCTCAGCCATCAAATGAGCAGGCCAACCGTAGTTCCCGGGCAGACAGGGACGAGGGTCCTCCGGCCATACCGCAGGACCGAAGTCGTCGTTGATCTCGCAGTCAGCACAGACATTCAGCAAATACTGCGCCAAACTAGGATAGTCCGACGCAGCAATGAGGGGAGCCAACCGCTCGTGGTGTCCACGCAGCCAGTGCCACACCTCATGGACTAGCGCCGTCGCAGCCTGTTGGTGGGTCCACCGACGGTGGGTGGGCCCCGCACCGCGAGCCGAAAACAATTCGGGGTCGTAGTAGACGCGGGACCAACGATCGATGGCAAAGGTTCTCAGACCAGGAGACTCGACTGCGGTAACAGCCAACAGAGCTGTCGCAAAATACGGAGCCTGCTCACACGCTAGGTGGCGGACTACAGCGAACGTTCGCTCGCTACTTGCTGGAGCTTGCCGCCTGCGTTTCCTTGCCATGTCTCCTGGTACGCTGAGCCGTCACAGAAGCTTCCCCGGAGCTCGCTCTCCTCCCTTGATCGACCTTGGCCATGTGCAGCACTTCCCGCAGGAACTTGGTTGAGCAACTCCCCCAATCGAAGGTTGCAAGAAAATGCGACAACTTGCGCCTCTCGAACCGCTCCTTGTGCTCAGGAGTCGTGTGCTCGATGTGCGGAGCATCGAAGACGTTCTCGAAGTTCCTTCTAGGGTATGCAGACCCCGAGAGGCACCACTTGGATCCTTCGGTGATCTCCACGAACCGAACCATCACTCGCGAGATGCGGGAAAACCTTACAGGTCTCCCACCATGAAACACGGTCACCTCGTCTCCCACCTCGAAAAGTCGCTCGCTCATCGTTTCTTCCTTCCACCCATCGACTCTTGCGCTCGCCGCTGGCGCTCGTTACGCGTCGGGAAGCTCTTCTCGACGTGCTCAGCACAGTCCACCAGTAACCGGCGAAGCTGTGCCTCCCCCTTAGGCGTGTTGCGCGGGCTTGCGCAGGGGAAGTTGGCCAGCGTTCTCAGCCACTCAGCGATCTCGGCCTTGACCACTTCACGTTCTTGGTGGCGCACACGCGCCTCGTGATGAGCAACAACGAGCTCAGCGTATCCCCGATCGACAACCACGCACGGCGGATCCCGGGTGACGTCTAGCACTGTCACGAACCTCTCAGCCACTTGAGCCGGGGACTCTGGAAGAGACCGCTTCTCCTTATGCTTAGAATCAGCCAACGCTCTTCCCCTTGCCCTGTAAGCCGTGCAACTCCGTCTGCATCGCCATCTCGAAGTCCCCCAACGTATCCTGCGCCGCGCTCAACCGGGACCTCAGCTGCACGGGTATGTAGCCACTGGCGAGGGCCCTAGCCTGGGACATCAGGTTGGCTGCCGCGCTCGACAGAGCCTTCGCCTCCGCAATCCGCTCGCGCTCACGCTCAGTCATCGTCTTCCGTCTCCTGCTTGTGGCACAGTCAACAGGTGGTTCAGTCGGTACATGTACCAGGGGCGACCCCTGTCTTCGGGAGCTGGATCACCCAAGAAGGTATGCTCCCTTCCGTCGCAAGCTGTCCAGTACGGTCTTGCCCGCGCCCTGACCTGATGTGGGGATCCGCCACCGTATACCAATACTGGTACACTGACCCGGATGATCCGATCCACAGGCATCTCGTCCAGCATGTACTCCAGTTCACGATCATCTGTAGGTGCCGACGGGTCACTCAGTATGTGGGGAGAACTGGGCTGGGATAGCGCCCAATTCTCCAACTCCTCCCGAAGTCGTCCTGACTCGTCCTGCTCGATGGCTGAGCAAATGGAAGGGTACTGAACGCGATCGAAAAACAGACGTTTCTTCCCCATGCCTACTCCTACGGCCCTTCGCTAACAGCGATCCTCTTCCCACACCTCGACTCCAGCTCGGACCAGCCGCCAACGGCAGCGGGAGCCAACTGGGAAGCACCCCATCTCCCCGGGGCCGTCATCCGGATCGCTGCGCCGACCGAACCGTCCTCCGTCCACAACGCGCACCCAATGGGTCTGCCGCGCACGCGCCAGAGGCGCCCCGCATAGCACGCAAGCTTCCTCGCCCGCCTCGTAGTCCACTCGCTGCGAGTTCTCCGAGTAGCGGATGCCGCTGAAGGGCATAAGAGTCGTCCTGCTCTTTGTGGACTGTTTCTGACCCATGAATCGTCCTACGCAGCCGAGTCTGGATCCCTTCCCAAAGATCGGAACCTACCACACCAATAGCACCAGCGGTGCTTTTTTGCAAAAGAGGGAAGATTCTCTCCACAAACGGCGTAGAACCCAACGAAATGACTGCCACACATACGGCCATCGACGCTACCGAGCTCTTCAAAACCAAGATCCGAGCCGTCAGCGTGTGTATCCAAGCCGGGATCCCATTCCTGCTAGTAGGAGAACCAGGCACCGCCAAGACTGCGGTCGTGGAAAGCCTGTACGCACGCCTGTGCGACGACCACTACACCTCGACGCCCGCGCTGCACGACCCATCGCACTACGCCGGCTACCCCAGCCGTAGCCGCAATGAACACAAGCAGCTGGTAGCCGTGATGATCCCCAACCATTGGGTGGTCAGGCTCTCTCAGTCCAAAGGTCCCCACGGTCGCACCGGTATCTTCTTGGACGAGCTCTCCAGTGCACCCCCAGCAACACGAGCCTCTTGCCTGCGAGGGATCCTCCAGGGGCAATGGGGGGACCATTCCCTCCCCAACTGCTCAGCAGGAGCCGCCATGAACCCTCCCGAACTGGCTGAAGCGGGCAACGACCTGAGCGCGCCTTTGGCCAACCGCTTCGCCCATTTCGACTGGAACCCTCCTCCGAAGTGGTGGGATGAACAGCGCCAGCTGGGGTTCCCGGCACCAGACATTCTCACTCTGCCAAAGGATTGGCAAAAGCACATCCACCGGGCCAACGCATTGCACAGCGCCTTCGTACAGCGCAGACCTCAACTGGTGCAATCCTGTCCAGACGAGGTGCAGAACCAGAGCAAGGCGTGGCCCTCTTTCCGAACCTCGACCTGGGCGTGCGAGCTGATGGCAGCATGCTTGTCCCTCGGGGCAGGGTTCGAGACGGATCTGGCACGAGTACTGATTGGGTCAGTGATCGGCGCCGGACCAGCCAGCGAATTCCTTACCTACTGCGCCGACCTCGACCTGCCTGATCCCGAGCTACTACTTCGGAAACCATCAGAGTTGAAGCTCGCTAGAAGAGGAGATCAAGCCTACGCCACGCTCATGAGCGTAGTGGCAGCTGTGCTAACGGAAAACACGCCAGAACGCTGGGTCGCAGCGTGGAACGTGCTCGGCTACGCTGCCGAGACCCTCAAACGCCCCGATGTCGCCTGCGCCGCCGCCAAACTACTCGGGAACAACAAGCCCAAAGGCTACTTCGGAGCGCCACCGGACGCCATGAACGCCTTCGTCCCATTTCTGCAGGAGTGCGGGACCCTGAGTCGGTAACGATGGCTACCAAGATCGAGAAGATGCTCGCCGAGGAGGTGCTCGCAGGAGACAGCCGCACCCCGTCGCTGCACCTGCTTCAGCAGGGTCTATTGAGCTTCTACGGAGTGCGCAAGGCGTTCTTCGGGATCTTCGACTTCGAGCGCTACGACATGAACGGCAGCGCCCGACGGCTGAGGGTGCGGTGCAACCTACGTAGAGGCTCCAAACTGATCCTCTACGTAGGGCCCCGCATCTGGTACGACCGATCCATCTTTCTTTCCAGGGACCCGGACACTGGTCTCACGAAGCGCCTGAAACGGAACGACCGTAAGGTCGACAAGACAATTGTGGAGATCGTCACCGCAGGCGGCTCCTCGCAGCGCTTCCAGAACTGGCCCCGCGCCGCCTCCGCCCTTGCTCAAAAGTGTGGGGGGAGCGCGAGTTCGGTCGAGCGAGTATGTACCGCGATCGAGCGCGCTCGCAAGCGCTGCTTGGAGCTGATCGAGGAGACTACGCGCTGGCGCTAGAACGCTTGCGGGACGCCAGTATAGCAACCCCCAAGATAGCTGCTAGCCCTAGCAAGATCGGTCCGGTGTAGCGCTCATCAATCACCGAGGACTCTCCATTGCCACCACTGGAGAACAGAGAACTTCCGGCATGGCGATCCTCCGGACAATACGGCAGCTGCAAGCGACTGGACACGATGTTGAAGGCGCAGCCCGGTCCACCGGCGTCGCATTCCTCGATCATGTCCTGATTGAGCTGATCGTTCCAGCAAGTAGCGTCCATGACACGCTGAGCGCGCTCTGGGTCGAGCCCTGGTCCTGACAAAGCGTACATCTCGATCTTCCTTTCAGTCCCTCTCCGCCTGTTCGTCCCATACGATCTTGGCTTCCCCGATCGACTGGTCCTCCAGGTACTCGTCCAGCTCTTCCCGAGACCCGAAACACTTCACCGACCGCGGAGAGATGAGCTCGGTGGAGGGCTCGGGGGCAGAGTCCTCGTCCTCTGATTCCTCCAGCTCCTCGTCGCTGTACCAGGTCACGTACCAGCTCTGTGAGAGCAGCGGCGTGCTGCGTGGCTCCGTCCGCTCAGGAGTGTCCCCACTCTCGACAGCGTCAGCGCTCCAGATCCCTTCTTCTCCCGACTCCACTGCGTCCCGGAACAGTTCGGTCGCCTGCTCCTCCGTAGTGGCGGTAGCGATGGCGTACCAGACTTCGGACCAGTCGTCGCTGTCGGTCTTGGTGAACTCGATGAGACACACGATCTCGGACGGCACAGACCACACCTCGACGCTACCCGAGTCCGATGTGCGGTACATGTTCTGTCCAGGCTCTACCTCGAACTCCTGAGCCAGCACCTGCTCCACCTGCTCTTCCGTGAACTTCGTGGACTCCGGCACGAACTCGATCACGGAAGACGCCTCTATCTCAGCCTCCTCCGGCATTTGGTCCCCTCCGAAGTCGGTAAGCTCGTATCCGTGCTGTTCGAGCCAGTCCCTCAGCATGTCCACGGCGGGCGCGGCCGCCTCAACGCCGTTCTTTGTTGCGTTGCTCCAGGTGTTCTGCGGCGCAATACCCAGGTCGAGCACCTTGACCCAATGTGGGCCTACCAGGAGATCACCATCGACGGCGATCCCGTCTCCAAACTCGGCGATCACCACCGTTGATTCCGGATCGAAGCCGGCCTCCTGGATATCCTCTGCCGCGGCGTCTCCAAGATGGCAAGCGGCCTCGGCCGCGTTCTCGTTGGCGTGGGAGTCGAGGTAGTCGGAGATAGCCTCGTTCACCTCCGCGAACGTGTCGTCGTCGAGGAAGGCCGGCGTGTCCACCTCCTCCAAGCGGAAGACATAGCTCGACTCCTGATCCTTCGAGATGAGACCTCGCTTACGCATGTAGCGAACAGCAACGTCCTCCGCTTCGTCGATGTCTAGATGACCATCTCCGTCTGGATCGATCACGGCCACCGAGCTCGTCAGCCCGTTGAATGTCACCAGCACGGCACCCGGATGCAGATACTCGTCTCCGTACTGGTCGTCCCCCCGCATGTCGATAATTTCTCGGAGTCCGCACAGCGCGGCTCCTATGTCGTTGTCTTGATCGGATGCCATCATCCTACCCTTCGTGCGCACTGATCGTCCAGGTGCGCCCATCGAACTCGAAGGACGTCAAGTCGCCGCCGGCCTCCCAGTCCCGAACCCAAGAATCCAGATCGAAGTAGTGCTCCAGGTTGTCGCCAAGCAACGTGGCGAGCTCCGAGGTTCCGTACTCGTCGGCGAAGTGCTCGCCGAACTCCTGGTCTGATTTGGCTTCGAGCTCCTCCAGGTACTCGCGCAGGTTCTCGACCTGTTCCTCGTCCCCGTCTGCCTCGGCCTCCTCGATGTTCTCCTGCAGGCGGTTCTCTTCGTCGGAGCGTATGTCCCGACCAAACTTCTCGTAGTCGAAGTGAGCGAGAATCACGTCCTCGCCGAGCTCACCCACGCCTCCCATACCGTCGATGTAGTCCTGGACGTACTCTTTGGCATCTCCGTCCATGGGCCGCAGCTCGTCGCGCACCTTCAGCGCGATGTCCGTCATGTCGGTGTACCCGAGATCGGTCACCGCATAGAACGCGGCCGCCTTCTCCCAGTCCTGCAGATCGGCCAGCTCCTCGAAGAACTGCTCCACCGTGCTCGGTTTGAGCAGCTTGGCCTCGATCATGGCATCGGCGAGCTCGACCGAAGCATCATCTCCGTTCCAGACTTCCACCCGGATGTCACGATCCACGTCGAACGGACGCTTTCGTCCTCCCTTTCCCGTTTTGGGTGCTCTCTCAGCGAACTCCTCAAGAGCCTCGGCGGCTTCACCCGAATCGTTCACCACGACAGGTTTTCCCATCGTTCTGAGGATGGGCAGCAACTGCAGTTCTAGTTCCGGAGTGTACATCGATCTGTCCCTTCTCAGACGTGAGCGTACTGCCCCTCGGCAACATCTTGCTCGAACTGCCGAGCGTAGCGCTCGGCCAACATCCTACGGGTAGCCTTGTTGAACTTCACGTTCCAGGCCACCCTCTCGTCGTCGTGCTTGACGTAGTCTTTGGCACCGGACTCCGTGAGATGCTCCCACATGCGCACTGCACGATCCGGATCGTATGTTCCCCGATGCATCTTCCGGAGCAGGTTCCTGACGATTTTGCGACCTTGACCGCTCGGGCCCATGGGAGACAAGTGGGACGTGTTGTCAATCCACAGCTCCAGAGCCTCAGCCGCCGTCTCATCTGCAGGGGCTCTGTGTGCGTTGGCGTCGTACCTGGGACCGCCACCCGAGATCCTGTGGTCAAGAGCTTCCAGACGGACCATATCCTGCAGATACGCCTCGCGTTGCTCTGGGGTTAGACTCTCTCCGCGAGAGCCTTCCAATGATCCGCGCAGCCTCTCTGCCTCGCGCACGGCCGTCGACCATCTCCCGTCGCGGTCTTCCAACAGCATGCGGCGCACCTCCGGATCGTGAGTAGTGGCTGCTGCAGCCTCCAACACCCTCCTGATACGCGGAGGAGCCCCCAGGGCTTCCCTCATCGCCGCGGAACGGCCCGAATTCCGGCCCATAGCCCGACGATTCACTGAGAAATGGTGCTCGCTGGCGTAGGGGACGGGAGGTACGGAAGGATCGAACCGCTTGCGCCCCTCTTCGCTTGCCTCTTCCTCCTCGACGAGCCTCCGTAGACGCGCTGGGAGGCGCTGGCTAGGAGGCCGCGGGGGCGCCCTACGGGACCCTGGCACGGTCGGCAGGCGCCGGCGGTTCGCGTCCATGCGCGGGTGCAGCTCGCGCTCAGGGGTGTTCTGTGGTCCGTAGTCCTCGAATCCCTCGTAGAGCACGGGATACCAGCGCTCTCCGAGAATCACAAACGGCCGGCCGGCTATCACGCCAGGCGAGTCGGTTCCAGACTGGTCGTCCACCGCCGTAATCCGCTGTCCCTCCTTAAAGCGAGCGCCCGAAGGGTTCCACTCCATCTTGCCACCGCGTCTCCGCCAATCCTCGTCGGCGCGCAGCTCGGCTTGTGCGACGGCTCGCTCGTACGGCACCCCCCGCTCCATCGCGTCCTCCATCGCCCTGTCACGTGTGACGTGCCACTGGCCATCACGGATGACACGCGCCGGAGCCGCTGGAGTCGCTGGCGAACGCGGCTTCCTTCCGAACAGATTGGGACGAAACGAGCGCTGCATGTTCAACCTCCCATCCACTCTGATTCGAACTCCTCGTGGAGCTCAGCTGCCACCAGATCGCGAGTGGGCACCGAGTAGTAGCGGTGCCACGGTCGCTGACCCTGCTCTTGAGCGATCTGTTTCGCCGCTGCGTCAGCCAGGTTCCTCCACGCCTTCACGGCCTTTCCCGAATCGTACCTACCGCGGTTGATCTTCTTGAGCAGATTCTCTCGAATTGCTTTGCCCATCCCCCTCGGGCTACCGATAGCGTAGCGCTGGTCGTTGTCGATCATGAGCTTGAGTTCATCAGCAGCCGCGGGATCGGCATCTCCTCGGGATCTGTTTTCGACGTAGCCGTGCTCCAACAGCTCAACCAGCTCGTCCCTCAACTGGTGAGCACGTTCACTCTCCCACCAATCGGAATCATCATCCTCCATCGCGTAGGACGGTACCGCTGGAAAACCAGCTCCTGGCATCTGCAGTTGCTGGTAAGCCTCCGGGTACTCCGCTTCCACGCGCTCCAACAGCTGCATGAGCTCCTCACGAACAGAGTCCGGCTCGGGTGACTCGCCACCAGCCGTCTCGAAAGCGGCATCCCGGATAGCCTCGTTCAGGCTCCCACCACCAGCATCGTCAGCATAGCCACTCAGCTGCTTCTTCAACAGCTGCTCTACTAGCTCCAGGTCCTCGCTGTCCCAGAACCTGTCCCAATCCCCATCCCAAATCCCAACCCCTTGACCCTGCAGAGTCATCAAGACCAGGTACGGAGCATCCCCCAACTCGTACACGTCTTGCGCGCTCGATCCATCCTTGGTCGGGATCTCATCGACCGCCTTCACGAGCGCTTCCCTCAACGTTCCGTCGTACCAGTCCGCCTCCTCGATCAGCTCTTCCGTAGCGCTGGCGCTGGACAGATCCTCCATCTCCCCTGACTCGGCTTCCTGGTGAACGAGATTGTCCAGGGTCTCCGAGTCAAGCCCCCCTTTCCACTCTTCGGTGTTCACCTCGATCTCTGACTGCATCACGCCGACAGCAAACTGGATGTCCCGCTTGTCTCTTGCGGAAGATGTGTGCCTCTCACAGGCTTCCAGGTTCGCGATAGCCCGCTCCACCACTTCCGGGCTTGGGTAGGGTTTTCCGTCCACGTAGAACGACCCCACCGCGTAGATTGGGTCACTGGCACTCTCGTGCCACTGGGTGAGAATCCTACCAGCCTTACGCCTGTCGCTTTCACTCGCCATGCCTAAGGCTACCAGACGGCCAGCCACGGGCGCCAATTCCGAAGCCGCTATCGAGCGCATTGCTGGCCGGCAGCCAGATTTGGCTGGTATGCTTCTGGCTGTGTCCCTCAGAGACCCTCAAGATCTCCTGAAAAACGTGACCTGGGAGACGCGCCTCAAGATCCGCGAACTCGCCTCGCTCCAGCCTGATTTGGAGCTCTCCGTACGCAGCGGACGGCGCAGCTGCCAGGAGCAGAACGAGCTCTACGGCATCGGCCGCACGTACAATTTGTCGAGTGCTCCCGTAACCTACGCCCGAGGCTGCAACAGCTGGCATGTTTGCGGACGAGCTGTGGACCTGGATGTACTCGACCCCAACACGGGACGACCGACTACCGAATGCACCCCCTACACTCGGCTCGGATTACTCTGGGAGCAGATGGGAGGAGTGTGGGGTGGGCGCTGGCAGCAGTTCGGACCATGCGGCGACGCTGGTCACTTCGAGTGGCACCCGAACCTGTCACTATCAGACGTGTGCCCCGATCCAGATTTGTGCGAGCAGACAGTGGCACGAGTAGCGGGGAACACCCGCACCCCCCTGCGCTACCTACTGCCCTGGGCCCACCTCGCGGCAGGCGCTGTAGTTGGCGCAGCGGTAGCCTGGAGCGCCAGTTGCATTGGCAGATTCTAAGACCTCCAGCGATCATCCATGATCAGCTGCGCGTCTTGGCGATCGATACCATCCACGTACTCGACACCTTCTGAACTCACCAGGGCTCGCTTGGCATCCAACATGTCGAGGTTCATCCATTCGAGAATGGATGTGATCCGACGCCAACTGCTAGCACTCGGACCAGCACCTACCCGAACCAGAGCCTCCTCCATCACGGGCGCCTGTTCCGAAACACGGTACAGAGAGTAGCTGCCGTCTGCATTGCGCAGCATGTACTCATAGAAACGGCTTCCGGTGTGGCGATCCTCCAACAATGCCGCATCCACATTCGAAGCGCGCTCGATTCCTGAGACCGATTCTACCTCTCCACCCCCTGACATGTTCACCCAAGGCTTCGCTGCAAAGCGGGAGCCGGGTGAGTAGGAAACCAGTGTTGCACCTACCACTCCCCAGCGCTTCAGCAAGCGCTGCGCTTCTCGGTCACTCATCCTGGACTCTTCCACCAGATCCCAACCCCAATCCCGGATGGCCTGGTGCACTCCAAGACGCTCCATCTTTCCTGCTAGCGTGCGAAGCTCACTTTCCGGCGCCCCGCGAACCATATCTCTCACGCCGTACGCAACCTCCCACCTGGACCACGACCACCTGCTCTCGTCCCCGCTTTTCGCCAAGGTGTCCAAAAACATTCCCTTCTCTCCATGATCCTCGAAAGCCATCGCAAACTGGTGACCAACAGGAGCCCCAGGAAGAGCAAGGCGCAGTGCCGACAACACCGTAGGCCCCCGCGAGGCTTTCCTACTACGATCAGTAGACAGACGCTTGGCGACCTCCCTCTCCTGAGCCAATACGAGCTTCTTGATCTTGGCGATCTCTCTGGTGCGTCCAGCCGTGCGAGCCATGTTGACCGTCAATGCAGCTGCAAATACCTCCGTATGGGAAGAGACGTTGTTTGCCATGTGAGTGCACTCGTGCACGGCCGCCGCGAAAATCCAGTTCAGCTCCTCCTGGCTGCTCAATTTGAGCGTTCTCTTCATCGCCTTCCCATCGCTGAACGGATTCAACATCAGCCAATCTTCGTCTTTGTCCACGTCGTGCTCGTACTCGGCTCCCTTGATATCCCCTTCTGGATGATCGGAGCCATCGTCGAACAAGAAACCAACACCAAACGGCTTCGAAGAACCGAGCAACATCATCACGAATCGACACATCTCCGCCCAGTATCGAGCCAGCTTACGAACCGGCCTCGACATGTGCTCCGGGTAGAAGCGCTTCGGTATCCGATACGAAGAGCTGTAGGAACGCAGACGAAAATCTGGCTCCCACGCCATCTGCTTTGCAACTGCCTCCACGTGGTTGGGGCCTCTCACCGCCACGGTTTTCAGCATTACCTGAGCCACGTCGGGATTCACTGACAGGTTGAGCGGATTACCCTCCTCGTCTGGAGCACGAACACCTCGCTGTAAAGCGAACTGGTCGAACTGAGCAACGGTCTGAACCAGACTCTCAATCTGCTCCACGCTGAACTCAGCCACCTGCTTGGAAATCTGTTTTCCCTCCGCGATTCCAGAACCCACGCTTTCCAGCAAAGCAGCCGTCTCTCGTTGCCTTAGCTCTCCTGCTTCTGCTTGGAACTTACCCGCCGGACCAGAGAACGTGTAGACCTCCGGCTGTCTCTCAACCCTGCGCAAGGCAGAACTCAGATCCGCAGACAGCTCCCGAACGAAGTCCTCGATCTGGTAACGCAGCTCCCAATCTCCCCACTGCTGACGGCTGTCGTTGAACAGCTCGATCGTTGGGCCAGTCACCTCGACCACGAGCTGTCCCTTGATCTCTTCCGGCACCCACACGCTCCACATGAAAAGGGATCCACGACCAGAAGCATCATGCGCGCGAATCAGCATCTCCTTCGGGAACCTGGCTTTCCTCTTGTTCCCCTGCGCGTAGCAGATCTGTGCTTTACCGGGCCATTCGCGCAAGACCTCCCCAGAACGCAAATCGGATTCCTGGTACGATTGACCGTCCACCGTGAACCTGATCCTTGGCAGGTAGCAGCGCGACAGGTATCGCTGGCAATGCACCACTGTCGTGCACTGGTCCGGAGGCATGACAACGGAAAGCCGAGTTCCAGAGATGTACGGAGCCGACTCGACCTCGTAGTCGATCACACTACTCGTGGAGTACACACGCACGTCTCGGGTATGAATCTCCCAAGACACGAACGGAAGAATGATCAGCTCCTTGGCTTTACCGAACCCTCCTGTAGCAGCTCCACCCCTCTTCGTAGTTCCCCCCAACACCAGAAACTTGTCGAGCAAAACCTCCCTACTCATCCCCCCGCCGTTGTCCTCAATGCTAGCGCGCACGTTGCCATCGGAGAGAGTCTCCACTCTGCAATCGATCTGGTGCGCCCCGGCGTCCACACTGTTCTGGATGACTTCCCTCCACCAGGCTTCCGGCCAGTAGTCTCCGTAGGTGCGCAGAGCAGTGCTGAAGAAGTCAGCCCCGATCCCTATCGTAGGGTTCGGTACGAGGCCCTTCTCACGGTCTGAGAATCCAACTGCAACCGCAATGTACTTCTGACCTGGCTGGTCGCTGCGCTGCCCCAAATACTGCGCATCACCAGCAGCCACCATCGCGGACAGCACGGAGAAAGCCTGGCTGTCCGAACCCGCCACGTAGAACCCTGGACTCAGTTGTTCGTCGTCTCCAATGCTCTCAAGAACGACGTAATCAGGTAACTCTACCGCGTTTGTTTGATACTGACGCATGTCCAAAAGGTAACAGCCAGCACCTCGCCGCGTCCAGAAACAGCGTCCCTAGTGCACAGCCTATCGCGGAACTTAGGGATTAAGAACCAGAGATAGCAGTGGAGCAACGGACAACCCGGCGACCCCTGAGCAGACCCAGACGCGTCTCGGGCGAACAGCCCCCGAGATGGCTCTGAAGCACGCGCCTAACACATCGGTCGCTCGGCGCGTCACTCGTCTCGGGCGAACAGCCCCCGAGATGGCGGTGGAGCGGGTAGCATCCAAAGCTGGTGAGAACACCTGGAATCGTCTCGGATAAACATCCACCGAGATAGCAGTCGATACGATCGTTGGCTCCAACTCGAAACAGAACACCTCACGTCTCGGGCGAACAGCCCCCGAGATGGCTGCAAAACACTAGCGGAGTACGTGAACGACGACGTGTCTCAGGTAAACAGCCCCCGAGATGGCAGTGGAGCTCGATGGCAGCACACTGCGCAAGCTCACGCTGGCTCGTCTCGGGGGAACAGCTCCCGAGATAGCTGTGGAGCCCACTCGCAGTCGGCGCTGATTTCGCAACCGGCCAGGGTCTCGGATAAATAGCCTCCAAGATGGCAGTGGAGCGATGTGGGAACCGTCCAGAGTGAAGCCAAGAAAGGCCGTCTCGGGCGAACAGCCCACGAGATAGCAATGAAGCGGCGTCGGCCTAGGCGCAATCGCCGAGCAGGCCGAGCTGTCTCTGGCGAACAGCCCCCGAGATGGCGGTGGAGCTCCTTGCCAACGCCCCGTCCGGATCAAGCGCATATCGCGTCTCGGGCGAACAGCCCCCGAGATGGCAGTGGAGCCGAGGACTGCCGGTCACCAGGTAAGCACCCGATCCCGTCTCGGGCGAACAGCCCCCGAGATGGCGGTGGAGCCTACTAGCGCGCGCGGCGCTGGACGAGGAATTGGCGCGTCTCGGGCGAACAGCCCCCGAGATGGCGGTGGAGCACGTCACTGGCTTGCGTGCAATCCGCGACGATAGGCGTCTCGGGCGAACAGCCACCGAGATGGCGGTGGAGCGTGGATGACGTACAACATGACCGACCGCGGACAGAAGTAGTCTCGGACGAACAGCCCCCGAGATGGCGGTGGAGCCTGACTCTCTAGGTCCGCCGGTGGGGGCAGATCAGGGTCTCGGGTGAACAGCCCCCAAGATGGCAGTGGAGCTCGGCTACGATCAGGTCGAGTGCAAAGAGTGCGGGTAGTCTCGGGCGAACAGACCCCGAGATGGCAGTGGAGCCCAGTGTCGCGTCGGGACTGTCATCGATCCACACGGGTCTCGGGCGAACAGCCCCCGAGATGGCGGTGGAGCCTTGTAGCACCACCTCCAGTGCATGTTGCTTCTTCTGTCTCGGGCGAACAGCCCCCGAGATGGCGGTGGAGCCTGGATACCGAGACGTTGC
>Ga0272441_10009579_pt1 | contig 14927 bp, 9 predicted proteins | sample SSMProp6N_FD_193582 | JGI IMG/M metagenome (GOLD analysis project Ga0272441, IMG submission 193582) | Marine sediment archaeal communities from Little Sippewissett salt marsh, Falmouth, MA, United States - SSM-Prop-6N | ecosystem: Environmental > Aquatic > Marine > Wetlands > Sediment ... | reverse complement strand
TCCTTCCACCGGGACCGTGTCATCTGCACCGCCTCCCGGACCGCAGTGCCGACCGCTACCGCCTGTAGCGCATCGTCCTCCTCGCCGGTGACGGACAGGCGCAGGCGGCGCACCAGGTTCCGGGCCCGTATGGCGGACGCGACAATGCTGGCCGCCTCCCGCAGCACCTGCGGATCGTCCGTGATGCGCTGCAGGATCTGCGCCGGCCCCAGCACGCTGGTCAGGATGTTGTTCAGATTGTGGCTCACACCGGCGGACAGGTCTCCGATCGCGCGCAGCCGTTCCAGGCGCACCATTTCCCCTTCTGTGCGTTCCCGAAGCATGATTTCCTGCTGAAGCTGTCTGTTGGCCGCCACAAGCTCGGACGTCCGCTCGGGAATCCTGGCCTCCAGGTGGTCCCTGTCGAGCCGCAGATCCACGGACATCCTGTTGAATGCGGTGACGAGTTCCCCCAGTTCCCTGCCGAAGGGGACTGGGATTTCCTCTCCCAGATGCTCATCGGAGGACGATATCTGGAGCGCCTTGTCGCGCACCTTTTCCAGCGGCGCCATCAGCATGCGCATGTGGAGGCCGACCTGGACCGCAAAGAGACATGCGAGCACCACCAGCAACAGGGCCGAGAGCCGCCACGCGAACCGGTTGGCCTCTCCGTAGGCCGCCGCAAGCGGCACGCGGATGGAAATTGCCGAAACCACGTCTCCCACCTGGCGGTGGAAACCCCTCTCGTTGCCGTACTGGCGCACGAGGTCTCCGGGGGCATGGTCGGGCGTGCCGTGGCAACATGTCTCCTCCATCACCTCGTTACGCCTCAGCGTCACAAAATAAGGCTTGGCGTCCAGGATGCGGATGTCTGCGCGCTCGACAAGCTCCCGGTTGGCGTTCATCTCCTGGATAAACGCGCGCTCGTAGGCATCCGCCTCGTTCTGCGGGCTGCGCGCGTTCGCCGCACACTCTTTGTAGTAGTAACTCTCGCGGCTCAAGGCCCTGAAATAGTCGTCAATCTGCCGGATGGCAAAGGTGGACGACATCCAGGTGGGGTCAAAATACGCCTCCGTCTGCAGCGCCGCTGTGGCGTCGAACAGACAGGGCTTGAGCTGGCGCGTGAGATAGGTGTGCGTGGCCAGGTTGCGGTCCAGCAAGAGCCGCGCCTTGGACTGCGCCTCTCTGAGCGCCTGCTGTTTCATGTGGCCGTTGACCAGCAACACCACAACCGCCGCCACCACCACGAAAACGACGCCAAGGGCGAGATGGAAACAGGTGTTGATCCTGGCGCAGCGAAGCCTGTCTGCAAGGCTCCCTGCTGCCTTTGTGAGGCTCTTGACGAATGGTTCTGGCTTCAGTTCCGTGTACCTCTACGCATCTTCCGGTGTCCTGTCGAAATCCACAATCTTCGCACTGCCAACGTAGGATTTCGTGTCGTACCTCTGCACTTTTTCCATCCGCGTCAGAATATCCTGAATCCGCTTCGTCCCGGCATAGATCTCCCTGAAATCCTCCCTGTGGGGGTCGTCATCCCAGGCCGTCCCCAGCAGGATCTGCGCCAGTCCGGAGATGACCGCTAAGGGCTGGTTGATCTCGTGCGCCGCCGCGCCTGCGGTTTCCATCAGCACGCGGTTCCGTTCGGTCTGGCGAAGCGCCTCTTCCATCTGCTTCTTCAGAGTAATGTCTCTGAAGAAGCCAATATTGCACGTCCTGCCGTCTACCGAAGCTCCGGTCGTATTGACATCTGCATAAAAGACGCTTCCATCTTTCCGAAGGCACGGGAGACCTTCCGCCAAGCTCTTATCTCCTCGCGCCTGGGCTTCAAACTCGGAGATCGCGTACCGGAGTTGCTCTGCAGGATGGATCTTGTCTATACCTGCCCCTACCAGTTCATCGGCGTCATATCCGAGCATTTTGCACAACGCGGGATTCACGTACACGAACCGCTTGGTATGATTATCCGCAACGCCGATGCCGTCGGGACTGCCATCCAATATGGCCTTGATGCGCTCCTCTCTCTCCTGCACGGCCGTTTCCATCCGCTTGCGTTCCGTGATATCCCTGATGATGCCCACGGCGTGCCACGCCTCTTTGAGTTTGACCGATGCCAGAGAAAGCTCAACCGGGAATTCCGTTCCGTCCTTTTTCACTCCGATCAGCTCAAGGGTCTTGTCAACCGCCGCGCCTTCCCCTGTCGTTTTGAAGCCCTCAAAGGCCTTTTTGTGGGCATCGTAGAAGCGCCCTGGTACGAGGAAACTATGCAGTTCCCGACCCATCACCTCCTGAGTCGGGTATCCGAAAACCCCTTCCGCCGCACCGTTCCAGTAGCAGATATTGCCTTCATTATTAAGCATGATCATGGCATCCTGCGCCGCACCGGTGATGGCCCGGAAGGTCTCTTCGCTTTTCCGAAGCTCCTGAACGGCCCCGGTCCGCCGTTCCAGGTCTTCCACGCGAGAAATTCCCACCGAAAGCGTGTCTGCCACGAGTTGCATGAAATGCCGTTGGGATTCAGAAAATGCATCCGGCTGCACGCTCAGAACGGCAAGGGTGCCACTGGCATGCGGCATGTCCAGAATGCACCGAATGGGTACGCCGTAGCGCCGGCGCAACTTCTCAACGTCCTCCGGCGAGGTGCCGCCTGCGTCTACATCGAGGTCCGGACGGTATTTGGCCTTTGCCGCCTGCCACATCCGATACACATTGGGCAGCGGCCTCACCAGGTGGCCGGTATCGCCCGAGGACCGGATCTCATAGGACTCGAATGTGCGGGTGCTCTCATCGACCAATCGGTGGATGGCCAGGGAAAAAAAGTTCAGGCCGATTTCCCTCAATGCCTCATCGATCGCCCGTACCACCCGCTCCAGGTCGGAAGGGTGGCGGATGCCCTGGATGGCCCGGCTGATCTGCAGCAACGCGTCCTGCTGACGGGTCTGTTGTTTCAGCCAGTCTTCGCTGTCCCGCAGCGTCTGTTCCGCCTGCCTGCGCTCGGTCACGTCCATAACGGTTCCGAGCATCCGCACCGGCCTCCCGGCCTCATCGCGAAGCACCTTCCCATGCTTTGCCAACCAGCGCACCGAGCCGTCGGGCCAGACCACGCGATGCTCCACCTCGAATGCCGCGTTCTCCTCAACGGCACGGGCGGCGGCGCGGCGCACGCCCTCCCGGTCGTCCGGATGGAAGCGCTCGTAGAGGGCCTCCCGCGTGCCTGAGACTGTCCCTTGGGGGAACCCGAACAGCGGCCCCACGGATAGGGACCACCTGACCTCGCCCGTATCCAGATTGGACTCCCAGATGCCCGTGCGGCTGGCCTGCAGGGCCAGTTTCAGCCGGGTTTCGCTGTCTACGAGCGCATCCTGCATGCGGAAGCGCTCGACGATCCGCTCGAGGCGTTCTGCAACGGCGCTCAGGAGATCCCGTTCCTCACTCAGGAAGGGCCCCACGTCGCGCTCCGGTTTCTCATCAAGGTAGCAGACATCGATGCCGCCGGCGGTCTCTCCGTTAACCACGATGTCAGCAGACAACTTCCACGGCGTCTCGGCAAAGTCGTCCGACAAGAACTCCTGTTCGTCCAGCCGGATTCTCGCGCACGTCGCATCCGGGTAATGCCAGGCTGGCGGAATGAGGGAGACCGCCCTCTGCAAGATGCCCTCCAGCGTCACACCGGCCTGTTCCACAAGCCCGGACAGGCTGTAGAGGCAGTTCAGTTCCTTCACCCTCTCCGCAACCTTCCCCTCCAGATCCCGGCTCAACTCGTGCAGTTCGCCTGCCTGCGCCGTGATCTGGCGGCGGTCCTCCTCGATCTGGGCATGCTGGCGTCTGAGTGATCGCAGGACGACGAACCAGCCGGCCGCCAGCAGAAGCGAAACGCCCGCAACGATGGCGAGATCCAGGACGAAGCGACGGGCGCTCGCTTGCCTGATGGCGCCGGCGTGATTGCCGATTGCGTCGTCGAGCCGCGCCATCCCCCGGGCATAGATCGCCTTTTGCGCCTCATAGGTTTCACTGAAGAGGATGCCCTGCGCCTGCTCCCGGCGGCCCTGGCGGACCAGATCGAACGCCCGATTCTCCATCTCGACGAGCCTCGTGTTTGCGGCGTCCGTCACGACGGCGGTCTCCCCGGTGTATGCGTCGGGAACCAGCGCAATGGCTTCAGCGATGACGGCGCTCAACTGCGGCTCAAACCGCCTGTAGCGGGCCTCCCAGGACAAATCGCCCGTAGTGGCCGCCATACGCGCCGACATCGTCAGCACTTCATCCAGATGGATGATCTCGCCCCGCACTCCCTCCAGGTGACGGAGTTGCTGATATTCGGTCGCCGTCCCGCGGTGGGATCTGTATTCCTCCCACCCCAACCAGATGAACGCGGCTGCGGTAAGGACTACGGCGATCGTAAGCAGCCTGGTGGAGAAATGCGAGTCTGCCTGCCTGTTGGGTTGCATACCGTGTTCCTCCGAACGCGCTCACATCAGTTCCTGCGCGATGCTGTTGCCGTCTTTGTGCAGCCGGAAGATGACGGCCGAGACGGATCCGTCCAGGATTTGGTGACCGTCCCGGATCTGCAGGGTTATCTTGGCAAAGGCCGTGCCGAAGACGCGGATGCGGGCGTCCCTGGCGAACGCGTCCCGCTCCGATTTCAGCGACCCAATGTGATACTCCAGGCTGGTCCTGAGCTTCTGAAGCTTTTGAAGCTCCGTCATCTGCCGCACGAGAAACTCACGCCTTCCCGGCGGCGCTTGCCGGATGGCCGCCGACAGGTCCGGGGCGCCGTTCCCACCCTGCACCATGCCCCCCAGCGTCCGCATGGTCCGGCGGATATTCAGATCGCTGAACGCCATGCCCTTCTGATACTTCTCCAGCCGCTTCTCAATCTCGACGCAGACCCCCACCACCACCCGCGTTTTTCGTCCGAACGCCGAACCGATGGACGCCGCCTCGATCTCCGAGCCGGCAAACAGCGTGCCGCCCATCAGGCACAACTGCCGTTCGCCCCCTTCGTTACCCTGCAGGACCGCCTTGCCGATTACCGACACCTTACAGTCCTGCAGGTAATTGCGCATCAGCAGATCTCCGCCGGCCTCAAGTTCGGACGCCTGCGCAAACCGGGCATAGAGATTCCCGCCCGCCTTCACCCTGGCCCCCACAATGCCCCGTTGCACCACCACGTTGCCGCCGGCCGTCACAGACGCGTTTCGCTCCACCGATCCGCCGATGAGCACATCTCCGGTGGCCTCCACGTGGAACCGACTCTTCACGATGCCCTCGATCTCCACGTCGCCCTCCACCTTCACATTTCCCACTTTGTAGTCCAGATTGCCCTGATGCCGGAAGCGATTGGCCACGGACAACGTGTCTTTGATCACGCGCGCCCAGCCCCCGCCGGCGGCGCGGAAGACCTGTTTCCCGTCTATTTCTTCAACCGTCACGTTAGGACCGGCGTAGAGCAGTCCTCGCGCGCTCTTGGGAGGGGCAAGCAAGCGCCCGAGCACGTCCATGCCCGGTTTGCCGGGGGTGGGGGAACTCCGTTTGGCCAGCACTTCTCCGGGCGTCACCTGGGGCACGGCGTCCCGGTCCCGAAAATCCATCTTGCCCCCCTCAACCATCTTCCCCGGGTCCGGCATCTGCTTGAACAGCAGGTCGATCTGCCCGTCAACGCCCGGCTCGACCGGTGTGCCCTCCGCCAGCAGCACGGCCTGCGCGCCCTTTGTTTCACCATCTACCGGAAACGTCCCGCAGAGCAGGTGCACTTCCTGGCGGTTCACGCCGTGACGGACGCCTGCCCGTTCCAGGAGCGCATCCACCTCCTCTATGGACGGCCGTAGCACGCGATCCGGCTGCGGGAACGCGACAAAGTACGCGGCCATCCGGTCGGGGGCAACCCACACGGGCGACACCACCATAATCCGGTCGCCCACAACCCCTGCATACCCGTAGATGTCCGATAGATACCGGATGTTGCCTTCCACGATCTCTCTGCGGACATTGACCCCCGCCTTGTAGACCTTCCGTTCCTGCCTTTCACCGGTGTCCACCACCGGCGTTCCCCACAGATCCGTTCCCGGTTCTCCCGTGCTCCCTTTGTGCGCCTGCTCCGCAATCATCGTGCCCGCGTTCACCACCGGCGCCGGCATGGAAAACGCCGTCACGTCGTCCAGGTTAAGGGAATTGAACGCATTCTGCAGCGCCTCGTAGGGCGCGGTGGGCATCGGCTCAAACGCGAACCACGTTTGCCCCTTGGACAGCCTGGGCAGCCGGCCTGTTGCGATGTGGACGCACGACTCCCGGATCTGGCCCAGCGACATATCCCGGCAGAAGTCCTGCACAACCTTCTCATCCACGCCAACGCAGATGCCCATTTCCTCGATCTGTCTCAAGATCTCCCGGGCGTCCGGCGCCTTCTGCTTCCCGATCAGCGGTGGGTTCACAAAATGGGCGTTCATCCGGTCCGGCGAGACCCAGATGGGAGACAGCACGCACAGGAACCTGCTTCGGATCGAGATGTAGCCGAACCGGTCGGCGGTCAGACCGCCGGTGTCGTTCGGGACCACGCCGTCCCCGGCCTTGAGCGGTTCCAGCGAGTCGTCGTGGACCAGCGTCACCTCTTTGCCGAACACGTCACGCCCCGGCTCGATCTCGTCCTCTCCCTCCACCTGCATCAACATATCCCCCCAGGCGGCCGTCACCACCGGGCGGCCGTAGCCCCGGATCATCTCGATATTCGTATGGCCCATCAGGTCGTGGACCTCCCGAAAGGGCCTGCTGGCCAGGTGCGCAGGCTCACCCGTATCGGGCATCCGCACGCCCTCCAGAAAGTGGTAGCGTACCTCTTTCTGCTTGAGGTAAACCGCCGGCTTTCCTTCTGCCACAAGCACATCCCGCACCGCGTGACCTGTCCGTTCCGCCCGTTCCAGCACCTGCTTCAACGCGTCTTCCCGGATGCCCCACACCACGCGGGCCTGTCTGAGCGCGTCCCGGGCCTCCTCAAGGGTGGAACCCGCAAACACAGCTTCCAGATGCGCCTCCATACGATCTGCGGAAACGATCACCTTCAGACGGCGGTAGTCCGGGCTGCCCGGCGGTTGCGCCGGGCAGCCCGCTTCCTCACCGGCCTCTGCCATCGCCTCTGCCGCCTGCTTGAGGAACGCCTCCAAGACGTCGTCCGGGAGCGCGTCCGGGGAAGGCGCGGGATCTTTCTGCGCTTCTTCTGTATCTTTTCGCCGCTTATCTTCAGGCGCAGCCTTTTTCTTCTTTTTGTCGGCCATACCATCGTCCCCGCAAAAGACGTCCAGAGTTCAGAGTCCAGAGCGAAAGACGTCCAGAGCAAGAACAGAAAACACGACGGTTGCCGCTTTTGCTCTCGGCCCTCGACTCTCGACTGCTTTTAGCTCTCGACTCTCGACGGTTTTTCCCTACTGCATCCACTTCTCCGCCTTCTTCAGGAGGTCTTCTACGTCGTCATTTTCCAGATCCGGGATAGAGGTCTGCAGCCTGCAGTCGGCCACAGACATGGCCACATACGGGAGGAATCCCTGAAGCGCATCCAGGTCCGCCTCCCCCACCAGCGCATCCTTTCGCTTCCGGTCCACTTCCAAAAGCGCGATCACCTCGTCCTCCTTACGCACCGGCAATATCCCCACGCTGTGGATGCCGAACCCCCCGCGGGCCTCCCCGGGATCGCTCGTCCAGGTGGGCATGCCCTCTTGCAGGGCCTCCTGAAACAGGGGCGTCATTTTCGCGGTCCGTTCCAGGCCCAGCGACGTCAGATCCTCCACCTTTGCCGGCGCACCGTGCGTCAGATATCCCACGGCCGCCCACATCTCGATCTCTCCATCTGCGTCCGGCACATACAGCGCGCCGGCATCACAGGCGCACAGGCTCAGCGCAAGCTGGACGGCCAATCCGAGTGTTTCCTGCGGTTCCTGGATGGACAGCAGGTGCTGAAGCAGCCGGTCTCGGGCCTCGAGTTCCTGGAGTTTCTGCATCAACTCGCGGGTGCGTTCTTCCACCATCTGCTCCAGATTCTTTTGGTAGTCGCGATTTTCCATCACCAAGCGCCGATGTTCCAGGGCGCGGCGCACGCCTGCCGATACGTCGTTCACGTCGAAGGGCTTGGTGAAATACTCGTAAATGCCCACCCCAATGGCCCGGCGGGCGCTGTCCAGATCCGCATACGCCGTCATGAGCAGCACCGGCCGGTCCGGGTCGGCATTCAGAAGCGTTTTGGCCAGCGTCAGCCCGTCCATACCCGGCATCTTGAGATCTGTGATCACCAGATCCACAGGCGCTTCCTCAACCGCCTTGAGCGCCTCATCTCCGGAACCTGCCTCAGAGACCGTGTAGCCCATACCCTCCATAAGCCGCCGCACCATAAACCGCATCGGCCGCTCATCGTCCACAACCAGGATTGACTCGTTCATGTGACCTCCGATTTTTGACCTGTTCCCCCTGCCTTTGCGCGGGGATGATGAATTTTGACGGCTGTTCGGTAAGAGGAAAGAGGAAAGAGGAAAGATGCCTTCCGCTTCCCGCTTTTGCTCTCGACTCTCGACTCTCGACTCTCGACTGCTTCCTCCCCTATTCCACCGGCAACCTCACGGTAAACGTCGTGCCTTTTCCCTGTTTGCTTTCCACCTGGATGCGCCCGCCGTGCGTCTCCACGATGCCCCGGCAGATGGCCAACCCCAGGCCGGTGCCGTCTTCTTTGGTCGTATAGAAAGACTCGAAGATACGGAGCAGATCTGCGGCTGAGATGCCGGCTCCGGTATCGGCAACGCGGATGTCCACGGCTAGTTCCCCACCGTCCTCCACCGTGAGCGTTTCCACCGTGAGGCGGCCGCCGCCGGGCATGGCGTCTATGGCGTTGTTCACCAGGTTCAGGAAGACCTGCGCAAGCTGGTCCGCATCGGCCAGCACGGACGGATGGTTGCCAACCTGCGTGTGGACCTCAATGGTATGCCGCCGCGTTTCGTGCGCCACCAGGTCCAGTACATGGGGAATCAACTCCTTGAGGGATACGCGCTCCCGTTTTGGCGGGCGCTGCCTTGAGAAATCCCGCAGGTTATCCATGATCTCGGCCGCACGGAGAAGCTGCTCCTGGGCAATCGCAAGGGATTTCCGGTGCTGTTCCACCGATCCGCCCTCTCTCAACGCCATGTCGATGCGCCCGGCGGCCACCGACAGGGGATTGAGCACCTCGTGCACCACCCCGGCTGCCAGCCGGCCCACGGCCGACAGACGTTCGGCCCGTACCAGCTCCCCGTAGGCCCGCTGAAGCTCCCGGGTGCGTTCCTTCACCTTCCACTCCAGGGTCTTCTGGTATTCCAGGTTCTCCCGCACCAGCCGCTGATGGTCCAGCGCGCGCCGCACCCCCGCCAGCACATCGTTCACATCGAACGGCTTGGTGAAATACGCGTAGATGCCCATTCCCACGGCCCGGCGGGCGCTGTCCAGATCCGCATACGCCGTCATCAGCAGTACCGGCCGGTCCGGCTCGGCCTCCAGCAGCTGCTGCGCCAGGGACAGCCCGTCCATGCCCGGCATCTTCAGATCCGCAATCACCAGGTCCACGAACGTCTCATTGAGTACTTCCAGGGCCTGCGCCCCGGACGCGGCGTCCGCCACCGTGTAGCCTGCGCCCGTCAACAGGCTGCGCAGCATATAGCGCATCGATGGTTCGTCGTCTACGATCAGGATGGATTCGCTCATAACCTAACCCCCAGCCCCCTTCCCTTCAGGGAAGGGGGAGTTATCGGACAGCCTTTTGTTTCCCGGTCTGCGCCGGCGGTGCTTGATCCGCTTCCGAGAGCCTCACCCGCATGTCGGCGAGTAGATCCCGGGTGTATTTCACGCGGCGTTTGTGGAGGTCTTCCATCGCGTCCATGGCCTCCCGTTTACCCTTTGCCGCCCTATGGCGCCTTTTGGCCTCAGCAAGGCCATTCTGGGCCTTTTGAATCCGACGTTTGAATGCGGCGGCCCGTTTGGACGTATAGTATTTCATGGCCACCACGGCCGCGAGACCGAGCGTCACCCAGAAATACATGGCCCTGCCTCCCCTGCCCCGAGTGCGTTTTGCAGCGCCTGCGACATGGATTGCATCAACAGGGGTTTCTGGATATAACCAACCACGCCGGGCAACCGCCGCTGTCGCATCTCGTCCGGCGCGTAGCCCGACACAAAAATCACGGGAATGCGCGCCCCCTTATCCCACAACGCCCCGGCCAGCTCCGGCCCGCCCATCTGCGGCATCACCACATCCGTCAGCACAAGGCGGATCTCATCGCGATGCGCGTCGAAAACCTCCAGCGCCTCCCGGCCGCATGACGCCGTCCGCACCCCGTAGTTCAAATGCTCCAGCATTGCCCGGGTCGCGAACAACACTTCCGCCTCATCCTCCACGAGTAGAACGGCCTCCCCATGACCTTTCGGTATAGACACATCCGTCTCCTGGAGGGTTCCCTCCGCTTCTGCAACCAGCGGCAGATAGATGCAGAACACCGTGCCCTCTCCCTCCCGGCTCTCCACATCGATCGCCCCGCCGTGCTGCTCGACCAGGCCGTAGACCTGCGCCAGGCCCAGGCCCGTGCCTTTGTCCGGCTGCTTGGTGGTGAAAAACGGCTCGTACATGTGCGCCAGAACCTCCGGGGGCATCCCCACGCCCGTATCCGACACGGTCCATACGGCCCAATCCCCCGGCGCCATATTGGGCATCGGCAGCGGCGTTTCCTCCTCTACACGCAAACGCGAAAGCCCGAACTTCAACACCCCGCCCTCCGGCATGGCATCGCGCGCGTTGATTGCCAGATTGGCAAACACCTGCTGCAACTGCCCGGGGTTTGCGTTGACCGCATAGATGCCCTCAGCGAATTCCGTGGCGACCTGAACCGTCTCCGGCAGCGTGCGTGTCATCAGCTTTGACGCCTCTTTCAGGAACGGCAGCAGGCCCATTGTCTGCCGCTCCGTGTCGGACTTGCGGCTGAAGTCCAGGATCTGTCGGATGAGCTGCGCGGCGCGCTGGCCCTGCTCGAAGATGCTCCACAACTCCTCCTTTGCCGAATCCGGGATGTCGTCCCGCATCACCAGCATCTGGGGAAGCCCGGTCATGACCGTGAGCATGTTGTTGAAATCGTGCGCGATGCCTGCGGCCATCTGGCCCACCGCGGCCAACCGCTGCTGCGCCTGGATCTTCCGCTCCATCTCCCGCTCCTGCGTCACATCCCGGATGATCAGCGTCCACCCGCCTCCTGCGATTTCCTCGCGGACCGGGCTTGTCGTCACCTCGAAGAAGCGGGGGGAAGGCTCATCCAGGCGCACCTCGTGGGGAAGGCCGCCTGCGGCCGGTAGAAGAAAATGCGCGAAGTCTGCCCTGCCGATTCTGGAGATCACATCGCCCACGCGCAGCCCGCCCAGACATTCCAGATACTGCTGAGCCATCGGGTTTGCGAACACTAAGCGCCGGGCGCCGTCCACCAGGCAGATCCCTTCCGGGAGGAACCTGACCAGGCCGGCGAGGTGCTCCAGATCCTCCATCCGTGAAATACCCACGGAAAGCACCTGGGAGACCTGCTCGATAAACCGGATATCCGATTCGGAAAAGGCCGTCGGACGAGCGCTCAGCAATGACAGCAGACCCAGTACGTGCGGAATGTTGAGAATACACCGAATGCGTACGCCGTAGCGCCTGCACAGCATCTCCATATCATCGGGCATCAGCCCTCCCATATCCGTCTCCAGATCGGGAAGGTAGAGGACCTTTGCAGACTGCCATATCCTGTGAAGGCTTGCGTTCGATGTCGAAAATTGGCAATATGCCCCTGATGGCTGGATCTCGTGGAACTCAAACGTATGGCTCGCTTGGTCGATCAACCGCTGAATGGCCAGCGCCTCGAAATTGAGGCCGGATTCCTTCAACTGCTCATCGCACACCTTAATCACGTGTTCCAGATCCGATGGCTGCGCCATCTCCTGCACGGCCTGGTTGATGCGCAGCAGGGCGTCTTGCTGCAGAACCTGCTGCTTCAGATCCTCCCGGCTGTTCCTCAGCACTTCCTCGGCGCGCTTGCGGTCGGTGATATCCCGAGACACCCCCATGACCCCCACCACCTCACCCCGTGTATCGCGCAGAACAGAGGCGGAAAGCATGCTTGAGAAATCTTCTCCATTTTGGCGTCGGTTGGCCACATCCTGCACGCACCGGCCGTTTTCCATTGTCGTGCTGTGCACCTGGAGGCCCTCATTCTCATCTGCATACAGCATGTTCACATGCCTGCCCAGGACTTCCTCCCGCCGGTAGCCGAACGTCTGTTCCGCCGCCCGGTTGAATTCGATAATTCTACGCTCCATGTCCACTGAAATGATCATATCCAAGGAACTGTCGATGATATTTCTGGCGTATTCCTGAGACGCCCTCAGGGACGCCTCCGCCTGCCGACGCTCATGCCGCCCTGCGGCCTCGCGCACCTCGCGTTCTACGGCCGCGGCAAGCCGCGCCAGGTTGTCTTTCATCAGGTAGTCGTTCGCGCCGGTTTTCATGACCTTTACCGCCACATCCTCGCCGATGCTGCCGGACACGACGATGAACGGCACGTCCAGATCGCGTGCCTGCAGCAGCTTCAGCGCCTGGGGCGCGCTGAAGCGCGGCATCACATAGTCGACCAGCACGACGTCCCACGTTTGTTTGTCCAGCGCGGCTGCCATGGCCTCCGGCGTATCCACCACCTCAAAGGCGGGGTCGTAACCGCCGTTTCGCAGCGCATGCGCCATTAGCAGCGCGTCGTCTGCGGAGTCTTCCACGATCAGTACACGAATCGGCCTGTCCATCTTACGCGCGCTCCTATCCGGGTGGCGGTTGATTCAGGATCAGCCAGTAGAGGCCCAGTTGTCGTACGGCTTCGGAAAATTCCAAAAAATCCACCGACTTGCGGACGTAACTGTTGCAGCCCAGGCTGTAGCTGTCGATCAGATCCCGCTCCTCCTTAGAGCTTGTCCTTCATGGCTGTTTTCCTCTTTGTCAGAGCGTAAAATAGAATGTCGCGCCCTGCCCCATCTCGCCTTCGGCCCACACACGCCCCCCGTGGCGGCGCACAATGCGCTGCACCGTGGCTAAGCCGATACCCGTGCCCGGAAACTCGTCCGCGCGGTGCAGCCGCTGGAAGGCGCCAAAGAGCTTGCCCGCATAGGCCATGTCGAACCCGGCGCCGTTGTCGCGCACGAAGTAGGCCGGCCCGCCGCCGTCCCCGGTCACGCCGAACTCGATGCTGGCGTGCGGATGCTTCCCCGTAAATTTCCATGCGTTCCCCAGTAGGTTCTCCAGAACCACCCGAAGCAGCCGCCTGTCCCCCTGGGCAACGGCCTCTTCCGCAATCACGAAATCCACCCGGCGTTCCGGATGCGCCTCCCGGAGATCCCCGGCAATCGCCTTTGCCATGGCGCTCAGATCGGCCGGCTGGCGCCGCATCTCCTGGCGCGTCAGGCGGGACAGGGCCAGCAGGTCGTCAATGAGCTGTCCCATGCGCTGGCTGCCCGCCCGGATGCGGCGCAGGTAGTCTTTGCCCTGCGCGTCCAGGCGGTCTCCGTAGTCTTCCAGCGTCGCCTGGCTGAACCCGTCAATGCTCCGTAGGGGCGCGCGCAGGTCGTGGGACACGGAGTAGGAAAAGGCCTCGAGTTCTTTATTGGACGCCTCAAGCTGCGCCGCGTAGGCCTTCGCTTCACCCTCCGCCCGTTTGAGCTCGGCAATCTCCTTCTGAATCTGTTCGTTGGCCGCCCTCAGGCTGGATGTGCGTTCCTGCACGCGCCTTTCCAGATCGCCGTAGGCCTTCCGCAACGCCTCATCCGCCCCGTGCTTGTAGAGCGCCACCTCGATTGTGGCCAACATCTCTTGATCGTTGAACGGCTTGATCAGATAGCCGAAAGGATCGCTCGGCTTTGCCCTCGCCAGCGTGTGTTCATCCGTATACGCGGTCAGATACACCACCGGAATGTTCAGACGCGCCCTGATCTGCCCGGCGACCTCGATGCCGTCCGTATCCCCCTTCAGCATCACGTCCATCAGCACTAAGTCCGGGCGCGTCTCCAGCGCCTTTTGAACGGCTTCCTCGCCCGACGCCGCCACCGCGGACACCTGGTATCCCAGATCCGTCAGCGTCTCCTGGATATCCAGGGCGGTGATGCGTTCGTCCTCCACAACCAGAATTTTCGCGCCCGTCATTGAGCCCGCGCCTCCTTCCGCAGCGCCAGAATCATGTCCTGCTGTGCCTCAACCTGCTGCGCCAGGCCACCGGAGCCGCTTCGCATACGCCTCAATCCTCTCTGCTCTGCATCGCCGTGCGGATGACTTCAGATATTTTGCGCATCGTCAACGGGTTGTTCTGAAAACCACCTCGGCAGGAAGACGGTAAAACATGAACCTTTGCCCGGCTCGCTCCGGGCGACGATCTCCCCGCCGTGCTGCTTCACAATGCCGTGGACCTGCGCCAGGCCCAGGCCCGTGCCCTCTCCGGCCGGCCTGGTCGTAAAAAAGGGCTCAAAGGCCTGCGCCAGCACCTCCGGCGGCATGCCCTCGCCCGAGTCCGACACCTTCAGGACGACCCAGTCTCCAGGCGCGACATCCGGCAGGCCGTCACCCTCATCCACGCGCATGCGCGAGAGCGCCACCCGGAATTCACCCCCGTCCGGCATGGCGTCCCGGGCGTTGGCCGCTAAGTGCGTCATCATCGTCTGCAATTGGGGCACGTTCACATCCACGACATAGTCTCCTGCAGGCGCCTCCACGTCCACCCGAAGGCCCTCTAAGAACGACCGCTCCAGCAGGGCCACGATATTTTTCAGGAAAGGGGCAATATCCACCGGATATCGGTGTACCGGACTTCTGACAGCCTTTCCAAAAAATGGACATTAAGGATTGGCGGTCCAACCGGGGGTTGTCAAGTAGGCGCTTCTCGGATCTGAAC
>Ga0272441_10009578_pt1 | contig 14929 bp, 16 predicted proteins | sample SSMProp6N_FD_193582 | JGI IMG/M metagenome (GOLD analysis project Ga0272441, IMG submission 193582) | Marine sediment archaeal communities from Little Sippewissett salt marsh, Falmouth, MA, United States - SSM-Prop-6N | ecosystem: Environmental > Aquatic > Marine > Wetlands > Sediment ... | reverse complement strand
AGGGCGGGGGAGGCGGGGGGGGAAGCGGCCGGCGGCGCTAGCCGCTATAAACATGCGGCCGGATTGTAATGGCCGCGTGCGCGTTCCGAAGCTATATTGTAATGAAAGGGCGTAACCGCGGGGCGGAGGGGCTATGGCGCACGCGAAGTACCTCAAGCCGGACGTGCTGATGTTCGGCACAGGAAGGCGGTGGTACCATTTTGCGGCCCTTCCCCCCTTCCTTGCGGGCATATGTTTCGTCCTCTATGCATTGATTCATGCGACCTCGCTGCCCAGATTCCACTGTGAGATGCTCGCTTTCGTGGGAGTTGTGCTCGGGGTTACAGGCGCGATGATGGCTTACGGCCGCGGGGTGATCGTCAATCGCCGCAAGGGCCGGGTGACCACATGGTTCATTCTCGGCGGCCTTCGCTTCACCAAGACCTATCCGTTGGATCGGTTCCACTCGATAGAGATCTCCCGCGTCGAGGGAAGAGGGGGCCCCTCCTTTCCCGTAGTCCTCTGCAGCGATGGAAGCGGAAGGGTGCTCATCGACAGCCCCATGCTCTACGGTCCGGCCCAGGCCGTTGCCAAGAAGCTCGCCGAGGTTACGGGCATCGCGAAGATCGCCGACGCCAGTTCCGGCTCCGAGTTCGTCCGAAGCGCGGACGAATTCGCCGAGCCGCTGCGCAAACGCCTCGCCGGAGAAACGGTCGAACTCCCGCCCGCACCGCCGAACATGCGTTCGAGCCGCCAGCTTGCTCCAGGCAAGATTTACCTCCGAATTCCACCGACCGGGTTCCTGTCCTCGCACTACCTGACGGCCGCGATGTTCAGCCTCGGGGCCGCCGGGATCGGGTTCCTTCCCGTCTGGCTCGCCCTGACCGATCCGGGGCTTCCGGAGCGCATCAAGTGGTTCGTCGGAGAGGTCGTCCTGGCCGGACTGGCGGCGGCCTTCCTCGTCGGGATGCTCTGCATGTACCCGTTGGCCGCAATGCGATACACGGTCGAGGTCTCGCCGACGCGGCTTCGCCTGCGCAAAAGATGGGCAGGACGCGAGAGGACCATCGATTTCCCGGCCGACAAGATCAAGGAGATCGAAGTCGTCGACCCGCTGCGACACACCAGCTGGTGGCACGTGAGCCACCACGTGAAGGGCAAGGCGATCTTCGTCGCCTCCATCGACTTCAGCCTCACCTTCGGCGGGGGCCTCTCCGACGCCGAACTCGCCTGGCTCAAGGCCGTGATCGAGAAGACGCTGACGGCGTAGGGGGAGGGGGGGGACGCGATGACCGACGCCGTGACGATCCTGGCCGCCGGCGCCTCCGGCGGGGAGGGAGGCCCGTTCCCCGTCTGGGCCTTCGCCGCGGCCTTCCCCCTCTTCTTCGCGGGGATGTGGGTCGCGACGTGCTTCCTCATCGCGCGCCTGGGCGGGTGGAGCGCGCTCGCGGCCGCGTACGCGGCCGCCGGGCCTTTCGAGGGCCGGCTCTGGCGCTTCCGGAGCGGCGCCCTGCGGCGCCTCTCCGGCTACAACGGCTGCCTGACCGTGGGGGCGGGCAAGCGGGGCCTCTACCTCGCCGTGATGCTCCTCTTCCGCGCGGGGCACCCACCGCTGTTCGTCCCCTGGAGCGACATCACCGTCACGACCGAGACCGACCGCCTCTTCTTCCTGAAGTACTCGTTCGTGCAGTTCCGCTTCGCCCACGTGCCGGACGTGCCGCTCCGCTTGCCCGAGAAGCTCGCGCGCGAGATCGCGGGGGCGCTCGGCATGGTCCCGCCGGGCGCCCCTCCGCCCGGCGGCGCCGGCGGCTAGGCGCCGGAAGAGAAGCGCCCGGAGCCGGAAGCCCCGGGCGCGCGTCGCGTTTCGCGCCGCGTTTCCCTACTTCTTGAGGAGCTTCTTCTCGACCACCCCGACCTTGGCGTAGACGAAGATGACCAGCGCGGCCAGGCCGAGCATGACCACGAGGACGGTCGTCCGGGTGGCCCGGATCTCCCGCCTCAGGTCCTCCGTGTGACCCCGCGTTGCCCGGTTGACCCTGTCGGTCTCGGACCTGAGTTCGGCCTTCGTCAGCGCCGCCGGCGCCTCGGCCGCAGCCACGCTCGCGACGAGCCCGCCCAGCGCCAGCGCCGAGGCCAGGAATACCGCCCGCACTCCCCTCATGCCCCCTCCTTCCGTTCCGTCCGTCTCTCCCCCGCCCGTCCCCGGGGCCGCCGGAAAGCGGGCCCTTCTAGTCCTACAGGATTGAACTGAAGATCACGCTCGTGAACGTGCTCACCGGCGCCTGCTCGCGCGCGTCCTCGACCGCGTCGTGCATGCTCTTGAGGAGCCCGCGGAGTTCCTCGTAGACCTCCGGGTCCTGGATGAACTTCGCGAGGGTGCCCTCGCCCTCGCGGATGTCGCTCGTCAGGTCCCGAAGACCGGTCATCCCCTCCTCGATGCGCTTCGCGGCCGCGAGGAGCTCGTCATAGAGCTTCGGGTCGTTGAAGAACTTCCCGGCCGTGCCCTCGCCCGACTCGACCTTCTGGATCACGGCCTTGAAACTCGCGACCCCCTCGTGGAGCTCCTCGTAGAGCTTCGGGTCGTGGATGAGCTTGGCGAGCGTGCCCTGCTCCTCGCCGTTGCCGCCGATCGCGTCGACGACCTCGCCGACCGAGGCGAGGATTTCGCCGAGGTTCGGGCTGGAGTGCACGCGCGCGACGAAGCTCCCGGGCGGGAGCGCCTCCGCCCCGGGCGAGCCGACCGTGAGGTGGAGCTGCTGCGCGCTCGTGAGCACGCTCGTCGAGACGAGGCGCGCCTCGCTGTCGCGCCTGAGCGTATAGCCCCGGTTCAGGAGGAAGCGGACGACGATGTCGCCCTGCGCCTCGTCGAGCGCCACCTCGAGCACGCGCCCCGCGTGCAGCCCCGCGAGATACACCCAGTCGTTTTTCTGGAGCCCGGCCGCCGTGGGGAAGCGCGCGCGGTACTCGGTCCCCGGCTGCTTGAAGATGTTGGCCTCGTCGTCCACCCAGAAGGTGAGCGCGCCGAGCCCGGCGAGCCCCACGAAGAAGAAGAGTCCGACGGCCTTGTTCATGGCCCCCCCGTCCCGGCCCGTTCCGGCGCGGCCGGCGACATGGCATTATACACGATTTGCACGGAAGTCAAGCGTCCGGCGCGGCCCTTTTGGGACGCATCCGGCCGGATCGGTCAGCGCGCCCGTGCGTACGTCCCCTCCTCGCGGTATGCTTCGAGAAGCGCCTGCACGTTCTCGATCGGCGCGTCGGCCTGGACGTTGTGCGACGTGCACAGGATGTACCCGCCGCCGGGGGCGAGGACGCGCACGCGCTCGGCCACCTCGCGGCGGATATCCCCGGGCGTGCCGAACGGCACGGTCCGTTGAATCGAAAGACCGCCGTGAAAGGCGAGCCCGTCCCCGAAGTCGCGCTTGAGTCCCGCGAGGTCCATGCCCCCGGCCTCGGGCTGGAGCGACTGAAGGATATCAAGCCCCCGCTCCATCATCGGCCCGATGAGCGGCGCCACCGACCCGCACGTGTGGTGCATGACCTTCACGCCGTGGTCGCGCGCAAGCTTTGCGTACGCGCCGAACCCGTCGCCCAGGAACGCCTCCCACATCTGGGGGCTCACGAGCGGCCCCTGCTGCATGCCGAAGTCGTCGCCCATCAGAAAAATATCAAGCAGGCCGCCGGCCGCCTCGAGGATGCGCTCGGCGTAGACGAGATAAAACGCGCGGATCCTCCCGAGGATCGCCGCGGCGATCTCCGGTTCGAGCGCCATGTCCATCAGGATCCGGTCCATGCCGCGCAGATACATCGCCGGCTTGAGCTGCGCGACGCGGTTCATCCGGTCGCCCACGAAGACGGTCACGCGCCCGGCCTCGCGGATGCGGCGGCACTGGTCGGCGACCGGCGCGTAGTCGAACCAGTCCGGGCTCGGCCAGTGGCCGTAGGCTTCGATCTCTTTGGCCGTCTTTGCGCCGGCGAGCGGGCTCTCCTTGAGTTCGGAGTAGACCTCCCGTCCCCCGTCCGCGAGCTCGACGGCCACCTTCCGCCGCCGGACGCCCCAAATGTCAATAGTCGCTCCGTCCGCGTCCGCCGCGAGCGGGGGCCCGATGTACCGCGGGCCTTGGATGTATCGCAGGTCCACGTCGTTCGCGTCGAGGAACGCCTCGCGCGAGGTCCCGAGCGCCTTCTCGAGCTTGGCGTCGAGGCACCGCGAGCTCCAGAAGTCGATGGGCACGCGGTCGGGCTCCTCGTGATTGAGGGCGAGAAAGGTCCGTTCCCGCGAGTCCATCGCGCCTCCCCACTCCCGCCGAGGGCGGGCACGCGCCATTATAGCGCCGATTCCTCCGCCGTCCGGGGAAAGGAGCGGCCGGGCACGCGCTCAGGGCGCCGAGGGCGCGTCCTCCGGAGGAGCGGGAACGGGGGCGAGGGCAGGCTTCGCCTCTTCGGCGGCCGCGACCGCGGCGGGGGTCATCTCGTCGGCGTAGCGCTCGAGCAGGTCGGCCGCGCGGCGGCGGACCTCGCGGTCCTCATGCCTCTCGCCGAGCTCGCGCACGAGCCGGTGCGCGCGCCAGCCGAAGGCGGCGAGCTTCGCCTGCGCCGCCTCGCGCGTCTCGAAGTCCTCGCTCCCGAGCTCCCGCACGAGCGCGCGGACGCGCGCGTCCTCGGCCCCGGCGAGCTTCGGCCGCGCGAACGCGGCCTCCCGCGCGAGCCACTCCTTCACCGCCGCGTCGATCGGCGCCGAGCAGAGCAGGCACGGCGCGTAAGTCTCGCGCGGCGCGGGCGCGTACCGGATGCGCCCCGCCGCCCCCCCCGCCTCCGCGAGCTTCGGGTGCTCCCGCCGGTCCGAGAGCGCGAAGTATCCGCGCGCGCCGGCGGGGAGCAGGGTTTCGCGGTCGAGCGCGCTCACGAGCCGGTTCCCCCGGATGATCGAGACCGGGAGGGCGAGAAACTCGATCCGATTCGGCGCCCGCGCCTCATCGCCCGCCTCCGCCCCGACGGGCACGCCCTTGACGAAGGCCTCGACCTCGACGCGCACGGCGAACCATTCGGCTTCATCCGTCGCGCCCCCGCCGGCCACGCCGTCCTCGATCGGCCGGACGGACGCGGCGCGGCCCAGCACGAGGATCGGCGCGCGGTGCACGAACTCATGGACGCGCCGCCGCTCGATCGCGTCGAGCGGCTTCGGCTCCTCCGCCCCCGCCTCCGCGCCGCGGGCGGCGCCGGCGAGGAGGACGACAAGCGCAATCGGAAAGGCGGGACCGGGGCGCATGTGCGGCGTACTCCTTTCATTAAATAGTGTGCCCGGCGCGGCCGCGTGCTGCAAGCGTCTCGGCGGTGCACGCGCGCGACTTCGCGTTGACAGCCTGCGAGGAGCGGGTTATAACGTCCGCAGAGTAAAGACCGGTGGGGGGCGCGATGTACGAGGTCTCGGTCGAGGGCACGTTCAGCGCGGCGCACGCGCTGCACGGATACGAGGGCGACTGCGAGCGGCTCCACGGCCACAACTGGCGCGTGGAGCTCACGGTCGTCGCGAGCGCGCTCGGGCCCGTGGGCATGGCCGCGGACTTCCGCGACCTCAAGCGCGCGCTCGGCGGCGCGCTCGATGGGCTCGACCACCGGAACCTCAGCGCGGACGTGCCCGCCTTCGCCGAGACGAACGCCACGACCGAGAACCTCGCGCGCTTCGTCGCCGAGCGCGTCGCGCCGAAGCTGCCCGAGAACGTGCGCGTCGCGCGCGTGCGCGTCTGGGAGTCCGCGGGCGCGAGCGCGGCGTGGATTCCGGAGGAATCGTAGTGGCGCTCCTGCAGGTGGCCCTCGACTTCGTGGACCTCGATCGCGCGCTCAAGTGCGCGCGCGAGGCCGCGGCGGGCGGCGCGGACGTGCTCGAGGCGGGCACGCCGCTCATCAAGAGCGAAGGGCTCGAGTGCGTCCGCGCGCTGCGGCGCGAGTTCCCCGGCCTGCGCGTCGTCGCCGACCTCAAGACGCTCGACGCGGGCCGCACCGAGATGGAGTGCGCGGCCAAGGCCGGGGCGCACGCGGCCGTGGTCGTCGCGCTCGCCGGCGAGGCCACGGTCGCCGAGTGCGTGCGCGCGGGCGAGAACTACGGCATCGAGGTCCAGGTGGACCTCCTCGGCGCGGCCGACCCGGCGGCGATGGCCACGCGCGCCGAGGCGCTCGGCGCCGCGCAGGTCGGCGTGCACCTCTCGATCGACGAGCAGATGAAGGGCGGGGCCGATCCCCTGGCCGTGCTGCGCGCGGTGCGCGCGGCGGTGAAGATCCCCGTCGCGGTCGCCGGCGGCCTCACGGCCGAGACCGCGGCCGGGGCGGCGAAGGCCGGCGCGGACGTGCTCATCGTCGGCGGCGCGATCCACAAGGCGTCCGACTCCGCGGCCGCGACCGCGGCGGTCAAGAAGGCCATCGAGACCGGTGCCGCGGGCGCCGACGCGGCCGGCCTCTACCGGCGCGTCACCGGCGAGAACCTGCGCGAGGCCTTCGAGAAGGTCTCGACGCCGAACCTCTCCGACGGCGCGCACCGCCGCCCCTGCTGCGAGGGACTGCGCCCCGTCGCGCCGGGGCTGCGCCTCGTCGGCCGCGCGTTCACCGTGCGCGCGTATCCAGGCGATTGGTCGAAGCCGGTCGAGGCGATCGACCTCGCCTCGCCGGGCGACGTGATCGTGGTCGACGCCGGCGGCCTCGGCCCCGCGCTCTGGGGCGAGCTCGCCACGCACAGCGCCATCGGCAAGGGCATCGCGGGCGTCGTCGTGGACGGCGCGGTGCGCGACACGCCCGAGATCCGGCGCCTGGGCTTTCCCGCCTTCTCGCGCCTCGTCACGTCGAACGCCGGCGAGCCCAAGGGCCTGGGCGAGACGGGCGTGCCCGTCTCGGTCGGCGGGGTGCGCGTCTCTCCGGGCGACTGGATCGTCGCCGACGACGACGGGGTCATGGTCGTGCCCGCGCGCGAGGCGGCCGAGATGGCCAACCACGCCATGGACTGCCTCGAGAAGGAGAACCGCATCCGCGCCGAGATCGAGGGCGGGAAGACCACGCTGGGCCAGGTGACGCACCTCTTGAAGTGGGAGAAGATAGGCTGATGGCCGAATCCCTCATCCTCATCGGCGAGCGGATCAACGCGACGCGCAAGTCGATCGCGCGCGCGCTGAAGGCGCGCGACAGCGCGTTCATCGCCAAGGAAGCCGCGAAGCAGCGCGAGGCCGGCGCCGACTACATCGACGTGAACGCGGGAATGAGCCCCGAGCGCGAGGCCGGGGACCTCGCCTGGCTCGTCAAGACGGTGCAGGCGGCCGTGGACGCGCCGTGCTGCATCGACACGGCGAACCCGGCGGCGCTCGAGGGGGCGCTCGCGGTCCACAAGGGCCGCGCGCTCGTCAACTCGATCACGGGCGAGAAGCGGCGCCTCGAGAGCGTCCTGCCCCTCGCGGTCGAGCACGGGGCGCGGCTGGTGGCGCTCACCATGGACGACGCGGGCATGCCGACCGGCCTCGCGCGGCGCGAGGAGATCGCCGAGCGCCTCGCCGAGGCTGTCACGAACGCGGGCCTCGCGATCGAGGACCTCTTCTTCGACCCACTCGTGCGGCCGGTCTCGACCAACCCCGAGGAGGTCGCGCCGCTCCTCGACGCCTTCGGCCGCCTCCGGGAGCGCTTCGGCGGCTGCCACACGACCTGCGGGCTCTCGAACATCTCCTTCGGCCTGCCCGAGCGCCGGACCCTCAACCGGACCTTCCTCGTGCTCGCGGTGGCGCGCGGGCTCGACGCGCCGATCCTCGACCCGACCGAGCCGGGGGTCCGCGCGGCGCTGTACGCGGCGCGCGCTCTCTCGGGCGCCGACGAGTTCTGCATGGAGTACGTGACCGCCGCGCGCGAGGGCCGGCTGGTCTAGCGAGGGGAAGGAGGCGCGCGTGATCTGCGAGCACTGCCAGAAGCGCGAGGCCACCGTGCACCTGACCGAGATCACCGACGGAAAGGTGCAGGAGATCAACCTCTGCGAGAAGTGCGCCGAGGAGAAGGGCGTGACCATCAAACCCTTCTCGATCTCGGACTTCCTCTCGGCGCTCGCGAGCGCGCACTCGGTGGGCAAGGGAAAGGGCGCGCCCGAGCAGGCCTGCCCGGCCTGCGGCATCTCCTTCGCGGAGTTCCAGAGCTCCGGCCGCCTCGGCTGCCCCGAGGACTACACGGCCTTCCGCGAGCAGATCCTCCCGCTCATCGAGCGGATCCACGACGCGACGCAGCACACCGGCAAGGCGCCCGCGTGCCCCGGCGGTGCCGACGCGTTCGAGTGCCGGCGCCGGCAGCTCCAGGCCGACCTCCGCCGCGCGATCGAGCACGAGGAGTACGAGCGCGCCGCCGAGCTGCGCGACGAGCTCAAGGAGCTCGACGCCGCCGGCGGGGAAGGCGCGCCCGGGGAACCTCCTCCTCCCCCGGCGGAGGAAACGAAGGAAACACCATGATCCCGAACGACCTCGCGCGCCGCGTCGGGGAGTGGCTTCGCGGCGGCGGCCCGCACAGCGAGATCGTGATCTCCAGCCGCGTGCGCCTCGCGCGCAACCTCGCGCTCCACCGCTTCCCCGCGCGCATGGACGAGGCCGAGGCAGCGCTCGTCGAGGCGCACTGCCGCGAGGCGATCCTCGCCACCGGCGAGGTCGAGCCGCCCATGTACCTGCCGCTCCACGAGATGCCCGAGCTCGACCGGCGCTTCCTCGTCGAGCGGCACCTCATCAGCCGCGAGCACGAGACCGGCACGCTCCCGCGCGCGATCGCGATCGGCCGCGGCGAGGTGCTCTCGGTCATGGTCAACGAGGAGGACCACCTGCGCCTCCAGGTCCTCCAGAGCGGCTTCCGCCTGGCCGAGGCGGCCGCGCTCGCCGACGCCTTCGACTCGGGCCTCGAGGAGAAGCTCGGCTACGCCTTCGACGCGCGCTTCGGCTACCTCACGGCCTGCCCCACGAACGTGGGCACCGGCATGCGCGTCTCGGTGATGCTGCACCTGCCCGCGCTCGTCATCACGCGGCACATCGAGAAGGTCTTCCAGGCCGTCTCGAAGATCAGCCTCGCGGTGCGCGGGCTCTACGGCGAGGGCACCGAGGCGAGCGGGCACTTCTACCAGATCTCGAACCAGGCCTCGCTCGGCAAGAGCGAGTCGCAGCTCGTCCGCGACCTCGAGGCCGTGATCCCGCAGATCGTGCGCTACGAGCGCAGCGCCCGCACGACGCTCCTCGCGAAGGACCGCCACCGCCTCGAGGACCGCATCTGGCGCGCCTACGGGATGCTGCGCCACGCGCGCATCCTCACGAGCGAGGAGATCCTCACGCTCCTCTCGGCCATCCGCATGGGGCTGCACCTGGGCGTCCTGCCGGAGATCTCGCTCTCGGACGTGAACGAGCTGACGGTCTTCACGCAGCCGGCGCACCTCCAGAAGATCGAGGGCCGCGAGCTCTCGGCCAACGAGCGAGACCTCGCGCGCGCGAAATTCGTCCGCGAGAAGCTGGGAGAAAACGGGAACGCATGACGACGCACCCCGCGCCCGCCGACGGCACGCCCATCGGCTTCGCCGGCGGCAAGCTCAAGGTCCCGGCCGACCCGGTGATCCCGATCATCCCCGGCGACGGCATCGGCCCGGACATCACGCGCGCGATGCGCCGCGTCGTAGAGGCGGCCGTCGAGAGGGCCTTCAAGGGCCAGCGCCGCATCGCCTGGTTCGAGCTCCCCGCGGGCGAGACCGCGCTGAAGGCCGGGCTCGAGGCGCTGCCCGACTCGACGCTTGATGCACTTCAGAAATATCGCGTCTCGATCAAGGGGCCGCTCACCACTCCCGTGGGCGGCGGGTACCGCAGTCTCAACGTCACCATCCGGCAAAAGCTCGAGCTCTACGCCTGCGTGCGGCCCGTGCGATGGGTCCGCGGCGTGCCGAGCCCGGTGCGCCGGCCGCAGGACCTTGACGTGGTCATCTTCCGCGAGAACACCGAGGACGTCTACGCGGGCATCGAGTGGCCGGCGGGCTCGCCCGAGGCCGAGAAGCTGCGCGCCTTCCTCGCCGAGTCGCTCGCGACGCGCGTGCGCGAGCGCTCCGGCATCGGCGTCAAGCCGATCAGCGAATTGGGCACCAAGCGCCTCGTGCGCGCGGCGATTTCGTACGCGCTCGAGCGCGGCCGCCGGCGCGTCACGCTCGTCCACAAGGGCAACATCATGAAATTTACAGAAGGCGCGTTCCGCGACTGGGGCTACGAGCTCGCGGCCGAGGAGTTCGCGAACGAGACCCTTCTCGAGAGCGACTGGGATGGCGGCGAGGTCCCGAAGGGCAAGGTCCTCGTGAACGACCGCATCGCCGACAGCATGTTCCAGCAGGTCCTCCTGCGGCCGGCCGAGTACGACGTGGTCGCCACGCCCAACCTCAACGGCGACTACCTCTCCGACGCGTGCGCGGCGCAGGTCGGCGGGCTCGGGCTCGCGCCGGGCGCGAACGTGGGCGACGGCGTCGCCGTCTTCGAGGCCACGCACGGCACCGCGCCCAAGTACGCGGGGCTCGACAAGGTGAACCCCGGCAGCCTCATCCTCTCGGCGGTCATGATGCTCGAGCACCTGGGCTGGCGGCGCGCGGCGCGCCTCGTCGAGCGCGCGCTCGCCCGCACGGTCCGCGCGCGGGTCGTGACCTACGATCTCGCGCGCCAGATGAAAAATGCGACCGAGGTCGCCACCAGCGCCTTCGCCGAGGCCATGGTCGAGCGGATGTAGCGCGCGTTTTTTCCTGCGCGAAAAGAATTGCGCGCGCCCCGTTTTCGGGGTAGATTGAATACGGCCGGAGCATAGGAGGGTTCATGGCCGTCGACGCCTATATCGAGGAGCGCGATCGCCGCCAGGCCGCGCGCGAGCGCGCGCGCCTCTCCGAGATCGACGGCATGCTCGAGGAGCTCGAGGGGGTCCTGACCCTCTCGGGCGCGAACGAGGCGGACGCCGACCGCCGCCGGTTCCCGCGCCACGAGGCCGACCTCATGGCCGAGTACCGCCGCAGCGACGACCCGCACCAGTACTTCGGCCGCGTGCACGACATCTCGCGCGGCGGGCTGCGCTTCTACACCTCCGAGCGGCTGCGCGAGGGCGAGGTGCTCCAGGCGGCGGTGCGCGCTCTCGGCGAGGAGTCCGTCCAGGCGCAGGTCGAGGCCTACCTGCGCGTCGTGCGCGTGACGGCGCGCGGAAACCTGTACGAGATCGGCGGGCGCTTCGTCGCGGCGGGCGAGGCGAGGTTCGGCAGGCGCGAGCGCCGGCGCGACGCGCGCGCGGCCCTGGACTTCGAGATCGTCTACAAGCTGGCCGACGCGGAGGACGACGGCGAGGTCGGCCGCGGCCGGGTCCGGGACATCTCCCAGACCGGCCTGCGCTTCAGTCTGGAGCACGCGCTGCCGGTGGGCGCGCTCCTGGCGGTGCGCGCGGCGGCGGACGTGCCCGGGTCGGTCTGGGCGCACCTCGACGGCCTCGTGCGCGTGGTGCGCGCGCGCCGCGTGGGAAGCCGGTACGAGATCGGGGCGGAGTTCCTCGGCTACTGACCGTCCCGCGGGAGGAGAGGACCGGATCATGGCGAGCGCTCCGTCCGGACGCTTCGTGGCCGTGCTCCTTCCGGCGACGCCTACGCTCGTCACGGAGAGCTGCTACTACGGCCCCATGCTCGAGGGGCTCAGCGAGCGCCTCCTGGCCTCGGGCCTCGTGATCCGTCCGGTCCAGGCGGTGCACACCTACCAGCAGGAGGCCTTCCTCTCGCGGCCGATGCGTGGCTACGCCGGCGCGGTCCTCGTGGGGATGTACCGGCCGGAGGCGTTCATCGAGCAGGTCGTCCGGGTCATGCCGGGGCCGAAGGTCGTGCTCGACCACCACTTCGAGGAACTCCCGATCTACAGCGTGCGCGACGACGCGGCCGGCGGCATGCGCGCGATCGTCGAGCACCTCGCCTCGCTCGGCCACCGGTCGATCGCCTACATCGACAAGGCGACCGCGGCGGCGAACCCCTGGAAGCGCGAGGGCCTCCAGGCCGCGCTCGAGGAGCGGGGCCTCGATCTCCCGAAGGGCTGGATCGCCGGCTGCCGCGTCATCGAGTACGACCTGCACACGACCGACGTCCGCGGCAGCGACGTCTACGCGGCGATGGAGTGGTTCGGCCAGCTCGACCCGCGGCCGACGGCGATCGTCTGCTGCGACGACACGCGCGCTCTCTTCGCGGTGCGCGCGGCCGAGGCGCTGGGCCTCGCCGTGCCCGACGACCTCTCGGTCACCGGCTACGGGGACGAGGCCTACATCAAGCGCACGAGCCGCTTCCTCACCTCGCTCCAGATGAACACGCGCCTCATGGGCGAGCGCGCGGCCGAGATCGTCCTCCAGCCGCCGCCGATTGAAAAGCGCGCCTCGCTCCTCCCGCTCGAGCTCGTGATCCGCCGCTCGACCGGGCCCGTGCCGACGTAGCCGGCGCGGCGCTTTCTCTCTCTCTCGACGGATGGAAGAAGCGGCTCTAGCCGTTGCCGCGGCCGCCCGCGCGCGGCGGCCGCGCGATGCCGCGCTTCGACTCGGCCTTGAGGAACTCCGTCAATTCGACAACCTCGGGCGCATCGAAATCTTTCTCGAGCCGCGCGATCGCGTCGCGGAGCGAGAGCCCCTCGCGGTAGAGCGCGCGGAAGGCCCCCTTGAGCGCAGCGACCGACTCGTCAGGGATGTCCGGGTCGCGCTGGAGCCCGATGATATTGAGCTGCCGCACCGACCCGTCGTGCTCGGTGAGCATGAAGGGCGGCACGTCCATGCGCACGCGCGCGCCGCCGGCGATCATCGCGAGCCGGCCGATGCGCACAAATTGATGCACCATCGCCCCGCCGGCGAGGATCGCGCCGTTCCCCACCGAGACGTGCCCGCCCAGGAGCGCGCAGTTGGCGAAGGTGACGCCGTCGGCGACGCGGCAGTCGTGGCCCGCGTGGCTCGTGGCCATGAACAGGCACCCCGAGCCGATGCGCGTCGTCGCGCCCTCCTCGGTCCCCCGGTGGATCGAGCTCCCCTCGCGGAAGACGTTCTCGTCGCCGACCTCGAGGAACGAGCGCGTGCCGCGCTTGTAGTTGCGGTCCTGGGGCGCGTGCCCCACGGCCGCGCCCGGGTGGACCTCGTTCCCCTCGCCCATGCGCGTGTCGCGCCCCACGAACGCATGCGGCCACAGGCGCGTGCCCGCGCCGATTCGCGCGTTCTCCTCGACGATCGCGTAGGGCCCGATCTCGGCCGCCGGGTCGATCTCGGCCTTCGGGTCCACAATGGCGGTCGGGTGGATGGGCATGCGCGCTTCCCCGCGTCCTCGGTGCGTCCGGTCGAGCATACCCCGCGCCCCCCCGCCGCGTCAAGGAGAAAGGAAAAGGGGAAAGGCAGCTTCAAGAGCCGCCGCTCCGCCCGGAGACGGGGGGGGGATAAGATATGGGGACTCCTGAATAACGAGGGAAAACGAGCGATGCTGAGTAACAGCAGATTGTCAGATTCTTTCTGAACCCCGCGACGCGAGCAGCGTTATGTTGATTGGCTATGGAACCACCCGGAGGTGACAGAATCCGCGCCTCGGAGGAGCCCGACGAGTGAGCACTGAAGCCGAAGCCAACAAGCCCCCCGACCGCACGCGCCGCGCGGTGATCCTCGCGACCGTGGGGATATTTCTCATTCTTGGGTTGGTGCTCCTTTTCCTGCTCGTGGCTGTACCGTTGCGCGAAACGCATACGGTTGTGCAGAAATTGAGGAGCCGATATTCCGTGCGCCCGATGGAAAGCATCGCCATGCTTGGAGGCCCTGAGCGCGCTGCGCATCGACTTGTGACGTACTTGCACCTGCCCCGCTGGGTGAAGACCGACCGCCAAACTGCGACGTATCTCCTCGGATTCTGTGGTCCACGGGCTGTGCCCACGCTTATCAAGGCACTCGCCGACACGGATGTATATGTGCGCCGCCGGGCTGGTTCGTCCTTGGGCCGGATTGACCCGAAAGCGAAAGAGGCCGCGCCTGCGCTCATCAAGGCGCTCAACGACACGGACAGAGTGGTGCGCTTCCGCGCTGCGCGGGCGCTGGTCCAAATCGGCCCGGATGCGAAGGAAGCCATGCCCGCGCTCATCAAGGCGCTGAGCGACACGGGGCAGAGCGTGCGCCACTGCGCCGCGCAGGCACTGGGCAGGATCGGCCCGGAAGCGAAAGAGGCTGCGCCCGCACTCATCAAGGCTCTCGGCGATACGCATAGGGACGTGCGTAGAAACGCCGCGTGGGCGCTGGGCAAGATCGGCCCGGGTGCGAAAGAGGCCGTGCCCGCGCTCATCAAGGCGCTGAGCGACACAGAGACTACGGACCCCGCCGCCAAGTCGCTGAGAAAGATCATGCCGGCGGCAAGAGAAGCCGTGCCTGCCTTCATTGAGGCACTCGACGATACGAACATGGCCGTGCGCTCTCGGGTCGCCCGAATGTTGGGGGAGATTGGAACGGAGGCGAAGGCGGCCGTGCCTGCGCTCGTGAGAACCCTCGGCGACAGGAATGCGTTTGTGCGTGTGGCCGCCGCCGAAGCGCTGGGCGAGATCGGTCCGGAAGCGAAGGAGGCAGTGCCCGCGCTCGTCAAAGCCCTCGGTGACGAGGAGGCGTGGGTGCGCGCGCGCGCCGCCGAGACGCTGGGCAAGATCGGCCCGGAGGCGAGGGCGGCCGTGCCCGCGCTCGCGAAGGCGCTCGGCGACGCGTATGCGGGCATGCGCTACGCCGCCGCCGAGGCGCTGGGCGGGATCGGCCCGGGGGCGAAGGCGACCGTGCCCGCGCTCGAGAAGTTGCTGGAGGACCCGGCCCCCCCCGTCAGCGCCGCCGCCGCCGAAGCCCTGAAGAAAATCCGCGGCTCGAAGTCCTCGCCGTAAGAGGCTCTCTCCTACCCCCATCCCAGGGGGGGGGGGGGTCGCAGTAT
>Ga0272441_10009577_pt1 | contig 14930 bp, 10 predicted proteins | sample SSMProp6N_FD_193582 | JGI IMG/M metagenome (GOLD analysis project Ga0272441, IMG submission 193582) | Marine sediment archaeal communities from Little Sippewissett salt marsh, Falmouth, MA, United States - SSM-Prop-6N | ecosystem: Environmental > Aquatic > Marine > Wetlands > Sediment ... | reverse complement strand
ATCGCAACGTCCGAGCGCCGTGCGCCGAACGACTCGAGCGCGGTCCGCGCGTTCATGCGCGCGCCGGTCACGCATTTGCCGCTCAGGGCCGGGACCGGGTCCGCGTTGTCGAGCACCGCATCGCGGATCTCGGCATAGCTCGCGGCCGGGTCCAGTGTGGCGAGCAGCGCGCACAGGCCGGACACATAGGCGGTTGCCATCGACGTGCCGTTCCGGAGTTGATAGCCGCCGCCCAGCTTGCAGGAGAGGATCGCGTTGCCGGGCGCCGCCAGATCAACGCGGGTTGCGCCGTAGTTCGAGAAGGAGGCAAGCGCATCGTCGTCGTCCGTTGCCGCGACCGCGAGCACGTTCGCGTTCGGATAGCTCGACGGGTAGTTCGGCGCGACGTCGTTGTCCGCGCCGTGATTGTCGGCCGCTGCAACAAACAGGATGTTCGATGCCGCAGCGTCGTCGAGCGCCGCTTCCATGGCCGCCGAATAGCTGTCGCCCGCCCACGAGTTGTTCGTAAGCCGCACGCGTTTGCGCGTCGCGTAATAGACGGCGTCCACCGCGTCGGAGGTCGCGCCCGTACCGCCGCTGTTCAGGAACTTGAGCGGGATCAGCCGGACCCGCCAGGCCATGCCGACCACGCCGAGCCCGTTGTTGCCGACCGCGCCGAGCACGCCGGAGCAGTGCGTCCCGTGCCAATGGTCGTCCATCGGGTTATTGTCTTCGTTCACGAAGTCCCAGCCGCGCGTGTCGTCGATGTAGCCGTTCCCGTCGTCGTCGAGTCCGTTGCCCGCGATTTCCGCGGCGTTGCTCCAGATATTGCCCGCCAGGTCTTCATGGTTGTAGTCGATGCCCGTGTCGATCACGCCGACCAGGACCGAGCGTGTGCCGGTCAGGTAGTCCCAGGCTTCCGGCGCGTCCACGTCCGCGTCCGTTGTGCCGCCCGTCTGGCCGGTATTGTGCAGGCCCCACAGCTCGCCGTAGTGCGTGTCGTCCGGCGCGGTTGCTGCATAGACGATGTAGTCGGGTTCCGCGAAGCGGACGAGTCCGGTCTCGCGCGTATAGGCGGCGACCGCCGCCGGAACCGTGTTCAGGCCCGGATGCGGCAGTGCGACCAGGTACGTGCGCGGCGCGCGCAGCTGGCGCCGGATGCGCGCACCATGCCGGCGGTTGAGCCGATGCAGCTCTGTTTCGGTCGCGCCCGGGCGGAGCCGGACCAGAATGTGATCCGCAACCATTACCGTGCGGGCAACGAGTGCGGCCCGGCCCGGAGCGTTGGCCGGCCGGAATATTTCCACCACGCGCACGAGCGGATACTTGAAGGTCGTCCGGACCAGCCGCCGCCGTTCGATGATGCCGGAGTCATGCGCATGCTCCGCGGCCGCAAGCACGGACGCGCCGGCCAGCAGCAGGCTTAACGGGTGGTTCGGGCCCTGGCGTAATGCGGGCAGGCCGGCCGGGCCCGGCGTGGCCCCGTCGGAGGCGGGCGCGCGAGCGGCCCGCCGCAGGGGCGGAACCTGGTTGCTGAGGCATGCGCGTGGCGCCGGTCGCTTACCGGCGTCGTCGATTGGCGGAAAAGCATGCGGCGGCGCCCGGTCCGCCGGGCCGGACAGAAGCCGTGCGACAAGAACCAGCAGCAGCGCGGCAAGGCCCGACGTGCCGGCCCCGCGCCCCAGGAACAGCCGCAACGGGCTTGGATGCGAACGGTTCTTTGCCTTCTCTTTCACTTCTTGCCGCCGGAATTTCGATTCAAGGCAGCGCCCGGGCGGGCAGCCGACCGACGCAACACACGGTACTAGAATACCACGGATTGTCCGTTCCTACGAGGGAATTCTCGGGGACGGGCTGCCGACGGGGTACGTGGTCCTGACCAAGCCCTGAGGGGCTCTATCAGCCGGCGCGGTGCCGGCGTTTGGCGGCGAACTCGGGCGCTTCCTTGATGCAGGTGCCGAGTATGCGCAGGGATTTCATGATCATGCGCATGGTCTGCGGGTGCAGCTCGGCGGGCGCCGCGCCGACATCGGGCCAGCCGGCGGCGTCCAGGTCGTCGGGCGGGATCGCTTTTTCGTCCCAGTTGTTGAAGAGCCGGCCCCAGTCGCTCTGCAGGATTTCGTGGATCCGTTCCTGGTGGGTGGGGTACCAGAACGTGTCGTGGTACAGGACACTGGCGATATAGGACCACGGCGCAAGAATCGTCTTGAGCGTCCACTCGAGCGGCTTCTTGAGCGGGCCCCAGTAGATCTTGTGCTGCATGCGGCTGGCGAACGTCATCTTTCGGAACGGGCCGACGAACGCCCAGTTCTCCGCGCCCGCATCGGTGTCGCCGACCAGCTCGATCTCGGTCGGGTCCCCGCAGCCGAGCCCTTTTTCGTGGGCGATCCGCACGTACTTCAGGTCTTTCAACGGGTCGAAGCCCATGAGTTTGGCCGCGACCGCGTCGATCGCCACCTGGTCGGCGGAGGCCAGCAGCACATTCTTGATCTTTGGTGTCATGCAGCGCGGGCCCGGCCCGTCGCCGGTAAAGGTGCCGTCCATCACCGCGAAGACGCCGCTATGGATCTTCTTCTGGATCATCAGCAGATCGACGAGCGTCTCGTGGATGACCGGGTGTGTCCAGTGCCGGCGCTCGTTCAAGAGCCCGCCAAACGCGTTCTTCATCGCGCCCGTGGTCGTTGTGAAGATGTGCGTCTTGATGGTCGGCAGGTGAATGATGTTTTCGCCGATGAACCGTTTCGGGATCATGAAGCCTTTGGGGTAGACTTCGTTCAGGCACAGGAACTCGTCGGCCAGCTCGCCGACCGCGTCGCGCACATTGATCCATTCCTCGCCTTCGTAGAGATGCACGTTCTCGAGGCCGTGCGCGTCGGTCACGTTGACCTGCTTGTTCTCGCGCTCGCCGAGATGCGCGTCGATCACAACCGTCCGGTTATGGCAGCCGTGGATGCGACCGGCGCTGTAGCCGTCCTTCTTCAGCGCCCGAATCACACCGTCGAGCTGCCAGGGCGTCGTCGACGAGCCCGGGTAGAAGAAGTGCCAACTGATATTGATCTTGAGCGCGGTCTCTTTGTCTTTCGGCAGCACATCCTGGTAGCCGGCCAGGTTCATGACCTCGTGATAGTCGCGTAGAACCGTGGCAGGCGACGTGCGCTTGATGGCGACCTTCGATTTGCTCATGAGGGAAGAATAGCAGGTTGCCGGGATGCGGCACAAGGGCGCGGTTGATGGTGGATGGTGGATCCAGGGGGTGGGCCGTCGACTGCAATCGATTGCAGCCGGTGGCCGGCGAAGGAAGGGCCGGGCAGCGGCCGACGACTTGACGCGCGCGTGGCTCTCGGCTACGTTCGGTAACGTCGGGGAACCGGACGGGACGTGAACGCGGCGCCACACGCCGTCGAACAGGGCCTGGGACAATGGCCAAGAGACATGTTGTGCTGAGTGTCCTGCTGCATCTTGTCTGTCTGTCCTATCTGGCGGCGCTTTCGGCGGCCCCGCGCCTGACCGGTGAATACGGCTATGACCACCCGTTATTCGGCGCAACCTTCACGGTCCTCGCCGATTTCGTGATTGCGCACTACCTGTTGACATGCCTTTTCGTCGCCTTTCTATGCGTCAATTTGCCGGCTCTGGCGGTATGCCCGTTTTGCCGGTCGCGCAAGGGCTCAAGTTTGGTCGGCCCGTACCTTTGCGCGAACTGGGTCGTGGTTCTCGGGGTGTACATGCTGCTGCCGGAACTGCCGGCGCTACGGTGCGCGGGCCCGGCCATACGAGCGCTACTCCGCCCGCTGCTGTGTTTCGTCTCCGTTCTCGTGGTCTACCGGGCATTGCGTTGGTTGCTGCAAAGGCGCACAGGGGCCTGCGCGCGAACGGCAATGACCGGATTCGAGCGCGTAGCGAAGCTTGCGGCCCTGGTGCTGGCCTTTCTGGCCGGCGTCTCTGTTGTCACGTCCGCATGCAGTTACCTGTGGGAAAACAGGCCGCCCCGTCTGAACGAGGGCGCGCGTCGCGCGAGCGCCGGGCGCGACGTGAACGTTGTGCTGATCGTGATTGACGCGCTGCGCGCCGACCATTTGGGCTGTTATGGGCACGATCGAGACACAAGCCCGATGCTCGACGCGTTTGCACGCGAGCATGTCCTGTTCAAGAACTGCTATGCGCCGACCTCCTGGACCTTGCCGTCCGTCGCGTCTCTGTTCACAGCGCGCTACCCGAGCATACACCGGACCGTGATTCACGGGCAGCGGTTGCCGGAAACGGCTGTCACGTTGGCCGAGATCCTGCGACGGGCCGGCTATCTGACGTACGGCTTTGTGACGAATCCGAATTTGAAGACAGTCTTCAACCTCGATCAGGGGTTCGCTCTGTATGACGACTCCTTGATGAGAGACAAGCTCTACTACGTGATGCTCCGTAGCGCGCTGGCGAGCGAACCCTCTTTTCGGCCGTTCGTGGGCCGGAAATTCCTGTTCAGCGACCGGGACAACGTCGAACTGGCGAACGCGCGGATCCTGCCGCGGCTGGCCAGGCTGGCGGATCAGAGATTTTTCATGTACCTGCACTATATGGATCCGCACGAGCCGTACAGCCCGCCGCCGCCGTACGACCGGATGTTTGACGGCGGCACCAACCGGCCGGGCGCTGTGGAGCACAAGATGGCGCTGTACGACGGCGAGATTCGGTATGTGGACCATCATATCGGGCAGTTTCTCGCGGCGTTGCGGGAACGCAAGCTGTACGAGAAGACGCTGATTGTGATCACGTCCGATCACGGCGAGGCGTTTGGCGAGCACGAGACGCACGCGCATGGGTTCGATGTGCATCAGGAAGAAATCCACGTGCCTTTGCTTGTGAAACTGCCCGGCCCGCAAGAGCCCGGTTTTGCGAAGGAGATTGTCCGGAACGTGACTCTCCTGGATGTGCTCCCGACAATCCTCGATGTGTTGGGCTTGCCCGCGAACCGGGCGTTTGACGGGATCAGCGCGCTCCCGCTGATCCGGGCGCCGGACGCGAAGGCTTTCGACCGGGACATCTTCATCGACCACTGGTTCCGGTACTACGATCATCGGGACACGATCCGGTTCCAGGGCGTGATCGACGAGCAGAACTGGAAATACACCGTCGGTATGGGCCAGGTGGAATTGGCTGAGAGATCAGGGGTCCGTGAGTTGCTGTTCAACCTGACCGACGATCCGGGCGAGGAGCAGGATCGTGCCGCAGACGACAAGGCCACCGTGACGCGTTCACGCGAGAAGATTCGGGCCTTCGAGGCGTACTGCGCCCGGCACGCGTTGCCGGCGACGTCCGTTGCTCTGGATCGCGAAACGCTCGAACAGCTCAGGTCGCTGGGCTATCTCAAGTGAAGGTGGCGCCGGGCCTGTGGCAGCGCAACAGCCGAAATCAGCCTTCGTCGACGAACAGGACCTTGCCGCACTCGCCCTTGCGGAAAACGTCGAACGCGGTTTCCGCCTGCTCGAGCGGGAACCGGTGTGTGACGACTTGCTCGACAGGCAGCCCGCTGCGGATCAGGCCGATCATGCCGCCGAACTCGGTGGCGTTGAAGTTGCGGGTCCCGAACAGCGTGAGCTCCCGGCAGATCAGATGTTCCCACGGGTTGAGCGAGAGGCTGTGGCTGACTCCGACAACCACGAGCGTGCCGCGCTGCTTGAGCAGTTCAAGCGCCTGCAGCGCGACCTTCTCGTGCCCGACGCAGTCGAACGCGACGTCCAGCCCGCGGCCGCCCGTCCATTTCGTGAGGGTCTCCGAAAAATCCTTTTGCGCGGGGTTCGCCGCCAGGTCGGCTCCGAACTTGCGGGCCATCTCGAGCCGGTACTCGCTGAGATCGCAGACCACGACGCGCGCGCCAAACCGCTGCGCAACCATCATGGCGGCGAGCCCGACCGGGCCGGCGCCCCAGATCCCGACCGCCATGCCGGGCAACAGCTTCGCGCGCTTGACCGCGCGCAGCGGGGTGCCGAGCATGTCGACCATGAGCGAACCGGCCTCGAACGAGATGTCGTCGGGGATCGGCGTGCAGCAGGCTTCGGGCGCGAGCAGATACTCGGCATAGCCCCCGTCGTGATCGAACCCGATCGCTTTGAGCTCGGGACAGAAGTAGAGGTCGCCTTTCAGGCAGTGTTCGCAGCGCCCGCAGGTGACATGGCAGTTGATCGCGACGCGGTCGCCGACCTTCGCATGGGCCGGTTTGTCGACGGCCACGATCTCGCCGGCGTTCTCATGGCCGGGTATCGGGCCTTGGCCCGGCCCTTCCAGGTTCTCGCGGTCGGTCCCGCAAATGGAGGCGGACTTGACCTTGACCAGCACCCAGTCGTCCATGGGCTCGGGAGTGGGCACATCCTTCAGCTCGATCTTGCCGTTCCCGCGAAAGTACAGTGCGCGCATCGGTTCCTCCTTTGAAGACACAGCTCCCTGAGACTCTTCTGCCCGCGAATCACGCGAATGGACGCGAATATGGACTCGGTCAGGTTGATTGAATTCGCGCAATTCGTGTGATTCGCGGGCGTAAACCAACCACCAACCACCATTCACTCTCTAGATCCGGTCATACCCCGTCGACCAGGGCACGAGGTCCCGGACGATCGCGCGGTTGCTCTGTTTGAGCAGGAACAGGATTGTCTCCGCGATGTCCTCCGGTCTCATCCACTGCTCGGGCTTGGTCGGCGGCTCGAGGTCGCGCACCATCTTTGTGTCCGTGATGCCGGGATAGACGACGCTGACTTTGACCTGCAACTGCTTGGCCGTCTGGTACAGCGCCTGGGACAGTCCGACCACGCCGTGTTTGGAGATGCCGTAGGAACCGAGGAGCGCGGGTACCCCGAGCGCGACCGTTGATGAAACGTTCACGATATGGCCGGTCCCGCTTTCCTTCATCGCGCGCAGCGCGGCCTGACACAGGATCAGCATGGACTTGAGGTTCACGTTCATTGTCAGGTCGAACTCTTCTTCGGTGATTTCGAGGAACGGGGTAGCCGGCGCGATGCCGGCGTTGTTGATCAGGATCTCGAGCCTGCCGAACCGGTCGATGACCCGGCCGACAAGGTCTCGGGCCTCGTCCATCTTGGCGAGGTCCGCCGGGAACGCGGCGGCGGCGGCGCCGCCTGTTTCGATTTCGGCGACCAGGCTGTCCAGTTCGTCGGTGGACCGCGCCGCCGCGGCCACCGCGCAGCCTTCGGCCGCGAGCATCAAAGAGAGGGCACGCCCGATTCCTCGGCCGGCCCCAGTCACGAGCGCCACCCGATTTGTCAAATCCACTTCGGTTCTCCTTCCCGGCCGTGCAACGGCCGTTGCAACTTCCGACTTCCCACGTCGCGCCGAGGCGCTCCGCGCTCGGGGCAAGTGGCCACTTGGTCCCGCCTCAGCGCGGCCGACGTGGCGACTTGCGATTTCCGACTTCGGCGCGAGGCGTCTCCGCCGCGGCGCGGTTCTCTTTCCTGAACGCCATCGGCGAACACTGCGTGAGGCGCTTGAACACGCGATCGAAATACGAATGGTTCTCGAACCCGACTTCGAAGGCGATTTCGGTCACGGTCTTCTGTGTCTGGAGCAGCAGCTCCTTGGCCTTGTCGACGCGCATGCGCAGCAGGAACTCGGTCAGCGTCTGGCCGGTGTTGCGTTTGAAGAACTTGCAGAAATAGTGCGGGCTCATCGCGGCGAGCTGCGCGACCTGCTGGAGCCGCAGCTTCTCGTGGTAGTGGTTCTGGAGAAACTGAAAGATCTTGCGCAGCCGTTCGAAGTCGACGCGGTTCTCCTTGTGGTTCTTGGCGGTGGTCTCCTGCTTTTCGTAGTGGCGCCGCAGTCGCAACAGGATTTCGCAGAGCCGGTTCTTGACGGCGAGCTGGTGGAACTCGTTTTCGTCGCGCAGCTCGAGATAGATTTGCCAGAGCAGTTCCACGATGGGCTCGTTCTGATGGTCGTGTGCGGGGATCCGGTGCGAGCCGGCGATACGTTTGTCGAAGAACGGGCGCAGATACTCGAAATCCAGCGCCTGGCCGCCCGGCCGATAAACGAGTTCGGGCCAGAAATAGACGGTCACGACCTTGAGCTGGGCCGGATCCTTGGACTCGAGCGAGTGGAACACGGTGTTGTCCAGCACGAACAGGTCGCCGGGTTCGACCGGATAATCCTTGTTCTCGACATGGAAGACGCCGGTCCCTCGGTACATGAACGCGAGTTCGAGATAGTCGTGATAGCTCGGGGTCAAGCGCAGGCCGTGCGGGAAGCTGTAGAGGTGCAGGAGCAGCGGGAAATCCTCCTGGAAGACAGGCTCGTGCTTGCCTTCCGGCGAGAATTCCAGGTCCGTGCCGGCGTCGTTCCAGTCGAGCGTCTCGTTTTCGAATTGCGTGCCTGTCATCCCTGTCTTTCTTGACTGGTCGCCCGCTGTGCGGGCGCGCCATGCCAACCGGCGACTGATCACTGCCTACTGCTGACGGATCACTTCCTCACATCCCATGGATGGGCGCGCCCTCGATCGCATGCGCGGCCTCCTGCAGCGCCTCCGAGACGGTGGGGTGGGGGAAGATCGCCTCTCCGATCTCGGTGGGCGTGAGCTCGGCGGTCATGGCGACGCCCATCGTCGCGATCATGTCCGTTGCGTGCGGGCCCATCAGGTGCGCGCCGAGAATTTCGCCGTCGGGCGCCGTGATCAACTTGGCGAACCCGCTCGAACGGCCGGTGGCCAGCGCCTTGCCGTTGGCCAGCAGCGGGAATGTCGCGACTTTGGCCTCCGCCGTCTGCTCCTTGGCCTGCGGTTCGGAGAGCCCGACCGAGGCGAGCTCTTCGGGGATCGTGTAGACGCATTGCGGCACCGCCGCGTAGCTGATCCGTGCATCGCCGCCCATGATGTTCTCGACGGCGACGAGCCCTTCTTTCGATGCGACATGCGCGAGCATCCATTTCCCGTTCACGTCGCCGATCGCGTAGATGTTCGGAACGCTTGTGCGCATATGGTCATCCGTCTCGATCACGCCTTTGCCGTGCCGGATCCCAACCGCGTCGAGCGAGAGCGCGTGGGCGTTTGACCTGCGGCCTACGGCCATGAGCACCTTGCTCGCCGGCAGTTGCGCGGCCTTCTCGCCGTGCACGTATCGAACGGTGCCCTTTTCGATCGCCGCCACGCGGGCCGAGGTCGCGACCCGGACGCCCTGCTTCTTGAGCATCTTCTCCAGCCCGGCCGACAGACCGGGATCCATGAGCGGCACGAGCCGGTCCTCGAGTTCCAGGACCGTGGTCTTCGTGCCCATCGCTGCGAACAGGCATGCCATCTCCACGCCGATCGCGCCGCCACCGATGATCGCGAGGGAGTCCGGGACCGCATCGAGAAACAGCGCGTCGTCGCTCGTGATCACGCACGCGTCGTCCGCGCCGGGGATCGGGAGCACGACGGGCGAGGAACCGACCGCGATGATGATGTTCTTCGCCTCGATTTCCCGGCCGCCGGCCTTCACGCGGTTCGCTCCGATCAGGTCGGCTTCGGCCGCGATGACTTCGACTTTGCGCGCCTTGAGCAGCGCCTGGATCCCCTTGTGCAGCCGGCCGACGACCTTCTCCTTGCGTGCCATGACCTTGTCGAACAGCACCTTCGGTTCGGCCACCTCGACACCGAGCCGCTTGGCCTCGCGTACGCCGAGCAGCAGGTCCGCGGCGTGCAGCAGCGTCTTGCTCGGTACACAGCCCCGGTGCAGGCAGACCCCGCCGAGCTTGTCCTTCTCCACGAGTGCGACGTTGGCGCCACGCTGCGCCGCACGGATTGCCGCCACGTAGCCGCCCGGCCCGCCTCCGATGATCACGATGTCGTGCATGCGCCCCCCTTGGCCCATGGTTGATGGTTGACTTGTCCTCCGTAGCCCGACCGCAGGGAAGGGCGAAGGAGGATGGTTGATGAACAGCCGAACTCACTTCACCAGGATCTCCGGCAGATTGAACTGTTTGCCGCCGGCTTCGTACGTCGCGGTCGGCCAGTTGCCCGCCAGCGACGGGGTCTCGACGCCGTTCGCCGTGTTGATGCTGAGCTCCTCGGACTTGACGCCCGTGACGGTGATGAACCAGTCGTAGGCCATGTTCTGCTTCACCGCGTTCTCCGGCGCGGTGCAGAGGGTCGGGTCCGCGAGCAGATAGCCGGTGATCCCGCCCTGGAAATGGTTCTTCCATTCCTCTTCGAATCCGCAAGCCGCGTAGGCTTTCTTCTGGGCCTCGAGTATATCGGCGAACTTCGTGCCGGGCACGCACATGGACAGGGCCGTCGCGTGCACACGACACGCGGTCTCGTAGCGCTTCGCGGTCTCTTCGGGCGGCGCGCCGAACGAGAGCATGCGCGTCACGTTCGCGTGCAGGCCCCATTTCTGGACGGCCGGATGCAGCAGCACAAGCTTCGCCACCTTCTTGTCCGACGGGTTCGGATGCCGGTACTTGCTGTTCCGCTCGTCGCTGCCCACGAGCAACACGTCGCAATCCGCGCCGCTCAGTGCGTATTCGCTCTTGAGCCGGTTCGCGATATCGATCTCGCGCATGCCCGGTTGCACGTCGTTCGCGACGCTGCGCAGGATTCCGTCGGAACGACGCCCGAGCCAGCGCAGCCTGTCGAGCTCCTTGTCGGTCAAGGGATAATGCAGCGGGTAGAGTGCGCCCGGCGCGAGTTCCGCGCCGGGTACCGGGCAATCGGCGAGCACCTTCTTGCCTTCGAGCAGCTTGGCGGCCGTCTCTTCGCGGGCCGGCTCGTGCCAGCGCAGCGGGACATATTCGACGTCCAGCCCCGCGAGCTCGTCGTCCATGATGCGTGGGCCGTCCATTGTCTGAGCGACCAGCTTGATGGCGTGCGGCTCGATCAGCAGCAGCCCGAACCCGACTTCCCAGTTCAGGACCACCTTGTTGTTCCCGCCGCAGGTGACCCATGCGAAATTGTCTGCGCGCCCGATGACGGCGGCGTCGTAGCCGTTCTCACTGAGAAACGCGCGGACCCGCCCGACTTTTTCCATGATGTCGGCCGGTTCTGTTGGCGATGGTAGGTTGTCTCTATCGATCATGTCCACACTCCCCGGCAAACCTTGTCGTAAACCTCGTCGATGGCGTCCGACAAGCTGCCGCCGCTACTGGCTCATCATCTCCCCGGCCGAGACGACGAGCGCCTCGCCGGTGATGTGGTCGGACAGATCGGAAGCCAGGAACAAGGCGACCTTGGCCTGGTCTTCCGGTTTGCCGAGTCGTTTGAGCGCCGTTTTGTCGATCCATTCCTGTTCGATTTCCGGGCTGGTCAGGAACGTGTTGCGCACCATCTCCGTGTCGGTTGCGCCGGGACAGATCGCATTGACGTTCACGCCGTGCGGCCCGAGCTCCAGCGCGAGCACTCGGTTCAGCGACAGGATTGCCGATTTCGTGGCGCAATAGCCGCCTTCTTCCGGTGTCGGCTTTTTCCCGGAACACGACGACATGTTGATGATCTTGCCGGATTTCTGTTCGATCATCACCTTGCCGACCGCCTGCGCGAACAGGAAGAACCCTTTCACGTTGACGTCGAAGATCTTGTCCCAGTCCTCTTCGGCCATTTCGACGACGGGCGCATGGATCAGGATCCCGGCGTTGTTCACCAGGATGTCGATCCTGCCGAACTTCTCGAGCGTCGCATCGACAACGGCCTGAACGTCCGCCTTATCGGTGACGTCCGCTTTCAGGCCCAGCGTCTTGGCGCCGGTCGTGTCCAGGTCCGAGGCCGCTTGCGCGACCTTTGCCTCGTCGATATCGCACAGCACGGTGTTGGCGCCTTCCGCGAGGAACCGCTCGGCGATCGCTTTGCCGATCCCTTGCGCGGCGCCGGTGATGATGGCGGTCTTGTCTTTGAGCATGTTGTACATTTTTGGCGTCCTCCCTGCGGGGCTCACGCGGACAGACACGGACGAACACGGACGCGGCTGTCACTTCCGACTTCAGACAAGCAGTGTGCCCGGGTGTTCCAGCAGCTCTTTGATTCGGCCCAGGAACCGTGCGCCGAGTCCGCCGTCGATCACGCGATGGTCGACGGACAGCGTGACGTTCATGGTTTTCGTGGCCGTGACCGTGCCGTCCCGGATCACCGGGTTTTCCGCGATCGTGCCGACCGCCAGGATTGCGGCTTCCGGCGGATTGATGATCGCGGCGAATTCGTCGATCCCGTACATGCCCATGTTCGTGATCGTGAAGGTGCCGCCGGTGATCTCGCTGAGCTGCAGCCTGTTCTCGCGGGCGCGCGCCGCCAGGTCGTTTGCGGCGGCCGCCAGTTCGCGCAGGGATTTGCCGTCGGCCCCGGCGATGACCGGCACGATCAGGCCGCCTTGGATCTCGACGGCCAGCCCGATATTGATGTGTGCGTGTTTCAGGACGCTGTTGTCCTTGAACGACACATTCACATCGGGAAACTCGCGCAGCGCGCGGGCGACCGCGGCGACGAGCAGATGGGTGACCGTGATCTTGACGCCGGTCGTTTCCTGTGCGAGCGCGAAGTCCGCTTTCAGGCTGAGCGCTTTGCCCATGTCCACCTGCTGCTTGAGGTAGAAGTGCGGGATCTCACGTTTGCTCTTCGCGAGCCGGTCGGCGATGATCCGGCGCATCTCGCTCATCGGTACGGTCGTGTCGGCTTGCTGCGCAGCGGGTGCGGCAGCCGACGCCGCGGCAGGCGCGGCGGCCGTGGCCGCCTTCTTGCCCGCGGCCAGGAACCGTTCGACGTCCTCTTTCACGATTCGGCCGTGCGGCCCGCTCCCCGTGACGGCGGCGAGGTCGACACCCTGCTTCTTGGCGAGCTTCCTGGCCAGCGGCGAGACGCGCGCCTTTTTCGCGGGCGCGCCGGGCGCGGCCGGCCCAGCCGCTGCCGGTTGGGCCGTCTGTTTCTTGGCGGCGGGCGCTGCGGCGTCCGGCACCGCTTCGCCCTTCTCGCCGAGCACGCAGATCGGGGCGAGCACCTTTGCCTCCTGGCCTTCGGGCAGCAGGACTTTCAGGAGAAAGCCGGAATGGGGACTTTCGTACTCGTTGACGATCTTGTCGGTTGAGATCTCGACGAGCGCGTCGCCGCGCTCGACCCATTCGCCTTCCTGCTTGATCCACTTGACGATCTGGCCGGTCTCCATGGTCAGACCGAACTTCGGCATGCCGATTGTGTTTGCCATGTTACACCGCCACTGCTTCGCACAATTTCGTTGCCGTCTGGACGATCTCGTCCGTCTGCGGCAACACATGGTTCTCCAGGTTCGGCGCGAACGGGATCGGCGCTTCTTTTGCCGTGATCCGCGCGATCGGTGCGTCGAGCATCTCGAAGCCCTTCTCCGCAACGACGGCCGCGACCTCGGCGGCCACGCTGCAGCGGCGGTACGCTTCCTGCACGATCAGCAGCTTGCCGGTCTTCTCGACGGAGTTCAGGATCGTCTCTTCGTCCAGCGGCCGGGTCGAGCGCAGGTCGACGACTTCGACGGAGATCCCGTCCTGCTCCAACTGCGCCGCGGCCTCCAGCGATTTCGTGACCATGAAGGACCATGCGACAATCGTCAGGTCCGTGCCTTCCCGCTTGACGGCGGCTTGGCCGATCGGGATCTCGTAAGGCTCCTCCGGCACCTCCATCTTCTTGTCGAACAGCTTCTTGTGCTCCAGAAAGAACACGAAGTTGTTGTCGCGGATGGCCGAGATCAGCAGCCCCTTCGCGTCATAGGCGTCGGACGGGAGCACCACTTTCAGACCGGGTATGTGTGAGAACCAGGCCTCCAGCGAATGCGAGTGGTGCGCCGCCGCCGAATGATAACCGCCGGTCGGCCCGCGCAGAACCATGGGCACCGAGATGTTGCCGCCGAACAGATACCGCATGTTCGCCGCCTGGTTCACGACCTGGTCCATCGCGATCATGACGAAGTCGGAAAACTGGACCTCCACGACCGGGCGCATGCCGCACAGGGCGGACCCGATCCCGGCCCCGACATAGCCGGCCTCGGAAATCGGCGCGTCGAGCACGCGTTCCGTTCCGATCTTCGAGGAAATGCCTTTTGTCTGTCCAAATGCGGCCCCGTACGGGTCGCGCAGAACGAGGCCCATCAGGTAGACGGTCTCGTCGCGCTCCATCTCCTGGAGTTGGGCCTCGGATATGGCCTGGGAATAGCTGATTTCTCTCATGGCTTCTCTCCTGCTTGTCGTGTTTCGATCAGGTTCAGGCGTAGACATCCGCAAGCGCCGATTCGAGCGCCGGTTCCGGGCTTTCGCGCCCGAACGTGACGGCGGCCTCGATTTCTTCCTTCACCTTGGCCTCGATCTCCGTGATCGTCGCGTCGTCGAGCAGGCCTTTTTCTTGCATCGCCGCTTTGGCGAGCGGGAGCGGATCGCGTTTGAGCCACTCGTTCTCTTCCTCCTCCGTCCGGTAGACAGCGGGCTCTCCGCTGAAATGCGCGCGGTATCGCCACGTCTTGAACTCGAGCAGGGACGGGCCGCCGTCGCTGCGCGCGCGCGCGATCGCCTTTTTCGCCGTCTCGTACACGGCAAGAACGTCCTGGCCGTCCGCGATCTCGTAGGGGATCCCATAGCCGATCCCGCGCTTGCCCAGGTCCGGCTCGTTCGTGACCTCCGTGATTCGGGTGCCGACCCCGAATTGGTTGTTCTCGCAAACATAGACCACGGGGAGCTGGTACGCCGCGGCCAGGTTCAGCGACTCGTGGAACGAGCCCTGGTTCGTGGCGCCGTCGCCGAAGAAGCAAACGGTGACTTTGCCGTCCTTCTTGAGCTTCGATGCAAGGCCGGCGCCGGTCGCCAGCGGGATGCCGCCGGCCACGATGCCGTTGGCGCCCAGGATCCCGATCTCCGGCGAGGCGATGTGCATGGAGCCGCCCTTGCCCTTGTTGTAGCCCGTCTCCTTCGCGTACAGCTCCGCCATCATCTTGTCGAGCCGGCCGCCCTTGGCAATGCAGTGCCCGTGCCAGCGGTGCGTGCTC
>Ga0272441_10009576_pt1 | contig 14932 bp, 11 predicted proteins | sample SSMProp6N_FD_193582 | JGI IMG/M metagenome (GOLD analysis project Ga0272441, IMG submission 193582) | Marine sediment archaeal communities from Little Sippewissett salt marsh, Falmouth, MA, United States - SSM-Prop-6N | ecosystem: Environmental > Aquatic > Marine > Wetlands > Sediment ... | reverse complement strand
ATTTCAGTTTTGATAATTTGATGAGCGCAATTTATAAATTGTTTTATTAATACGCTGTTTATGAGCGAGATTGAAAAAAAATGGTACGTCCTCAGGGCTATCGGAGGTAAGGAAAAAAAAGTAAAGGAGTATATCGAGTCTGAAATATCTCGATTAAACCTCCAGGACTTTATTGCACAGGTATTAATACCTACAGAAAAGGTTTATCAAATTAGAAATGGGAAAAAAATCAGTAAAGAACGAAATTTTTTTCCTGGATACATTTTAATCGAAGCTTCGTTAACTGGCGAAATTCCTCACATTCTTAAAAATATACCCAATGTAATCGGGTTTTTAGGAACAAAAGGTGATGAGCCTGTTCCACTAAGAATGGTAGAGGTAAACAGAATTTTAGGTAAAGTTGACGAGCTAGCGCTTAGCGATGAAGAAATAAATATCCCATTCTTTGTCGGTGAATCTGTAAAGGTTATTGATGGTCCCTTTAACAGTTTTACAGGTATAATCGAAGAAGTAAATGAGGAAAAGAAAAAATTAAAGGTGATGGTGAAGATTTTTGGAAGAAAAACTCCTCTTGAATTAAGCTTTATGCAAGTAGAAAAAGAGTAGTTAGCATTCAAAAATCACACATATATCCTTGTCTGATTAATTAATATTATTAATAAAAAATGGCTAAAGAAATTGATGGAATAATCAAATTACAAATCAGAGGAGGTGCAGCAAATCCATCCCCTCCTGTAGGACCTGCATTAGGTGCCAAGGGAGTGAATATCATGGAATTTTGCAAGCAATTTAATGCAAAAACCCAAGATAAAGCTGGGAAGGTTATACCGGTAATTATTACGGTTTATTCAGATAAATCGTTTGATTTTATTACAAAATCACCACCGGTAGCTGTACAAATACTTGAAGCCGCAAAGTTAAAAAAGGGTTCTTCAGAGCCTAACAGAGATAAAGTTGGATCTGTTACCTGGGATCAGGTTAAAACAATTGCTGAGGAAAAAATGGAAGATTTAAATGCATTTAAAGTTGAATCGGCCATGAAAATGGTAGCAGGAACGGCTAGAAGTATGGGTATGCTCGTAAAAGGTAAAAACCCTTTTAAAGAATAATAAATATCTGGACAAAAATGGGTAAACTAACAAAAAACCAAAAGTTAGCTTCGGAAAAACTTGAAAAAGGTAAACAACATTCTCTTGTTGAAGCAGCTCAATTAGTGAAAGAAATTACTAAAACTAAATTTGATGCTTCTGTTGATTTAGATGTTCGACTTGGTGTAGATCCCAGGAAAGCCAATCAAATGGTTAGAGGTGTTGTATCATTACCGCATGGAACAGGCAAAGACATTAAAGTATTAGTTCTTTGTACACCAGAAAAAGAAGCCGAAGCTAAAGAAGCAGGTGCTGATTATGTTGGTTTAGATGAATATGTTGAAAAAATTCAAGGTGGTTGGACAGATATAGATGTGATTATTACAATGCCGCCTGTAATGGGTAAAATAGGGAAATTAGGAAGAGTATTAGGCCCCAGGGGGTTAATGCCAAATCCTAAAAGTGGAACAGTTACCATGGATATTGGTAAAGCTGTTAAAGAAGTAAAACAAGGTAAAATTGACTTTAAAGTTGATAAATTCGGTATTATCCATTGCTCTATTGGTAAAGCATCTTTCAACCAAAAACAAATTGTTGAAAACGCCAGAGAATTTTTAAATACAATAATTAAACTTAAACCAGCCGCTGCAAAAGGTACATACATAAAAAGCATTTACCTCTCCAGCACTATGAGTCCAGGCATTCAAATTGATGCCAAAGTAATAAATGCTGAATAACAAGTAAAAATGTAAGTAATGAAAAAAGAAGATAAACAATCAATAATTGATTCATTAGTTGAACAAATTAAAGATAACAATCATTTTTATTTAGCTGATATTGCTGACTTAAATGCGGCGGATAATTCAACTCTTAGGAGAAAATGTTTTGAAAAAGAAATTCAACTTATTGTTGTAAAAAACACTCTCTTAAGAAAAGCCCTAGAACAATATAAAGATAAGTTTAGTGAATTTTATGACTTATTAAAAGGTCCTACTTCAATAATGTTTACTGAAACAGGAAATATTCCTGCTAAACTAATAAAAGAGTTTAGAAAAGAACACGAAAAACCATTATTAAAAGGTGCCTATGTTGAGGAATCAATTTATATTGGAGAAGAGAATCTTGATACTCTTGCTTCATTAAAAACAAAGAACGAGCTTATCGGAGATATTGTTGCTCTATTACAATCACCAATAAAAAATGTTGTCTCTTCTCTTCAATCAGGAGGAAATACAATAACCGGTGTATTGAAAACATTATCTGAAAAAGAATAAATATTTAAATAACAATTAAAAAATTTTAAAAATGGCAGATTTAAAAGCTGTTGCTGAACAATTAGTAAATTTAACTGTTAAAGAAGTTAACGAATTAGCTGATATTTTAAAAGAAGAATATGGTATTGAACCAGCTGCTGCTGCGGTAGCAGTTGCAGGTCCAGCTGCCGGTGGTGCAGCTGAAAGTGCAGCCGAAGAAAAATCAACATTTGATGTTATCTTAACTGCACCAGGTGGAGCAAAACTTCAAATTGTTAAATTAGTTAAAGAACTTACTGGACTTGGGCTTAAAGAAGCTAAAGAATTAGTTGATAGCGCACCAAAACCAGTAAAAGAAGGAGTTGCTAAAGACGAAGCTGAAACTGTAAAATCTCAATTAGAAGAAGCTGGAGCTGAGGTTGAACTTAAATAAACATAAAAACCTTTTTTAAGGTATTTATAGGTTTAGAATCAAAATTGAAAAATTTTGATTCTAAGCCTTTTTGTCATTATATATATCATAGTAAGTTCAATTTAATTTCTTTCATCAATGACTTCAAATAATAACAACAAACGAATTAATTTTTCTTCAACAGAAAACCAACTTGATTATCCCGATTTTCTGGAAATCCAGGTAAAATCATTCTGTGATTTTTTTCAACTTGGTACCACTCCGGAAATTAGAAAAGATGAGGGACTGTTCAGGGTTTTTTGTGAAAATTTCCCAATCTCTGATACCCGAAACAATTTCGTATTAGAGTTTCTTGACTATTACATTGATCCACCGCGATATACAATTGAAGAATGTATTGAACGTGGATTAACATATAGCGTTCCGCTTAAAGTAAAATTAAAATTATATTGTACCGATCCGGAACATGAAGATTTTGATACCGTAATACAAGAAGTTTACCTTGGAACAATTCCATATATGACTCCCCGTGGATCATTTGTAATTAACGGCGCCGAAAGAGTTGTAGTATCGCAATTACACAGATCACCAGGGGTTTTCTTCGGACAAAGCTTACATGCAAACGGCACTAAACTATACTCGGCCAGGATTATTCCTTTTAAAGGCTCATGGATAGAATTTGCTACAGACATTAATAATGTGATGTATGCTTATATCGATAGAAAAAAGAAATTACCGGTTACAACATTATTGCGTGCCATTGGATTTGAAAGCGATAAAGATATACTTGAGATTTTTAACCTCGCTGATGAGCACAAAGTATCAAAAACCGGACTAAAAAAACTAGTTGGAAGAAAACTGGCAGCACGTGTTCTAAAATCGTGGATAGAAGACTTTGTTGATGAAGATACTGGTGAAGTTGTATCAATTGAACGTAACGAAGTTATTATCGATAGAGAAACCATAATCGAAAATGAACATATTGATGATATAGTAGATTCAGGAGCAAAAACTATATTATTACATAAAGATGGCTCAACTGTATCTGACTATGAAATTATATATAATACGCTTCAAAAAGACCCATGTAACTCTGAAAAAGAAGCCGTACTTCATATATACAGGCAACTTCGTAATTCTGAACCACCTGATGAAGCTACTGCAAGAGATGTAATTGATAAACTCTTCTTCTCAGATAAAAGATATGATCTTGGTGAAGTAGGTAGATATCGAATCAATAAAAAATTAGGACTTAATACTGAAATGGATGTAAAAGTCCTTACCAAAGAAGATATTATCGAAATTATCAAGTATTTAATTGAACTTATAAATTCAAAAACTGATGTTGATGATATTGATCACTTGAGTAATCGGCGTGTTAGAACAGTTGGAGAACAGTTATTTAACCAGTTTGGTGTTGGATTAGCAAGGATGGCCAGAACTATTCGTGAAAGAATGAATGTGAGGGATAACGAGGTGTTTACTCCTGTTGATCTTATTAACTCAAAAACACTTTCATCAGTTATTAATTCATTCTTTGGAACAAATCAGTTATCTCAGTTCATGGATCAAACCAACCCATTGGCTGAAATGACACATAAAAGAAGAATGTCAGCATTAGGCCCGGGAGGTTTGTCAAGAGAAAGAGCAGGATTTGAAGTTCGTGATGTTCATTATACTCACTACGGAAGGTTATGTCCGATTGAAACACCTGAAGGACCAAATATTGGACTTATTTCCTCACTCTGTGTTTATGCAAAAATTAACAATTTAGGATTTATTGAAACACCATATAGAGAGGTAGTTGAAGGACAGGTGAATTTAAAAAACAATGGTATAATTTATTTAAGTGCAGAAGAGGAAGAAGAAAAAATAATTGCACAAGCAAATGCCCCAATTAATAGTGATGGGCAATTTATAAATCCAAAGGTAAAAGCACGATATGAAGCTGACTATCCATTAGCCGAAAAAGAAACAGTTGATTTAATGGACGTTGCTCCAAACCAAATTGCTTCTATTGCTGCATCATTAATTCCATTCCTCGAGCATGACGATGCCAACCGTGCTTTAATGGGATCAAATATGATGCGTCAGGCTGTTCCGATTGTAACGCCAGAAGCCCCAATTGTTGGTACTGGATTAGAATCAACAATGATTAAAGATGCAAGAATTCATATTGTTGCCGAATCAGATGGAGTAATAGAATATGTTGATTCTGAAGAAATTGTTGTTAGATACTTTTTAAGTGAAGATAAAAAATTCGTGAGTTTTGATAGTGAAGTAAAAAGATATAAACTTCTTAAATTTTTTAAAACAAATCAAAACACATGTGTAAATCTTAAACCTATAGTTATTAAAGGAGAAAAAGTTAAGAAAGGGCAAATATTAACAGATGGATATGCTACTGAAGACAATGAGCTTGCCCTGGGAAGAAATCTTAAAGTTGCTTTCATGCCATGGAAAGGATATAATTTTGAAGATGCTATTGTTATTTCCGAACGTGTTGTTCGTGAAGATATGTTTACATCTATTCATATTGAAGAACATGTACTTGAAGTTCGTGATACCAAAAGAGGATTGGAAGAATTAACTGCAGATATACCCAATGTTAGCGAAGAAGCAACTAAAGATCTTGATGAGCATGGTTTAATTAGAGTTGGCGCTCATATTAAACCAGGTGATATTTTAATAGGTAAAATTACTCCAAAAGGTGAATCAGACCCATCACCAGAAGAAAAATTACTAAGAGCCATTTTTGGCGATAAAGCCGGTGATGTTAAGGATGCTTCTCTTAAAGCCTCCCCTTCTCTTTCAGGTGTTGTGATTGATAAAAAATTATTTTCAAGAACAATTAAAGATAAAAAATCAAAAACAACTGAAAAACCTTTAATTAATAAACTTGATGAAGAATTTAGCAGGAATATAACTGACCTTGCAAATAAATTAATTGATAAATTATTTATCTTGGTAAATGGCAAAACATCACAAGGGGTAAAAGATTATTATAATGTCGATGTTATTCCAAAGGGAACAAAATTTACACAAAAAATACTTCAAGATTTAGATTATCAGAATATAAATCCAAATAAATGGACAACTGATAAAGATAAAAATGATATTATTAAAGAATTAATTCATAATTACAATCTTAAGTATAAAGAATTTGATGCCGTTTACAAAAGAAAAAAATACAACCTTACAATTGGTGATGAACTCCCAACAGGAATTATCCAGTTAGCTAAAGTATATATTGCTAATAAACGTAAAATTAAGGTAGGGGATAAAATGGCTGGTCGTCATGGAAATAAAGGTATCGTATCTAAAATTGTTAGAGAAGAAGATATGCCATTCCTTGAAGATGGAACTCCTGTTGATATTGTTCTAAATCCACTAGGTGTACCCTCACGAATGAACCTTGGCCAAATTTATGAAACTGTACTAGGATGGGCTGGAAAAGAACTTGGTGTAAAATTTGCCACACCAATATTTGATGGTGCTACACTTAATAATATCACAGAATATACCGAAAAAGCCAAAATACCTAAATACGGTAAAACATATTTATACGATGGAGGAACAGGTAAAAAATTTGATCAACCAGCTACAGTAGGTATAATATATATGTTAAAACTTGGCCATATGGTTGATGATAAAATGCATGCCCGATCTATCGGCCCATATTCACTTATTACACAACAACCATTAGGAGGTAAAGCCCAGTTTGGTGGGCAACGATTTGGGGAAATGGAAGTTTGGGCACTTGAAGCATTTGGTGCATCCAGTATTCTACAGGAAATTCTTACTGTTAAATCAGATGATGTAATTGGAAGAGCAAAAGCTTATGAGTCAATCGTAAAAGGAGAAAATCTACCAAATCCTGGAATTCCCGAATCTCTTAATGTACTGTTGCACGAACTAAGAGGATTAGGATTAAGTATTAATTTATTACAATAAATAATTTTTAAAATATTAAAATCAGCGATATATGTCATTCAGAAAAGATAATAAAGCCACAGGTAATTTTACTAAAATCGCTATTGGTCTTGCCTCACCTGAAGAAGTGTTAGAACGCTCAAGTGGTGAAGTTTTAAAACCAGAAACAATTAACTACAGAACATATAAACCCGAAAGAGACGGTTTATTCTGTGAAAGGATTTTTGGTCCGGTTAAAGACTATGAATGTCATTGTGGTAAATATAAAAGAATAAGATACAAAGGTATTGTGTGCGACAGGTGTGGTGTTGAAGTTACTGAAAAAAAGGTACGCCGCGAGAGAATGGGACACATTTCATTAGTTGTTCCCGTTGCACATATCTGGTATTTCAAATCATTACCTAATAAAATTGGATATTTACTTGGATTACCTACTAAAAAACTTGATTCTATTATATATTATGAAAGATATGTTGTTATAAATCCGGGGATTAAACAAGCCGATGGTGTAAATTACCTGGACTTTCTTACTGAAGAAGAATATCTTGATATTATTGAATCATTACCTAAAGAAAATCAACACCTTGAAGACGATCATCCTGATAAATTTATTGCAGGAATGGGAGCAGAAGCCTTGTATAGTTTACTTTCAAGACTTGAATTAGATGACTTATCATTTTCACTTAGGCATAAAGCAAATACAGAAACATCGCAACAGCGTAAAAATGAGGCCCTAAAAAGGCTGCAAGTAGTTGAGGCTTTTCGTGCATCAAAAGGTGTTAATAAACCAGAGTGGATGATTGTTAAGGTTGTTCCTGTAATTCCGCCAGAATTAAGGCCTTTAGTTCCTCTTGATGGTGGAAGATTTGCCACTTCAGACTTAAACGATTTATATAGACGCGTAATAATTCGAAATAACAGATTAAAACGGCTTATCGAAATAAAAGCACCCGAAGTTATTTTAAGAAATGAGAAAAGAATGCTTCAGGAAGCTGTTGACTCATTGTTTGATAATTCAAGAAAATCAAATGCAGTTAAAACAGACGCTAATAGGCCGCTTAAATCGCTAAGCGACAGCCTTAAAGGTAAACAAGGCAGGTTCAGACAAAATCTTTTAGGAAAAAGGGTTGACTACTCAGCACGTTCAGTTATTGTTGTTGGGCCTGAACTTAAAATGCACGAATGCGGCCTTCCAAAAGATATGGCAGCTGAACTTTACAAACCTTTTATAATTAGAAAACTTATTGAAAGAGGCATTGTAAAAACTGTTAAATCAGCAAAAAAAATAGTCGACAGGAAAGATCCTGTTGTATGGGATATACTTGAAAATGTATTAAAAGGTCATCCTGTTTTACTTAACCGTGCTCCTACCCTTCACAGGCTTGGCATCCAGTCGTTTCAGCCTAAACTTATTGAAGGTAAAGCTATTCAGTTACATCCCTTAGCTTGTACAGCATTCAACGCCGATTTCGATGGTGACCAAATGGCTGTGCATTTACCACTTGGAAATGCCGCTATTATCGAAGCTCAAATATTAATGCTCGGGGCTCATAATATTTTAAATCCAGCTAATGGTGCTCCTATTGCCGTACCATCTCAAGATATGGTTCTTGGATTATATTATATAACAAAAGAAAGAAATAAAGCTAAAGGTGAAGGGTTAACATTTTATTCCCCCGAAGAAGTTACAATAGCATATAATGAAAAAGCTGTTGACCTGCATGCCAAAATAAAAGTTAAAATTAAAGAATTAATTAATGGAAAACTTGAATCAAAAATAATTGATACTACTGTTGGCAGGGTGATGTTTAATGAATTTACACCTAAAGAAGTTGGATATATTAATCAGCTGTTAACAAAAAAAACATTGCGTGATATTATCGGAAATGTTCTAAAAAAATCTGGTATTGCTGCTACTGCTAATTTTTTAGATAATATAAAAGACCTCGGTTATCGAATGGCATTTGAAGGTGGACTTTCTTTTAATATTGATGATGTAATTATACCCGAACAAAAAACAATTCTTGTAAACGATGGCTATGGCCAGGTCGATGAAGTATTGAATAATTATAATATGGGATTCATTACCAATAATGAAAGATATAATCAGATAATTGATATCTGGACTCATACAAACGCAAGGTTAACTCAAACATTAATGCAGCAATTATCTTCCGATAATCAAGGATTTAACTCCGTTTTTATGATGCTCGATTCAGGTGCAAGAGGATCGAAAGAACAAATCCGCCAGTTATCAGGTATGAGGGGTTTAATGGCAAAACCTCAAAAATCAGGCTCTATAGGTTCCGAAATTATTGAAAATCCAATCCTGTCTAACTTTAAAGAAGGATTATCAGTACTTGAATATTTTATATCTACTCACGGTGCCAGGAAAGGTTTAGCTGATACTGCATTAAAAACTGCCGATGCCGGATACTTAACACGTAGATTAGTTGATGTTGCGCAAGATGTAATTATTCAGGAAGAAGACTGCGGAACACTAAGAGGATTGGTTGCTACTGCTATTAAAAAAGGTGAAGAAGTTGTTGAAACACTTTATGAAAGAATTCTTGGAAGAACAACAGTTCATGATGTTTACCATCCTTTAACAGGAGAATTGATAATTGCCTCAGGTGAAGAAATAACTGAAGAAATTGGAAGGAAGATTGAAGAATCTCCAGTTGAACAGGTTGAGATTCGTTCAGTGCTAACCTGCGAATCAAAACGTGGAGTTTGTACTAAATGTTATGGTAGAAACTTGGCAACAGGCAGATTGGTTCAAAATGGAGAATCAGTTGGTGTTATTGCTGCTCAATCAATTGGCGAGCCAGGTACTCAGCTTACACTTCGTACTTTCCACGTAGGTGGTACAGCATCAAATATTTTAGCAGAATCAAACATAACAGCAAAATTTAACGGAATAATTGAAATTGATGAGTTAAGAACTGTTGAAAGAAAAACACCTGAGGGTACAAAAGTTGATGTTGTTATTGGTCGGTTAGCCGAATTAAGAATTGTTGATAAAAAAACAAGTATTGTTCTTACTTCTCATAATATTCCTTATGGATCAAATTTATTTGTTAAAAATAACACAACAGTTAAAAAAGGAGATTTAATTTGTGAATGGGATCCATATAATGCAGTAATTATTTCTGAAACCTCTGGTAAAATAAATTATGAAAATGTTATTGAAGGGATAACATACAGAGAAGAATCTGATGAACAAACCGGTTTTAAAGAAAAAGTTATTATTGAAACCAGAGATAAAACCAAAAATCCAATTATCAAAATCCTTGATAATAAAGATGAGGTCCTAAAATCATATAACTTACCGGTTGGCGCTCACATTATTGTTAATGAAAACGATAATGTAAATACCGGTGATATTTTAATTAAAATTCCACGCGCAGTTGGAAAATCAGGGGATATTACTGGTGGATTACCAAGGGTAACTGAACTATTTGAAGCCAGAAATCCTTCAAATCCTGCTGTTGTTTCAGAAATTGACGGTGAAGTTAATTTTGGTAAAATAAAAAGAGGAAACAGGGAAATTATTGTTACCTCTAAAACAGGTGAAGTTAAAAAATACTTGGTACCACTATCAAAACAAATACTCATTCAGGAGAACGATTATGTGCGCGCAGGCATACCTTTGTCAGACGGTGCCATAACACCATCCGATATTCTTGCTATTAAAGGGCCAACAAAAGTGCAGGAATATATTGTTGACGAAGTGCAGGAAGTATACAGAATGCAAGGTGTAAAAATAAATGATAAACACTTTGAAATTATTGTAAGGCAAATGATGCGCAAGGTAGAAATTGTTGATCCGGGAGATACTAAATTCCTTGAAAAACAAATAGTTGATAAATGGCAATTCATGGACGAAAATGACTGGATTTACGATAAAAAAGTGGTAGAAAATCCAGGTGATTCAGCAACATTAAAATCCGGACAAATTATTACTGCAAGAAAACTTCGGGATGAAAATTCAGTATTAAAAAGAAAAGATTTAAAATTAGTTGAAGCACGAGATGCTGTTCCCGCAACATCATCTCAGGTATTACAAGGTATAACAAAAGCTGCTTTGCAGACTAAAAGCTTTATTTCTGCTGCTTCATTCCAGGAAACTACTAAAGTATTAAACGAAGCTGCAATATTTGGTAAAGTGGATTATCTCGAAGGATTAAAAGAAAATGTAATTGTTGGTCATTTAATACCAGCTGGTACAGGTTCAAGAATTTATAATGACATGGTTGTTGGATCAGCCGAAGAGTATGATAAATTAATGTCCGATGCCAATAAATCAGATAAAGAAATTGAAATTGAAAAAGAATAATCATGGATGAAAAAAAGCAAAAAAACCAATTAAATATTGAGTTAAAAGAAGATGTTGCTCAAGGGGTATATTCAAATCTGGCCATTATAACTCACTCTAGCGCCGAGTTTGTAATTGACTATGTACGAGTTATGCCTGGAGTTAATAAAGCTGAAGTAAAATCCAGGATAATTCTTACTCCCGAACATGCAAAAAGATTTATGAAAGCATTGCAAGATAATATTGATAAATATGAATCGATGCATGGCCCTATTAAAGTAACTGAAGGTAAAGGAGGCCCAGTAATGCCAATGAATTTTGGCGGGCCTACCGCACAAGCATAAAAATATCTTTATGACACATCGAAAAGGCCTTATTAAAAGGCCTTTTTTCTTTTTAATGTATTCATAAGAATATGAAAGAATTAACTTCTAAAAACATTATAATTGGAAATTTATTTTATATTTGTCCGCTTTAAAAAAAAGATAATAAATTTTTAAAAATGCTTTACAGAAAACTAATAATATCCATTATAATATGGTAAAAAGCGTTTTGTTTTATTATTTTGCACAACAATAATCATAAATAAATATATAATAATGAAAATTTTAGTTTGTATTAGTAATGTGCCCGACACAACAACTAAAGTAAAATTTGCTGATAATAATAGCGTACTTGACAAAACAGGAATTCAGTGGATAATAAATCCCTGGGATGAATTAGCACTAACAAGGGCCCTTGAGTTAAAAGAAAGCTCAAATGGAGCCATCGAGACCATTACAGTTTTAACTGTAGGAGCGAAAGACACCGAACCAACAATCAGAAAAGCCCTCGCAATAGGTGCTGATGATGCTATTAGGGTTGATACTGAACCTAAAGATGCCTACTATGTGGCTTTACAAATTGCAGAGGTAATAAAAAACAATAATTTCGATTTTGTTCTTTGTGGAATTGAATCAAGCGATTATAACAATTCACTGGTTGGAGGAATGGTTTCTGAACTACTTAATTACCCCTCAGTTTCTGCTGTTTCTAAACTAGAAATTAATGGGAATGAAGTAATAGTTAACCGCGAAATTGATGGTGGCAAAGAAGTTGTAACAGCACCCACTCCTGTAATAGCCATTGTGCAAAAAGGTATAGCCAAAGAACCTCGAATTGCAGCTATGCGTGGTATTATGATGGCAAAGAAAAAACCAATTGCTGTTGTTAATCCTGTTAATGCTGAGGCATTAACTTCAATTGAAAACTTTGAATTACCTCCAGCAAAGGCAGCATGTAAATTTATTGAACCTGACAATGTTAAAGAATTGGTTCAACTACTTCGCGATGAAGCTAAAGCTATTTAAATTATTAATGAATTAAATAAAAATATAATCATATGTCAGTATTAGTATATACCGAAAATTGGGACGGAAAATTCAAAAAATTATCTTTTGAATTAGTATCCTATGCCAGTAAAATAGCTGAAATGTTAAATACATCAACCACTGCACTTTCAATAGGAAATGTTTCTGACGATGAATTAAAAAAATTAGGAACCTATGGCGCAGAAAAAATTATTTCAGTTAATGATGATAAATTAAAAACCTTAGAAAACAAAGCTTATACTTCTGTAATTGCAGAAGTAGCCGGAAAAGAAGAATCAAAAGTTATTATTACCTCAAACAACAATACCGGTAAAGCAGTTGCACCAAGACTGTCGGCTAAATTAAAAGCTGGCTTGGTATCAGGTGCAACAAATGTTCCTTCAAGTCTTAATCCATTTATAATTACTAAAAAAGTATTTTCAGGAAAAGCTTTTGCTAATGTTAACATTAAAACTGATATAAAAATACTTTCCTTAGCACAAAATTCATTTGAATTAATAGAAAAAAATACTACGCCATCTATTGAAAACTATTCTCCAGCTTTAAATGATGAATTATTTAAAACAAATGTTAAGGATGTTGAAAAGCAAACCGGAAAAATTATTTTAACTGATGCAGAAATAGTTGTTTCAGGAGGCCGTGGAATGAAATCTCCAGATAACTGGGGGCCAATTGAAGAATTAGCCGAACTATTAGGTGCTGCTACAGCTTGCTCAAGGCCTGTATCTGATGAAGGCTGGAGGCCGCATACTGAACATACAGGACAAACCGGGAAAATAATTGCCCCTAACCTGTATTTTGCATTTGGTATTTCTGGTGCTATTCAGCATTTAGCAGGAGTCAGTTCTTCAAAATACATTGTTGCCGTTAATACTGATAAAGATGCTCCTGTTTTTGAAGCAGCTGATTATGGCATAGTTGGAGATGCATTAAAAATTATACCCGAAATAATAAATGCCATAAAAGATATTAAAGCATCTTAATAATATTTTAACTAGTTAAGAAATTTAAACCTAAACTATTAGCAATGATTGCTCAAATACTTTTTATACTTTCCCTTATACTGGCAAGTTATATTTTTTATAAAAAGGTAAAATCTATTAGCCGGTTAATTAATTTAGGTAAAGACGTAAAAATAAATGACAATAAACTTCAACGCTGGAAATTGATGGCCAAAGTGGCTATTGGCCAGTTAAAGATGACTTCAAGGCCTGTAGCTGCTATTATGCACTTATTTGTTTATATCGGATTTATCATCGTTAATTTTGAAATGCTTGAAATATTAATTGATGGCACTTTTGGTACTCACCGTGTACTTTCATTTATGGGTAACTGTTACGGAATATTAATATCAATCTTTGAAATTTTCGGAATTTCAGTAATGTTTGGTTGCTTAATATTTCTTATAAGAAGAAATATATTAAGGATAAAAAGGTTTTGGAGCAAAGAAATGAAATTATGGCCACGTTCTGATGCTAATATTATATTAGTTACAGAACTTTTTTTAATGAGTGCAATTCTTATAATGAATGCGTCTGATAGTATTTTACAATCAATGGATGCTGAACATTATGTAAAAACAGGATCGTTTGCAATTAGCTCTTTTGTCCAACCATTATTAGTTGGATTACCTGAAAACACATTAGTTTTTCTGGAACGATTTGGATGGTGGTTTCATATTCTGGGAGTATTAGCTTTCTTAAATTATATTCCCTATTCTAAACATTTCCATGTGTTTTTAGCCTTTCCAAATGTTTATTATTCAAAACTCGAACCTCAAGGTAAACTTGCTAATATGCCATCCATAACAAAAGAAGTAAAAGCAATGCTTAATGAAAATATGGAACAAGCCGAAGAAGATGAAGAAGAATTAGGGCAATTTGGAGCAAAAGATGTAAAAGATTTAACATGGAAAAGCTTAATGGATGCATTTACTTGTACTGAATGCGGCAGATGCACATCAAGCTGCCCGGCAAATATTACCGGTAAAAAACTATCTCCACGAAAAGTAATGATGGACGTTAGAGACAGGCTTGAATATATTGGGAAAAACATAGGTAAAAACGGAGAAAAATTTTCTGATGACAAATCTTTATTTGATAATATTACGAAAGAAGAACTATGGGCATGCACAACTTGTAATGCCTGTGCTGAAGAATGTCCGGTAAATATTGATCCGGTTGCTATTATTGTTGAATTACGCAGGTATATGGTTATGGAAGAGGCTGCTGCTCCCGGAGAATTGAATGCTATATTTACAAATATTGAAAATAATGGTGCTCCATGGCAATTTTCGCCTGAAGACAGGTTGCTCTGGGCAGAATAAATTTATTAATCAATCCATTAAATATTAAATGAAATTATAATCATGGCAACTAAAGAAAAAATTAAAGTTCCGGTAATGGCCGATTTAGCAGCTAAAGGTGAAAAACCTGAGTATTTATTTTGGGTAGGTTGCGCCGGTGCTTTTGATGATAGGTATAAAAAAGTAGCCAGGGCTTTTACTAAAATTTTAAATCACCTGGGTACCAGCTATGCAGTTTTAGGTATTGAAGAAT
>Ga0272441_10009575_pt1 | contig 14932 bp, 9 predicted proteins | sample SSMProp6N_FD_193582 | JGI IMG/M metagenome (GOLD analysis project Ga0272441, IMG submission 193582) | Marine sediment archaeal communities from Little Sippewissett salt marsh, Falmouth, MA, United States - SSM-Prop-6N | ecosystem: Environmental > Aquatic > Marine > Wetlands > Sediment ... | reverse complement strand
TTGGGTAGTTTCTTCCAGTTTGCAAACTCCTGTTTATCAGGAATACGGAAGGAATGAGACCCGGAAAAACCCCAGGCATCCAGAATTGGCCGCAATGTCAGCGAGAATGCGCCCAATGATGATTGATGAATGAAAAGACTGTGCTTCAATAGTGCGTATATTTCCTGATCTTCAAGCCTGGCTGTTGTATTAAGCCGCATGATGAGTGATTTTTGGTAGCCAAGCTTTGAATCGACCCGTTTGAGTTCCTCAATGGCGGATTTTATGGCCTTGTTCGCTCTGGATCTGGTGCCCTGGGCCTGGAGTTCAACAATGGTGTCCATCAGAAAAATCTTCGTGGAGTGTATATTATGGGTGATTTTATTCAGGCCGAAGATTGCAACTGCTATTGTAATGAGTATCGCTGGTACGAGGTATTTTTTCAATGGCGTAAGGGAAGGGGGCCAAGAAGACCCCCGATATTTTATTTAATGCTGTAGAGTACGTCCCTGCCTCTGAAAACAGCACTGGATCCCAGCTGTTCTTCTATTCTGAGGAGTTGGTTGTATTTAGCGAGACGTTCACTTCTGGAAGATGAACCTGTTTTGATCTGTCCGGTGGAGAAACCGACAGCAAGGTCAGCAAGCCATGAGTCCTCGGTTTCACCGGAACGGTGCGAAATGACGGTGGTCAAACCGGCGCGTTTGGCCATCTCAATAGTCTGCATGGTCTCGCTAAGCGTGCCGATCTGGTTGACCTTTATCAGGATCGAGTTTGCACACTTTTCTTCAATCCCTTTTGCAAGGTATTTGGAATTTGTCACGAAAATATCATCCCCCACGATCTGAATCCTGTTTCCGAGACGCTTCATCATAAGGCTCCAGCCTTCCCAATCATTTTCTGCCAGGCCATCCTCGATCGAAACAATAGGATACTTAGCGATCAGTTCTTCGTAAAAATCGATCATTTCTACATAAGTTTTCTCCGGATCGACTTCGGCAGACAGTATGTACTTGTCATCCTTGAAGAATGAGCTTGCAGCAGCATCCATGGCAATGGCTACATCTTCGCCGGGACTGTAACCGGCTTTTTCAATAGCCGCTACGATAAGATCAAGAGGTTCGGTATTCGACTTTAGATTGGGAGCAAAGCCTCCCTCATCACCAACGCCGGTGGTATAGCCCTTGTCAATCAGGATGTCGCGTAAGGAATGAAAGGTTTCTGCCGCATAGCGCAAAGCTTCCCTGAAATCCGGTGCGCCCACAGGCATTACCATGAATTCCTGCAGATCAACATTGTTGTCGGCATGTTGACCACCGTTGATGATGTTTAACTGGGGCACAGGTATTTCGCGGGCAAAGGCACCGCCGATGTAGCGATACAGAGGTAATCCCATAAAGTTTGCCGCTGCCCGGGCAGTAGCCACGGACACACCGGTTGTTGCATTAGCCCCGAGCTTGGACTTGTTGTGGGTTTCATCAAGTTCGAGCAGGGTATTGTCTAATAATATCTGATCCAGGGCATCCATGCCGATAATGCGAGGGGCTATCTTCTTGTTGACGTTTTCGACTGCCTTCAACGTGCCTTTTCCCCGATAGCGTTCTTTGTCACCATCTCTGAGTTCTATGGCCTCTCTCTGTCCAGTGGATGCACCTGAAGGGACCGAGGCTCTACCCATATCTCCGGTTGAAAGATATACGTCAACTTCTACGGTTGGATTTCCTCTTGAATCAACGATCTCTCTTGCAAAAACATCCAGAATTTCGCTCATTTATATTATCCTCCTAAATAAAGTATGTTGGTTTCTTTTTGCTTACAGCCCTACAACGATACAGGCTAACCCGGCAGCATCAAAACCTTCGGCTGTCTTTGTAGCTCGTTCCAGCGATGTGAATTTGCCCAGACGCACACGATAAAAAGAATCACCCTGGGCAAGTGTTTTTTCAATGCTGGGATTGTATCCCTTGGTTTTCAATAAAGTTGACATGTTAACCGCATTGCTCTTATCTCGAAAAGCACCAAACTGGAGTGTGTATATACTACTGATCCCATGAGGTGCTTTTATCACCTCAATTCTCACCTTGGCAAGACCATCTTCAACCATACCGAGACATTTTGCAGCACCGTATGACATATCGATGATCCGGTTATTTACAAAAGGGCCCCTGTCGTTAATGCATACAACAACTTTTCTGCCGCTTGAAAGATTCGTTACTTTGACCTTCGTTCCCAGCGGCAGCGTCTTATGGGCGGCGCTGAGGCCATACATGTTATATACTTCCCCGGAAGATGTAAGCCTTCCATGGAAATCTTTGCCGTACCAGGAAGCTATACCTGTTTGCACCCATTTTTGTTCTGCCTGTTGCATATGGCTGCATCCGGGCAGCATGAACACCGTAAATATACAAAACATCAAAGTGGAACTAATCTTCCAGGTATGCTTCGATTTCCCGGCTGATCTCTTGTATGGCTTCTTCATTGATAATTGCAAAATCATTATTGATCAGACCTTTTGCCTGAAATGTATCCAGGGCACCTTTATAAGCCGGCAGGCATAATGCTTCCGATCGTTTGATTTCTCCTTTCTTATGCATTCTGGAAGCATAGCGGTTGATGGTTTTGAGTATATCTTTTGTGCCTTTGCCTTTGGCCTTACCTTTTATGATGCTGGTAGCAACGGCATAGTAAGATTCGAGATAGTTCTCGATCAACCCGGCGAACATCAGCGCTATGTGTTTTTTGTTACGGTCAATGAAATACATGCTCTGGGAATTAATGATGATACGCGATAGGAGCATGTATTCCAGAGATGCTTCAAGACTCGGCATATCCAGGATAAATTCATTCTCTAAAAAATTGGCGAGAGATTTCACTTCCTGGTTGAATGTTTTATGGGCCAGACCATGCGGGTATCTCAGAAGCACATTTGTAATAAGAGAGCCTGGAACAAAAAAGTTCAGGATGCTGTTTTTATAATATTCCAGATGGATCCGATCATCACCATTAACGACATAGATGTTGGGGTCTTCCGGCCCTTCGCCTTCATCAACTGAAACCAGGCCCTTTTCTTTAATCAAAGAAATGCTTTCGTTAAATGCGTTTTCCATATCATCCAAGGATGAAAAAGATGAAGACAGGTTGCAGCCCAGATTTTTCAAATAGTCGATAAATATTTTAAACACTGTTTTGATTTCATTTTCCTCCAGTGCAGACGATTGACTCATAAGTACGCAGGAGAGAATGGAAAATGGAGTTGCCACAGTTTGCTGGTAGATGGAGTTTATGATAACCTGTGCCAGATTATCATACAGGCTTTTTCTTTGCTCTTCATCCATATCCGCATATTTGTTTTGTTGCTTCATGTAATCGTTCAGAGATAAGGGATCCGCAAAGCGGATATAAACTTTCCCATAGCGATTTTTTAAGATATTACCAGCCTTGAGAAGTTGCCAGAGGTTTTCTTTTTCCTTGGGAGCTCCTTTCATTTCCCGGATGTAGGAATTTTCTTCCACCACGATATCATATCCTACGTACACCGGAACGAAAATTACATCTCTGCCCACGCCATAGTCCCAGGCCTGGACAATCATGGAAAGCAGCCCCTTCTTAGGCATCATCAGTTTGCCTGAGCGGCTTCTGGATCCTTCGATAAAGAATTCGATAGGGATCCGTTCTCCCAGAATGGTTCTTACATAGGCGGCAAAGGTTTGTGCATAGAGAGGATTACCTTTGAAGGTGCGCTGCATAAAGAAAGCCCCGCCTCTTTTTAAAATATATCCCATTGGAAAGAAGGCCAGGTTGATGCCGGCAGCAATAACCGGAACACTCATCCAATTATGAAAGAGACAGTAGGAAAGCAAAAGATAATCAGTATGACTTTTATGGCATGGAACGAATACAAGCGAGCCGTTTCTGGCCATTTGCTTGATTTTCTGAATACCTTCCTGGTTTACATCCAGCCCTTCATAAATATTATTGAATATCCAGGTAAGGGCTTTGTTTAAAAAGTTTATCCATCCCGGCTGAATGTTTGCGGCAATTTGATCCAGGAATTTCTCGACCTTTTTTTCCAGATCAGCTACGGATGTATTGTTCTCTTGGGCATATGTTTTCAGAAATGATTGCAGAATGGCATCCTTGACAGTCTTCTTAATCAGAAAACCCCTGTCCCTCAGATGTGCTCCAGAGATATTGCTGCCCAGGACAGACAGCCTCTGCATCAATTCATTCTTGATATCCTTGGCAATTTCTTCAATTAATTTTGCTTCATCCTTGCTGCGGGTCACATATTCCATTAAGTTTAAGGCTTCTGCGTGTTCGATAAAACCCTGTTCCCTGGCTCTGGACAGAGTTGAGAGTTTTTTGATGACGCCTATCTGGGCTTTGTCTTCTTTGGTGGCATCTTTTACTTTTACAGGGGTTCTGTTGTAGATAAGTCGCTGCGGGACAATATAGATAGGTTTTTGGGTGGTCTTCTGAATTTTCAGCAGATCGATGATATGACCTTCAGCATTGCTGTCATTCAAAAAAATAAGAGATGCATTGTCCTTTTGATCGGCAAAGTGCTGATAAAAACCGTTTTCAAATGGGGTGCTGTCTTTGACAATAAGGCTTTTCAGGATTGACCCCAGTTTGCATACCGGTTGCCACAGCCGGAACTTATGTTGGAATATAAAGCGGGGAACAGGAAGATTCTCTTTCTGGAAACGTGAGTTGATGAGCATGAGATCAACAACGCTTTTGGTGCTGTGTGCATAGACGATATGTCCATTTTTGCCTAGTGATGATATAGATTTGTTATATAATTCCGGTATGTTGAAATGTGCGAAGATTGATTGCAGGACAGATCGCAAGAAAAAGCCGTATTTCCCCTCGAAAAGCCATGGGTAATCATTGCTGTATTTATTCATAAGTATCGCAATTATAGAACAGACAAGGTGTGTTTGGAAAGATTATTCTTTTTAAATCGAGCACGGCCCATCAGTGACTGGGCCATGCCGTGAGTTCAATTGTTTAGCAGTTCGAAGATATTAATGCGTTCGTATCGGCTGTCTTGGCTGGGATGCCACTCCCCGTCCCCGGAACGTCCGCCAGTCTCGTACCCAATATATAAATCGCCAACCGTCGGTGCATATACTACCGATAGTACATTGCAGTCCATTGCGACTGATTTCACAATCTCAATGCCCTCGAACGGGGTAAGAGCCACTCCCTGCTCTTCATACTCCGCAAGCAGATCATACTGAGCCTTATAGCGTTTTTTGTAAGCCCCTGATTCTCGAGGATCGCCTTGCGGGCCGTTCGATGCGGTCTGAGTTTTTCGAATCCTCTGGTCCATGGCGGAATCCGCCCTGAACAAGGCTTAATCAAGCCTGAGGGCATAGCTTTCTCCATTATACATTGCCTGATTCTCATCCATGTCATTTGCGCCAAAGAATCCCGAGAAGAAGGCATTGGTTTCGATAGCCCAGGCCCCCGGCAGATAATGACCTTCCCTCCATCCGTCAGGGTCGCCGTCAGCAATCATGAAATTGAAGCCCTGGGTATTGGGGCAGCTTTCGAAGACATTTCTGGCTGTGGTAAGATCCTTGCCTTTGCTTAAGACTTCCCTGAGGCGCAAGGTCCAGGGAATGCCCCAGATTGACTGGACCTGATTGTGGGAGCCTATTTCAGCAACACAGATACCGTTTGCATTCATGCCCGCAATGGCACCAAAAAAACCGGTCCAGCCAAGAATTGCATAGGGGATGCCGTCATCCGGTTGATATAGCGTGATCATGCGGTTGCGGGCGATTCCGGTATCTTCGACCCAGTCGAGGTTTCTTGTTGCCAATGTTCTGCCGGCTTGTGTGCGAGGACCCCAGGCGGCAAAGAATGAACATTGAAGTACAGGTATCGAGATTGAAACGGGTTCTCTCCAGGGAACTTCAATCTCCGGAATGTAGATTTCGGCGGCATTGGCCAGGGTTACCATTCGGATGGGCATCATGTAGTCCATATCCACACCTCGAGACCGGGCTCCATCCTCCATCCCTCGGGCCTCTTCATAATAGCATGCGGGTGTGAATGGCAGCATGTTCAGGGCAATCAGGTCCAGGGCATTTTCGATAAGTTTTGTCATGGTTTGGGCCGATTCTCCTTCCACCCCGATTTCTTCGAGCAGAAAGTCGACAAATATATAGTAATTTTCTCTGATTTGAGCTCCCATGAGATAGCCCATCTGATAACCCGTTTCATATGGGCGCCCCTTGACTTTTACTAAATAAAGATCACCATAATCCGCTTGAAATTCTTCAACGCTTGCCTCACCGAAGATGCCCGTATAGCGCTCGATAGTCTCACCAACCAACTCAGGCCAATCCATATATTCGGCCCAATCGGTTTTGGCATCTCCATCACTGTCCACCTGGAGAGGATTATATCCAAGGCTGATTTCCTCTCCATCAGTAAGTCCATCACCATCGCTATCGATGATGTTTTTATGCGTTCCGATCAAGGCTTCTTCAACATTTGATATACCGTCACCATCACAATCATCCCGGTCGGCAATACCCAGGCTGAACTCTTCCTTTAGATTGATGTGGATCCACTGCGCTTCTGCATGTGTCTCGCTATGATTGGCATCAACCCACATATCGAGATCGTCGGCGACATAGACCGAGTCCTGCAGAGTGCCGTGGCTGATAGGATCACCATCCCTTCTGAAAATATGACCGTCTCCCGACAGCTCGTTATCCAGTCCGTAGCGTGTTAAAAGCAGCTCTTTGGCCTTGTCCACACTTAGAACATGGCCGTTTTGTTCGAGGTTGTAGTTAAACTGCTGCATCACTCGACTATAGCGGGCATTGACCTCCCAGGAAATATGACGGTATGGGGTGACGGCACAGTTTGCAGTTACAAGGGACTGGGGAATGGTATAGATTTTATAGGGGCTGTAGCGCTCATCGAATTTCTGGGGAGCAATATTTTCAGTTCTGACAAAAAATGGCCCGCAGGGATTTTCAGAAAGCAGGTGTCCCCAGACGATGCCGCCTGATTGTTCCGCTACCGTTCCTCCCGAGACTGGGTCTGTGACCATCATCGTATATCCGGTTGTCCGGGGTGTGTTTTCTATTAGCTTAAGCGCTTCATCGATACTGGTTGAAAACTGTAATACTTCACGGCACAGCAGGAAAAACGGCCTGCCGAGAAGAGTGGCGGATTTGCTTGTACAGGTTGTTTCACCGAATGTCAGACCGGAGACATTAATGCCTGTCAACCCGCCGATATATCCGGCCCATCCCAGAGATGCGAAGGGGAGACCTTTGTCGGGCTTGTACAGAGTCAGGACCGAGTTTTTCATCAGGGTGGGCATCCAGGGAAAGTCGAGACCTCTGGCGAATATGGTTTTGCCTGAATCCGTAGCATTTCCCCAGGCTCCGAAAATTGTACATCCTCCGGCCGGCAAAGATCCGAAGGCCTGCATGGTTTTACAGTCGAGATTCAGCAGGACATTTTTTAACAATTGCGGAACATCGGAGAGAAAATTGTCAATACCGTCAATATCCTTCAATAGTGTGGTTTCGGAATGCCGATCGAGGGTGTCTTCAATTCTCATGAATAGACTGGAAAGATAGTCGGTGCTGTCTAAGAAAGTATGTAGACCGATCGCTTTCAGGTAGGGTACTCCTGTTGCATCACACAGTCCTCTCAACTCCTGGCGGAACATATCAGGAATAAAAGGTTCCATGATTTCACCGATAACACCCAGGAGCAACGGGCCGACCTCATTCAAGATTTTCTTGGTTTCCTCATTAAAGTCAGCTCCACCGAGAAGTTCGGAGGTTACCTGTGACATGTTTTCAATAACCTGGTCCTTGAGGAGAATTCCGTGTTGATAACCCATCTCATAGGCGCTGCCTTCGAGATGCAGGATATAGTGACCGGATTCGAGTTCCAACCAGCCCTTATCATAACCGGCGATAAAATCCCTGCGTGGTGGTTCCTCTTCATCAGGATCGGTAGGGTTCTGTTGGTTTTGTTCATGTGTTGCAGTGTCTGAAGAATTTGCATGTGAGCCTGATGACGAGCATGCAACCTGTATTGACAGCAGAAGAAAAATAAAAATGATCCAAAAAGTATTCTTTTCGCGGTTCATCCCCGACCTCCCGATTGTAAGCGTATTTCATAATAAGCAAGATCAATTTTCTGCAAAGCCTATGCCATGCTTTCTATAATCCAACCATCCGGTTTCTTTATAAAATACTACGTGCACATCGGTAGTAAGAAAAAACGGAATTTGTTTTCCTCGTAGAGGTGCAATATTTTCCAACCATAAAACCTTTCAAAATACTTTTAAGCAGAAATTGGATATCAGTGATCCTTGAAGAACGAGACAATATTTGCCCTGTCTCGTTTTGATAGCGTTTTGCAGCCTGCCAGAACATCTTCGGTGATGTTTCCTGAGCCGGTTTGATCCCCGAGATATGACAGGATTGCAGCGGCTTTTTTAGATCCAATGCCTGGAATTTGTTCGAAGACTGAGTTTTTTACAGAAGATGAACGAAGATGCCTATGGTATTTAACCGCAAACCTGTGGGCTTCATCCCTGAGGAGCTGGAGGGTTTTCAGAGAACCGCTTCTTGGATGCATCTTGATTGCGTCTTTTCTGCCGGGAAGAAAAAATCTGTCTGTTTTGGATCCACGCTGTTTTGCCATAGCGACTACGGGAATTGATGACAGGCCCAATTCTTTGAGAACCTTCAGGCATATACCAAGCTGTCCCTTGCCCCCGTCAATAACCAGGAGGTCTGGCCGTGGATCATCACCCCTCAGACGCCTGCCGAGTACCTCGGCCAGCATTGCAAAATCATCCTGAGTGGAAACATCCTGTATACGATAGTGCCGGTAGAGCGATTTATCGGGATTGCCGTCGATAAAAACAGCCCGTGATGCAGTCGCATATTGTCCCCCCAGCGAGGAAATATCGTAGCATTCCATATGATATGGGATTGCCGGAAGACGCAGTGCTCTGGCTATATCTTCCAGAATCGAGACCTCTCCTCCTTTGAAATGGTTGCGGGCTGATTCCTGGGCTATATTGATCCATTGTCGCGGTTTGCCTCTGGTAGCATGAACGATTTTAACTTTTGCTTTGCGCATATCCGAGAGAATCGCTTCCAGTAATGATTGGTCATCCGGAACGATATCGCAGTAGATGTTTGGCGGTATCTCCGGTCTTCCCAGGTAGAATTGCAGAATAAAACTGGTTATAAAGTTTTTTTCGCCAATATCTTTCAGGAAAAAACTGTGAGTGTCTACAATTGTCCCTTTTAATATGTGCAAAACAGTCACCTGCGCTTGATCGTGAAAACGATACGTTCCGATAATATCTGTATCGGTTTTGGCATCACCCACAATCACCTGCGGAACAAGGGTGGTCTTGATGGCATTTATTTGATCACGTATTCTGGCGGCTTTTTCAAACTCAAGTAGGTCAGCATGGATTTTCATGCGCTCGTCAAGCTCGGCAATCAGTCCCCTGTTCCTGCCTTCCAGAAATGAAATTAAATCGTTCAGAGTTTGATCATACTCTTCAGGAGAAACCTTGCTTACGCACGGCGCTTTACATAGACCGATCTGGTAGTAAATGCAGGGACGGACCCTGTTATTAAAAACGCTGTCTTTACAGCGTCGAATCGGAAAAATTCTACCGATTGCCGATAAGGTCTTCTTGGTTGCCTGCACTGATGAATACGGCCCGAAGTAGCGTGATCCATCCTTAATGATTTTTCTTGTAAGGTACATTCCCGGCCACTGGTGGCCGGTGGTGATCTTCAGCCTGATATAGGACTTATCGTCCTTAAGGGATATGTTATAGCGTGGTTTGTGTGCCTTGATAAGCTGATTTTCCAGTAAAAGAGCCTCTTTTTCATTGGAGGTGAGCAGTACTTCAACCTGTTCGGTGTTTTTTCTTATGTGTTCGGTATACGGTCTGTTATCGTGTCCGAGGTAGGTCTTGACCCTTGAGCGTAAATCGAAGGCTTTGCCAACGTAGATAATGCCACCGTGAGCATTTTTCATAAGATAGACGCCGGTTGATCGGGGAAGATTTTCTATCATTGCAGATAATAGAGGCATGTTTCTATGATAGCACGATCCTAATTTACGAGCAAAGCGCTCTTGACAGAAAATTGGAGAGGGTATATAAATATTCGAGATGAATGAGTGTTCATTTTTTAGGTGCTTGGATGAAAATCCTCTACGGTTTGGGAAATCCAGGAAAACGATATGCACTAACGCGGCACAACATTGGATTTATGGTAGTGGATCGTCTCTGCTTGAAATGGGGGATATCACTTACTTCTGAATCAGCGGGCGTCGTTTATGGAAAAGGGCAAATTGACAGAGTTGCAGTGATGGCAGCCAAACCATATACCTATATGAACCTCTGTGGTACTCCTTTACAATCCTTACATGTTCGACCGGAGGATCTGATCGTAATCCATGACGATATTGATATTGAATTCGGAAGAATCCGAATAAGGCAACGTGGTTCTGCCGGGGGTCATCGTGGTGTTGACTCTATTATCAATGCGCTTGAGAGTGAAGATTTTATCAGAATCCGCTGCGGTATAGGCAGACCACTTCAAGGTTGCGAAACGCAGGATTTTGTGCTAGGTGAGTTCACCAAAGCTGAAGTGGCCACAGTCTCGAGCGAACTTGATTCTGCTATCGATGCAGTAAGTATCTGCCTCGGACAAGGTGTGGACAAGGCAATGAACGTCTTTAACAGACGGCATAGCAATAATAACAGTACCTGAAGGAGGTTTTCTATTCATGGAACAGTTGGCTAATTGGGCATGGCTTTTAGGTATCATAGGATTTATCATCGCCTATGTAATGTACGGCTCTCTGAAGAAAAAGGATGCCGGTGATGAAAAGATGCAGGATCTTGCAAATCAGATACATGCCGGGGCAATGGTATTCCTGAAACGGGAATACAGTATTCTGGCAATATTTATAATCATTGTTTTCATCCTGCTATTGCTGGGTCTCAATGTGCAGACAGCAATTGCGTATATCGTTGGTGCCCTGTGCTCGATCCTGGCGGGTTTTACCGGTATGAGCTCCGCTACCAAAGCGAATGTTCGTACTACCCAGGCTGCCGCAACCAAGGGGCTTGAAGCAGCATTGCACGTATCGTACTTTGGTGGTGGCGCGGTTATGGGAATAGCTGTGGCCTCGCTCGGACTGCTTGGTCTGGGAATTTTCTACTCTGTATTCTGTAATGATATCAATACAATCGTGTACTTGAGTGGATTCGGGATGGGCGCTTCGTCGGTTGCGCTGTTTGCACGTGTCGGGGGTGGAATTTATACCAAGACCGCTGATGTCGGAGCAGACCTGGTAGGTAAGGTTGAAGCCGGGATTCCGGAAGACGATCCTCGCAATCCCGGCGTTATCGCAGACAATGTAGGTGATAACGTTGGTGACATTGCTGGCATGGGAGCCGATATTTTTGAATCCTACGTCAACTCGGTGATTGCCTCTATTGCTATTGCCGGCACCATGAGTCTGAGTACACTCGGCTGGGGCGGATCTCAGGAGTCTTACATTGCCCTGCCGTTGATTCTGGTCATGATCGGTTTTATCTGCTCACTGATCGGAGTATGGGCCGTAAAACTTTTGGGCAAGGCCGGACCGCAGAAGGCTCTCAGGTATTCAACCTGGGTGGCTGCCATTTTATTCCTTATTCTGGCCTATATCAGTGTACAGGTTCTGGGAGTGAAAGGCGGTGCTTTTTGGGCTGTTTTCTGGGGCATGATCGCCGGTGTGATGATCGGCTTGGTAACAGAATATTACTGCTCCGGTAAACCCATCAGAAAAATCGCCGAGGCCTCAAAGACCGGAGCTGCTACAAATATTATAACCGGTCTGGCTGTTGGTATGGAATCGACGGCTATCCCCATGTTCATCATTGTAGTAGCCATCGGCTTTGCTGCCTATACTGCCGGATTGTACGGCATCGGTCTGGCTGCCGTTGGTATGCTGGCAACCGTAGGAGCTACAATGAGTGTAGATGCTTACGGGCCGGTGGCCGATAATGCCGGCGGAATCTCCGAGATGTCAGGCCTTGGACCGGATGTAAGAAAGATAACCGACAATCTCGATGCGCTCGGCAACACCACGGCAGCCATCGGTAAGGGATTTGCCATCGGATCTGCAGCACTGACCGCTCTGGCATTGTTCGCGGCCTTTGGGCAGGCTGTCGGGCTTGAAAATATTGATCTTGTCAATCCCAAAGTGGTGATGGGTTTGTTCATTGGCGGTATTATCCCGTTCCTGGTGGCAGCTATGACCATGACTTCGGTCGGAAAAGCAGCCTATGCAATGGTTGAGGAGATCAGGCGACAGTTCCGCGAAATTCCCGGCATTATGGAAGGCACCGGTAAACCGGATCCCGAGAAATGCGTGGATATTGCATCCAAGGCGGCACTGAAAGAAATGATTTTACCTGGTGTAATTGCTATTCTGGCTCCGATACTGGTCGGTTTTATCCTCAGGGCCGAGGCTTTGGGCGGAATGCTGGCAGGTTCGGTGTTGACCGGTGCTATGCTGGCTCTGTTTATGGCAAACAGCGGTGGAGCATGGGACAACGCCAAGAAATTCATCGAAGAAGGCAACTTCGGCGGGAAGCACAGCGATGCGCATGCCGCATCGGTTATCGGTGATACGGTGGGTGATCCCTTTAAGGATACCTCCGGACCTTCAATGAATATCCTGATCAAACTGATGAGCGTAATTGCCTTGGTAATCGCTCCACTGCTTGTATAAAAATCAAGAACGGGAGGGGTTATGTCCCTCCCGTTCTCATTTTTGATTCGAAACAGTTTATTATTTCAAACTTTCTTGAAGTTTTCTTAATTACTTTCTTATGTGTAAAGTTCTTGCAAAAATGGCAAAGAAAAAAATGAGCTGATACAAAAGATATCACCGCGGAGGCGCAGAGAACGCAGATTTTATGAACTTTTCTCCAATCGGGAGACGACGATTGAAGAAGAAAATCAATGTCACAAGAATGTGCCTTAATGCATATAAGTTATTGCAGGAAAGGCAGAAGGTTAAAATATTGCGGATCTCGAAAGAAAATAAGCAGAAGTCTTATATTTGACTGGTATTTCCCGGTAAATATAAATTGATTTTCTCTGCGTACTAGGCGTCTCTGCGGCGACTGTTTGTATAAAAATTAGCGCCAGAGAAAGATTGCGAATCTGACGATTGCGTATTTGCGAGAAGGATTTTCTGGTTCCGGCTTGTCCGGGTTAGAGTGTAGATTGATCAATAAATTTATTAAGAAATAAAAAATATATAATTTGTGTAGATGAATAAAATAGTAGCTGTATTCTATAAAGCCTTCCCGTATTATTGATCATTTTGAAGAATAATCTGGTTTGGATATTGCTATATGCAGATCAGATCATCAAATAAAACAAAAGAGGGAGTATTTAGATTATGAAAATTAATATGAAAATATTTTATGATTATATCTGACCGTTCTGCTATATCGGCACGGGTATTGTCGATAAACTAAAGCAAGAATTTGAGATAAAAGAAGAATGGATTGGCTTTGAAATCCATCCCGAGACGCCACCAGAGGGAATCGAACTCGCCCGGCAGTTTCCCGAACGCGATTGGGAAAAAGTCTACGGGATGTTACGCCAACGCGGCAAAGAATATCATATAAAATTTGGGAATGTGTCACGAATTTCAAATTCGCGTAAAGCATTGGCGGCGGCTGTTTATGCTAAAAAGCAGAAAAAAATCAAAGGATTCAAAAAAGCAGTGTTTGAATCCTATTTTGTAAATTTGCAGGATATAGGGAAGACTGAAGTCATCCTCACGCTGGCTGAAAATGTCGGTCTTGATAGCAAGGAACTGGAGATGATTTTACAAGAAAATCGTAATGAACCTGATGTTGACAAGGCAATAGAATTAGCACACAGCTATGGGTTCAGGGGCGTCCCAATGTATCTTATAAATGATACATATAATATTTTCGGTGCTCAATCGCTTGATTACTTCAGGGAAAGATTACAAAGTATATCTGAAGAAAATATTAAATAATTTATCCCACCGAGTACTTTTATTATGGTTGGATGCAATCGTATGACAGGTGAAGATGGTATGCCTGATACATTACGATAGGTTGTTTCGACCATGAATAGGTAACCGCAAAAGTCAATAAAATTAAATACTACTCGAAATAAAATTATCTTAAAAAAGAATAATAAGAAATGTATTATCTCTGACCCAAGCCTAATCTGATACATTCTCCATACATTGATAGGATAACGAAATCCATGTGTGACATATGTGGCACAAGCCTGGCACACTTGTGTGCCAGATGGTGTGCCATTGAATTGAGATGTCACATCGAAAACAGGGTCACACATGGAAATTTATGATTGAGAAAGGCTTTTTCTTACGGTCTATGAATTAAAAAACTGAAAAAATATTAAAAATATAATATCTACCTATCATGTTTGTTTAATTGGGTTTATCAATAAATAAACGGTCAGTATCTGAGAAATTGCAATTATGCTCGACTACACATAAGAATGAATAAAATCTTATAATAAAATATGATAAGAAAACGTAACACTCCTTAATTAAACAATAAATCAGTTTAAAATGAATGCATGGATTTTATCCGCTGTGTTTTTGAAGTGGCACATAACTTGCCTAAGTCGGGTCTGAGAATGGAGATTGCTGATCAAGGCAAAATCAAAAATTGTAAAAAGGCAGGAGGGTTTAGGATGGAGAAGGTAGTACCAAGGTTTGGAACATGGGGAAATGGGGTAATTCTTTTCTTTGGAACCTTGGCGATTTCACTGGTTACCTGGTGGCTTTTCGCCGACCCGAAGTTGGGAATCGTTAGTTCATACCCGTTTCCGTTTTTATTCGTGTCTGT
>Ga0272441_10009573_pt1 | contig 14934 bp, 12 predicted proteins | sample SSMProp6N_FD_193582 | JGI IMG/M metagenome (GOLD analysis project Ga0272441, IMG submission 193582) | Marine sediment archaeal communities from Little Sippewissett salt marsh, Falmouth, MA, United States - SSM-Prop-6N | ecosystem: Environmental > Aquatic > Marine > Wetlands > Sediment ... | reverse complement strand
GAAGCCATTTCAATATCGGAATTCCGGTCTGCCGTTCACGGCGAACGGTAATCGTTTAACATATTTAATTAGTTTAGTATACTACCAAACTTGCACTTTTTTTCGGTTATGTTTATACTCCGACACATTCCACGTGTTGCCGCCCGTATGGCCAACCTGAAGAGACAGGAAATCTGCCATGGAACTGCTGGACCGTTGCCTGCTTGAAACTTGGAAATCCCTGGAATACGACATTCGCGAGCATACCGGCATCAAGGATCAGAAAATCGATGAACATTGATCGCAAGCACGTCGCCGTCATCGGTGCCGGCGTGGCCGGGCTGACGGCCGCCGACGCGTTGGCCGGCTGGGGGGCGCACGTATCGCTGTTTGAGAAAACCCCCTTTCTCGGCGGCCACGCCATTCAACTCAATTGCAAGGCCACCGATGCCTGCGTCAAATGCGGCGCCTGTGTGGCAGAAGACAAACTGCGTCTTGCCACCCGACACCCCAATGTTGAGATCCATACCGGTACACAGATCGAAGCCGTTAGCGGCCGGCCCCCCTATCAGATCGCTTATCGCACCCACTCACCCCTGGTGAATGCAGACCAATGCAACGGGTGCGGCATCTGCTTTAAAAAATGTCCAGTCCCCGGGGCCATTCTGCAGGGGCGGGCCCCGCGTGTAGGTCCTTACGTGGCCATTCGACGGGACCTGTGCCGATTTTTCGACAACGCCGCCTGCACCCTGTGCAGGGATGCCTGCCCGCAAGGTGCCATCGGTCTGTCTGCCCGAGCTCAGGCGGGAACGATGCAGGCGGATGCCATATTCGTGGCCACCGGTTTTGCGCCCTACAACCCCAGCGACAAGCCGTATGGTTACGGCCAGTTCCCGAATGTCATCACCAGCCTGGATGCGGAGCGGCTGGTGCGCGAGCATGCCATGATGAAACGCCCGTCGGACGGTCGACCGGCCGGACGCATTGCTTTTGTTCAATGCGTGGGAAGCCGGGACGCCCAGTTGGGCCATCCCTGGTGTTCGAAAATTTGCTGCGGGTCGTCGCTGAGAATGGCGCGGCTGATTCAATCCCGCCGGAAAGATGCGCAGATCACCTTCTTCTATATCGATGTGCAGACGTTTGGAAAAGATTTTCAGTCCTTTTACCGGAACGCCCGCGAGAACGTCAGAATGATCAGAGCCATCCCCGGCGACATATTGAGAACCGATACGGATGAATTGGAAGTCATCTACTTCGACCCGGATACCCACGCATCCAAGGAATCTCTATTTGACATCGTGGTGCTGTCGGTGGGCCTGCTTCCGGCCGGAGACAATGGACGCATGGCCCGGATACTGGACTGGACCGCAGATGAAAGCGGGTTCATGCCGATCCACGGCAGCGGCCGCTACCCTGCACCGGCAGGTATCTTTACGGCCGGTGCGGCCACGGGCCCCATGACGATCGCCGAAAGTGTAAGCAGTGCGGAGAAGACGGTTTTTGATATAGTCCGGTACCTGACGGCATCATAAAAAATGTCCGTCCTCTGCGTGATACTTCATCCCCCTTTTGAAGGCCAGGGTTCTACTCAGGTGAGAAATTATCGACATGGACGAAAGAACGAATACTGACCTGCGCAAACAAGCCTCACCACCGCCTGATGTGATGATTTTCGGCAGCGGTGCCTGCGCACAGAAAATTGCCGCGAATCTTTATGACCATGGCATCAATGCCTGGCTGGCGGCAAGGGAGGATTCACCCCGTGCAGCCGGCCGTGGCGACAGACTGCATTGGCTGCCCGGTATCGAACTGACCGCCTGCCGCGGTTTCGCCAAAAACTTTGACCTGAATCTGAGGCAAGGAAATTCGCTTTTTGGTCAACACGTGACGGCCATTGTCCTTGCAGAAGATGATGCTCGCGCACCCAACTATGCGCCATATGGCCTGGAACCCAATCCCCGGGTGTTGTCCATCTCTGCATTGGAAGAGAAAATACGTCAGGCATCGACGCAAGAACTAGTTGATAACGATGCGCGTATCGTTTTTCTGTGTGGCTGGCAAAATGACAGCCATCCGGCAATCGCCCAACGGATGCTGGCCTGCTGCCTCCACTTACAGCGCCAATCCCCGGTGGCCACTTACTTTATGACCGGCAACCTCAAGGTTGCCGCCAACGGCGCGGAAGCGCTGGTTCAGGCGGCCAAACGCGCCGGCGCCCTCTTTTTGAAATTCACCCGTGATTATCCAGCCATTCAAACACTGGCGGAGGGCCGTTTTAAAATTGACTGTCTGGATGAACTGACCCGCACGCCATTTCAACTCAGGGCCGATTGGATGGTCGTGGATGAAACCATCGGGCCGGGCCAACACCTGGATGCGTTGGCGCACAGGCTTGCAATCACTCAGGATGACCTTGGATTCGCCCAGAGCGACAATGTCCATCGCATGAGCAACGCCACCAATCGTCGCGGTGTTTTCGTGGCCGGTGGTTCCCGGGGGATTCTGTCTGAAGACGAGCAGCTGGCCGACGCGGATCAGGTCACCTTGAATGTGCTGGCCTTCCTGCAGGATCTGGATGTTGAACCCCTGCCAACGGTTGAGATCGTTCGCGGCCGGTGCGTCCGATGTCTGACCTGCCATCGGCTGTGCCCCCATAAGGCCATTGACATCGGGCAGCGTGTGTCGGTGGTGGCCGAGGCCTGCCAGCGTTGCGGCATTTGTGTGGCAGGCTGCCCGGCCCGGGCCATCGAGATGGAGGGGATGCAAATCGGCGCGGACGTCTATCGACGGTTGCGAAAACCCGTGGTAGCGGAAGACGCGCCGGCAGGCTCGCCGCAGGTGATGGTGTTCGGCTGCACCCGCTCAGCCGGCCAGGCCCTTGCGTTGTCCCGCTTGACGGGCCATATCCTGCCCCAGGGTGTAACGTTTATCGAAGCACCCTGCGGTGGCACCATTTCCAGTCGACACCTGCTGGCGGCATTTGACGCCGGTGCGGATGGCGTGATGCTGTGTACCTGCCATACCGACAACTGCCGGTCGGAAATCGGCAATCAGGTGGCCCGCAAGAGAGCCGATTCGGTCCGGAATTTATTGGAGGAGGCCGGTGTGGATGGCAGCCGGCTGAACATCGCCTCGGTGGCGGCCAACATGGGCAACGATTTCACCTTCATGATCAACGCGTTTGTTGATCGGATCAAGGCGCTCAACGGGTCGTAATTGACCACCGCACGGGTACTTGCCGCTTGCTTTAACCGATCGCTCAACCTTGACGGGTTCGTAAAAAGTCGCCAGTGGTGTGATTCCCGCGAAAGCGGGAATCCATAACCATTTAAAAATACTGGATCCCCGCCTTGCGCGGGGATGACAAGCAAGAGGACATTTCGACTTTTTACGAGACCAGCAACCTTCCATCTGAGGAAAACCGCCATGGCCAAAGATCGACCGTACCGCTTGGAAGCATTGAATTCAGCCTGCTGCAAAGACTGGTCCCATGAACAGGATGTCTGCCTGACATGTGCCATGTGCGCCAGTGCCTGTCCGGTGGCCGGGGTGGATGATTACGACCCCCGCAAAATGGTGCGCATGGTCTCGTTGGGTATGCTGGAGCAGGTGGCCCAATCCCGCTGGCCCTGGATCTGCACCATGTGCGGCAAGTGCGAACAGATTTGCCCCATGGGCATCGACATCGCCGATATCACCCGGCGCATTCGATCGTTGCGGGAAGGCCGACATGTCCCGGGGATTTTGTACAAAGGTCTTACCGCCGCCCTTGCAACCGGCAACAATCTCTCCCTGCCCAAAGAAGATTTTGTCTTCATCCTGGAAGATGTGGCCGAAGAGGTTGCCGAAAAACCGGGCTTCGAGGGATTTAGCGTGCCCATCGACAAAACCGGCGCACGATTGCTCACCACGGTCCACAACAAACTGGTGAACACGCACACCGAGGACCTCAAGCCGTGGTGGAAAATTTTTCATGCCGCCGGAGAAGACTGGACCGTGGCGTCGGACAACTGGGAAGGGACCAGTTGGGGCTATTTTACCGGCGATGACGAAGCCATGAAAATCATGGCCGGACGCATCGTGGAGAACATGCGCCGATTGGAGGTCGACACGCTGCTGTGGCCCGAATGAGGGCACGCCTATCTGGCGACCAGGTATGGTCTGCAAAAATGGTTTCCCGACGCCCTGGAAGAATTTAAAACGGTTACCGTGTTTGACCTTTTAATCGAGTATATCAAGAGCGGACGCATTCGCCTGAACCGCCAACGATTCGACGTGAGGGCCACCTACCACGACCCATGCAACTACGGGCGACGGGCCAATAAACGCTTCGGTCACGGCTATTTCAAGGAGCCCCGATGGATCCTGGACCAGTGCCTCGAAAATTGGGTTGATCTGCATCCCAACCGGCTGCACCAGATCTGTTGCGGCGGCGGCGGCGGTGCGCTGACCACGGGATACAACGACGAACGGATCTTCTATGGCCGCCGTAAAATGGAGCAAATCCGTGCAACGGGTGCCAGGATGCTGGTATTGCCGTGCCACAGCTGCCATGGCCAGATCAATAGCATCAAGGCGACCTACGGCATGGAAGACCTGACCGTTAAATACCTCTGGGAGCTGGTGGCCGACTGCTTGATCAGATAATGCGTGCGGTGAGTTCCGCAGTCGAAAAAAATTATATAATTTTTATGGATAGTCTTGGGCTTTTTTTTCTGCATTTCACGGATCCTTTAAAAACTGCAAAAGGATACGGTAAGGGGAGTCATCGCTGCCTTTAATAATCCGACCGTGGAGGGCGAATCGCTGGCTGCCTTCCACTGAATTGATCTCGAAGGAACCGGTAGTGAAATCCGTGTCATTATCTAGGGCAGTTTTTAACTCCGATGTCAGATCGATGGTTTCGAAGATACTGCGCTGACGGCTCAGGAGGTCCATGCCTTTGATTTCATTTTGGGCGACATTAAGCAGACTGGACAATTCAGTGTTAGCGATGACCATCCTGCCTTGGTTGTCAAGCACCGCAACCGGGTCCGGATTCATATCGAATGCGTGGCGGACGAGTTCCAACGCCTGTTTCATCTCACGCTTCGAGGTATCCAGCCTTGCCTGGGCTTTTTTCTGATCATCAATGCTGGCGAAGGTGAGCACCGCTCCGTCAATGCGGTTGTCCATGGTCCGATAAGGTAGAATGCGCATATTGTACCAGTCGCCATGGGTAGTTTGCACCTCACACGCTTTGGGTGTGAGATCTTTCAAAACGTCGCTCAGATCGGTGATCATTCTATCATATGCCAGATTGGTCACCACATGCTCGAGAGGGCGACCGATATCTGTTTGGATAAGATTGATAATCGTGGTCGCTTTCCGGGTAAATCGCCGGATGCGCAAATCATTGTCTACGAAAATGGTGGCGATTTCCGTACCGTTCAATAGATTATGCATGTCGTCCTGGGCTGCGGAGAACTCCTCCACGTTGCTTTGCAGTTCGGCATTGACCATCTGCAGTTCCTCGTTCAGGGACTGAAGCTCTTCTCTGGAGGATTCCAGTTCTTCATTGGTAGATTGTAGCTCCTCATTGGCGGACTGAAGCTCCTCGTTGGTGGATTTGAGCTCTTCGTTGGAAGACTCCAGCTCTTCAACGGTAACCTGGTGGCTCTCTCTGGCTTTAAGCAGATCCTGTTCCAGTTCGGTAATGCGCGATGATTCCACTGGCGTGTTGCTTTCGTCAGGTGGCGTGTCGCCATGCATTAGGGAATCGATGTTCTCGAATACCACCAGTAGGTATCCGGACAGTTCCTTAGGCGATCGCTGGGGAGACACATGCAGGTCGATCATCTGACCATCGCCGTCGGTTTTTATAACAATTTTCCTACGGGTTACCGGTTTGTTCGAGGATACTGCCTGTCGGATAGCGGACGACAGCTCGATGCGCAGCCCATCTCTGGCCAAGTTGAGAATATTATGGGTGGGTGCTCCGCTGGGCGTTTCAAGATACCTGCCGGTGCGCCCCTGCACATGCAGGATTTCTCCTTTGGGATCGATAAGAATGGCTGTGGGGGCGAACTGGTTAAGGATCGCTGTTTGGGCAATTCGGGCGATGTCGGCAGGTCGGGCGGCAGGGCCGTCCGGTGCGGCGACTTGAACGGGCTCGGTACTCAACATCCCGCTGGGAAAATCGACAACCTGGCGCAGGGCCTGCGGCACCTCCCGACGTTTGTATATTTTCCATTTTTTGTCCTGGATTTCAAAGAGATTGGTGAACCCACTGACTGTCTCGGATGAACCCAGAACCAGAATCCCATCGGGTGCCAGGGTGTAATGGAACAGCGGCAGGAGCCTTTTCTGCGCATTGGCATCCAGATAAATGAGCAGGTTGCGGCAGCACAGCAGGTTCAGGCGCGAAAAGGGCGGGTCTTTGAGCACATCCTGCTTGGAGAACACGATATCGTCCCGTATTTCCTTGCGGATGCGGAAAAAGTCCCCTTCTTTAGTAAAAAAGCGGATTAGTCGATTGGCATTTACGTCGGCTTCGATGCTGGCCGGGAAGATACCTTCGCGGGCTTTGTCGATGGCATGATAGTCGATGTCCGTACCGAACAACTGCAGGTTGATCCGCTCTGGATTCCGGTCGAGGCATTCGCAAAGCACCATGGCCAGCGAATAGACTTCTTCGCCCGTTGCACATCCCGGGACCCATGCCCGGAAGGTTGAACCTTCCCGCATGGATTTAATGCGTTCAGGCAAAATTGCTGTTTTAAGCACCTCGAAGGACTCGGCATCGCGAAAAAACTGGGTCACACCGATCAGCAGGTCCCGGAACAAGGCCTGCGCCTCGGCGGGATTTTCCCGCAAATAGCGTACATAAAGCAGATGGTTGTCAATCTGGTTCAGTCCCATGCGGCGGCTGATGCGGCGGAGAATGGTATTGGGCTTATAGGCGGAAAAATCGTGCCCGACCCGTGCACGCAAAATGGCGAATATCTTGTTCAGCCACCCCTGTTGTTCGTTTTTTGTCGCAATGCTTCCGGAATCGAATGCATTTTCATGGTGCGTAAAATACTGAATCAACCGCGCAGGCATCGCTTCGGGGGCCAGTACCAGATCCACCAGCCCTGTGCTGACAGCGCTTCGGGGCATGCCGTCGTAAGCCGCCGTCTCTTCGCTTTGAACCAATACCAGCCCGTCACTACCCTTGATCGCTTTCACACCAAGTGTCCCATCCGTTCCAGTACCCGACAAGATGATCGCAGTGGCGCTTCTTCCCTGGTCCTGAGCAAGGGATCTTAAAAACAGATCGATCGGCAGGGCGGCACCTTTGGCTAGGATCTCCAGTAGCTGGATCTTCCCTTTAAAGATGGTGATTTCTTTGTTGGGTGGCACTACGTATATGTGGTCCGGTTCAATCGGTTGGCCATCCCTGGCAACGGAGACCGGAATCCGGGATACCTTCTGGAGCAGATCAGGCAGCATGCTCGGCTGTTTGGGGCTCATGTGAACCACGACGATGTAAGCCATGCCGCTGTTTTCGGAAACTTCAGCAAAGAAGGATTTTAAGGCCTCCAGTCCCCCAGCGGAGGCACCCAATCCGACGATGGGAAACTTTTTGGCCGTTGTATCCGGAGATGCTTCTGCTGGTCCTTTTGCCAACCTGTCGGTGGATGTTCCGGAATTTTTTTTGCCTGGCTTTTTTTTTGGAATCGGTTTTTTCTTTGGCACGGGCTTTTCTCACTGATAAGGATCTTGGCGACAAGGCATCCCATTGGCACTGCATGTTGAAACATGCACACTGAATTGGTGACCCTGTGGGATTTTCCGAGCTATTGTGCCGGATTCAAGGCCGGATATCCCTGCGGAATGCGCCAGAAATTGAGGTCGATATGCTCCAGGGGTCTTTCGGGAGTACCTGGGTCAAGGTCATCGCGCAGCATGAGTACGACATCGGAGCTCACGGTCGGGGCGTTGCGGAAATAGCTGTGGCCGTACTTGTCACCCACGTCAACGAATCCACCGGACGCACCCTCGAATCTGACAATGAAATAATTGTCCTTGCCGAATTCGGCGCCGACCTTCAGATAATCGTCTATGGATTCTGGTCCGTAAGTGCCAACACGCCCCCGCGGACTCTGAAACAATTTCCTGGCGACACCAATGGCTTTATCGTCGGGTGATGTGTAAACGGTAAACCGTTTGGCACTTAACGGGAGATGGTCTCCACTGACCCGCTGCACGGCGACTTGCAGATCGATGTCTGGTGCGGCAAGAATAAAATTGTGAAGCTTGAGCTCCTGCTGTGGATCGAGCCCTGCTGCACGCATTTCGATGGTCAGTTCCCTCAAGGCAGCCACGGCGACGTCGGTTCCCCGGCTGTGGGCAATCACATGGATCTTGTCTACTTCGGGAAACCCGGCAATGAATTTTAAAACCCTGCGCAGGTGAAAAACGGTAAATTCACTCGATTCCCGGTCGTAGGTATAGCCGAACAACCCCGGAAAACCTGCCGGCCAGGTATAGATCATGGGCACCCCGATGCGCCCTAAAAAGTGCCACAGTTCCGCCATGGCAAAGGCGGCATCATCGAAGGTGTTATGGAAACCGTGGATATAGAGAAATACTTCCTTGCGAGGAGTCAGCTCCAGTTGTTGAACCAGTTCTTTCCTGAACGCCTCAGCCGCCTGCTTGCTTTGTGCCACCCAGGACGGCTCCTCGACAATTTTGCCATCGACCATGGCGTATGGAAGCGGTGTCTTCGGTCCCCGAATATGCTCGGTGATCTTCCCGAGGGTCAGTTTCACGGGTTTTAACCGCTTCTGTGTCCGGCTGGCCTGAAGCAGGTCTTCCCAGGTAAAGTTATCGCCGAGGTCCACGACGGTATCAACGAACGCCAGCGAGGCGGAACGGCCGTAGCCATACCGCAGGTTGCCTGCTTTGTCTTGTTCGGGTGCCCGATCGGTAACGTAGAAAAGCCGGACTTGAGTGCTTTTCAGATCAGGGTTGAGCGCATGATAGGGATCATGCGCTTCGTTTAGATACACGTTGGGGGTGGGCATCATCTTACGCGGCCCGGCAGCGCATCCCCAAACCAGTGCCATTACACCAATAATAATCAGGGTAAATCTATGATCGACCATTTTCATGATATGTTCAACCTTTCGTTGCCAACCCTTGAAACTTCATCTGATCCAGATGGTTAATGAAATTCGTTTCTCTTGATCATACAATGGATTTATTTCCTTTGAATTTTATCTTTCGTCATGACACACAAGCGCAGCGGAATTTGCATCCGAGTGAATTTGTCTCGTCAGGCGATTTTAATCATTATTGCCATATTGCCGCATTTTCGGGAAAAACCGGCCCGTTCGCTTTGCATAATCCTTATATATATCTCCAAACGTATCGATCATTATTATTTCTTCTTTTTTTACAAGTTTGTGCCAAAACAAATGCAACAACAATACCCAAAACAAATAAAACCAGGAATTTAAATACAAGGCGAATCCAGGACATATAAATGTAATCCAGGCAGCGTACATTGGGTGACGAAAATGCTTAAAAGGACCACTTGTACAAAGTTTGTCATCTACCCACCAGTTACGCAGCGTAGAAAAAGACCAAAAATGAAGCCCCAAACCTAAGATGACCATTACTATACCAACAGTTTTTATTAAACCCGCATAATCCACGACAATTGGGAGCTTAATCATTGAATCTGACCACACGAAAACAGCCAATAAGAAAAGGCTGATAATCGCTCCCGTAGGGCCTATCCCAAATATTTTTTTGAGTTTAATTTGACCAGAAATTTTTCTATTTATATCCATGGCAATTGAGTCACATTTTTATGCCTGCGCATTGGAATACCCTCTCCTCAATTCCTTGCCTGGTTTAAAGAATGGCAGCTTCTTCGGTTTGATCTTCACCTTCTCTCCGGTTTTGGGGTTTCGTCCGGTATAAGCTCCGTATTCCTTGACGAAAAAAGAACAAAAGCCTCGGATTTCAGCCCGTTCCCCATTCGCCAATACGGCGGCCAATTCATTAAAAAACAGGTTAACGACCTTTTCCGCCTCTGGTTTGGACAGGCCGGTGGCATCTTTCAATGCCTGGATCAGTTGGACCTTATTCATGCGTTCGGTGCTCCTGATTTTTTGTTTGCGTGGGAAATGAAGGGTGGTGATTCGTAGGAAGGATAGACCTGCGGAGGGAATTATGTCAAGAAATTGATTGGTTATCGTCTATCCATGTCTTTGCATGTAAAGTGTTGCATATATTCAGTCTACGTCATAATTTAGAAAAGAGCGCTGTCACTATGTACCAATTCTTTTAACTGCCTACAGAGAATCGGTGAAAGACAAGACAAAATGACTTCCCGCCAAAACCAAACAAATAAATTCGAACGACTCCGGGGTCGGGCTGAAGAACTGATCCAAAAGCAGCCAAATGTTAGGCCTTCTTCCTCCCTGGATATTCTGGAACTCATCCACGAGCTAAAAATTTACCATACCGAACTGGAAATCCAGAACGAAGAGCTCAAAAGGGCTCAGAATGAAATTTCCGAATTGCATCATGAATTTGAGGACCTGTATGAGTTCGCCCCTTGTGGATATGTAACGATGAATAACAAAGGGATCATCAAACGCATTAACCTGACTGGTGCCAACCTCCTTGGAAAATATAGAAAAATACTTCCACTATCGAGTATTACCCAATTCATTGCTACGGGCTATGAGAATCTCTACCTGGCAGCACTGCAAAAATCTGGTGAAACAGGAATAAAACAAAGTATCGAGCTTCTTCTCAACAGTGAAAAAGACCAGCCGGTGTGGGTTCGAGCAGACATCCAGGCGGACCGGGACAAAACTGGAAAAGTAATTCAGTGGCGCATGGTATTGGTGGACATCAGTTTGAAAAAAAAGACTGACCTCGCTTTGCAGAACAGCCAAGATAAATACCAAAAGCTATTCTATAATTTGGTCAGTGGAGCGGCAGTGTTGGAAGTTTTGGATCTTGACCAATCAGGCCGCATCATCGACGCCCGTGTCTTGGAAGTCAACGCAGCCTTTGAACGCTTAACCGGTATCCCGAGCCATCGGGCGGTAGGCAAATCTATTCGTCAAATTTGGCCAGAGACCAAAAATTTCTGGTTCGATAAAATTGGTCATGTTATTCGCACCAGACAGTCCATAACGGTGGAAGGATTTCATCGTGAATTGGACAAGTATTTCCTCATGACGGTTTATTGGCTGGACGATCAACGCGTTGGAACGACCTTTATCGATATCAGCGACCAAAAGAAAATCGAGCAGACCTTGGACAAAGCACGCCAAGCGTTGGAAATTCAGGTCAAAAATCAAATGGCCGATCTGCTACAGGTCAACACACGGCTTCAAAAAGAGATTCATGCCCGCAAGCAAACCCAGATTGCGTTGGAACAAAAAGCCGAAGAACTCGAAGAGCATTCTATAGGACTGGAAGAGGCCAACGCCGCCTTGAAGGTGTTGCTGAAAGAGGTTAAAAATGAGCGTCGCGAGCTTGAAGAAAAGGTCGTCTGTAACCTCGATGATCTGATTCGACCGCACCTTGCCGTGATCGCGTCCGGGAAACTGTCCCAACGCCAACGGCTGTTGCTTGATACCATCAGAAGGAGCATAGACGACATTGCATCACCGCTTAGCAGGCGGTTCATCATCGATGGCCGACACTTGACGCCAATAGAAACGCAGGTGGCCAACCTGATCCGCCAGGGCAGAACCACCAAGCAGATTGCCGAACTAATGAGCGTGTCCAAGAGCACGATTGATTTTCACCGGCTCAACATTCGCCGCAGACTCAACCTCACAAACAAAAAAACAAACCTGCAATCCTATCTCCGATCTTTTACATAGTACGAGGTTTTTCCCCTTATATCCCTCCTATTCATCCCATCTTGTATGACATATCCTCCTGATAGTAATTTTGTATGTATATTTCTATACGTTATCTTACCATTGTAGTGGCGGAATGCAATCTGGCGAAGCCAATTGCCGTGCTGTCTCCAATCTGAATTTCAGCGCATTTCCGTATAATATTAAATCTGAACCCAGTTAATATTGAATGCCCAGATTGATCCGACTCGGAGACTCTAGAAAGGATGGCCTGCTATGAAAGAATTGATTCAATTGATCGCTCATGAACTGGTTGATAATCCAGAAAAAGTTACTGTTGACATGGTGGGAGGTAACCATACCACGGTTTTAGAACTGAAGGTGGCCAAGGAAGACATAGGGAAAGTGATCGGGAAGAATGGTCGAACCGCTCAAGCAATGCGAACAATCTTAAATGCAGCATCAGGAAAGGCCAATAAAAGAATGATTTTGGAAATCGTAGAGTAACCAGACAGAAATGATCCTATTTAAATCGAAGGAAAACAGATGGCTATGCACAAAAAAGCAAGCATTCTTGTTGTAGATGATGAAGAACTTATAAGGAACCTGGTCTGCTTGATGCTGTCAAAACTAAATTACCGGGCAGTGTCCGCCCGGAATGCGTCTGAAGCGCTTACTTGTTTAGCAAATGGCTATGGCATTGACTTGGTGCTGACAGATATCAACATGCCCATAATTGACGGTTGGGAACTCGCCATTCGCATCAAAGCACTCAAGCCCTGCGTTCCCATTGTAGCGCTTACGGGAGAATCTCCCAGCAACATATTTCCAAGGCTAAAGGGCAGCGGAATCAATCATGCCCTCTTTAAACCACTTAAAATGGATGTATTAAGAGATGCTTTATCATCCATTCTCAAATTCCCAAGGGATGATTACGTCATTGAATGCTTGGGCAGTACCAACGATAGTCTCAGGACTCAAAATATTTAATTCCTGGTAGGATCGCGAGTTCCAGTCCGGTTAAACAACTCAAGAAGCTTCTTCCTCGGCTTGAGCCTTTCCCGTATCAAGGATCGTTCTAATCTACCGAGAGAACTCGGACAATTTAAATGGCTTCTGGATAAAACCGTTGCAACCTCTTCCCATGATTTCCCTTGCTGCACCGTCAATCGAGTAATCGCTGGATAACAATACTGGGATCTTTGGATCCTTTTTGCGAATGATGTCAAAAGTCGCACCGCCGTTCATCCCCGGCATTATCAAATCAAGCATGATCGGATCGATATTGCCTTGCGCTTCATAAACGATGTCAATCGCCTTTCCCCCATCTTTGGCGACAACTACGCGGTAACCCAATTTTTCCAGCATGGCCTTTCCAACTTCGACAATCATATCTTCGTCGTCAACCAAAAGGATGCTTTCTGATCCCCTGACAACCCCGTCTATTGTTTGAGGTTTTCTCTTCACTTCCTGATTTGATATAGGCAAATAGATGTTGAACGTGGTTCCGAGACCAGGCTGACTGGTTACGGTGACGATTCCATCGTGGTTCTTAACTATTCCGTATGCAGATGCCCGGCCCAGACCCGTGCCACGCCCTCTATCCTTTGTCGTGAAGAATGGGTCAAAAATCCGCTCAAGCGAACCTTTGTCAATACCCAAGCCCGTAGCGGCAGGTATGGTCTGGTAAGTCCAGGAGTTTAGGGGTGCCGCCATAGTGGATTAGTGTCAATGTATTCCAACCCGGATGATTAACGGGACATAGCCCTACAACGCTACTTATGAATATTTAGATTGAATTTTTCACCAAGGTCTGCCATACTACGCAACAACCCTTTAAAAAAGGAGGCAGGCCATGCTACCCGTCACGCGGTGCGACGAACACCTTTACCCGGTTCCCAAATTCGATCTTGGCAAAGGCGATGTTAAAGATTTTATGAATGAACTCAAAGGATTTCACGAACAGTTCTACGATTGTTTTCAACGCAGTGAATCCAGAGATCACTTTTTAAAATTCATGGCCGGACAATTCAGTCCGCTTGAGCGTAAATCCATCGAGCCCATCGCGCTGGCCGTGAAAGATGGTAATGTCAGGGCGATGCAACGTTTCGTCAGCGATGCGCCATGGGACGACGACAAAATCTTTACCAAGTATCGTAGTTTTGTTAACGACGACCTTGGTAGTCCTGACGGTGCCTTGATCTTCGACGAAAGCAGCTTTGTCAAAAAGGGCCAGGACTCTATCGGCGTCGCCAAACAATACTGCGGAACCATCGGAAAAGTCGAAAACTGCCAGGTTGGCGTCTTCGCCGCCTACGTATCGGAAAACGGATATGCAATGGTCGACAAGCGGCTGTTCATCCCCGAGAAATGGTTTGCCGACGATTACGCTCAGCGCCGGAAAAAGTGCAATCTGCCGGAAGACACGGTTTTCCGGACCAAACCCCAACTGGCTGTTGAGATGCTCAACGCTGTCAATCAAGAAAACGTCCTGCCTTTCAAGTATGTGCTAGGCGATTCCATATACGGGATCAGTCCTGATTTTATCGCCGCAGTTGAGTCCTTGCCGGACAAAACCTACCTCGTATCGGTTCCCAAAGATACGCAATGCTGGCTAAAACGACCGATGACCATTACGCGGACGTATCGCTGGGGTGGAAAAACCAGGACCAAGACGCTTTTGGTCGATCCTGACAGCAAGCCGTTGACCGTGGAAGAACTGGCCCGGAACGTCAACGATTATTTTTGGTATCGTCGGCAGGTGTCCGAAGGCACCAAAGGACCCATCGTTTATGAGTTTACCCGTCGCCGGGTCATCCTGTCCGCTGCAGGACTTCCTCAGAAAACCGTCTGGCTGCTAATCCGACGTAGCCTTGGCGATGACCCGCAATACAGTTATTTCATCAGCAATGCATCGTCGAGCACAAGGCTGAAAACACTCGTATGGCTCAGCGGCCTGCGTTGGGCAATCGAGCAGTGTTTTGAGGAGGCCAAAACCGAGTTGGGCATGGACCACTACGAGGTGCGCAAGTTTCCTGGCTGGCAGCACCACATGCTAACGTGCATGCTGGCCCATTTTTTCCTCTGGCACCTG
>Ga0272441_10009572_pt1 | contig 14934 bp, 8 predicted proteins | sample SSMProp6N_FD_193582 | JGI IMG/M metagenome (GOLD analysis project Ga0272441, IMG submission 193582) | Marine sediment archaeal communities from Little Sippewissett salt marsh, Falmouth, MA, United States - SSM-Prop-6N | ecosystem: Environmental > Aquatic > Marine > Wetlands > Sediment ... | reverse complement strand
GGCCATCCGGCCGGGCTTCTGTCTTGAGAAAACCTGAGCGTGTGTGTTTTTATGCTTGATTTATTCATTTGCACATTATATAATAGAATAATCACCCGTATTCCGGTCGTGATTCCTGACACCCGGTTTTCTTTTGCGCTGCGTCATTTGTGACACTTTGATCCGGTCGTGCTGCTTCTGAATCCATTTGATTTCCTGTGAATTTTTTCCGGTGGGATCCTTTCCATATGTGGATATGCGTTGATGGACGGATGGCATACGATTGTCTCATCAAAGAGGGGCGATACAATGCAGAAAAACTTGTTGAAATGCCTGAGTTTGATTTTAATCATAACAGGAGCGGGCGTGCAGGCAGAGGACAGTCCCTGGCGGGACGGATTTTTTAAAACACCGGCCGCTTCAGAGTGGTCGGACATATTCGCGTATCCCGGTGTCGAGGGGACCGTCAGAGCGATGGCGGTTAACGGCAGTGCCCTGTATATTGGCGGCGCCGTATTTCAGGTGGACGGTTTGGAGACCGGTATTGCCAGATGGGACGGATATGTGTGGACCGCCGTGGGTGAGACAAACGGAGAAGTGCGGGCGCTGTGTTTCTGGAACGGCAGTCTGTATGCGGGAGGAGAATTTTCGACGATAAACGGATTGAACGCGAACCATCTGGCCAGGTGGGACGGAACGGAATGGCATGATGTGGGAAGCGGCGTCACAGGGAGTGTCCATGATATTGCAGCAGGTCCGGACGGGATTTATGTGGCCGGTGATTTTGCGCAGGCAGGAGAATGCGCTGTCGGGAATATCGCCCGGTGGGACGGCAGCCGGTGGCATGATGTGGGGGGCGGATCGGACAAGAGAATCTATGCGCTGGTTTGTGACGGCGACCTGGTTTATGCGGGCGGTGTTTTTACGGTGATCGGGGGTGTGACGGCCGGCGGTGTTGCCGTCTGGGACGGGTCTGCCTGGTCCCCTCTTGGAAGCGGTGTCAGCACCGGTCGTTATTACGGCCCTGTTGTGTATGATCTGGCAATCATGGAAACGGACCTGTATGCAGCCGGGGACTTTGATGCAGCAGGAGGAATACCGGCGGCAGGTGTGGCCCGCTGGAATGGTTCCGCCTGGTCTTCCCTGGATTCCGGTATTCAAATGACCCCGTATGGTCATGAGGCGGTGATGTCCCTGCTGGTGGACGGCACGGATTTATATGCCGGGGGCCGGTTTGAGTCGGCCGGGGGTGTGCCGGCGTATTGTATCGCCCGGTGGGACGAAACCGGCTGGTCCGCACTGGAAGGCGGAGTCGCCAACGATATAAAAAAAGTGCATATGGCTGAACCGGATCCGCAAATACTGGCGATGGTCAAGATGGGTTCCTTTCTGTATGCAGGCGGATTTTATACGGACGCGGGCAGCGTGGATGCGAATTCCATCGCCCGGTGGGACGGCAGCGCGTGGCATCCGGTCACCAACGTCAACGGCATGGGGCATTTTGTATTTGCCAGCATTTCAGACACGAATGATATTTATGTGGGGGGGCGGTTCACGACGGCCGGGAATGGCGTCATAGACAGGGTGGCCCGATGGAACGGATCGGTTTGGCTGCCCATGAACGGCGGTGTGGGCGGCGGGGACGTCAGGGCGATGGCTGTGGGTTCAGATGGTATTTATGTGGGCGGCAGCATCACCGAGGCCGGCGGTATCAGTGTAAACGGCATTGCGCGCTGGGACGGAACCCGGTGGCATGCGCTTGATGCGGGTATCCGGGGTGGTGAACGGCCCATGGTGTACGTCATTGCCGCAGACGGCGGTGATGTGTATGTGGGTGGGGATTTTACCACGGCCGGCGGCATCGGTGCGGCCAATATCGCCCGCTGGGACGGCAGCGCCTGGCACGCCCTGGGTACCGGCACGGATGATGATGTCCTTGCACTCGCAGTTCATGATGGCATTCTTTATTGCGGGGGTCACTTCACCACGGCCGGTGGTGTTGATGCCGCAGGCATTGCCATGTGGGACGGATCATGGCAATGCCTGGGGAGCGGCATATCGGGCACATACTGGCGTGAATACCACGCTGACCAGCAAAAGGGCGCATTTGTTGCCGATATCGAGTTTATCGGTGATGCATTGTTTGCCGGAGGCTATTTCAGATCGGCCGGTGGATTGGGTGTAAATAACATTGCACGCTGGGAAAACGGGGGCTGGCATGATGTCGGAGGTGGTGTCTCGGGCAAGTCTCCGGCCCCTGATGTGAATGAAGAACAATATGCCGTTATCCAGGACATGGCTGTCATGGGGACGGATCTATATGCAGGCGGATGGTTTGGTTCGGCAGGGGGTGTTGCTGCGGCCCGTGTGGCCAAATGGGACGGAACCGGCTGGTCGGCTCTCGGAAGCGGGATGGGCGGTTCGGTGTCTGATTTTACGACCATGTATCTGGGACGGGTCATGACCATGTGTGTTCAGGGAGACAGGCTGTATCTGGGCGGCGAGTTCAAAACAGCGGGCGGTCATTCCTCACACTATTTTGCATTGTGGAACACCGCTTCCGCCGAACCGCCGCCGGTCACGGATTATCCGGATTTTACGGCCGTATCTTCGGGTCCGGTGGTATCGGACGGCGGCAGTTCCATGGGCTGCGCCTGGGGCGATTTTAACAATGACGGATATACGGATCTCTTTATCGCCAATGATGACGGAGAATGCAATTTTCTCTACCAGAATACGGGGGGCGGCACTTTCGTGAAAATAAATTCCGGGCCGGTCGTGTCGGATGGCGGCAATTCATGGGCAGGCACCTGGGGTGATTATGACAATGACGGTGATGCGGATCTGTATGTGGCCAATGTCGGAAGCGCCAACTTTCTGTACCGGAACAATGGCGCGGGAGCATTCGAGAGGATCGCGACCGGTGATCCGGTCACGGACGCCCATGCTTCCCAGGGCTGCTGCTGGTGTGATTACAACAATGACGGTTATCTGGATCTGTTTGTGGCCAACGGGGATGATGAGAACAACGACCTCTATACGAATCAGGGCGACGGCACCTTGATAAAAGAAATATCCGGACCGGTAGTGACCACCGGCGGGAATTCGGTTCAGGGCAGTTGGGCGGATTATGACAATGACGGGGACATGGATTTGTTTGTGGCGAACAAGAACGGTCAGAACAATTTTCTTTTTGAGAACAACGGACCGGGTGGTTTTGTACAAATTATATCGGGAGACATCGTCATGGACGGCGGTGAGTCCTGGAGCGGAAGCTGGGGCGATTACGACAATGACGGGGATATGGACCTGTTTGTCGCGAACAACGGCGAAGCGAATTTTCTGTATGAAAATAATGGCGATGGAACCTTTATTAAAAACATGTCTGCAACGATGGTTCTGGAATCTTCGCACACCCGCGGCAGTTGCTGGGGGGATATCAACAATGACGGCCGTCTCGATCTTTTGGTCACCAGCCGGAACGAGCCGGGGAACCTATATATGAACAGGGGAAACGGGGCCTTTGATCAGTATCATACGGAGGCTGCCAATGCCCGCGGTGCGGCTCTTTGCGATTATAACCGGGATGGCGATCTTGATGTCTGCACCGTCATCAACCATGGCAATAATTTTCTGTATGAAAACATCCCGGAGCATTATTATCACTGGATTCAGGTCAGACTGACTGGGACAACATCCAACAAGGCAGGCATAGGCGCCAGAATCATGGCTTCGGCCGCTGTTTCCGGTGTGGACGTCCGGCAGTTGCGACAGATATCAGGCCAGACCGGATTTGGAGGCCAGAATGCGTCTTCGGCCTGTTTCGGATTCCGGAATACAGGAGTGATCGATACCCTCCGGATTTACTGGCCCTCCGGGACGGTATGGGATACCACACACGTGGCCGTGGATCAGGTGCTGACAATACGCGAACCCGGGGACACGGGTATGCCGGTTCTGCCCGGCAGCCCGCCTGCCCGTTTTGCTCTTTATGGAAATTTTCCCAATCCTTTCAATCCCGAAACCAGGATCCGGTATGATCTTCCCGTAGCAGAAAAAGTAATACTGGAGATATTTGATCTGAGAGGCCATCGTATTGCCACACTGGTGGATGGCTGGAAAAATGCCGGCTCCTATCAGGTCACGTTTCATGCCCGTTTTTTGCCAGGCGGCACCTATTTGTACAGGATCAGGACAGGATCATTTCAGGCGGTTCGCAAAATGGTTCTGTTAAAATAGAACCCGGTCCTGCGGTTGGCGGATGATCATCCTGACCGGAAGCCCGGCCATTCTTTTCCGTTTTCTCTTGCACAGCATGCGGAAAGCGTGTATTTTATTCACGGTGATGAATGTGCCATGTTTTCGTGAAGGAGTGATCCGGATGGATGTACTGCGTCACACCGTTTCCATTTGCCCGGTTTGTCTGAAACGGATACCGGCGGATATTATAGAGGACCGGGGGAAACTGTATATGGTTAAGCAATGTCCCTCGCACGGCCGGTTCCGTGATCTCTACTGGGGGGACGCGGAATCGTATGACCGGTTTATGGCATATTCAAATGATGCAATGCCACCTACACGGGATCATCAGGCCGCCTTTTCATGTCCTGAAAAATGCGGGTTGTGTAACAGGCATAAAAGCAGCACGGTCTTCGCGAATATCGATATAACAGATCGCTGCAACCAGCATTGTCCTGTCTGTTTTGCCGATTCCGCCGGCGGAACCGGGGAAAAAGATCCGCCGCTCGATGAAATAGCGAGACGCATGGATGCCTTGCGGCAAAGTGATCCGCCCTGTGATGTGCTTCAATTGTCCGGCGGTGAACCGACAATACGAAATGATCTGTTTGACATTCTGAAAATGGCCCGGGAAAAGGGATTTGTTCAGCTTCAGATTGCCACCAATGGTAAAAAACTGGCTGAAGATTTCACTTTCGCCCGGAAAATGGCAGAATCGGATGTGGACACCATTTACATGCAGTTTGACGGCACCACACCGGAGCCCTATCACAGGCTGCGGGGATTCAATGGACTGCCGCAGAAAATCAAGGCAATTGAAAATGTGCGCCGGGCCGGGCCCCGGCCCAATGTCGTCCTTGTTCCGACGCTGGTCAAGGGTGTCAATGATCATCAACTGGGTGATATGGTCCGGTTTGCCCTGGATCATATCGATGTGGTACGCGGCATTAATTTTCAGCCGGTGGCTTTTACCGGCAGGATTTCCGAGAAAAGACGTCTGGCAGCGCGGATTACCATTCCGGATGTGATTTTCAGCCTTTGTTCACAGATGGCGGATATCATTCACCCTGATGATTTTCTGCCCATTCCGGCGGTTCGCCCGGTTTTGGACTTTTTTGACAGGACGAATCCGGGCCGCTATCCCCGCATGAACACACATCCACTTTGCGGCGCATGGACGTTTCTCATTGGAAAAGGCAGCAATGCGGTGCCTCTTTCAAAGCTCTTTCGTATTCCGGCTTTGATCCGTGAAATAGGCGAGTGGGATCCGGAGAAAAAGGGACATATGGCGGTAACGGCTTTATGTCGTCTGCCCCGCATCATTCGATGGAACCGGACGAAAAACATGCTTTTGTTTCTGCATTTGATCAAAGAGGCGGTTTTCCGGCGCTCAATGGATGCCGTATCAGGCTTGTTCAACAACGACAGAATCCTGTTTCTGGGTATGATGCATTTTCAGGATCCGTATAACCTGGATCTGGCGAGGCTTGAGCGATGCTGTGTCCATTATTCAACAGGAGAAAATCGCATTGTTCCCTTTTGTGCGCACAATATTTTTTTCCGGAAATCCACGATATAATATTGGCATGTTCCGGGCATGTATTTTATATTTCTTTTAAACAGACGATCTTTCCCGAGAATGAGATTCTTCAACAGCCGGATATCAGGATAAGGAAGCAATGCTGTATTTTTTGTCAGGGAAGATGTAATTCATATTGACCGATATACTGGCATACTTTTTGATTGTACCTACATCTGAAGCATATTCATGGATTTTTGAAAGATGCAGATTGAGAGGGAATCGTATCTAATTCATTATTATTCATGATATTGGCACGATTTCCCCGGAAAGATGGAATTGTTTCGATCTGTTACATATGTTTCAAATCTTTCAAAATTAAATCAGGTCGTTCAAAAACAGACATTTTGCCAAAAAAGAGGTAACCGGCTTCATCTATAACACAGGAGATTTTCCCATGAAAAGACCACTCAGTCGATCCGTGTTTGTTTTCCTGATTCTCTTGTTTTCAGGAACTCACTTCGTCTTTGCGGCTGCAGGCGATGAAAAATGGGATCCGATGCTGCCCGGAACCAACGGCGCAGTGAATGCATTCGCTGTCAGTGCATATAATCTGTATATGGGGGGGAATTTTACCATTGCGGGCAATGTGAACGCCAACCGCGTGGCCAAATGGAACGGGGAGGCGTGGTCTGCACTGGGCAGCGGCATGAACGGTCAGGTCAATGTCCTGGCAACCCGGGGCAGTACCGTTTATGCCGGTGGCGCCTTCACCCAGGCCGGCGGTGTGGCGGCCAATTATATTGCCATCTGGAATGGTACTGTCTGGACAGCCATGCAAACCGGACTGAACGGCATTGTGCACGATATATGGATTGCCGGTGATATGGTCTATGTTGTCGGTGAATTTACCAAGGCGGGCAGCTTGACGGTCAACCATGTGGCGGTTTGGGATGGCAATAACTGGTCTGCCATCGGGGCCGGATTAAACGGTACTGCCTACACCGTCATGCTGAAAAACAGCACACTTTATGTGGGTGGTGTATTTACCAAAGCGGGCAGCGTGAATGCCGAGTGCGTGGCAAAATGGACCCTGGATGACGGATGGCAGAATTTGAACAGCGATTTTCACGGCAAATGGATCAACGAGGGCACGATGGATGAAGTCTATGAAGAGCCCCTGGTTTATGATTTGCTTTTTCATGGAGACACGCTGATTGTCGGCGGATTCTTCCGGGGTGTCAACGGGGCATCCGCATACAATATTGCCGCATTCAATACGAGTTACTGGCTGGGTCTTAAAGGCGGACTGCATTTTGACAACAATGAAGGATATGTCAAAAATCTGCTGCTGTACGAAGATGATTTATATGTGGCGGGCCGGTTTACCAGCAATACCGGGCTGAATGCCCCCTACGTTGCCAGATGGAGCGACAAGCAATGGGAATCCCTGGGCAGCGGTCTGAACAATACCGCCAGAACCATGATCAAGCTGGAAAATTATCTTTATGTGGGCGGGACATTTTCCGAAGCCGGTCACAAAGTGTGCAACAACCTGGCAAAGTGGTACATGCCGGAATCTCCTGTGGTTCAGCCTTTTCTGCAGTATTCGAAGATCACCAACGGAAGCATGGTGAACAACGGCGGCAAATCCATGGGATGCGCCTGGGGTGATTATGACAATGATGGTCATCCGGATCTTTTTATTGCGAATGATGACAACACCAATAATTTCCTTTACCATAATAACGGCGACGGAACATTCACCCGTGTGGACGCATTGTCCGGGAATCCCATTGTGACGGACGGCGGACATTCCTGGTCAGGTTCCTGGGGGGATTATGACAATGATGGTTGGGTGGATCTCTACGTGGCCAATTACGGGCATGCCAATTTTCTCTATCACAATGAGGGCAACGGCACATTTTCCCGTGTTACAACCGGAGAAATCGTTAATGATGACGGATATTCCAGCTGCGGCACGTGGGGCGATTATGACAATGACGGCGACCTGGACATGTTTGTCGCCAATGCCAACGGCGAGAACAATGCCCTTTATAAAAATAACGGCAACGGATCATTTTCCAAAGTTATCTCCGGATTTCTCGTGATTGAGGGCGGCAATTCCGTTGCTGCAAGCTGGGCTGATTATGACAATGACGGTGATCTCGATCTTTTTGTGGCAAACCGTGAAGGAGAAAACAACTTTCTGTATACAAACAACGGGAACGGCACGTTCGCCAAGAAATTCAAGGGCAGCATTGTGACGGACGGCGGTGATTCCAGGACGTGCAGCTGGGGAGATTATGACCGGGACGGCCATCAGGACCTGTTTGTCGGCAATCAGGAGTCCCAGAATTTTCTCTACAGAAACAACGGAGACGGCACGTTTTCCCGCATGACCGGCGGTATTCCCATGACTGAAATGCATGACAGCCGCGGCAGCGCCTGGGGGGATATCAACAATGACGGTTTTCTGGACATTGTGGTCACCAACCAGGGCGCGTACAGCTACGTATATCTGAACAACGGGGATCTGACATTTTCCAGATTCTACCTGGATTCCGTGAATGCACGCGGTGCGGCGTTTTGTGACATCAACAATGACGGATTCCTGGATTTGTGTGTGGCCGTGGATTCCGGCAATAACCAGGTTTATATATATACGGAAGACAACAGCAATCACTGGTTCAGTCTGGTCTGCAAGGGTAATACATCGAGCTTCTCCGGGCTGGGTGCCCAGGTGGCCGTTCTGGCGGTGATTGACGGCGATGAGACATGGCAGATACAGGAAATTTCCGGTTTGACCGGATTCGGCGGTCAGACCTGCCAGCGGGCCCATTTTGGCCTGGGTAATGCGGCCCGGATCGATTCCATCATTGTCCGGTGGCCGAGTGGTGTGGTCTGGGACACCAGTGCCGTGGCACGGGACCAGTTTTTCCGGTTGCGCGAATATTACCCGTATTCAAATATCACCATCAGTACGAAACCGGATGATTATACTGTCAGCGTTGACAGTGATGAGAACGATGGTCCGCTGACCTATTTGTGGCGCAAGGGTCAGACACACGAAGTGGGAGTGGATTCTTTTTATACGAACGCAGAGGACGGACGGGCCTTTTTTGATGAATGGAACAATGGCGGAAACCGGATGCAGACCTATCTGGTTCCCAATAATGATGACAGTTTAACGGCCCGTTTTATCGACAAGTTCTGGCTTGATCTGACCTCCCCGTACGGTACGACCGATCCGGATGATGACTGGTATGTGGCGGGGGATACCATTGACATTGAAGTGACCGATTACGTCCAGACGACAACCAGCAATGACAGCCTTCGGCATAAATTCCTTCGCTGGACCGGTACAGGAACGGGCGCATACAGCGGAGCTGCAAATCCGGCGAGCGTGGTCATGCGGGATAATATCACGCAGCAGGCAGTCTGGACCATTCAGTATCCTCTGACGCTGGTATATAATGATGAAATCGGTGATGTGATCGTGGAACCGTCCGGGTGGTGGCAGTACAAGGACAGCACGGTGACATTGATTGCCCGGCCTGTATCCGGATTTTATTTCGGCGGCTGGGGCGGATCCGTCAACGGCGCCAATGATACCATTGTATTTACCATGGACACTTCCCATGTGGTCTATCCGGCATTTTTCAAGATCAATGAACCGCCGGTGGTTTCCATGCATGATTCCACATTCGTCGAGGATGATACTCTGGTGATATCAACGGATATTCTCAAAACCTGGATTACCGATGCGGAACAGACCTATCAGAGATTGACAATAACCGTTGCCGCCACATCCAATTACTTCCATACCGCTTTGAATGCGGATGGCCTTTCCATATGGGCCGACAGAAATTTCAACGGCGACGGCTGGCTGGTTGTCCAGGCCAGGGATTCCGTGAATGCTGTCACGAAAGATACCATGTTCTGCACGATTACGGCGAAAAATGATCCTCCCGGCCCGTTTGATCTGGCCGCTCCGGCAGACGGATTCATTGCGGCGGAGGACACCATCATGCTGTCATGGTTTCACAGCGCCAATGTGGATACATTCATGCACAAGGATGTGATCGGATATGCCGTATTTTTCGGCCGGCAGGGCAGAGCCCTGGATTCACTCACGACCGTGACGGATACCACCTTCATGTACATCCATCCGGCGGATTCAGCCGACGGCATTTATGAATGGCGCATCAAGGCCATCGATGTATATCTGGAAAGCGTCTGGTCCACAAGCAAACGGACCATCGATATTGTCATTCAAACTGATGTGCCGCCCGTGCTTGATGCCGTTCCGGAGACCTTTGCATTGTATCAGAATTACCCCAATCCTTTTAATCCGGCGACGGTGATTGCCTATGATTTGCCGGTGGCGGCCCGTGTCGAGCTGACTATCTATAATATAAGGGGCAGCCGCGTTGCCACACTGGTAAACACCGAACAGGCGGCCGGTTCATTCCGGGTCGTCTGGGACGGCAGGAATCAGGCCGGGCGTTTTGTATCTTCAGGCATCTATATTTACCGCATACGGGCCGAACAATTTACAATGACCCGTAAAATGCTGTTTGTCAGGTAAAGCGAAACGGAAAAATCCCGGGCCCAAAAAGCCCGGGATTTTTTTTATGGAATCATTCCTGTGTGCCGTATTATCCGGGCGCATGCGGATGACAGGCTTCAACGTATTTCTGTGCTTGATTGAACGGCATTGTTCCATCGCATTTCCGGCGGATTCTTTTTATTCCCTCGTGGCCGACGACAGTATATACTTCCTGTTAAAAAACGATTTGAATGGTCAGGCGGTTCATCGCAGGACTTCAGCTTGCCGGGTAATTGCGGGATATCAGACGGCACGGCTTTTTCTTGACTTTGCCGTTTTTTTATCTATATTAAAAATGCTGTTTATCTTTCATCCCGATCAAACTGACGGAGGCAATCATGCCGTCCACGCTTTCTGAATTAAAGCCCGCTCTGCTCTGGAAACATTTTGAGGCCATCACAAAAATACCGCGTTGTTCAAAAAATGAAGCGGCAGCCGGAGACTATGTTCTGTCCGTGGCCGAAGAACACCATATGACAGCCAGAAAGGATCCGACCGGCAATGTTGTTATTCAGGTGCCGCCTTCCAGGGGTCATGAAAATGCGCCCGGTGTTGTTCTGCAGGGACATCTCGATATGGTTTGTGAGAAGAATTCGGACGTTGCTTTCGATTTCAGCAAAGATCCGATTCAGGTGATTGTTGAAAAGGAATGGGTAACGGCCGACGGCACCACTCTGGGTGCTGACAACGGTATTGGCATGGCTGCAGCGCTGGCTGTACTTGAAGACACGCAACTGGTGCACGGTCCGCTGGAGCTGCTGTTTACCACAGACGAAGAAACAGGACTGAACGGGGCCAATGGGCTTCAGCCTGATTTTGTGAAAGGACGTATACTGCTCAACCTGGACAGCGAGGAAGAGGGAGCATTTTCCATCGGCTGCGCCGGCGGGGGTGATACGGATATTTCACTGCCGCTGTCAAGAGCAAAAGAAAAAAAAGGCCTCTATTTGAAAGTCATGCTTTCCGGGCTGCGGGGAGGTCATTCCGGGATCGACATTCATACCGGACGCGGCAATGCCATTCAACTCCTGGCCAGGATGCTTTTCGAGGCAGATGCAGCGTTTGAGCTGGTGCATCTGGAAGGGGGAAGCAAGCACAACGCCATTCCCAGAGAGGCTTTTGCGTACATTGCCGTTGATGAGAAAAATGCCGGGACGTTCAGACAGGCGGTTCAGTCCCGTTTTGAGGATATCCGGTTTGAATTCAAAACTGTTGAAAAAGATATGAAGCTTTCCATTGAACCGGATTCAGGCATCAGTGAGACACCGCTGGACGAGATGTCCAAAAGCAAATTTCTGAATCTGGTTTTCGGCCTGCCCCACGGCGTGATGGCCATGAGCCAGGAGATTTCCGGTCTTGTTGAAACATCCAACAATCTGGCCATCGTACGGACCGAGAAATCACGGGCATCGGTTTATACAAGCAGCCGGAGTTCCATTCAGTCAGCGCTCGAAGCCACGCGAGCGAAAATAGAGGCCATTGCTTCGCTCTGCGGTGCGTCGGCCAAACATCTTCCCGGTTATCCGCCATGGACACCGAACCTGGATTCCAATTTACTCAATACCATGAAAAAAGTGTACAAAAACATGTCCGGCAAGGAGCCGCGTGTTGAGGCCATTCATGCAGGGCTGGAATGCGGCATCATTGGTGAAAAATATCCGGGAATGGACATGATCAGTTTCGGCCCGGATCTTCAAAATCCCCATTCGCCGGATGAACGCGTTCACATCGTATCCGTAGGCCGGTTCTGGGATTTGCTGACAGCCACACTGAAAGCATTGGCTTAAACCGGGAGGTAATTGGTTATGTGTGCTGAAGAAATCAGGATTCCGGACTCCGGTGCCCTGGCCGCCTTTGCCCATTTGAGTATTATCGGTGTGTTTTTACTGGGGCCCTTTACGATTTTAATCCCCTTTTTTATATGGCTGCTTGAAAAACGAAAAGAGAATCCATCGGAAATGATTGTTTTTCAGGCAAAGCAGGCCTTTTTTTATCAATTGGGGGCGTATTCCATTTTTACACTTATCGGCATCATGGTCAAGGTGTTCACCATTGTTTTCTTTGATGCGCTGATCATACCGCTGTTTGCCCTGACGGGTATGCTGCTTTTCATATACGGCATATACGGCGGCATACTGGTGGCTCAGGGCAAGCATTTCCGGTATGTTCTGCTGTCCGAATGGCTGGGCGGCGAACAGCAGTGAATCTTGCTCATGCCTCTTTCAGGAGGGGATTATGAAAAAAACGTGGCGGGTGATTGTCACCCTGGCTGTACTGCTTTCCGTTCTTTTGATATTATACTGTTCTCTGCTGCATGAGCAGGACCATTTTCGATTTGTGTTCATGACGGATATTCATCTGCAGCCGGAGTTGAACGGGGACCTGGGTTTTGAGCAGGCCATCCGGCATGTCAACAAAATGAGTCCGCGTCCCGCTTTTGTAATCACCGGCGGAGATTTGATCATGGATGCGCTGGGGGTTTCTTACGGGCGGGCGGATTCACTTTATCGCCTGTTTGAAGAAAAAGCCGCGCTTTTTAACATGCCGGTGTTTCATGCGATCGGGAATCATGAACATTTTGGTGTTTATCCATCCAGCGGCGTCATGCCGGACCATCCGTTTTACGGTAAGAAAATGTTTGAAGAAAGGCTGGGCGACGGGAAAACATATCACTCGTTCACCCACGGACGATGGCATTTCATTCTGCTGGATGGTATTGGCATTACACCGGAGCGTGAATACGTCGGTCATATTGATTCTGTCCAGATCGCATGGCTCAAATCGGATCTGGCGGCGACCGGCACGAAAACGCCCGTCGTCCTTGTCTCTCATATTCCCCTGATCAGTGTGGCCGAACAGATATATCAGGGGCCGACCACCCCCAATTTGCCATATCTGGTCGTTGTCAATGCCGATGAGGTGCTGGACCTGTGCCGGCCGTACAATGTGCGTCTGATCCTGCAGGGGCATCTGCATATTGTGGAAGAGATGACATGGAAAGATCTGCATTTCATCACAGGCGGTGCGGTGTGCGGTAAATGGTGGAACGGACCGAATCATGGCTTTGATGAAGGATTTGTTGCGGTGGATATTGCGGGGGATGATTTTTCGTGGAGCTATGAATCCTTTGGATGGGAGGCTGTAACACCCTGAGCGCTTGACATGACGGGCAAATCCATATTAGATCAGGCCAAAGCATACCTCTGCTGGGATATATTCCGCAATATGAATATCCAGCTTGTCGGCATACAATCAGATGCAGCCTATTTCTTTCCGCCACGCAAGGATGATGCAACCATCGTTGTTTTTTACAGGGACGGGAATGAGGATATGTCCCGGCCCCTTTTTTTGCTTTTTCATGAAGCGGGTCACTGGGTTCAGTTTGCGGAGTACCGGGAAAGGGGACGGGAAAAGGAATTTTATCATATCATCAATTCGCCCACAGGGACGGACCGGTACTGTTTTGAAAAACAGGCATGGGCCGAAGGCGGAATCCTGTTACGGGATTTTGCAGAAAAACATCATCTGCCGGTGGAATGGCTGGATCGGTTTGACCGGTATGCGGAAGAAAGTCTCGCAAGCTATCAATAATACTTCAGGCAGATGGAAGGCAGGCATTGCATCACAGGCTTCTTGTATTTGATTTTGACGGTGTGCTGGCAGATTCTTTTCATGATTCATTTCTGACCGCATTGAACAGCTATCTGCAGATGCAGCCCGCTTTGCATCTGCCGCTGGATCAGTTGATTGCTCCCCCCCAGGCTGTTATCCGATTTGAGAATGAGCATCCGGATGTGAAAAAAAGATTCCGGGCACTGATGCCATTTGGCAACAGGGCGGAGGATTATTTTGTCATCCTTCATTTAATGGACCGGCATCCGGAAATTGTGCTGCAGAGTGAGTCCGAATTCCTGGAATACAAAGTCACTTTCGGGGACACCGGTCTCGACCGGTATCAAAAGATTTTTTACAGGCAGCGTATGCAAAGACAGCAAAGCGATCCTGCCGCATGGGCAGCCTTGCTGCCGCCTTTCAAAGGGATTGTCAAATCGGTTCGGGATTTGTCCCGAAGGTTTACGCTGGCCATTGCCACATCCAAGGACAGACTGTCCGTGTCGCTTCTTTTAAAGCAATACAAGCTCGCATCGCTTTTTAATGAGGATTATATCCTGGACAAGGATTTTGGACAAAACAAGCGCGGTCATCTGGTCCGGCTTCAGGAAATCACCGATACAGCGTCACATGATATGCATTTTATTGATGACAAGCTTCTCCATCTGCGGTCTGTTCAGGATCTGGGTGTTCACCTGTATCTGGCGGCATGGGGGTATAATACCGCAAGGGAAAGGGAACAGGCTGCCAATGACGGATTTCAGGTCCTCGAACTTGACCGGCTCCGGTATATAGGGGCGAAACGATGATAACCGGACATACAGATTGTTTTCATCCGGATCAATCCGGATTTCTTTTTCTGAAACGGCCCCATGCGAAGCATATCGGGCTGATTGCAGATACGCATGTGCCGGACCGGAGTGCGTCTCTTTCTTCCGCCGTATACACTATTTTTTCCAATGTGGATTTGATT
>Ga0272441_10009570_pt1 | contig 14936 bp, 16 predicted proteins | sample SSMProp6N_FD_193582 | JGI IMG/M metagenome (GOLD analysis project Ga0272441, IMG submission 193582) | Marine sediment archaeal communities from Little Sippewissett salt marsh, Falmouth, MA, United States - SSM-Prop-6N | ecosystem: Environmental > Aquatic > Marine > Wetlands > Sediment ... | reverse complement strand
CTAAGGTATCTCATTATGTCGAGGGCAAGTTCAGATGCAGATGAAAAAGAAATAGTAAGTCCACACAGTTTAGAGGGATTATTAAAACAAGATTCTTTAAAGAAAGCGCAGAAGTGGTAAAGGAGTAATAATGGATATTTCAAGAGCAGACTTTGATTTCTTGATAAAAAAACGAGATAACGATAAAGATTATCATGAAAAAGAATTTATTAGGCGTATAGACCCTGATTTAATAGACGCTTATTATGAAGGAACCCCCGGTAGTAAGAATGGTGAGTATTTCGATAGACCCGAACGTATAACCCTAAACCGTATATTTCCAGCAACATCCACTTTAATTGCGCAGTTTTACCCATCTAATTATAAGTTCATAGGTATCCCGAGGCGTGAGGAAGATGAACTTAATGCTCGTATAGCGTCATCTGCTATGGATTATTATTACGAACAAATGAACGCTGTAGAAGCGAATCAAGAAGCGATTTTATGTGCATGGCTTTATGGGATAGGCATAACAAAACAGGGATGGAAATCTGAGTTTATAAAACCAGAGACGTCTAATGTTAGTGAAAAACCTTTAAAAGCTAAGTTTTCACAAAACACGTCTTTAGAACAACGCGAAACCCCGGAGTACATCGCTGATAGTGGACCGTTTATATATAGTGTTAATCCTAAGAATTTTTATATGGATAAAGATAAACCCTATGGTAAAGGAATATTTTGGCATGAACGTATACCCCGAACACTATGGGATATACAAAACTCTGATTTATACAATAAAGATATAGTAAAAGATTTAACTACACGTTTAAAACGTGGTGGTAAAGACCCAAGAGAAATTGATGTAGATTTATACGAAACATACTACTGGCAAAAAAACTGTTTATATTTATTAACTTCTGTTAAAGAACTCCATAAACCGTTACGTTATGAGAAGTTACCATACGCTAATGAAGGTTCTCCATACACGCTTTTAACTTTAAACAAACAAATCAATAAAATTTATCCTGTATCTAATATGAAGGTAGCTATTAGACAGCAGAGGTTTGTGGATTATGTACTAACACTTCAAAAAACAGCGATAGAACGCCATAAAAACTTAAGCGTATTTGATGGTGCGGCGTTTGAACCTGATGATAGAGCTAAGATTAGCCGTAATGAAATAGGGCTTAACTTATTCACTAAGAACGGGATATCTCCAACTACAGCAGCTACGCATATAGGTGGTAACACCATACCCTCAGAGTTGTTTGGTATTCAAGACATGTTGACCCAAAACCAGAAAGAAATCTTAACTATAGTCGGTGCCAGACAATCCGGACAAAGTGAAAACAAAACTCTTGGTCAAGAACAAATAGCTGAATTTGGAAATATGTTACGGTCACAGGGAATGATTGACAGCATACGGGAGTGGACTATTAAGCAGGGTAAAAAGTTGTTACAGCATATTAAACAGTTTGGAACGTACCCTGCAATGTTTGAAATATCAGATTTAAATATGTTAGATCCGCGTACTGGTCAAGTAGTTATGAACAAGTTTGTAGAGTTCGCTACAGATAGGTCGCCTCAAACATTAAAAGAAATTATACCCAAAGATTTAGATATATCCGTAGATGTAACAAGTACAGTCAGGCGTGATTTACCTGTTATACGTAACCAATTAACTAATGTAATGCAGATAATATCTCAACCTGAAGTTCAGCAGGCATTATTAGCTCAGGGTGAACGCGTTAAGATAGGTGAGATTGTAAAAGAGTTATTGAAAACTTTTGAAACCATAGATAACCCTGAAAAGTTTTTTGAAAAGGTCAGCCCAATACAGGAAGGCCTCGCTCAAACACAGCAAACCGGGGCGCAGGTCAACCTTGGGGCTGACGTTGAACCTGAAGGTATTTCTAACCAAGCGCGTATGCAACAACGTATACCGGGTATAAATGGAGGTGTTGTTTGATTTTAAGTCCGTGTTGTAATAAGGAAAGTGAGAAGTCGTATGTGGTAAAAGAACATAGTGTAGTTACGTCTATAAAGTACAAATGCAAAGATTGTGGAAAGGTGTTTGAATTGTATGGGAAAGGGCAGCAAACCGAGACCAGTTATAAAGTCGGTGTATGACAATAATTTTGACAGTATATTTGGCGCAAAACCACCCGTGTATATGCGGTATATAGAACCCGGCAAAGTAAAAAAAACTGTTATGTCACCACAAGACCAGCGTAAACATAAAGATTGGGTGAAGATAGGTAAGGAAGTATGCCGGATGAGTAAGTTAGGAGAAAAACATAAACATAAAGAGTTAGATAAAGATTGTAAAAAATTAATGGATAAACCAAAAAATAAGCAATTGTCTCATGAAATAACGCGTGATTTTTATAAAGCGTTGAAAGGATATTAATATGCTTAAGAAAAAAGAAGAAAAGAAAGACGTGAAAAAAGAAAAAGAAGATAAACCGTTAGATTCTACTTCTGTATATAAAGAGCAGGATTCTATGGAAGTATACGAAGAAAAGGATTCTTTTTAATGGAAAGAGCAAAAGACGTTTTATTGAGTTTAAAAAGGAAATCAAGAAAACCGCGTAAACGTAATAATGTAAGGGCTACAGGTAACATGATAGTCCGTCGCGCGAGAATAGCGAGAAACCCATAATGCCGAAGGCTTTAGAAGAATTATTAAAAAAACGAGCCAGACGCAAATTTGGGAACTCGACATCTAAGCGTGCAAGAAAATATATATATGGTACACTCCGTGATACGGGGTGGAAACCTAACCGTCAGAAATGACGCTAACATCGTGGTTAGTCCACGCAAGGAGGAAGTATGGTAGAGGATGCTAAAGGATTAAGTGAAATAGCAGAGGAAGTGCAGAACGAAGAGTCCGTGGAGTCATCCACCACAGATAAGGATTCATCGCAAGAGGTTCAGGCAGAAACCGAGTCTCCGGATGAGATGGATACTGAACTTGATAATGATGAAGAGTTTCAAAAAAGTAAAGATGACCTTGAAAAAGAGTTAGGTAAAAAACTAACTTTCGGTCAAACCAAACGGTTTAAACAGTTGTATTGGGAAGGTAAACAATCAAAACGTGATTTATCTAATACCAAAGAAGAACTGGATTCTTTGCGTGAAGAACTCGATTCATTAAAAAATCAAGATACAGATATTTCAGAGGGAGAACTGTTAGACTTAGCAAAAAAACACGGGTTTGAATTGTCGAAATCTAAACAAGATAAAGACATAAACGACCTGCAAAGTATGTTAGATAAAATAGAAGATACCAGTCAGCGTAATTGGTGGAAAAACTATACGCAAACTCTTGAAGATAAAATCGTTAAGAGTATAGCTGAAAAGTTTGGTACATCATTAAATGCTGCTGCAACAATGGCTGTTGATTACAGATTAGAACAATCTGAAAAGAAAGCACGGTCATTGATTGAGAGTGTCAACAAAAAAACAGGGTTAAACATTGATTTTGATAAGGATGTTGATCCTGCACTTGCTAAGATGCTTAAAACCAACAGAAACATTGATGTCAATAAAATAGATATGTTGACATTAACGCGTGAATGGTTAGCAGATAACGGTATAGAACTCGGTAAAAAGGTGTCTGAACGACAACAAAGGGAAACAGTAACTAACCTAAAAAAAGCTAATGTCGAATCAGATATAAAGGCTAAATCAAGCCCTGTAGATGATAGCGGCAAATCGTTCCGCGAAATAATGAGAGATGTAATGCGGAATGAAACAGCTTAAGGAGAACAAATGGCTATAAGTGCAGCAGACGCTGATAGAGTAAATCGCGTCTTAACTACAACACTTGATAGGTATTCTCCAAATATATCTAACGAAATCAAGCGTAATGACGGTGTAATAACCGTTTTCTCTGAAAGAGGCAGAATAATTGTTGCTGGCGGACAGAGAGCTATTGAGACGTTAGATGTAGCAGAGAATCCTAACTTTGCGTTCAGGAGCAGGTATACAGATGTTCCTGTAGCAAAAGCAGATACAAGAACTCAGGCAAAGTATGCTTGGGCTACAATAGACGGTGCAGTAACTATTAACAAGATAGATGAACTTGTTAATATGGGCGAAAGCAAAATTTATGACCTTGTAGAATCAGATGTCGAAAATGCTAAGAATACAATGGTTCGTAAAATAGCTGACGCATTGAGAGCTTCAAGCCCGGGTTCAAACGATCCTGAAAGCATACTGACAATAATTCAGGATAACGCTGGTGGATCGCAGACAGGTTCTACGGGTGAAATTTCAAGAACTTCTAACACTTATTGGAGAAACCAATATCTAAGTACATCTATTGATTTAAGTGGAGCAGGTCTTGAAAATCTGATTGCGTTTATACTTGATGATGTTGCAAAGGGTACTTCAAAACTTGATAAACCTGATTTTGGTTTAACTACTGGTACTTTGTATGCAGCATTGGCATACAACTCTGAACAGTATAGACGTTTTGGAGCTGAATCAAAAATCGCTGATCTTGGGTTCGACAACATAGTCGTAGAAGGTGCTACAATAATACCTGATCCAAGTATAACGAGTGGTGATTTGTATTTAATTAATACAAACCATATGAAGTTGCAGGTTTTAAAGTCTGATGAACAGCAGACTATAGGTGAAAAGCTACAGAGTGTTCCTGTTTCAGTAAGACCGTTTATGAACGCTTTCAACTCACTACATAGTGCTTCAATTATGTATACAACTTTTGCATTGACCGCATCGTCTCTACAGAGACAGGGCATTGCAACTGCTTGTTCATAAGAAAGGATAAATAGAATGATAAAGAAAATATCTTTAATCACGCTTGCTATCCTTCTTATTAGTGGGGTAGCGTTTGCAGGAACAGTTAATAACGAACATTCTTCAACTCAGTATTCTGGTGCCATTATATGGCAGGGGCCAAGAGATATTGATGAACCTTTGCAGATTGTTGTACCTGTAAGATATAGCTCATGCGAAGCAAATGAGACAAGCATAGCTTCCGGTGCTGCTCTTATATGGGATACAAACTCAGCAGACGGTGTATCAGTAACTAAGGCTTTGGGTACGGATGGTGATTTGAGGTTTGCCGGAATAGCTGTAACTACTTTATTGACACAGGATAGTGGGTCTTTAGATGCAGATGATAACTGGGGTATGATGTGTATTAAAGGTTATTGTTTGGCGTCTATGGATTCTTCTACCACGGTTGGCTCAGAAACTGCCGCTTTAGGCGTATCTGATGGTGGTGGATTAACAGACGTTGCTAATGTAGCAGAATCAAAAGACGTTGCAACATTGTTACAAACTTCATCTGCCGGACAAAAACACCCTGTGTGGATAAAATAAATGTATATGGGAGGGGGAAACCCCTCCCTTTACTTTAAGGATATAAAATGACAGGTAAAGACATTATAGACCAAGTAATGGATAACATCGGGAAAGTCCAGACAAAACTTACTGATACGAACCTACGTGCAATAATTTTAAATTGGGCTAACCGTGTCCGTGAAGATATTTCAGCAAGGTCACCTCATTGGATATGGTTAGAAGATACAGATACCATAACTACCGTAGCAGACCAAGCAGAATATGATTTACCATCGGAGTATGATGTCAGTAAAAGAAGTGTTGTATCGTTATACCAATATGAGACACCTGCAAAACTTAAATATATAAATGCTCGGACATTAGATTTAATAGAACCTAAAATTTCTAATAGGTCAGGTAATCCAACCGCGTATTCTGTATTTGCCGACAAACTCATTCTATATCCGGTACCTGACGATGCTTATACAGTATATTTACGGTTTATAAAAACAGTATCAGCGTTATTAGATTCAACTGCTGATAAAGTTGATATACCTGATAAATACAAAAAAGTAGTTATAGACGGAGTTTTAATTAATGCTTATCAGATGTTTCCTGAATGGGGAAATGCTGCAACGCAGGTACAAATTTATGAGGCTGGTATAATTAGAATGTTACAGGAGAATAGGGAAGTTGTAGATGATGAAAACATAAGTTATGCTCATACAGAAACAGGGTTATCAGCTCAACCTCCATACCATTTTGACATTACGGATGTCGGATGATTGATAAATTTATAGCTATTATGATATTAGTTTGCCCAACATTGTTTTGGGTAGGCAAACATATCAGGACTGCGCAGGAAATCTTTTACCAAATATTGGTTATATCTTTAGTTAGCGCGTATGCTTTTATAAACCATAAAGATAGAATAACCAAGTTGTTTGCTGTATTTGTGACATATAGTTCATTGCTTTATGTGTTAGGTGGTGCCGATAAAGGCGCAACAATTTTATTTAATATATTTTTAGGGTTCTTATTGTATTTGATAACTCTGAAAAGTAAAGATAGTTCTTTGATATTCAAGGCAATTGTTTGGGTTTGCATAATAAACATTATATATATGGCAATCCAAAGAATAGGGTTTGATTTTATTTATAGTCTACGAGGACCGGATAATACTATTCTACAAGACAATACTGATTATATAGGGTTTCTTGCCCTGAAAGCGTCTATGGGTATGTGGATGGCGTTAGGATCAATATGTATGTTAATAATCAATCCTTTTTTGTCAATACTGTTTGCCTTACCATTATATTTAAGCAAATGTACTGGCGCAGTAATAGGTAGTATTTTAGGGGTAGGTTTATGGGCATACTACATTAAACGCCGAATGTTTAAATACGTGTTAATAAGTCTTTTACTGATAAGCATATCTTATGTAGTGTTTGTAGATACGCCAATGGGTATGATGGGAACACGGCCGCCAATGTGGAAAATGGTGTTAAACGATACAATATATGGGCGGACAGTTATAAATCCGTATTACCACAGCCCGTTTTTAAGGAACCCTATTACTGGATTTGGATTAGATAGTTTCAGGCGTGGTAAAGTGGTGTATTTAATGGAAACCACTACACAAAAGACCGTACGTGCATATAAAACACCTAATGGCGTAATGAACAAAAAAGGCGAAACATACTACACAAAAGACGGAATAGTATATAGCCCTAAAGGAATTGTATGTAATATATGGGATAACGCGCACAATGAGTTTATTATGTTATTTTATGAGTTTGGGTTTATCGGTGTTTTTATAATTTGTTTAATATTATATAACGTATTTCATCGGTTTTACCATAGTGTTAAGACAGACAATTTAATTATTTCAATGGCTTTATTATTAGCTGTATTAGGATTTAGTATTAGTCAGTTTCCGTTGCATTTAGCGCGTTTAGCTTTTTTAGGTCCAATTATATTAGCTGTTATAGTAAAAAACACTAACATCGCTGGTTAGACCAGCGCAAAAGGAGGAGTAATGACCAAGGAGTTGGAGAAAGAAAAAAAAGAATTAGAGGGGTATTTAGAGGATTTAAAGAAAAGCATTGTATCAAAAAAGAATGAATTAGAGGCATTAAGTAGACAATATAAGGCAGCATTACAAAAAAAAGATGATGCGTTAAGCGAAATTACAGAGCGTGAAAAACAGTTAAAAGAAGGGTTTGATAAACTAAAAGAACGTGAACGTATACAGTATAAGTTAGATAGTGAAGCTAAAAAACGGTCTGACGAATTAGATAAGGCACGTAAAGTCATAGGCGATGACCAAAACAAACTTAAGACCGAGATAGCTAAATTCGAAAAAGATAAAAATGATGAGTATTCAAAGATACAACAGTTGCGCCAGCAGATTGAAGATGAACGCTTAGACATAAAAAACATACAAGACAATTTACATAAACAGTCTACCGAGTTATCAAACAAAGAGCATTTAATAACTGTTGTTAAGCAAAAAGAAATGCACAGTAAATTAGCGTTAATAGATGATGAGTTAAAAAACGCGCTTGCTTTAAAAGATGAATACAAACGTAAGATAGAATATTTAGAAAACGGTGATGAGAATTTACGCAGAGGATTAGATAATATTAAGAAACGCGAAGCTGAATTAGAAGCCGGCGAAAAAGCTCTTAAAGACATAAAGATAGAATTAGATAAACGAGAAACTGATTTAAAAGAACGGCAATTAACATTAGACGCTTTTAATAAACGAATAGACAAAAAAATAGAGGTACACAATATCCGTAAAGAGTTGGGAGAAACTCCGTAAATGGCAAGTAAAACTTTAATACCTGACACACCTTTAAATAGAAAAGTTCTAAACTTTTATTTAAAAGATAACAAAGCATATAAAGTTCCCGGAACAGACAAATATAATATATCAGCCATACCTAACCCAATCAATTGGGCAACACGATATTACGGTTTAACGCCTGATGGTACATTTACCAAGAAGGCGTTTTGTCATTCTAACGGGTCAATATATGTCGGCTCTGATACAGGTCAATCCTTGACAGAGGTAGAAACAGGGTTAAGTGAAAAAGGAAATCCTGAAAGCGTAACCATGCAAGTAGCAGGTAGGTCAAGGATGTATTTCTTTAATGGATACGATACACCACGCCATTATGAAGGTAATGTTGACGGTAAGTTTACAGAGTCTGGATTAAGCTATAAGTTTGTTCAGGGGATAGTTCATAATGAAAGACTGTGGGCGTTTGAACGAAATTCATCAAGGTTATATTATTCAAGAGTTGGTGATCCTGAAAATTTTACATCTACTTATGGTGGTAATTTACTTATAGGTAACGAGGTAGACTCTTATATCCGAAGAATTATTAAGTTAGGCGAATATATTTATGTATTTAAAAATAATGGTATTTTTCGTATAGAAGGCAATACGCAGTCTACTTATAGTCCAGTTGAGGTAGTACCAAATAAAGGGTTAATTGCTCAAAAAGCAGTTTGTAAAGTACGTAACGCATTAGTGTTTGTTTGCCAGCAAGACAGGGAGATATATCAGTTTGGCGGTAATGAGTATAGTTTAGAAATTTTAACACCTACAAGATATCCGTTTAGTGATAAGGTTGATTCTACATCTACTGATACAATGTGTTGTATTGAAGATACCAGAAACAAATTTTTTAGATTATCATATAAAAACAAAGAAGCTGATGTTGTAGTTAATAATCATGAAGTAGGTTTTTATACAGCTGAAACTGGTAGTGACGGAAAACCTAAATGGTTTGAAACTAAAGGCGCACGTATAGGTTGTTACTCTATGTGGGATAGACAGGGTGATTTTACATTAGTTACAGGTTGTAGTGATGTGGGCAGGTTAATGTACCATAACCGGAGTTCTAATTGGGATGACGAACCTATGGTTTGTAAGTTGCGGTTAGATAAGTTTATTCCAAAAGACGGATACAATGCACAATTTGACGGAATATTTATTAAGGGTAGTCCGTCAAGCGGAACGTTTACATTAAGAACATATTTGAATGAACGGTTAGAAACTAACTCTACAAGTTCAAGCCAAACAATAGATGACAAAGGTGAAACCACAGCAATAGGAAGTATTAATTTACCAACGCAAGAACGGTTTTATAATTATATACCATTGCTAACAGGATATAACTACGGAGAAAATATAGGTATAGAAATATATGATAACACAGCCGATAAAGAAATTATGATTGAAGAAATTGTGGTTTATTACACAGTACGAAGTAAAATGGCAAACAATTTAATAGGGTAAGGAGAAAAATGAAGAAACTAATATTTATTTTACTTATAGCGTTTATGAGTACAAACGCTTATGCAGGTACTATAACTTTTGATAGTGGTGCTACAATAACTGACTCTTATTTAGATAATACTTTTTATAATGTATACAACGAAATCAATGGTAATTTAGATACTGACAATTTAGCAGACGGTGCAGTTACGAGTGACGATATTGCAACTGCCGCTAATCCGTTAGTACGTGATGCTGAAAACATTGGTGAGTATGTGTATACAGGTATCACGTTACCGTCAACAGGCGCAAGTGCAACAGCTACAATTTCAGCAGGTACAGCTTATGTAAAAAACGACGGTGATGATACTTTACATAGAGTAGTAACAGCAGCTACTACTGTTGGTGGAATACAGAATTTAGGAGGCGGTAGTGGATGTACTATTAGTAATGATAACTGGGTGTATTTAGATTTTACCGGAAGATTTTCTATTAAGTCTGTTGCTACAGGCGCAGTACAACCATCAACGCCAAGTAATAATATAGTTTTAGGATATATAACTACAGACGGTTCAAACGATATCTCGTCAGCTACAGAAACAGTTAAACAAACTACGCCTCCTAATTTAAGAATATACACAGATTTCATACAGGGGTGTGTTATATCAAGAGATGTTTCTGATGCTGATGTAATTAATGTTTTACGTGGAAATATAGAGTTTGGTACAGGGTCAGATAATTTAAGACGCAATACAGATACTATTGATATTGATTTTTCTGGAACAGGCGAGGGTGGATTAGATACAGGTACACTTGCGCAAGGATACTATTATATATGGGTATACCCTGATCCTGATACATCAAGTAATTTTGTGGGTATAGCAAGTTTATCAGCTGCTGACCCCGGAGATATAGCAGGTACGGATAACGATGATTATGCTCGGTTAATTGGGTGGTGTTATGCATCTACATTAAGTACAATTTCTCCTGATAGTGTTGGCGCATATAAAGGGTTAGGTAGTTCTGCGCCAAACATAGTTAGAAGTTTTGTATCTGCTGATTTTGCTATAACTGGTTCTGACTGGACAAGTTTACCAGGTATGGAAACACGGTTTTATTCTTCAGGCAGACCCGTACAAGCTATGTTTTCAGCGACGTTTAGTGATAGTACGACACAAAACGGTAGAGTAGCTTTATTTATCGATTCAGTTAATGTAGATGAAGCGTATTTTGACCCAAGCGACGCAGAAGAAACAACCGTGCATTTACATGCTTTAGAAAAAATAGATGATGGTGAACATACCATTGATGTAAAAGCTAAAAGAACGGGTGGAACTTTAACACAAAAAGAAGGGCCAAGAGTCTTAATTGTAGAGGAAAAATGAGAAAAACAGATATTGGTTTTTTAGATGAAAAACAATCAAATTTAATGAGGCACGTATTTAATAATGCTCAAGGTACAGTTATTGACCTTGACTCAGCACCTTCGGCAACATCGCCTCTATTAAAAGCTAATGAAGTGGGTAAATACGGAACTGATTTGTATTGGAGAATAGGAAATACAATATATAAAATTAGTAGTGCATCACAAATCACAATAACCAGCGATGAAGTATAAAGGAGGATAGGTTGAATATTTTTAAAAAAGTCTTTGGCTTTAAGGAGAAAAGAGATACTACTCCTAATATTGAAATGCCTAAAATGCCACAGGAAACTGTTTCCGGCAAACGTGCTTTAGATTTGTTAATGAGCAGGTCAAGAGGGGAAGGCGTAGGCTTTTCGCCTGAACAACTAAACCAAATGTTCGGTACCTCTACTGCTATTAACAGGTTTCAGAGGGAAGATTTGCCGGAGTTAGAAGGATTGCTTGGAGCTGCTAATATATCAAAAACTCCGCAGGGAGTAGGATTAACCTATGATGCTCGTCAATCAGCCGTAGACAGAGCAAGAGATATTTTAGCAAACCGCCAATTTCAGAATATGCAAGTACAACAAGGCGGTATAGAAAACGCGCTATCAGGATTACAAAATTTTTCACAGCAAGAGTTAAAGCAGTCTAACGCTGGGATTGCTCAAAAATTTAAGGATTATGAAAGACAAATTGGAGAACGTGACGCAAGAGAAGATGCTAATTATAAAGCTATGAGTAATGTAATTGATACATTCGGCGGTTCACTGGCATCTGATTTCTTTGCACCTACTCAACAAACTTCTTCTTATGCTGACCAGCTTGAAGCGTTAGGTATGCCTACAGATGCGAGATTAGCTCGTTCAGCGACAGGTGGCTCAAATTCAATGCAGATGTTGCGTTCACTTTTAAATGCATTGGGGGTACCAAGATAATGGCTACTTATGAAGAATTATTATCGCTTGTAAAACAGCCTAAACCTTCTTTAATACAGAACATTGGGCGAACTTTACAGGGTATAGCTGCTCGCCGAGAAGGACAACAGGTAGCAAAGCAAGAGGAAGATACTTTTACACGTGATTTATTAAAAAGTATATTATTAGAACAATATAAACAAAAAGGTAAAGAACGTATAGAGGCGTTAAAACAGTTTTCAAAAACACAACAAGAAGCTATGAAACCGCCTAAACAATCTGATGTATCAGGGTCAGGTCAAGGGTGGAAAAAGTATGCTAATGTTGACGGTCAAACCGTACCTATAAAACCAACTTTTGAAACAAGTATGAAACCGCCTAATTTAAGTCAAACTGATTATGAAGATTTATCTGCAACATATAGTGAACCTACTTTACAAGTTATAAAACAAGTAAAATCTGAAAATGATTTACAAGAATTGCTTTACGATGTAGTAAATAACCCACAAGAGTTTGCCGATGCAGGTGTAGAAGTCAGGGATATATTAAAACATTTTGGGTTAAGTGATGTTGGGTTAAAGCAAGAACCTGTTACACCACCGCCACCACCAACAATAATGGATAGAATAAAAGGATTGTTTTAATGGTACAATCACGGTTTATAAAAAACATAGCAAAATCAGTTTTGCAAACTGCTGACCCTACAGGTATGTATAAGGCTATAGAATCAGGATTGAAAGCTCGAAAGGCTTTGCGTGAAAAAGCTCCCAATATAGCTAAATTAGCTGATAAGGTTGGCGAAGCTATAGTAGCAGCACCGTATTCATTAGTAGATACCGCTGAACAAGTAGCTGTACCTCTTGTTAAAGGTGAGGGTGTCAAGGGAATAGATTTACTTGGTAAAGATAGGTCTATAACAGAAATACCTAAAGCAAAAAAGTTTTTATCAGACGCGTTTAAAACACAATTAAAAGCTATTACTCCTCCTATAGTATCATTAGCTACGACGCCTATGGTTGACAAAATACCCGAAGATATTACAGCAGAATTAGGGCGTCAAGGTGCCAAGATGTCAGCAGCGACATTAATTGGTTTATCCCCGACACTTATAAAATCAGTTAAAAACTGGTATAGCAAACTTCCTGCTGTAGAAAAAAAAGCTATGGGCAAATTATCCCCTGAAGAAATTTATAATAAATATATACAAAAAGAAAAAACTTCTTTATCACAGGTAATGAAAAAACTACCTGAAAATAAACGAAAAGATGTATTTTCATATTTACGTAAAATTACTGGCGCACAAGAACCTGTACCTACAACTACAGTAAAACCGCCTAAAGTAAAACCTATAATACCACAAGAGCAACTACCTGTACCTACGGCATTAGCGCCGACAGAACCACAAATTAATCCTGTACAAAAAGTTACTAATTTATTAAAAAAAGCTAATCCAATAAGGGGTAAACAGGAACAATTATATAAAACAGAACGTGGAAAACGGTTAAAAGCTATAACAAAAGTCGGTAAGGCTGTACCCGGTGAAAAAGGATATTATGCTAAATTATCTAAATTAAAAGGTGAACTGCCAAAAGCAGATTTTGATGCTATACGCCAAAACTTAAAACAAGATGACATAGACTATTTATACAATGAAGTACAAAAATCCCCTGCTCTGTCTGAGTGGGATAAGCTCAATGCATCTAAAGGATTAACTAAACTATTTGGGCAAATGGGTACTTCTGTTCCTACAAGGTCAGAAATTAAGTTGTTAAGTCAGGTATTTCCTGATGAGATGATAAGCACACTTTTAGATATGCGTCCGTTTCAAGAAAAGTTGGGTCGCGCACTTGTTGAGGTTGTTAATATACCAAGGGCATTACTGGCATCTTTTGATTTATCTGCTCCTTTCAGGCAAGGGGCTGTATTAGTATCTTCACCAGAGTTTTGGTCATCATACAAAAAAATGTTTAATGTTGCGTTTAATGAACAGAATTACCAAGACTTAATGACAGAAATACAAAACGATCCTCTTTATGAATCAGCTATGGATAGTGGCTTATCAATAACAAAACTCGGCTCTATTTTAGAAGATAGGGAAGAAGCATATATGTCTAATTATGCTGAAAAAATACCTATTTTAGGCAAAGGTGTACGAGCATCTGAGAGGGCTTATGTTGGGTTTTTAGATAAGTTACGGTTTGATACTTATAAAAATTTAGTAGACCGTGCTGAAAAAGCAGGGTTAGACCCATTAAACAATGCAGACCTAACAAAAAGTTTAGCTACATTCATAAACGCTGCTACGGGTAGAGGCAAATTACCCAGTTCTTTAGAAAGAGCATCAGTAACAGCAAACGCAGTTTTCTTTTCTCCAAAGTTTATAACGTCAAGAATCAATTTGTTAAACCCTGTTTTTTATGCAAAGTTAAATCCTTTTGTTAGAAAACAAGCATTAAAAAGTATGTTAAATTTTGCAAGCATATATTTGACAATCGCAGGATTAGCATCTGCTGCTGGGGCTAAAGTTAATAAAGATATAAGAAATGCTGATTTTGGAAAGATAAGAATTGGTAATACGCGTATAGATGTTTTAGCAGGATTTCTTCCTGTAATAAGATTGGTAGGGCAATTAATAAAAGGTGAAATAGTTAGTTCTACAAGTGGTAAAGTCATGAAGTTGGGCGATAAAGAGGCATTTAGACCTTTAACGCGTAAAGATATATTATTAAGATTTTGGGAATATAAACTATCGCCAGTTGCATCGTTTGTACGTGATATGTTAGAAAACCAAACAGCTATAGGAGAAGATTTAACACTAAAGAATCAAATTGTAGATAGAGTTACTCCTATGGTTATACAAGATATGATTGATTTATATAAGGAAGACCCTAAATTAGTGCCTCTTGGGGCATTAGGTGTTTTTGGTGTAGGAATACAAACTTATGGAAATAAAAAGAAACCCAGTAAAAAATACAGAGCACCTATTGGAGATAATAGGTCACGGTTTTTAAGGGCGGTTAATAAGTAA
>Ga0272441_10009569_pt1 | contig 14936 bp, 13 predicted proteins | sample SSMProp6N_FD_193582 | JGI IMG/M metagenome (GOLD analysis project Ga0272441, IMG submission 193582) | Marine sediment archaeal communities from Little Sippewissett salt marsh, Falmouth, MA, United States - SSM-Prop-6N | ecosystem: Environmental > Aquatic > Marine > Wetlands > Sediment ... | reverse complement strand
CCAGGTCGGGCCCGTGGCGGTACACGACGATCTCGGGGATTGCATCCGGAAGCGCATCGAGCGCTGCCGCTGTGGCGGCGAGCGAACGGTCGGTGACGGAGTCGTTCCAGCGGAACATCACGACGTGACGAATCATCCGCCCTTCCTACACCGAATGAGACATGGGGTCAGACCCCACGTCTCATTCAGGTGGCGTACATCGCCTCGATCAGGTCGCCGTAGCGTTCGGCGACGACCGCCCGCTTGACCTTGTAGGTCGGGGTGAGTTCGCCACCCTCGACCGTGAGCGAGGTGGGCAGCAGCCGCCAGTACTTGATCTGTTCGACCGGCGCGTGCTCGCGGTTGACCCGTTCGACGGCGGCGTCGATCTCGTCGCGCACCCGCGCATCGTGGATCAGGTCGGCGATGTCGTTCGACGCGCCGTGGTGTTCGGCCCACTCCGCGGCTGCGTCGGCGTCGAGGGTGATCAACGCGGTGAGGTAGCGGCGACCGTCGCCGACCACGACCGCCTGGCCGACGAGCTTCTCCATCGAGAGACGGGCTTCGATCTCCGACGGGGCGATGTTCTTGCCGGCAGCGTTGATGATCAGGTCCTTCTTGCGACCGGTGAGCCAGACGTAGCCATCGTCGTCGATCCGGCCGAGGTCGCCGGTGGCCATCCAGCCGGCGCCGTCGATCAGTTCGGCGGTCGCCTCCGGCATCTGGAAGTAGCCGGCACAGACGCTGCCGCCGCGCACGAGCAGCTCGCCATCGGAGGCAACGCGCATCTCGAGCCCGGGGATCGGCCGACCGACCGAGCCGATCCGGATCGCGTCCGGCGGATTGAGCGTGGCGGGACCGCAGTCCTCGGTCTGGCCGTAGACCTCGGCAATCGGGAGCCCGAGCCCGTGGAACCAGCGAACGAGATCGGGGTGGATCGGGGCGGCGGCCGACACGACGAGTCGAGCGTGATCGAGACCGAGCCCTCGACGCACCGTTCGGCCGACCGTTCGGTTCGCAGCGACCGCAGCGACGTGGGTGGCCACAGCTCGAGGAGATCCCGCCGACTGATCGGGATCGGCGTCGGCGCCGATCAGCCGATCGAGCGTGCCACCGAGATGGAAAGGCTTCGCATCGAGTTGCTCGACGATCGCATCGTGGAGTTTCTGCCACACCCGTGGCACCGCCATGAAGATGGTGGGCCGACACGCCCGCAGGTCGTCGGCAACGGTGGCGAGGCTCTGCGCGAACCACGTCTCGCCGCCGGCCTGGATCATCCCGAAGTGGCTGGTGACCCGTTCGGCGATGTGGCTGAGGGGGAGGTACGACAACAGGCGGTCGTTCTCGGAGAGGCCGACGATCGACTCGACCGAGTCGAGGGTCCAGGCGATGTTGCCATGGGTGATGCACACCCCCTTGGGAGGTCCGGTGGTCCCGCTCGTGTAGACGAGGGTGGCCAGGTCGTCGCGCCCGAGCGCCTCGACCCGTGCGTCGAGCACCGACGTCGAGTCGATGCGCGAGCGGAGGTCGGTCAGGGTGATCAGCAGCCCGGGCCGGTCGAGCTTGTCGGCGGCGGCGATCGTGACGATGCGTTCGAGGGTCGGCAGGTTGCCCAGGTGGAGCAGCACCTTGGCCAGCTGTTCGGTGTCGTCGACGAAACAGACCTTGGCGTCGGAGTTGTCGAGGACATAGGCGACCTGCGACGACGAACTCGTCGGATACACCGGCACCGTGATCGCACCGGCCGACATGATCGCGACGTCGGCGATGTGCCACTCGGGCCGGTTGCCCGCCAGGATCGCCACGCGGTCGCCGGGCTCGATGCCGAGCGCCATCAGCCCGACCGCCGTCTCGTCGACCGCGGTCGAGTACTGCTCCCACGTGAGGGTCTTCCAACGGCCGTCGACGACGCGACGCATCGCCGTGCGCCGTGGTTGGCGGGCCGCCCTGGCGCGGAACCGGTGCACGATCGTGTCCGGCCACTCGGGCTCGACGGCGTTCTCGTCGCTCATGACGTTCTCGTCGCTCATGACGTTCTCGTCGCTCATGACATCATTGTGCGGCCGGCTGCGCAGTGGTCACCAGGCACTTTGGGCACATCATCGTGTCCATGATCGTGAACGACGTCACGCGATCGCGTTCACCGGATCCGGATGACGGGATCGAACTCGATCTCCTCGGGGGCAATGAGCTCCGGGTTTCGCGGTCTGCCGGGTCCCTGGTGGCGATCATGGCGACGAGCACGCAGATCGCGCCACCGCCGCCAGGGTGCGCGACCGATCGGTGGGGGCGACTCACGGTGGGCGAGGCCGGCTCGGACACCGGCGAGCGCTTCGGGCCCCGCCAGCCGCAGCGTGACGAGCAGCGCGACGTGCATCGCCGTGATCTGACCCTCGCAGGTGATGATGTTGCCGACTTCGACGATTCGTTGCTTCGACGCCGCCGACCCGTACGCCTCCAGCAGCGGTGACGCGAGCCAGTGGGTGGCGGCCTCGTGCTCGTCGAGCAGTCCGGCGGCGGCGACCACGACGGTGCCGGTGGAGCTGGCCGCCATCCAGCCGCACCGCGGAGCCACGAGGCGCAACCACGAGAGCAGCGGCTCGTCACGGGCGGTGCGGGCACAGCCGAGCCCGCCCGGGACCAGGACGACGTCAGGGTGCTGCACATCGTCGAACACGGCGTCGACGTGCGTGCCTCCGCCCGGGCCGTCGACGCGGCCGAGGCGTTCCCCGACCCCGACGAGCCGAGCGGTGTCGAGCTGGTCGAACACGAGCGTGAACGCCTCACACTCGTCCGCCGACACCCCCGGCGACAGGGCCAATGCGACCTGCACTCCCCCATCCTCCCAGACGCGACGCGACATCTGGGGTCTGACCCCAGATGTCGCGCTGGGTACGGTTCGGGCATGACGACGACGGGGATCGACGCCGAGGCGCTGCGGGCGAAGTACCGGGCGGAACGCGACAAGCGGCTGCGAACCGACGGCAACGAGCAGTACATCGAGCCGGTCGGGAAGTTCGCCCACTATCTCGAGGACCCGTACGTGGCCCCGGCTCCCCGAGCGCCCCTGTTCGACGAGGTGACCGTGGCGTTCATCGGCGGCGGCTTCGCCGGGCTGGTTACCGGCGCCCGCTTGAAGCAGGCCGGCGTCGACAGCGTGCGCATCATCGAGAAGGGCGGCGACGTCGGCGGCACCTGGTACTGGAACCGCTATCCCGGGGCCCAGTGCGACACGGCGGCGTTCGTGTACCTCCCGCTGCTCGAGGAGACCGGGCACATGCCGAGTGAGAAGTACACCCACGCGCCGGAGATCCTCGACCACTGCCGCCGCATCGCGAACCACTTCGACCTGTACGACGACGCATGCCTGTCGACCGAGGTCACCGGGCTCGACTGGGACGACGAGGCGAAGCGGTGGATCATCCGCACCAACCGGGGTGACGAGATGCGCGCCCGGTTCGTCGCGATGGGCACCGGCCCGCTGCATCGACCGAAGCTGCCGGGCATCCCCGGCATCGAGACCTACCAGGGCCACAGTTTCCACACCAGCCGGTGGGACTACGAGTACACCGGCGGCGACCCGGCCGGTGCGCCGCTCGACCGGCTCGCCGACAAACGGGTCGGGATCATCGGCACCGGCGCCACTGCGGTGCAGTGCATCCCCCACCTGGCACGGGCGTGCGGCGAGCTGTTCGTGTTCCAGCGCACCCCGTCGTCGATCGACGTGCGCAACAACCACCCGATCGATCCCGACTGGTTCGAGACGTTGGAGCCCGGATGGCAGGCGAAGTGGTTGATGAACTTCACCACGCTGCAGACCGGTGGGTTCGCCGACGAGGACCTCGTGATGGACGGTTGGACCGACATCAGCAAGCGGATCCGCGACAAGGTGATGTCGAGCGGGAAGGAGTTCAACCGGGAGAACTTCATCCAGGCGTACGAGGACTCCGACGACGAGAAGATGACCGAGATCCGCGCCCGGGTCGATGCGCTCGTGCAGGATCGGGAGACCGCCGAGGCCCTCAAGCCGTGGTACCGCCAGCTGTGCAAGCGGCCGTGCTTCCACGACGAGTACCTCGATGCCTACAACGAGCCCGGAACGCACCTGATCGACACCGATGGCAAGGGGGTCGAGCGCATCGACGCCACCGGGGTGTGGGCGAACGGCGAGCACTACGAACTCGACTGCCTGATCTATGCGTCGGGCTTCGAGGTCGGCACCGAGTACGCCCGCCGGGCCGGGTTCGACGCGGTCGGTCGAGGCGGCGAGAAGCTGTCGGAGCACTGGGCCGACGGGATGCAGTCGTTGCACGGCATCCATGTCCACGGCTTCCCGAACCTGTTCGTCGTCGGCCCGACGCAGGGGGCGAACCTGATCTCGAACATCCCGCACAACCTGACCGAGGCGGGCCAGACGATCGCCACGATCATCGCCCACGCCCTCGACGTGGGCGCATCGGAGGTCGAGGTCACCGAAGCCGCCGAGCAGGCATGGGTCGAACGGTTGGAGGCCGGTGCGGTCGCCCGGATGACCAACTCACCGGACTGCACCCCCGGCTACTACAACAACGAGGGCCGGCCCGCCGGCCGCCGCGGACGACTCAACTCGATGGGCTACCCCGAGGGGCCGGTGGCCTACTTCCAGTACATCGACGCCTGGCGTCGCTCCGGCGACTTCGACGGCCTCGAGTTCCGCTGACCCGCCCCTGGGGTCTGGGTGGGGTCAGGTGGGACGGGTGCCGAGGGTGACGGTGACGTCGGTGGTCTGACCGTTGCGGTCGACGGTGACGGTGATGGTGTCACCGGGCTGATACCTGGCGACCGCCGCACCGAGCGAGGACGGATCATCGATGTCGTCGCCATCGACCTCGACGATCACGTCGCCGACACCCAAGGTGCTGTCCGCCGCCCCCGATCCCGGGGCGATCTCGACGATCTCGGCGCCCTGCTGATCGGTCGCCGGCTGCGTGGTCACGCCCATCAGCGCACGGTCGGGCACCGTTCCGGCCTGCAGCGAGTCGATCACGTCGGTCACCGGGGTGATCGCGATGGCGAAGCCGATGTTCTGGGCCCGGCCGGCGATGGCGGTGTTGATGCCGACCACTTCGCCGTTCATGTTGAGCAGCGGCCCACCCGAGTTGCCCGGGTTGATGGCCGTGTCGGTCTGCAGCAGGTTGACGAGCTGCACCCCGTTCTCGGAGGTGATCGTGCGTTCCTTCGCCGACAGGATGCCCGCGGTGACCGACGGTTCGCCGTCGAGGTCGAGGGCGTAGCCGACGGCGACGAGTTCGTCGCCGATGCGGAGATCGTCGGAGTTGCCGACCGCGAGTGGCTGGAGATCGGTGCGGTCCACCTTGAGCACGGCGAGGTCGCGGCTGGGATCGGCGGCGACGATGGTGGCCGATTCGGAGCTGCCGTCGTCGAACGTCACCATGGTGTCGTCGCCGTCCGCGACCACGTGGTCGTTGGTGACGATGTACCCGTCGGCGGTGAGCACGAACCCGGTACCGGCCGCTCGGCCCTGGAGACCGGTGCCCGACTGGCTCACCGACTGATGGACCGACACGACGCTCGGTCGCACGGCCTGCACGAGGTCGCTGATCGAGCCGGACTCGACGGCCACCGTCTGCGCGGCGACGGCGGGTGCTGCGGTCGCTGGCTCGGTGCTGCTGTCGTTCTGGCCGGCGACGTAGCCCCCGAGTGCGGCGGCGGTCACGGCGGCACCCACGACGAGGCCCGCACCGAACCGGGCCCGCCCACTCTGCTTCCCGGGTGACGGGGTCACCGGCGCCGGGGTGGCGGGGAGGGCGGGCGACGGGGAATCGACCGTCGGCGGCGTCCAGCTGACGCGAGACGAGTCGTCCGAGCGCAACGGTGGCGAAACGGGGGGTGTGAGCAGCGGATCCATGGCGCTCAGCGTGCGTCCGCCGGGTCAGAGGAAGGTGAGAACGAGGTGATCGGTCGTCAAGAGTCCGCCCGGCCCGCCCGCTCACCCCTGCGACGTGGAAGGGTGGCGATGTGGGGACCCGACACGGCTACACCGAGATCGACTACGACGAGCACGGCCACGTGGGGGTGATCACGATCGACCGGCCCGAGGCGCGCAACGCCTTGACCTTCACGACGTACGCGGAGTTGGCCGTTGCCGTCGAGACGACGACCGCGCGATGTCTGGTGATCACCGGCCGCGATCCGGCGTTCTGCTCCGGCGACGACGTCAAGCAGGTGATGGTTGCCGCGAGCGCCGAGCTGACCACGACCGACCGCACGCCGCGGCTCACGCCAGCGGCCGGCGTGCTGCTGCGCACCGACGTCCCGATCGTCGCGGCGGTGAACGGCGCCGCTGTCGGCTGGGGGATGGAACTGGCGTTGATGGCCGACATCCGCATTGCCTCCGACCGCGCCCGTTTCGGCGAGCTGTTCGTCAAGCGCGGCCTGTGCTGCGACGTTGCCGGCTTGGCCCGCCTCGTGGAACTCGTCGGCCGCGAGCACACGGCCGAGCTGCTCTACACCGGCCGGATCATCGACGCCGCCGAGGCGCGCGATCTGCGGCTCGTTTCCCGAGTGGTACCCCACGACGAGCTGCTCCCCACGGCCCTCGAGGTGGCGACGACGATCGCCGACAACCCGCCGCTCGCGGTGCAGGCGCTCAAACGAGGGCTGCGCGAAGCGCTCGATCCCGACTGGGACGAGCTCGGCCGCTGGGTGAGTTCCACGCTCGGTGAGCTGTTCCGCACCGCCGATCATCGAGAGGGTGTCCAGGCGTTCCTCGAGAAGCGCCCGCCGAGCTACACCGGCACCTGAGCCGCCGGACCGTCAGAACCGCTCCGCAACGCTCGGGCTACCGTAGGGGTTGTACGGGCACTGCACCAGCGGTGCCGACGGGGACTGGGGGAACGTCATGAAGGACCTGCGCGGCACGACCGCCATCGTCACCGGCGCATCGCGAGGGATCGGCGTCCACATCGCGAAGGCACTCGCCGAGGAGGGGGTGAACCTGTCGCTCGCCGCCCGCTCGGGAGACGAACTCGAGCAGGTGCGCAACCAGATGGAGGCGCTCGGCATTCGAGCGATCGCCACCGTGTGCGATGTCGCGGAGGCGAAGGATCGAGCCGAGCTGATCGCCCGGACCGACGCGGAACTGGGCCCGGTCGACATCCTCGTCAACAATGCCGGCATCGAGCGGATCCGCCGATTCGAGACCGCACCGGAGACCGACTTCACCGAGACGCTGGCGATCAACCTCGAGGCACCGATTCTGCTCACCCGCGCCGTGGTCCCCGGCATGCTCGACCGCAAGCGGGGCCACGTGGTGAACATCGCCTCCGGCGCCGGCAAGGTCGGCGTCGCCTACGGCACGTCCTACTGCGCGAGCAAGCACGGCCTGGTCGGCTTCACCAACGCGCTGCGGGCCGAGTACGAGCGGTCGCCGGTCGGATTCTCGGTGGTGTGTCCGGGGTTCGTCACCGACACCGGGATGTACGACCGCTGGGAGCAGCGGGGAGTGCATGCACCCCGGATCGCCGGAAGCTCGAAGCCGGAGAAGGTCGCCGCCGTCACCGTCGACTGCATCCGGAGAAACCGGTCGGAGGTGATCGTGAACACGCCGCCGGTTCGCCCACTCGTGGTGATCGCGAACACGTTCCCGAAGCTCACGCCGTTCCTGCTCCGCCGCTTCGGGTACACGAAGTCCTTCGAGCAGGTGATCGCTGCCGGCATCGAATGACCCCGTCGACACGGCGGTGACGTCCGGGGTGTTTCAGAGAGCGACACCGCCGTAGCGGACGCCGGTGAGGTGCGCCATCTCGCGATCGAAGGTGGTGAGGTCGTCGACGTCGAACTGGTCGAGACGGTCGTGACCGCACGCACGGGCCAGCACGGCCATCAGGTGCACCGTCGAGGTGAGGAACTGTTCGAGGCGCCGAGCGGATTCGTCGACCACCAGGCGTGATCGCAGGCCCGGCTTCTGGGTGGCGATGCCGACGGGACAGTTGTCGGTGTTGCACGCTCGCATGCCGAGGCAGCCGATCGCCTGGATCGCCGAGTTGCCGATCGCAACCGCATCGGCGCCGAGAGCGAGCGCCTTCGCGAAGTCGGCGGGAGTGCGGAGCCCGCCGGTGATCACGAGCGTGATGTCGCCGCGGCCGAGCTGGTCGAGATGGCGCCGGGCTCGGGCGAGCGCTGGGATCGTCGGAACCGAGATGTTGTCGCGGAACAGCAGCGGCGCCGCGCCGGTGCCACCACCGCGTCCGTCGAGGATGACGTAGTCGACCCCGATGGCGAGCGCGGCGTCGATGTCACGTTCGATGTGCTGCGCCGAGAGCTTCACTCCGATCGGGATACCGCCGCTCGCCGCTCGGACGTCGGCCGCGACCCGTGCGAAGTCGTCGATGGTGGTCAGGTCGGGGAAGGTGGCAGGAGAGACCGCGTCCTGGCCCTCGTCGAGTCCGCGGACCTCGGCGATCTTCGCAGTCACCTTGGTGCCGGGAAGATGGCCACCGGTGCCGGTCTTCGCGCCCTGGCCGAGCTTGAAGTGGAACGCCTGGACGTCGCGGACCCTGTCGATCGACCAGCCGAACTTCCCGGACGCGAGTTCGTAGAGATACCGGCTGTTGGCCGCCTGCTCGTCAGGGAGCATCCCGCCCTCACCGGAGCAGATTCCGGTGCCGGCGAGTTCGGCGCCCTTTGCCAGCGCCACCTTGGCCTCCTCCGACAGGGCGCCGAAGCTCATGTCGGTGACGAAGAGCGGGATGTCGAGCCGCAGCGGCTTGTCGGCGCTGGGACCGATCACCGTCGAGGTGTCGACGTCGGTGTCGTCGAGCCTCGGCTTGGTGGCGAGTTGCGCGGTCACGAACTGGATCGACTCCCACTTCGGGAGCTGCTCGCGGGGCACACCCATCGCGGCCATCGGGCCGTGGCTGCCGGTGCTCCCGGTGGCCATGGCGTGGATCTCGCCGACGAAGGATTCCTCGGGCGCGCCGTGCGGATCGGCGAACTCGCCGAGGTAGACGCTGCGGTCGTAGGGCTGCGGGTTGTCGGTCTCCCACTGCTCGATCTCGTCGAGGTCGACGAACAGCCGGCCGTCGTCGACCCACGAGGTGAAGCGGTGCAGGGCCTCGTCGTTGTCGTAGGCGGAGACGCCGGTGTCCTTGCGGTAGTCCCAGCCGTGCACGCCGCAGATCAGATCGGGCCCGACGACGCGACCATCGGCGAGCTTGACACCCCGGTGGAGACATCGACCGTAGAGCACCGAGTGCTGATCGGTCGGGTCACCCGGCATGCCCGTGTCGTCGTTCCAGCGGAGCACCACCAGGTCGACGGTGGACACCAGCACTCCGGTCGGCGTGTCGAGATCGAGGTCGTTCCAGTCGGCGATCGGATGTGGGCGCATGGGTCTCCTTCGGGTCGGTCGTGCGTCGGTGTGCGGGTCGGGACTACCCCGATCGGAGCTGGGTGATGCCCGCGAGGAGGAATTCGATCGCGCGTCCGAGCGGATCGGCGGCGGCATCGAGGTCGTCGTAGCCGAGCACAGCGCCGAACGGGGCATTCCAGTAGTCGGCCGAGCCCGGCCGGAGAGCGTCCCACGGCCCGACGTAGAGATACGGCTCGTCGCTGAATCCGTCGCCGGCCGCGGCGCCGAGGTTGCAGCGCACGCCGGGCCGCGCGGCGAGGTCGATGCCGTAGTCGAAGTGCTCGGGCCAGAGGCGCCCGACCGACGCTTGCGCATCGGGCACCGAGGCGACGATCTCGTCGATCGCCCGCTGGCCGATCAGATACCACTCCCCCAGCAGCTGCGCCGACAGGCTGTCGAGCACGATCATCTCGTCGGGATCGCCGAGTGGTGGCGTGTCGCCGCCGACCCAGAAGCCGGGGGCGGGCTCGAAGCCGACCGCGCGACACAGCTCCGCGATCGAGCCACCCGCGACGGTGACGACGTCGGTGGTGGCGGTCAGCTCGCGCACGTCGTCGCCGATCACCCGTTCGACGAACAGCGACCCGCCGACCAACCGGACGCGCTCACGCCGGTCCCCGACGGGCGGCGTGCCGAAGCCCCCGGGAAGCGGGGTGAGGTCGAAGAGGCCGTCATGACGGAATCGCCCCTGCCCGAGCACGTGGGTCGCAATGCGTTGCAGCGTCGTTCGCTGCGCGCCCCAGTCGTCGGGCAGCGGATGCAGGTTCCCCATGATGCGGAGTCTCGCACCGTTCGGCAGCGACGGGCGCGACTACCGTCTCGCGATGTCCATCGAGAAGATCAATCCACCCGAACTGGTCGAGCCGCTCGGCTACACCCACACGCTGATCGCCACGGGAACTCGCCGTGTGTACGTCGCCGGCCAGACCGGCGTCGATGCCACCGGCGCCGTCGTCGGCAACGACCTCACATCGCAGACCGCGCAGGCGCTGCGCAACGTCGGCATCGCACTCGCCGCCGCCGGTGCGTCGTGGGAACACGTCGCCAGGATGAACATCCTCGTCGTCGGCTACGAGCCGTCGATGGCAGACGCGCTGTTCGCCGGTGTCGGCGAGGTGTTCGGCGAGGAGATGCCGATCGCCGCCACGACGCTCTACGGCGTGCAGTCGCTGTTCGAGGCCGAGCACCTCGTCGAGATCGACTGCATCGCCGAGGTCTGAGCGCGGCTCGCCCGCACCGCGGACGGGGATCAGGTCCGGCGAGGTGCCTTGCGCACGCCGGACTCCTCGGCGATGCGCTTCTTGCTGGCGGCGAACGAGCAGATCGGGCATGCGGTGAGGTCGTGGCGCTGCGCCGGGCAGTAGTCGCGACCGAACCAGATCATCTGGAGGTGCCGGTCGTTCCAGGTGTCGCGGGGGAAGACCGCCTTGAGGTCGCGCTCGGTGCGTTCGACGCTGGAACCGTTCGACAGACCCCAACGGGCGGCGAGGCGGTGGATGTGGGTGTCGACCGGGAACGCCGGCACACCGAACGCGTGCGACATCACGACGCTGGCGGTCTTGTGACCGACCCCGGCGAGCGACTCGAGGAACTCCCAGTCGCCGATCACCTCACCGCCGGCGTCGACGATCTGGTTGGCGGCGGTCCACAGGTTCTTGGCCTTCGTGGGAGCGAGGCCGACCTCGCGGATCAGCTCCAGGATCTGGTCGGGATCGAGCGCCGCCATCTTCTCGGGGGTGTCGGCGACGGCGAACAGACCCGGTGTGATCTGGTTGACCTTCTTGTCGGTGGTCTGCGCCGAGAGCGCCACGGCGACGAGCAGCGTGTACGCGTCGGTGTGGTCGAGCGGCATCGGCGGATCGGGGTAGAGATCGTCGAGGATCACCCCGATCCGGTCGGCTTTCTCCTGGCGTCGCATCAGGCCCGACGGTACCGGTCGCTGCGCCACCAGCGACGCGTCACGTGGCGGCGATCGACAACCATTCGTCGTCGGTCCAGTGCCGGCGCAGTTCGGTGCTGACGAAGTCGGCGGTCCAGCGGACCATGTCGATCCAGGGGAGATCCGCAGATGCGATCTCGGTGTAGGCCATCCCATCGAGCAGCAGCGCGGCGTCGTCGATACCGATCGTGACATCGATGGACTCGGTGGGTCCTTGGCCGGTGTCGTCGACCCCGAGCGTGATGCCGAGGCGGGCCTCGACCTCCATCAGGCGGCCGACGTCCCATCGGGTCGGATCGCCCGACATCGCCTGGTCGGTCATGATCCCCAGGATCTGAGCGAGCGCCATCCGGGCGTCGGCCTCCAGTTCGAACTCGCGGGGAAGACGCACACCGTTCATCCTCCCATCGCACGCCGGCAGCTGCCTGTTCGAGCCACGCTTCGATGCTCGACCGACACCGAAACCGCGTCGCAGTAGTGTCGAGGCATGGCTGCGTTCGGACCACGGCGACACCGGTACCGCCCCCTCGAGCGGCTGACCCAACCGCTGGTCCGCGACGGCGACACCCTGCGTCCCGCGAGCTGGGACGAGGCACTCGATCGGGCGGCGAGAGGCTTCCGCACAGCGCTGGAGCGGGAGACCGGCTCGGGGATCGGGGTCTTCTCGTGCTCGAAGTCGACCAACGAGATGAACTTCGTCGCCCAGAAGCTCGCTCGCACCGCCCTCGCCACGAACGACATCGACAGCTGCAACCGGACTTGACACGCACCGTCGGTGGTCGGTCTGGCCACGGTCTTCGGTGCCGGTGGCGGCACGTCGTCATATGCAGAGGCGCGAGACGCCGATGTCATCGTGATGTGGGGTTCGAACGCCCGCAATGCCCACCCCATCTACTTCCACCACGTGCTGCAGGCCGTGCGTCGTGGCGCCACGTTGTTCGTCATCGACCCTCGCCGAACCGAGACGGCGCAGTTCGCCGATCGTTGGCTCGGCCTCGAGGTCGGGACGGACATCGCGCTGTCGAACACCGTTGCGCGCGAGATCATCCACGCCGGCCTGGTCCACCACGGCTTCGTCGAGCGCGCCACGTCGGGCTTCGACGAGTACGCCGCAGCGGTCGAGCCCTGGACGCTCGAACGCGGCAGCGAGGTGACCGGCGTCCCACCCGACGCGATCCGCGAGCTCGCCCATGCCTACGCCACCGCCCGCGCCGCACAGCTGTGTTGGACGCTCGGGATCACCGAACACCACAACGGGGTCGACAACGTCCTGTCGCTGTGCAACCTCGCGCTGCTCGCCGGTCAGGTCGGCCGGTACGGCGCCGGGCTGTCGCCGTTGCGCGGGCAGAACAACGTGCAGGGCGGCGGTGACATGGGCGCGCTGCCCGACCGGCTGCCCGGATTCCAGCGCGTCGACGACGATGTCGCGCGTGCGAGGTTCGAGGCCGAATGGGGCGCCACCGTGCCGCCCACACCCGGACGGAACCTCACCCAGATGTTCGATGCGATGGAGCGCGGCAGCCTCCGTTCGCTGCTCGTGGTCGGCGAGAATCCGGCGCAGTCCGAGGCCGACGTGAGCCGCGCGGTGGAACTGCTCCACGGTCTCGACCACCTGGTCGTGCTCGACATCCATCGCACCGGCACCGCCGAACTCGCCGACGTCGTGCTCCCCGGTTCGGCGTCGTGGTGCGAGTCCGACGGGACGGTGACGAACTCCGAGCGCCGCGTGCAACGGGTTCGCAAGGCCCTCGATCCGCCCGGGGAAGCCCGCGACGACATCGACATCCTCGTCGAGTTGGCCCGTCGGCTCGGCCACGACTGGACGTACGACACCCACGAGGACATCTGGAACGAGGTGCGCCGGCTCTCGCCGATGCACGCCGGCATGTCGTGGGCCCGGCTCGAGGCGACCGGCGGCCTGCAGTGGCCGTGCCCGTCCGAGGACTCGGTCGAGCCCTCGTTCCTCCACGGCCGCCTGTGGGCCGACGACCCGGCCGCCCGCGGACGTCGCGCCCCGTTCAGCGTGGTCGCCCACGAACCACCGGCCGAGGCGGTCACCGCAGAGTTCCCCCTGCGGTTGACCACCGGACGGCGACTCGACTCGTACAACACCGGGGTGCAGTCCGGCGGCTATCGGAGCCCCAACCGACGTGGGGAGAGCGTCGACGTGTCGCCCGCCGACGCCAGGTCGCTGGACCTGGCCGACGGCGAGCTCGTCCGAGTGATCTCGCCACGCGGAGCGGTGGAGGCGCCGGTCCGCATCGACCGGGGGTTGCGCGCCGGTCTGGTGTTCATGACCTTCCACTTCCCCGACGAGGTCGATGTCAACCGCCTGACGATCGACGCCACCGACCCGAAGTCGGGCACCGCCGAGTTCAAGGCGGCCGCCGTGCGGATCGAGAAGATCGAGACGGCCGCGCATCCGAGGACGACCGAGCGGATGGTCACCTCGTGAACACCCGAACACGCTCAGGGCTGAGCCGATGGAGCTGAGGATCCGCGGCATCGCGCCGACCGACGCCGAACGCGAGGCGGTCGAATCGGTGCTCGGCCGCCCGCCCGCACCGAGCGACCACGAGCGTCGAGGGGGACACGCCCTGCGGTCGCGTCGGCACCTGCTGCTCCCGACGCTCCATGCCGTGAACGATCGGGTGGGTTGGATCAGCCAGCCCGCGATCGACCACATCGCCGAGCGACTCGACGTCTCACCCGCCGAGATCTTCGGCGTCGCCACGTTCTACGGGCTCTTCTCCACCACCGAACGGGTGGGCCGCCAGGTGCACGTGTGCGTCGATCTCGCCTGCCGCGCCGCCGGGGGCGCTCGCGACGCCGACCTGCCTGCCGGAACCCACGCGTCACCGTGCCTCGGACTGTGCGAGCAGGCGCCTGCCGCGCTGGTGGTCGAGCCGGGCGGCCCGGTCCGGCGCAGCACCGTGGCCCGCCTCGACCTCCGGACGCTCGAGCAGCTGGCCGCCGGCGGGCCGAGCGAGCCGAGGTCGACCCGCACGCTGGCCTCCGTGCCCCAGGCCGGTGACGGCGACCTGGTGCTGCTCGCCCGCGCCGACGGGGCCGACCCGCTCGACCTCGACGCGTACGTGGAACGCGGCGGATTGCTGGCACTCGCCCGCGCCCGCGAGATCGGCCCCGACGCCGTGATCGCACTCGTCGATGCCGCCGGGCTGATCGGCCGGGGTGGCGCCGGGTTCCCGACGGCGAGGAAGTGGGCGGCGGTGCGGGCACAGGCGGCGACGCCGCACCACCTCGTCTGCAACGCCGACGAGTCGGAACCCGGCACGTTCAAGGACCGGCATCTCATCGAGCACGACCCGTTCGGGCTGCTCGAGTCGATCTGCATCGCGGCGCTCGCCACCGGCTGCGACCGCGGATGGATCTACCTGCGCGGCGAATACCCGGAGGCGGAGGCGATCCTGCTGGACGCGATCGATCGCTTCCGTGCGCACGGAGTCCTCGACGGAGCGCTCGACATCGAACTCCGCCGAGGCGCGGGCGCCTACATCTGCGGCGAGGAGACCGCGATCTTCAATTCGATCGAAGGGCACCGTGGCGAGCCGCGGAACAAGCCGCCGTACCCGTTCGAGGTGGGCC
>Ga0272441_10009568_pt1 | contig 14938 bp, 10 predicted proteins | sample SSMProp6N_FD_193582 | JGI IMG/M metagenome (GOLD analysis project Ga0272441, IMG submission 193582) | Marine sediment archaeal communities from Little Sippewissett salt marsh, Falmouth, MA, United States - SSM-Prop-6N | ecosystem: Environmental > Aquatic > Marine > Wetlands > Sediment ... | reverse complement strand
CACTCGCACCCCGCAGACACAAAAAGGAGCGGGGTGCTTCCCGATGGCGCCACGCAACAAAGAAAGCGGGGCGCTTCCCCAACGCACCCCGCTTGGGTCCTGCAATCCGGACTACGGATCAGCGATAAAGACCTCCCCGCAGACCGGAGCTTCAAATCGTCTTCCATTCGAATACGAACTCATCAATCCGTCAAACATGGTCGATGTCGGACCACCGGCGGGATAGAGCCTGTACGCCAGCGTCCGCACTTCCGACTCATACAGCATTTCCATCCACAGAATGACGTATCGTTCACCCTCGCGCTTGACGAGTCCGCCAGAGTCGTCAACGATCTCCATCATGTACCCGGTGGGCGGGGCTTCCGCCACCCCGGGCGAGGAGATCGTGCTCTGCGCCGTCACCATGATCAGAACGTAGATCGAACCATCACGATCGACCATCTGCGTACGCTCGGCGATCAACGGTGCGTCGCCGATGTAGAGTCCCTTCGTTCTCGACGCACGGTAGCCCGCGGAGTCGGCAACTCGCACAGTGACTTCCACATAGCCCTCAGTCGTGTACTGGGCATCAACCGTTGCTTGCCCGGCTGTCTCTGTTTCGAAACGTCCGTCCCCATCGAGATCCCATTCGATCTCCGCCACATCGCTACCGAAACAGCCCTGGCACAAGGCCAACGTCACCGTCTCGCCAACGCCGGGGTTGAATGTGGACGGATCAAAGTCCACGTCAGCCGTCACCGCCACTCCAGCGCTTGCGATGAACAGTCCTGTGAAGAGGATTGCGGCGTATCGCTTCCAGACCCTCACGTCTTCTCCCTTCTCTTCTCTCCCAACGTTCAAACACCCTTCCTTAAACATCGGCACACGACCCGCCGCCTACGGCAACGGGTCGTACACGGATGTATCGGTCAACCAGTAGGCGATCAGATCCTGAATCAACATCAGGTCAACGGTTTCCCCGCCCGTATGCGGCACGGCATCACCCGAAAGCCACAGCGAGACCGCATACTGAATCTGATCGAAGCTGAACTCCGGAGGCAAACAGATATTGATCAGCTGCTGTGCCGTATCCCAGTGCGTGATCGCAATGGGCGCGGATACGAACTCAACCCGCGTGATCTTGTCCTCACCGGCAAGTTGCTGAGCAAAGCGGGGAGAAGAGCTGGAACCGACGCCGACAATCGTCACCGATTCGCGTCCGCCAAGATTCCCATCCGCATTCTGATCCGACGCGAATCCACCGGTCGGCGCTGTCAGACGGTACTGGATCGTCCTTGTGTCCCCATCCTGCAGAGTTTCCAGGAACAACCAGTCCACCGAATGATTCGCCACGTTGTGATGGGGCGTCGCACGGTTGTTTTCTATCAGTTCAAGAGCCCACCCATCCGGGGTGACCTCGTGAATCACCAACCCATGGATCTCGGTGTTGACATCGATCGTCAGGGATACGTCAATCGTAGCTCCCTCAATCGTTTCATCGTTGGGAAGACACGTTTCAATCGTACGGACGATCGAAACGCTCGGGAAGACCTCGATCGCGCGCTCGAACTCCCCGACACGGCCTTCACTGTCGGTTGCCCAAAGCGTCACATCACGCGCTCCTTCTGCAACAAACGCGTGGATGATCACAGCATCTTCAGTCACTTCGTCAATGATTCGATCGCCGTTGAAGTCCCAGGCATAGCTCTCAACCCTGCTATCCTGGTACACAACGGTTCCGGTAGCATCGAACGTCGTCTCTACACCGATCCGCGGCTCATTCGGTGCCGCAAGGAAGAACGCAGTCGGCGCAAGCGGTTCGCGCGCCTTGATCTCGAGCGGATCGATCTCGATCGTCACCTCTTCGCCGCGGAAGTTCACGGCGCGAACGACGGAACCATCATCGGTCGCCCAGACCCCCTCTTCGGTCGCGGCAATCTCGATCACCGCTTCCCATCGCTCGGGAAGCTCGATCTGCCACTCAAGAAGCGTTCCATCGTTCTCCCGAACCACGCGGGTCGGAAGTGGTGTCGCTTCGACGAAGTGAAGCGGTTCGGGCAGCCTTTTCTCGATCACAATCGTTGGAATCACCGGCTCGACGGAAAGGAGCGCTTCGATTTCGCCAAGCAGCGCCTCCGTTCGACGCGGGAAGAACACTCCCCCCGTGCTATCGGCCAGCTCTTCGAGGAGACTCTGATTGATCAGGTTCCCGACACCGATCGTCATGATGACGATTCCCGCTTCCCCCGCAACATCTCCTTCTACGTCGGGGGTGCGCCCGGTATTGTTCTGCCCGTCGGAGAGCACAATCTCAAGCAGAAGTGCCCCATCGCGCCCATCGGCAAGAAGCTCCTGCCGCGCGACACGAAGACCTTCTCCAAGCGCCGATTTCCCGCCAACCTCCAGATCGGCGACGATCGCCTTTGCCTGCGTCTTTGTCACCGCGAGAGTTGCATCAAGCACGGCGCGATCCGAGAACGACACAATGCCGACCCGATCCTGCTCGCCGAACACGTCGATCAGCGCCAACGCAAGTTCCTTGGCCGTGGTCAGCGTTCCTGTCGCTGTTGCAGACACGTCAATGACAAGGACGCAATCTACGGGCACGTTATCTTCGGGCAGGTCTCCCGTCAGAAGAAGCCGCAGTTCCGCAACCTCCGGATCCGCTCCCATCCCGGCCACGTAGATATCCCCCGGGACAATCGATTGCTCCACCTCGACAAACCCCGCCTCTGCAAACACTCCGATTCCAACAAGGAGCGTTAAGAGAATTCCTAGGAGGACGGCGAGGGGAATTCCCCTCGCCGCTTCGTATTTGCTACGCATCGCTACCATCTCCCTGCTTCCGTAGAGATCGCCGAATCGGATTCATTCGGTTTTCCCGGCACTAGAAGTCTGTGCAGGCTGGCGGATTCGGTTCGCACGGCTCTGGCGTGATATCGCACACGTCGGCAACCGTCGACGGCAGCGGCTCGCAGATGTCCGTGTTGGTGAACCAGTAGGCCACAATGGTCTTCAACGTCTCGTAGTCGACCATACCGCCACACGTCAGCGGGACTTCTTCGTCCTCCAGCCAGAACGCGATGGCGCGTTGCATCTGCTGATAGGTGATCAGATCCGACAGGGAGATGTTCACCGAGTCGGTCACGACATCCCATCGGGAGATGGCCACAAGCACCGCCAGGCAGTCGCTGATGTCAACAGCGCTGTCTCCGATGACTCGGACTCTCTGGCACGGAAGCGCCGAATCGACTTCTCCGTACAGATCGTTGCTGCTGAGGAAACACGGATCGCTCGACGGCGTTTCGATCGCCGCCGTCATCGGAACCTCCACCTGGTAGATGATGATGACGCACTCACCGGCAGAGAGTTTTCCGGGATAGACCCATTCCACGGCGGACGCCTTGTAGGTGAATCCTCCGTTGTCCACGGGGATCACACGCCATCCGGGTGGGAGGTCCTCTTCCAGACCTACGCCATACAGGTCTTGATCGGCCCAGATCTCCACCTTCACGGTGAAGATGTTGCCGGCCGGAAGCCCATCACGGCCGTAGTACCCCACAAGCACGTTGTTGCAGGGAACCGGCGTCGAGATGGTCCGCAGAGCGTTGATCTCAGCCAGTGGAACCAACGGAAGCGGTAGATCAACCGGCGTGCACGTATAAGCGTACGCGGCCAATCGCTTCATCGTTTCCAGGTCGATCGTCGCCCCTTGCGTCCACGGTACGATCTCAGCGAACCGCCAGATGTCCAGTGCGCGGGCAAGCTGCTGCGCTTCGATCTTCTGCGAGAGACGCAGGTCGATGCTGTCATCCTGGTCCACCGTTCCACCGGGAACGAGATGCGCAATCGCTGTCTCGATGCGCAGCGTATCGTTGATTTCGATCGTGTTGTCGCCTTCGACCTCCATCTCGAGCGCGGGAGACTTCGACTGGAACGTTCCTGTGATGTCAAAGCAGACAGGAAGGGTCGTTGCAATCAGCTGGTTGGACGTCGGCACCGTGACTTCGTACGAGATAACCTTGGTGGTGCCGGCGCTGATCTTTTCGATGAAGACCCACTGGATCTCCGAGCGCTTGAACGCAGCGCCTGCGTTCTGGACCGGAGTAACCGTCCAACCAACGGGGAGATGTTCCTCCAACCCAACGCCGACAAGGTCGATTTCGGGTTCGATCGTCACCACCACAAGGAAGGTGCTGCCCGGCAGCGCCGTCATCGTGGAGATCGTTCGTTCCACATTCACCTCAAGTTCGGCAACAAACAGCGTATAGGTGTCCCTGTCACTAGCGCCATCGGCGTCGGAGGCACGGAGCCCAACACTCTTCATCCCGCCGACCGTGTACGTGTAACTGACCACGGGGTCGGTCGTCGTGAGGTCGTAGATCCCATCACCGTCGAAATCCCACTCGTAGGAAGTGATCGTTCCATCGGCATCGTACGAAGCCGAGGCGTCGAACGTCACGGGTTCGTCCACCCGGATCTCCGCAGTCGTCGACGTAAACGAAGCTTCCGGGGGCGAATTGAGCGCCGCCGAAATCACGATCGGATCGAGCAGGTTCAGCGTCAGCGTTGACGGATTCGCGAGACTTCCATAAAGGAACTCCACGGAAGAGATCCCGCCCGTGAACTGCGGGAACAATGTGATGTCTGCCTCTTCACCGAGCGGACCCATGGCAAAGCCGTCCGACATACCATCCTGCCATCCCATGAACACATTCGCCGTTGGTGGCGTAATCGCCCACGTGTCACGGAAATCGAATGCATCATCCCGGACAAGAAAGCTTGCGCCGGCGGGAATGCCGGACATGTCGATGGTCGTGGTCCCGGCCACTCCGTCGGGACCGCTCATGAGCGCGAACAGCGAGACCTCACCGGTCGACGTATTGCGATACAGGAAGAATGTGGCGGTACCCGCCTTCTCCAGACCCGTTGTCGCAACACTTGCCGTATACCCGTAGAAGTCGGCCGCGCTGGCAGTGCTTTCCAGCGGAGTGACTTGCACCCGCGTTTCCCCTTGGCTGACCTGGTAGAATCCCTCTTGTGCGAACGCCGCGGAGCCGAGGAGGCCTACCAGCAACGCCAAGAGTAGGAAAAGGCCATGGGGACTGACCTTATGCACCTTCATTGCAACCTCCTTTTGTAGCTATCATCCATCTCTTAGCAAAAAAGCCATAGTTCATGGCTACTGTATCCCAAACCCATTCGATGCGTCTGTAACGCCAATCACCGTTCCGAATTCCCAATCGAGCCTCCCTGCTCACAAAGCGACCGCCATTTGCAGCGTGGATACCTCGATTGCTTTCTTCGCCGCTTCAAGGGGATCCGCCGTCACCAGCGAAAGGATCGGCCGATCCTCCTGGACAACCGAAGTCGTAAACGTGATATCTCCAGCGTCCGTGAACACGGTTGTGAACAAGCTCACCGTCGCTGTCCGCTCCAATCCGAATACAAGTCCAAGCGGCGTCAACACGGCCTGCACCGCTCCGCCCAACAGCGTGCCGAATCCCGTCCACAACAGCGCTCGTTCCGCGCGAAAGCTGATCTCGTCGGACCAGTTCACAAAACGATGGATCACGACGTAGTCGACACCCAGGGCTTGCGCCAAATTGCGGAGACCGCTCAGTGTTAAGCTGGTTCCTACATACGTGTTGGTCTGGCGCTGAGCAAGCTGAATTTCACCGCGGGTCGACACCGAAGCGCCTGTCACAATCGAGCAGCGCTGCACTGCGTAGTTGAAGAGGTACTCCAGGTCGGCACCGGGCACAGCGGCCGCTGCCTGAACAAAAACAGCAACGCTCTCTCCCTGGGAAAAGGCGACCCAGGGAATCGTTGCTGCACAGAGTGCAACAAGAATCAGAGCGAGTTTTCTGAGATTGACCATTCGTCACCCCACCACCCGAGTTCCAGGTTGTGGGGTGAGTGTAGTCGTACGTGATGGGTGTCACCGAGGAACGGTGTCGAACCCGTTCCCCTGATTTGTCTAGCGCCCCGTGGACATCTGTCCGCTTCGCGGGCTAGGGCGAACTAGAACTCCAATTCCTGAGGCATCTGCGCCGCATGAGGATGGGTAGGACCTGCGTAGATCTTGAGCTTTCGCAGCATCCTACGGCCGAGAGTGGTCTTGGGAAGCATCCGCCGCACCGCTTCGTGGACCGGATGGGTCGGCCGCCGAGCAATCAGCGTCCGATACGACATTTCCTTCAGGCCTCCGATGTAACCGCTATGACGCTGGTAGAGTTTCTTGTCCCACTTGTCACCCGTCAGGTGAACCCTCTCCGCGTTGATCACCACGACATAGTCTCCGGTGTCGACATGTGGCGTGTAGATCGGCTTGTGTTTGCCCTGCAGGATGGTAGCAATCTCGCTGGCCAGGCGGCCAAGCGTCTTGCCATCTGCATTCACTACGTACCAGTCACGCGTCCAACTCTGTCCGATCTCTTCGTTTTTCGCCACATACGTGCGCTGCATGATGAAGCTCCTTCGTCTCCCACTTCGGATACGGACGGGATTATAGCCAAGCCGCTAGATGCTTTCAAAACCGCTTATGATCGTTGCCTCGGGCTCAGGCCCTACCGAAATCATCGCAACCGGGACGTCCAGCGTACTGGAAACGGCCTCCACATAGGCACGGGCTTCCCGCGGCAGGTCATCGACCGATCGCGCTTCCGTCGTACGGCTCATCCATCCGGGGAGCGTTTCATAGATCGGCTCGCATGGCTCCAGATCCCGCGGAGAGCTTGGCATTCGCTCGATCGTTCCTCCCCGCAGACGGTAGGCTCGACAGATCTTGATCGTCTCGACATCGTCAAGGATGTCCAACTTGGTGATCGCCAAACCGGTCGGACGGTTCAACCGCACGGCGTGGCGAAGGGCGACAAGGTCCAGCCAGCCGCAACGGCGTGGGCGTCCTGTGGTAACACCGAACTCTCCCCCCCGCTGTCGAAGACGTTCTCCGCTCTCGTCGTCGAGTTCGGTCGGGAACGCCCCCTTCCCAACACGGGTCGTATACGCCTTGAGAACCCCGATCCGATGCTCGATGGGGGCAAGTGCAATGCCGATTGATTGAGCAAGTCCCAAGAACGTTGTCGCCGACGACGTCACGAACGGATATGTGCCGTAGTCAACATCGAGAAGCGCCCCTTGGGCACCCTCGAACAGCATCCGCTTCCCTTGGGCAAATCCCTCTTCCAGGACCCTCGATGTGTCGGTAATTCGTGGAAGAAACGGCTTCGCTGTCTCCATGAGACCGTCAACGATCGCCTCGACCGACAGATCCGCGACACGCGGGTCGTCACCCCATGCGGCACGAATCTGCTCAAGGACGGCCTCGATCCTGTCCGCAAGGTCCGTCGGATGCAGCAGGTCGCCGGCACGGATCCCCGAGCGTCCTGCTCGATCGCGATAGGCGGGACCGATTCCGCGGCGTGTTGTTCCGATCTTTGCCCCGCTTCCTTCGAGTTCCTCGAGAAGGCGGTGATACGGAAGGATCAGATGGGCCGTCTCGCTGATCTCCACCTGTGGGCGGTAGCCCAACCGGTCCGTCAGTTCGTCGTATTCGTGACGGAGCGTCCACGGATCGATCACAACGCCAGCCGCAAGCACGCAGCGCGTTCCCTGATGGAAGGCTCCGACCGGGATTTGATGGATCCCGAACGTCTCGCCGTTGTGGACTACGGTGTGTCCCGCGTTGGGGCCACCATTGAACCGCACTACTATCTCCGCATTGCGGGCGAGAAGGTGTGAGATCTTGCCTTTTCCCTCATCTCCCCATTGCATCCCGAACACAGCCGTTGCCATGATCTCCTCGCTACATCGCTCCCGCCCGCACCGATCGCAAAGCCACGGTGATCGAGCGTCCGTTGATATCGAGCTCGCCTTCGATGTTCGAGTCATCGAAGAGCCCCGGCTCAATCGAACTCGCCAGCACTTCATCGGCCAACGCGTCGCGATGCTTGGCGACCACTTCGGCAACCGGCGAGCCGTTATCGTACCCTAATTCGATCCGGTCGGTCACATCGAATCCCGCCTCTTTCCGCAGCAGCTGGATCCGATGGGCCAACTCCCTGACCCAACCCTGTTCCTTCAGTTCATCCGTCAATCGGGTGTCCAGCAACAGGCGAATCGCTCCTTGCCGTACACAGACAAAGCCATCCGGCACCTTCGGCTCGAACGTGACGTCCTCGGCCTCCAACCGCACCGTTTCCCCGTCAACGATCGCGTCGATCGGCTCACCACCGGCCAGGCGTTGCTGGAACTCGTCCGCCTCCTGTGCCTGAATCCACTCAGCCACGGCCTGAACGCGCGAGCCAACGCGAGGGCCCAGGGTGCGGAAGTTGGCTCGCACGGTCCGGTCCAGCCGGTCATCGATCGATGAAACCCACTCCACCGCCGCCACGTTCAACTCGCCACATAGCAGCGCTTCCACATCCGCCGGAAGTGGGTCGGACTCCACCGCAAGCGATGCCAGCGGCTGACGCACCTTGGTTTGCGCTTCGTTACGGGCTTGGTGCCCAAGCGCCGCAATCGACCGCGCCCGTTCCATCGCTTCGTCTAGAGCCTCGTCCCGCACCGCTGCATCCGAGGACGGATACGCGGCAAGATGCACGCTCTCCGGCATGTCCTCCGTGCGCAGCGAGCGGTACAGACACTCGCTGATGAACGGGATGAACGGCGCGCACAACCGCGCAAGATCCAGCAGCACCGACCTCAGCGTGGCGTACGCGGCGATCTTGTCGGGGCCCATGCCACCCTTCCAGAACCGGCGGCGCGACAGACGCACGTACCAATTGGAGAGATCCTCCACCAACTGCTCGATCGCACCGGTCGCCGTTGTCACATCATAGGCATCGAGCGCCGAAACTACCTGCTCGATGCACCCGGCGGTCCGCGACCGGATCCATCGGTCGATCACCGCCGGCTCGCCGCTCTGCTTGTCGTGCACCGCAGGATCGTATGCATCGATCGACGCATACAGGGCGAAGAAATCGTGCGTATTCCGAAGCGTATCAAGGAACCGATACAACGGATCCTTGACATCCGCTTCGGCAAGCCGCTTCGACTTCCACGGCGCACTGGATGAGTACAGGTACCAACGGGTGCAGTCGGCTCCGTAGGCGTTGATCACATCCCACGGATCGAGGACGTTCCCTTTGCTCTTGCTCATCTTCAGCCCGTTCTCGTCCAACCCCAGTCCCGTCCCCATGCAGTTCTTATACGGCGCTTTGCCGTGCAGAATCGTGCTTGTCGCAAGAAGGGTGTAGAACCACCCGCGTGTTTGCTCCATCGCCTCGCAAATAAAGTCGGCGGGGAAGCTCTCTTTGAAACAGTCTTCGTTTTCGAACGGGTAGTGCCACTGCGCCGAATGCATGCTGCCCGAATCGAACCACGTGTCGATCACATACGGCACTCGCTTCATTTCGCCGCCACACTCCGGACAGCGAACCTTGATCCGATCGACATACGGCCGGTGCAGCTCGACATCCGCCGCTTCCTTCGCATCGATCGCCCGCTCCACCAGTTCTTCACGGCTTCCGATCGCCGTCGTCTCACCACAGGACTCACAGACCCACAACGGAAGAGGCGTTCCCCAGTAGCGATCGCGTGACAACGCCCAATCTTTCAGGTTGGCGAGGAAGTCGCCCAGCCGCCCCTCGCCGACGTGGGCGGGGTACCAGTTGATCGTACGGTTCTGTTCGATCATCTCCTGTTTGACGGCGGTCGTGCGGATGTACCAGGAGTCCATCGCGTAGTAAAGGAGCGGCGTATCGCATCTCCAGCAGAACGGATAGTCATGCTCATAGCTCGCCTGACGGTACAGAACATCCCGTTGCCGCAGGTCGTCGATGATTTTCGGGTCGGCGTCTTTGACGAACTCACCGGGGCAGATCGGGGATTCGTCAACAAATGTTCCGGCAAGCGTCACCGGCTGCACAAACGGCAGATCGAACTCCTGCCCCAGTTGGTAGTCATCTTCTCCGAACGCGGAAGCGATGTGAACGATCCCCGTTCCATCTTCCATGTTGACAAACCCCGCCGGATAAGCACGGTACGCCGTCGGTGCATCGGTCAAGACATACGGAGGCTGATAGCGAAGCCCAACCAGCTGCTCACCGCGGATCTCACGAACCACGCGAAACTCGCCATCGATCGCCTTCTCCGCCAGTTCCTTAGCAACGATCAGCCGCTCCCCGCGCTGCTCCACTTCCACATACAGCGCGCCACTCGATACCGCCACCGCGACATTCGCCGGCAGGGTCCACGGAGTGGTCGTCCACGCAAGCAGGGAGGTTCGAACACCGCTCTCGATCTTCAGCTGCGCATCTTCGTCGGAAACGACCGGCATGCGGATCGTCACCGACGGGTCTTCCACCAAGCGGTATCCCTGTGCCACTTCGTGCGACGACAGCCCGGTGCCGCACCGCGGACAGTACGGCAGCGTCTTGTGGCCCTGGTACAGGAGTCCGCGATCGAACATCGTCTTCAACTCCCACCAGACAGTTTCGATGTATGTGTCGGTATAGGTGACGTAAGCGTTCTCCAGATCGATCCAGAACCCCATCCGTTCGATCATGCGTTCCCAGTCGGCCTTGTACTTCCACACGGACGCCTTGCAGCGTTCGACGAACTTCTCGACGCCGTACGCCTCGATCTCCGGCTTGCTGTCGACGCCGATCTCTTTCTCGACTTCAAGCTCCACCGGAAGCCCGTGCGTGTCCCATCCGCCCTTTCTTCCGACGTAGAACCCCTGCATCGTCTTGTAGCGCGGGAACAGGTCCTTGTAGACCCTTGGCATGAGGTGGCCGAAGTGGGGACGGCCGTTGGCAGTCGGCGGTCCCTCAAAGAACACGTACCTTGGCCCGTCCTTGGTCGCTTCGAGCGACTGGGCGAACACATCGTGCTCACGCCAGAACGCAAGAATATCTTCTTCCCGCTTAATCGGGTTCCGTTCTAACTTTTCGTATCGCTCCATCGCTCGCTCCTGCTCCTTCTTCTGGTCCGGCTGGTTCCATGGACAGTCAACAAGACCGTTTCCGTCATGAGTGCCACATGGATATGGGGTTTGCCTGCGGGTCGGATTGCGCCCCTAACGGGGCACAGGAATATAGATCAGAAGAGGAAGAGTACGCTTCAGTTTCGTGTTCATAGTCCGATCACGTAGGGATGTTACTCGATCCATTGATCAACGGTCAACCGAAGACGTCTCGGAATCTCCCTGGTCAACGCCGCTCCTGAGGAATCTACGAAGCCGGTAACAGACAAGCGGCACCCCGCAACACGTCGCATCCGTCCGGTTGAGATGGCAGCCATGCACCTCGAAACACGCACCTCGCCGGGTACACTGAAACACCGATCACTATGAGGAGCGTTGTCATCGTACGAGGATTGCTGTTGGGACTGACTCTGCTGACGATCGCGCTGTCCGCTTGCCTGGGGCCTTCAGCACCCGAGGCGGCACTCACGGCGGCAATCACCAGCGGGCCTGCTCCGTTGGATATCGGGTTCAATCTGTCGTATTCGGTCATCCGCAGCGGAGAACCGTTTGAAGCGGTCCTCGATTTCGGCGACGGCAGTGACCCCGTTTCCCCGGCGTCTCTGTACACAATCGTCCACCACACCTACGAAGCCGGCGGCGTCCACGAAGCGGAGCTCACCCTCATTGACGCAGACGGACGAACCGACGATGCGACACTGACGATCACCGTATCCGAAGACGGTCCGCCCGTTGGCGTGGCCCCGGGGATGACGGCTCCCGATTTCACCGCACACACGACCGACGGCGGTGAGGTGACGCTCAGCAATCTCCGCGGCTCGGTGGTGCTGCTCGATTTCTGGGGAGCATGGTGCACGCCGTGCAAGAAATCGCTCCCCCATCTCGATAACCTGATGGAGGCCTACGGCGCTGACGGATTGACCGTGGTCCTTGTGAGCACGGATGAGACCGAGCAAGAATCGATCGACTTCCTCTCCGGTGAAGGATTCGACCGCTTCATCAGCGTGTGGGAGCCGGGCGAGAAGCGAAACAGCCCGATCACCATCCTCTACGAGATGGACGATCAGCCGATCCCCCGCAGTTTCATCCTTGACCGACGTGGCGTCATTCGCTACGTAGGCCATCCGACCAACGTCGGGGCAAGGCAGATCGAACCGCTGCTGTAACGAGTTCTCGGCCGCCTGAACCGCTGGTTTGCAGGCCGGCTTCTCATCTCGGAAGATCGCATCCTTACGCGAAACTGCATTTTGAGCGAAAGGACGGTGTCATGAGGCAGCAGCTTGCCAGCCTTCTGTCGGAATCTCGTCAAGGTTACACGGATATCCGGTTCGAGCAGAACCGCAAGACTCGCATCCGGTTCGAGGGTCCTCGACTCACGGAAATCGCCGACTACAAGACCAGTGGAGGACATCTGCGCGCCTATGAAGACGGCGGCAAGGCGCTCGCGTCGTTCACCGATCCTCAAGAAGCGGCGGGGCTTCTCGCTTCCACCCTATCATCGGCTCGCCTCGCGGCGAAATACCGCGGCGAGCCGCTTCGGATCGCCCCAGCGCCGCGCTTGGAGGGAACGTTCCCTGTATCGCCGACCGCGGATCCGAGAACGGTGTCCCTGGAGGAGAAGCAGGCGCTGCTTCGCCACTACAACGATCTGATTCTCGCCGATCCGCACGTCGCAACGACGGTCTCTCAATACGAAGAGTTCTATTCCCATCGCACGTTCGTCAACTCCGAGGGAACCTCGATCGAATATGAGTTGCTCATCGTGAACATCGCCGGTTTCATCGTCACCCGGCGAGACGGCGTTGTACAGCAGGTCCGCTACGCATTCGGCGGCAATGACGAGTTCTCGAAGCTTGCCGGTCGCGATGATGATCTACGCAAGCAAATATCGATGGCCACGGCCCTTCTTGATGCCGAGCCTGCGGAGGCCGGTGTGTACCCCGTAGTGCTCGACCCCAGTGAGGCGGGGGTGTTTATCCACGAGGCGTTCGGCCACCTTTCGGAGGCGGACGGGATCCAGCACAACCCGGCATTCCGTGATCGGCTGGCGCGGGGCACGAAACTCGGCCACCCAATCCTCGGTGTCACCGATGACCCGGCACTTCTCGATTGCCCCGGCGGCTACGTTGTCGATGACGAAGGGGTACGCGGGCAGCGGACGGAGCTGATCCGGGAAGGTATCCTCACCGGCAGGCTTCACTCTCGCGAAACAGCGGCGGCATTCGACGAGCCCCTCTCCGGGAACATGCGCGCCGTCGATTCGCACCACACGCCGATCGTCCGCATGTCGAACATCTTCATCGAACCGGGGACGTCTTCGTTCGACGACATGGTCTCCTCGATCGAGGACGGTTACTACTTGGTCGGTGCCAAGGGCGGGCAAACCACGGGAGACCAGTTCACCTTCGGAGCGCAGTGGGGCTACCGCATCCGCGACGGTCACCTGGGTGAAATGGTCCGGGACATCAACATGAGCGGCGAGTTGTTCAGCACGCTTCAAGCACTCTCGATGGTCGGCAGCGACCTGTCATTCGCCGAACGGGGAGGGTGCGGCAAGGGGATGCCGATGCAGCTGAACGCCAAATCGGGCAAGGGCGCACCGCACGTCAAGATTGACTCTGTCACGATCGGAGGCATCCGATGAACGACCTGATCCAATACGCTCGCCAGCACGTTGATGAGGCGGAGATGTACTGGCACCGTACGCAAGACACGACCGTCCGCTACGAGAACCAGCGACTGCAGGAGATCCGTCAGAACCGTCTCTCTGCTGTCGCCGTCCGCGTGATCGCCCACGGGCGCTTCGGACAATCGTTCGGAGAAACACCCGGCCATACGGCCATCGTGGACGAAGCCAAAGCTGCCTCACAGTTCGGGGACGCCGCAGGCCACCGGTTTGCGGAACCGTCCGCCTATCCAACCCTGCCGGAGACCGATCGGAGCCCGGTCGAAGCGAAAAGCGATGATCTGGTGGCGCTTTGCGAGGACGTCAAACACGAGATTCGGTCCCATCGTCCCGATCTCACCTTGGTCATCCACGCTCGGGCTTCAAAGGAACACCTCGTGATCGAGACCACCGAGGGCGCACAGGCCGAGTCGGAGACCGCGGGACTGCATCTGGCGTTTGGCGCCCCGATCCAGGGCGCGGGAACCTCTGTGTACAAATCCCTGTCCGCCACACATGCGTTTCAGGCGCCGGATGACCTGATCGAGGAGTTCCTCACCTGGTACGGGTGGACCGAGCGTGCATCAACCCCCGATACGGGAAGGCTTCCCGTGATCTTCGCCCCCGAAGCGGCTTTCCTGTATGTCCTCCCGCTGTGTTTCGGTCTCAACGGGGATGCCGTCGCCAAGGAGACCTCCCCGGTCTTCAACAGGATCGACGAACCGATCCTGTCGGATAAGCTGACGATCTTCGATGCCCCTCACCTCCCAGGATCTCCTTTCTCACGGGTGTTTGACGACGAGGCCGTCCCTTGTCGGCACCGCCCGCTGGTCGAAGAAGGAATCCTTCGCGGCTTTCTTCTCGATCTTCAGTCCGCTTCGCGGCTTCGCCGCCCGCCGACCGGCAATGGATTCAAACGGAAGCTCTTCGGGAGCGGACCTGAAGTGACGGCATCGCCGTGGCCCTGCCATATGCAAGTGCAGGCCGGGACCGAACCAGTCGAGCAGATGATCGCCCGCCAGAGCGAAGCGCTGCTGGTGACCGGAGGGCTCGGATTCCACTCCGGCAACTACGGCCAAGGGCAGTTTGCCGTGCAGGCGATCGGCTTCCACATCCGCGATGGACATGTCGTGGGCAGGCTGGAAGGGACCATGATCTCCGGCAACATCTACGCCGATCTGCTCGACATCGAGGCGTTGAGCCGTGAGACGAGGGACGCCTCTATGGGGATGGGCCCCGCCGTGGAAGCGCCGTACGTGCTGGTAGAGTCGCTCGCTGTTGCCGGGCGGTAGCCCTTCTTGGCC
>Ga0272441_10009566_pt1 | contig 14939 bp, 17 predicted proteins | sample SSMProp6N_FD_193582 | JGI IMG/M metagenome (GOLD analysis project Ga0272441, IMG submission 193582) | Marine sediment archaeal communities from Little Sippewissett salt marsh, Falmouth, MA, United States - SSM-Prop-6N | ecosystem: Environmental > Aquatic > Marine > Wetlands > Sediment ... | reverse complement strand
ATATTTATGGTTGTCGGTGGGGCAAGGCTTCGTATAACGCTCTTGCTATTATTGACGAATTACCGACAGCGTGGGACTTTTAACACGTATTACCCCATCGTTGATATTGACAAGGTGCCTTCTAATGGGTGCTACAACGCAACAATTCTAAGCTGACTGTGCGGGTTACGGTTGATTGTCAATAGAGATAGCAACTGGTCTTCGTTCACGTTTGTCATATACTTCTTTTTTCTTGACGGATATGATGAAATCTTATATTTGTATACAAGTAAATGGTATACAAGATATTATCGGTGGTAGTGCCTATGAAAGCGTATGATTGTATCTTTTTTCAACTTGCCAAGGCCAGTCAAGCGGGATCGAGATTCTGGGGACAGTCCGTGGCGGGCCTGCACCTCACCGCGGTGCAGGCAATGGTTATTCGGTTTCTCTATGATGGTGATGAGATAAACTCGAGTGATCTTGGCATGAGGGTATCGCTCGATAGCGCCACCCTGACCGGTGTCATCGATCGTCTTGAGTCGGCAGATCTCGTTGAACGCCGGAAGAATTCCAAAGATCGACGGGCAATACAACTTCATCTGACTGAAAAAGGAAGAGCAACCGGACAGAAAGTTGCCAGAGTGATGGAAAAGGCCAATTCAGAATTTATGCGTAGTTTTAGCGAAGGTGATGAAAAAGAACTGAGGCGTCTCCTGAATAAAGTCAGGCAGCGGTCCCTCTGAAAAATTTTTACATTATCGCTTGCATACAATATTATTGTGTACAATTATTGTGCATCAAAGATGTACATGAAGTCACATTTTGAAAGAGATGCCGTATTCTGTCGGCAGCGGGGGGAAGATGCGTTGTCGTAATGCATCGGTCATAATCGACCAATAACACCGTCCTTGTCAAGGATAGATCGCGGCACGGTTTTTCAAACATGTTGCCGCTGGTGTAGTGTCATATGCCCGGCGTTCATGTTACATTAAAAACCGGAAAAGAAAGAAAATAGATGGAGGTAAAATCATGGAACTGGCTGAGGCAATCAAGGGCAGAAGAAGCATACGGAAATTTAAACCCGATCCCGTTCCGCGTGAGGTACTCGAGGGGATATTAGAACTCGCCCAGTGGGCCCCCTCTGCAATGAACCGGCAGGATTGGTATTTTGTGGTCGTGCAGGGACAAAAAAAGGATGGGTTGCTCGATGTGACCGCGGGAGCATTTGAGGATTTCAGGACACTGTTAGAGAAAAATTTCAAGGACAAACCCAAGATCATTGCGGCTACGGAGACGTTTTTAAAGACACTCGGCGGTGCTCCCGTTGCGATTCTGGGATATGGCGGAAAGTTTCCCCATGGACAAGACGATGTCAACAGCATATCCCTCGCCGTGCAAAACCTCTTGCTTGCGGCGCACGATGCTGGCCTTGGCGCTGTGTGGGCAGATGCGGCAGTCTTCTTCCGGGAAAAAGAAATCAATGCGCTCACGGGGGTGCAGGATCGCAAACTCGTGACCATTATCCCCGTTGGATATCCTGACGAGGCCCCCAAGGCACCTCCTCGACGTGAAGGTAGGGTCGCGTGGCTGTAACCTTGGGTAGCGATATTAGAACTTTTCTGTAGAACCGATAAAAATGGAGGGAGATAGTGATGTCTGAGTTGCGAAGCATGCTGGGATGTAGTCATCCCATTATTCAAGGGCCCATCGCCGCGATGAATAGTCCGAAGCTTGTAGCTGCTATCTGCGAGGCCGGAGCCTTCGGTATGGTGGCCCTGGGATTCAGTACTGCCGAGAGCACAAAACAACTGATACGCGAGGTCCGCGAGTTAACGGATAAACCTTTCGGTGCCAATCTAATGATTATGAATTCTGAAAACACGGAAATTCTCGAGACACTGGCAGAGGCGGGCGTCACGACAGTGACCACGTCCGCGGGGTCTCCCGGAAAAATCTACGACCAGATCCACTCGTTTGGCATGAAGGGGCTGCATGTTCTTCTTTCAGCCAACCAGGCGAAAAAGGCGGGGGACAGTGGTGTCGATGGATTGATCATTTCGGGTTCGGAGTCCGGCGGTCTTCGTTCCAACAATCCCGAATCGTCAACGATGGTACTGGTGCCGTTGACGGTGGACAGAGTAAGCATCCCGGTCGTGGCTGCAGGGGGAGTTGCTGACTCCCGGGGGTATCGGGCTGCGCTGGCGCTCGGTGCGGAGGGAGTGCAGCTCGGGACACGTTTTATTGCGACTGAGGAAAGCCCTGTCAAAGATGCATGGAAACAGGCGATTGTTAAGTGCGGTGATGGCGATACGGTGTTATTGCCCCTGGGGAAAATGAAGATACGAGCCATAGTAAATCCTAAGCTCAAGGCACAGATGGAAGACCCCGGCATAGACCTCACGCAGGAATACAACTTTAAGGATGTTCCCAAGGCATGGGGGCGCGGAGATTTTGATCTTTTCCCGGCAAGTGCCGGACAGATAAGCGCTCTGATACACGATATCAAACCTGTAAAGGTCATTATTGATGAGATGGTATCGTAAGAGAAGGCGGAAAAATGACACAAGTGGGCGAAGACACCGTGTAACGCCACTGCAGGCACGTTTCTGTTGTGCGAATGAGACAGGAAGAGCAGCGATAGCAATGGAGTCACGTCAATCAAAGAACGAAATGTTATAAGCTCTCTGTGTAGTTATTTGTCTCATAGTTTACTAAATTTGAGTGGAGGGGCAAGAATATGGAATTTACCTTGAGCAAAGAACAGCTGTTGATACAGAGCATGGCGCGGGATTTTGCCGTGAAGGATGTAGAACCATTATTACCGCAGATTGAAAAGGACAATAATGTGCCTGATGAGCTCATCAAACGTATGGCAGAGCTGGAGCTCTTCGGGATACAGTTTCCTGAAGAATATGGTGGGGCAGGGGGCGGGTATGATGGGTACGTCCTGGCGATGGAGCAGATAGCCCGGGTATCCGCGGGGGTGTCCATGGTGCTGTCGGTAAACAGTCTCGGGCTGGGAGCCATCTATTCCTATGGAACCAAAGAGCAAAAGGAAAGATACCTGGTGCCGGGACTTGAAGGGAAAGAAGTAGCCTCATTTGCGTTTACTGAACCCGCGACCGGTTCAGATCCCAAACAGGTGACGGCGACGGCAGTCAAAGATGGCGATTCCTACATGATCAATGGGACAAAGCGCTTTATCTCCTGTGCGAATTTTCCCGGTCCGATTGTCGTGTTTGCCCGGGAGAGTGAAAGTGAAGCAATAACCGCATTTATCGTGGATAAATTCTGTGAAGGGTATTCAATTTCCGAACCATGGGAAAAGTGTGGGCTCCGTGGACTCAGAATTGTGGATGTATATTTTAAAGATGTCAGAGTGCCGGCTGAAAACATTCTGGGGAAGATAGGCGAAGGGTTTCCCATTCTTCTTTCCGGAATTGCGTATGGCAAAATAGGAATAAGTGCTACCTATCTCGGGATAACCCTGCGGGCGTATGAAGAGGCGGTAACGTACGTCACCGAAAAAATCCATCGGGGACAACCTATCGCAAAGTTTCAGGCCACACAGCTTAGGGTAGGGGAGCTGGCGATAAAATACGAAGCAGCGCGATGGCTGACGTACAGGCTCGGGTGTCTGGCCAATGATGTAAAAGACCCCATGCAATTTGCCAGCGAAGCGGCACTGGCAAAGAGCTTCGTGTGTGAGAATACGGTTGATGTGGCCCGCATTGCCGTTGATGTGCATGGTTCTTACGGCTTGATGAAAGACTATAAAATTGAGACCCTCTACCGTGATGCTATTATAGGCCCACAGATAGAAGGGGTCGGCGATATGCAAAAGCTGATCGTTGCCGGCTCAGTCTTACGAGGAGGGCGCAAATAAGAGGGAGAGGATTCAAGAGTGCGTGTCATCGCGCCGAGTAACAAAGCCCTGCAGTACATCCAATACGGATCCGGGCGGGGTGGCCCCGGTCTCGATAGTATGTCCATAGAAAATTTAACAGAGGGGGAGGCAATAATTATGCAATATGAAACGATTATGTTTGAGGTGAAAGAGCATGTGGCCTACATCACCCTGAACCGACCCGAGGCGGCCAACGGTATCAACTTGGCGATAGCGAAGGATCTTCTGCAGGCGGCAATCCGCTGTGATGAAGATTCCGAGATTCGTGCCGTCCTCTTGACGGGTGCGGGGAAGATGTTCAGTGCGGGCGGGGATCTGAAGTACTTTGCCTCACTGGGTAACGACCTGCCACGGGAGCTGAAAGAAACGACGGTATACTGCCATGCGGCCCTGTCGCAGTTTATGCGGATGAACGCTCCTCTGATTACGGTGGTGAACGGTGCTGCCGCTGGAATGGGGTCTCGTCACGAAGATTGTCCCGGACGATGAACTCATGAAAGAAGCAGAAGCCCTCGCCCGGAAGCTCGCGAAGGGGCCGATACTCGCCTTCGGTTCCGTCAAGAAACTACTGAACGGGACATTCTCGGAAACTCTGGAAAGTCAGATGGAACTTGAATCGCGGAGCATCGTCGGTATAACGCGGACGTCAGATGGAAAAGAAGGCGTCACTGCATTTACGGAACGGCGGCGACCTGATTTTACAGGGTTATAGGATCAAACAAGGCAGGTCAGGTCTACACTCTTGACAGTTTCGATTGCCGCGGGCCCCGCATTTTCAATAATAACCATTTTTAAATAAGCGATCACGGCAAGTCGATGGCAGCTGTTTACATTTGATAAAACTGAGGGAACATTATGCTCTTTAATCCATACACATAAAAATGCCCCAGTATTCTGCAGGCGGAAAAGTATTGAATAGAGAGGACAGCTTTAACAGCCACGCCCACAGGCGACTATGGAGCGCAGCGCCATATTTGTTTGTGCATGTGGTTTCAAAATCGAACCTGCACGCCACCGCCGAAACCATACTCGGAATGCCATTGACCAACAAGGGCAAAGTCTTTGTGAATCATGTATGATAATCCCATACTGCCTTCCCACAGATCATGGGTATCATATTGAACCTCGCCTAGCAGCTCAATGCGGGGCGTCAAGTGAAAGGTTTTCTCCACATTACACCTCGCACCTCCATCGGTGTCGATCCAGACACGGGATTCCAGGTTGAGAGGCAAGAGATAATGAAACCCGCACATCCCGCGGATTTTCTCGACATCATCGTCTTCAGACAAGAGGTCGGTACCGGCAAAGAGCGTAAAGAACCTGTTAATATAGCGATCATAGGTGAAGATTCCTTCCGATTCTGTATCTTCCACATCCTGCCACCCCACTTCCCACTTCGCAGTCACAGTGTTACGGGTGTTAGAAAGTGTCAAAAACCCCTCGGTCATGTTGCTGAGAATATCGGCCTGGCCCCAAAAATACCAGGAATCTTTGTAGAGATTGGGCCGTATTGAACGGAGCTGAGGGTCGAGGATATACCCCTCATAATGAACGATCCGAGCCATGCCCGCCTTCATGTGATAGAGCAGATGGCAGTGGAAGAACCAATCGCCGAATTCATTGGCATCGAACTCGATGACGGTTGTGGACATGGGGGCTACGTCAACGGTGTGTTTAAGGGGGGCGTAATCACCCTGGCCATTGACAACCCGGAAAAAATGGCCGTGCAGATGCATCGGATGATGCATCATGGTTCGATTGATCATGATGAAGCGTACAACTTCGCCTTTACGGATTCGAATCGAATCGCTCTCCGAAAGGGGTCTGTTGTTGAGAAACCAGACATAGCGCTCCATATCGCCGTCCAGAGTAAGTCGAATCTCGCGAAGAGGCTTATCCGAGGAAAAGACGGTGGGCCGAACAGCCCGTAGCTTGGCATAAGAGGGCTATGGGCGCCGCGGGTCCATGCCATCGAAGGCGAGATCCTTGGATGAGGAAACGTCAGCGGCAAGCACGCCAAATATTTTAGCGTATCGCTTTCCGTCTCGGCAGGAGCGAGAAGCCGCATCTATTCCTCCGGTATGCTGTCGTGCGCTCTTTTCGGGGCTGGCATGCTCCACGTGCGTCACATGGTTGTGTCCCGGTTCGCCATGCGGTGCGGCATGGGCGGTGTGCCCCTGCCGTTCGGCCATTGACATACTGTCTTTGTGTGACAGGCCGTGCATTTTATTCATTTTTATCTGGTGTATGTCCATCATTCCCGGCCGGTCGAACTTGCCGGCTTCTATATCTTGATCGGGCATGTCCATCGTGCCAGCGGGTGTCAGGGCAAAGATTCGTTTCAGACTGAGTCCACCCATCGTGTGGTAGAGGTTCGGTCGGGGTACATCGGATGCGGAGTGCCGGATGCCCGAGCCGAGCCAAACGGAAGTACAGCCTGAGCCATCATGAGCGGTGACCCGGAATTCATAGGCTTCCGTGTCGGGTACATGAACGAGCACGTCATACGTCTCCGCGACAGCAATGAGAAAGCGATCCACATCAACCGGCCGCACGTCAAGACCGTCAGCGGCGACAATCACCATCGGGCCACCGGCGAAATCGACGTGGAAATACGTCGTGGCTGAGCCGTTGATAACACGAAGACGAACCGTCTCACCGGCAACGGCAGAAAGGTCCGATCCCGGCTTTCCGTTTCCGAGAAACCGCTGATATGCAACATCCGCGATATCCATTGGTGGCATTCGTTGCAGCTCACGCTTCATATAGTCCCCGAGCATGTCAAGCCTAGCCGCACCGAAGATGCTCTGCCCACTCCCTTTTTCTATGGCGTACCACTCGCTACCGCGTTTCAGCGTGCGATTTACCTCGTGAGGATCTTCATCGGTCCAGTCAGAAAGGACGATCACATACTCACGGTCGACATCGCGGACCGCGACCTGTGGCTCGATGACTATCGCACCATACATCCCGCTCTGTTCCTGAAGGCCGGAGTGAGAATGATACCAATAGGTCCCATTCTGGCGGATCGGGAATTCGTACGTGAACGTTTCTCCCGGCTGGATCGGAGGAAAACTGATGTAAGGCACACCGTCCATACCGGGGGGCACAAGCAGGCCGTGCCAATGAATGGATGTCGCTTCAGTCATCTTATTGTGGACGCGGATGCGGGCGATATTACCTTCCTTGAAGCGCAATGTCGACCCCGGTATATCTCCATTGATTGTCATTCCCACAGCCGGTTTTCCAATGATGTCAAGCTTCTGCTGAGCGATGGTGAGGTCATATTCGACTGTCGCTGCCCTGACCGGCATGGGGGCAAAAAGAAAAAAACCGATCAGGCCTGTAACTGCGAAGTTCTTTGAGCGAAACATCGTACGGCACCTCCTTGTTCCGTCCTACAGATACCTCAGCAGCGTAGTGCGGCAGCAGCCTTTTCGAGATCATGAAAGCTGGACACTCCATCTGATACAGGCATATCATAGACTCAAAGGGCGCAAATAATTCCAACTATTGTTACCATGCTCCGGCGGCAAACAGTGCTCCCGCTTGACATACACATTCTGTTCAGCCATGAAGAAAGACTCGAATTTCCCCCTCACACGAACCCTTTTCGTGCATGAGACACCCGTCGATTCTTGGTTGCAAGGAACATTTGATTCCTAGGGCTTCAAGCCAGCCCTCAATCCTGTACATCACCCCACAGCGGTATCCATCGATTGCCCCGATCTGTTTCATTCCCTTGTAAGCGAAGCATTGCCCCTTCTCCCACTCCCAGCGGATAAGATCTCTCGAAGGTGAACTGAAGTGGATCTTCTTAAAAATCGAATCGGGCAGAATCAATTCGATAGCCGTAAGGATGAAGTCCATGAGTTCGTCAAAGGTATCGATCCGCTCCTTGTCGATCCCCAGAACCTGTTTCGCCCTTTCTATCTCAATTGGAGCAAGAGATTTAATGGCCGCCTTGTTCAATGAGTTCGCTCTTTCGATACCGAATTCCTGGCAAGTGTGGTAAAACCACATTCCATCATGGGTAAGCCACCCCTTCCCGAGTAAGTCTCTGATCTCTGTTTTTTCGACTCTATCCAGCACGCTCATTCGTTTCCTCCCTTCGCTAGAATTCGTTCAGCACTTTATTCGGGTCGGTTTTGGACCGGGACCTGACATATTCCATGGGTTCATTTAACGATAAATATTCGAACATAACGGTTGAGTTAAGTGAAATTTTCGAAACTGCATGACGAAATTCTGCGGGTGAACCGTGCGAATCAACACGTGGCGGAAACAAATTGTCTGACTTGCTCATCTCAGCCGTTGCACCCACGCAGCGTGCGACTGCATTATATAGTAGTAAGCTGAATCTCCATGTGCTTCATGATGTATAATTCAAAAGGGAAACGTAATGTAATTAGTCCCTTCTTTAATTTATTGCGTAGTTGTTTGGCAGGTTAGAAAATTTCTTTTCTCTCTTTTTTTAGAACTTAATGAAGATGCTTATTCCATCGTAATTATCGATGTTATGTAAAATATTGTGAATTGTCAGAAGCGATACGCGCATCAGAAAAAATATGGTATTTTCCCAGGGTGATCTTCACATATACCTTTAAAAATAGATCACTTTTACCAAAGGATGTCAATTAGTTTCGTAATAAGGATGTGACAAGAAAACAGACCGTGCTTTTACAGATCGGGCTGAACTATACGAGGTCCAAGAAATCACCCTCAAGAAATTTCAGATATGTGATGACATTACATAGTAAAAAATATAAATCTGCCGATTGTTGATAACCTTCCATTGTCAATAGATCGAAATGATTAGTTCAGAATCAACGCGCCACCAATTATGATTTCGGTTTATCGTCAATCCGTTCAACAAACGACCTCACTTTTACAGGAATTATTAAATTACACAGAGGAAGTGTACTGCTACCCGTGGATTATTTCGAGAGGGGTGGTTGTGCCTTTCCTTTGCTGCGGTGTCCTTATTATCAGTAAGAGCATAACCAATCCCTTCGTTTCGTTCCACACGTATCAGTACTCGTCAGAAAAGTGTGGGGCACGTTTCCCCAGTGTTGAATCAATGCCTTCCCTCAGGTCATTGGTCGTATAACAGAGTGCCTGAAATGTCGTTGCCCTCTGAAGTGTTTCAGCGAGTGTACTGTTCATGGCCGCATCAATGGAATGCTTGAGCATAGGGATTGAAAAGAACGGCATGGGTGCGATCTTTTGTGCCAGCTCCATCGCACGGTCCATGAGATCTTCGGGGGCTGTTATACGGTTGACCAGTCCGATGCAGGAGGTTGCGCAGATAGCATCACTCTGGGTGACAACCTGTGAAGTGCACGAAAGGCCGAATGCTATGAGCTGATCTATCGATTCATCGGTGGCTGATGCTACACATACGCCGGGGTCGCTTCCTTCGAGGGAATATTTTTTTACATGCTCAATGGCCCGCTCGATGATTATATCCATTAATATATGGTCCTGCATGTCGACAATCACACATGCCGAGCTGTTGTGGGATGTGTATGGAATGTCGTTATCGACGAGAAGCTGCTGGCGGACCACACCCGATATAGTGCACCCCACAGGCAGGGCGTCTTCGAACCAGCGGGCGAGTTTTCCCGTGCCTCGATCGGCGTCGCGGTTGTCGGTGTCGTCAATACCGATGTATAGTTTCATGTTAGTACCCTCTAAAAATAGTGTATCGCCGTCGACTTAAATGAGAACGTGATATCCATGCCCTCGGATATCCCCATTTCAAAGAGTGACCGCTTCGTAATGAGTGACCTGAAGATAACGTTGTTCAAACGGATTTCTATTTCGTAGAAAAGCCCCTGATCGATAACGCCGTTAATCGTGCCGGTAAATGAATTCAGCATGCTCGACGCCAGTTTCTCTTTGCTGAGGACGATGTCTTCGGGCCTGATAGCGATATAGCCGTGGCTGTTGTCTGGGGTCCGCCCGAGTTCGATTTGAAGCTCGTCAATGTAGGCCGTGGTATCCTGAAAGTCCACACCGAAGAGGTTTTTCATTCCCACGAAATCTGCCACAAAGGTCGAATTTGGCCTCTGGAATATGTCGCTCATCGAACCGATCTGTTCAATGATTCCGTCGTTCATGACGGCGGCACGATCAGCAAGGGAGAGGGCGTCGGCGAAATCATGGGTGACCATGAGAAACGTCACGTCTGAATTCTTGTGGAGACTCTTCAATCTGTATCTGATCTCTTCACGAAAACCGGGATCGAGGGCCGAGAGGGGTTCATCCAGGAGCAGTACCCGTGGATTCACCATCAGTGCCCGCGCCAGAGCTACCCGCTGGTTTTCTCCGCCGCTCAGGTTTACAGGGAGGCGTGTGAGCAGGTGTCCGAGATCGAGGATTTCCACCATACGATTGAATCTCCTTCCCGCTTTTCCCCTGTCAATATTATGGAAATGGAGGCCGTATTCGACATTTTCTCGTACCGTGAGGTGAGGAAAAAGGGCGTAATCCTGATAGACAATGCTTACCCCCCGTTTTTCCGGGGGCATTTTTGTGACGTTTCTGTCCTGGATATGGATGTTGCCGCTTTTGCAGGGGATCAGGCCGGCAATTGCCTCAAGAAGCACGGTCTTACCCGCTCCCGTGGGTCCCATCAGGACGAAAAACTCGTTTTCATCGATGGCAAGATTGATATTTCGGAGGGTAAATACTCCGAGGTGAATGTTGACGTCTTCTACGCGAATCATGTTGCTTTCCGGTCCCTCAGTGTCAGAATTCGTAAAATCAAGAACAAAGCCAGGCAGATCGAAACGAGCCACACCGCTACGGGTTGTGAATATTTCAGGCCATATGCCTCGAAACGCTCATAGAGCATGACCGGTGCAATCATCGGGTGGTATGCAACGATCACGACGGCACCAAACTCACTGATTGCACGGGCGCTGCACATGATAATACCAATGAACATGCTGCGCCAGGCAAGGGGAAAAGTGATCCTGAAAAACGTGCTGAACATTGACGCACCGAGGCTCCGGGATACATTTTCCAGCCGGGGCGAGATACTTTCAAAGCCGTTTTTTACGGCGTTGATGTAAAAGGGCAGGCCGACGAATGTCAGAACGGTAACGATACCGGTCACGCTTCCCATAATCCGTATTCCCAGTTCCGCGAATAATTGGCCTATCCAGTGATTTTTCCCCGCAACACTCAGGATCGCGATTCCGACAACGGGATGGGGGATAACGATTGGCAGGTCGATGATGCTCTCGACAAGTTTCTTGCCCGTAAAATTTGTTCGGGCCAGCAGGTACGCCAGGGGCGTTCCGAATACGAAGGAAATAAGAGCGGCCAACCCAGCCGTGTAAATACTCAGCCAGATTGACCGCATCACATCTTTATCTTTGAGTGTTTCTTTGAGCATCGAAAAAGAAGGGGCTGTCAACATCTCGATCAAGGGCAGAAGAATAAACGCGAGAATGACGATTCCGCATGAGATGGTGATCCAGAAAAACAGTTCCTTCTTTACCATAGGATTGTGTCCGTTAATCCTTGACTTCCACCAGTTTTTTCAGCTCTGACGGCAATATTTTTTTCATTTTTCCCGTCGGCACTCTGCACGGCACAAACGGCGGTTGCCCCATGTCTTTCAGAATCTTGAGACCGCCCTCCGGGTCGAGCATGTACGCCAAAAATGCAATAGCAGCTTCCCGGTTGGGAGCATCTTTAATTAATGTGACACCATACGTACATGACTTTCCTTTGATATCCATAAATGTTCCCGGTTTTTTGCCCGTCACTTTTACCACAGCCTGGGCGTACAGATCATCGAATTTGTAGTTGCCGAGATTTATTTCGTCGGGCAATATGATATACTTTAATTCATGCTGGACTGCAACGGAAAGATATTCCCACGCATAGTCCATATTGCCCGTCTGGAGAAGGGAAACGAGTTCTACGGACTTGGGCCGTACGTTTTCCTTGGGACGATTCCCAATGAGTTTATCATAGAGCCCCGGTATCTTATAGTACTTTTCGGCGAGCTGCATGACCATCAGGGAACGATACCCGCAGGGGTCAATGTTGGGTTCCGAGTGTCCCCATACGACGCCCTTCTTCTGGAGGATTTCGTACCAGTTTTTCGCGTTTACCTCCTTTGCATAGGCACTTTTGTCAGTATAGCAAAGAACAAGTTGATTAATTGCGAAACGGACATTCCAATCGGCAAAGTCAGGAATCAGCAGTTTGTCGATCACCTTATAGTCGGCACAGGCCATGATATCGCACGGTTTTCCCAGGTCTGCGATTTTTCGTGCCGCTTTCTGGCTGCCGCTGGCCTCGCGCTGTAGGTCAAGGTTCGGATATTTTCCCTCAAATGCCTTTTCCATGGCAGCAAACGGTACCGATAAGCTCCCCGCGTGAAACATGGTAAGCGTACCTTTTGGTGCGGCAAAACTGACGGTGGTGAAGAGGATAATCATCGTGGCGGATGCGACAATGAGCGCGAGCTTCTGGATGTCACCGGATTTCATGGTTTTCTCTCCTTTCTGCAGCGTAATGTTTTGTTCCGCATCTTGTATTATAACGATGCGTATTTAATATCTAATAAATGAAGTTAAATCATTACTTAATTTGTAATATGTTGTCAATATAAATCTGTTTAGGTCATTAATGAGCCCTAATGGTTACATTTGTTCCAAATTGACATCGTGGGCCGTTCATGGTATTTACCAAAACATGGATGAACTTCTCACGACGAAAGAACTTGCCGGTTTTCTGAGGCTGAACGAGAAGAAGGTCTATCAGCTTGTCAGGGATGGGGGGATTCCCCATGTTAAAATAGCGGGTAAATGGTTATTCCCGAAGCGACACGTGATGCGCTGGATTGACGAGAATGTCCAACGTGAAAAAGACATACAGATAATTGGCAGTGACGATATGCTTCTGGGAAGACTTGTGTCGCAGTATTCTCGGGATAACTTCCCGGATTCGCTTGCCTTTTATTCGTCTGTCGGCAGTCTCAAGGGTATTCAGCTACTGTCGCAGAAAAAGGGTCAGGCATGCTGCACCCATCTTCTCGATATGGAAACGGATGAGTATAATCTTCCCATCCTCAGCAGGGTTTTATCGCCGCAGGAGTATGTTGTTGTTAATCTATGGCACCGGCAACAGGGATTCATTGTCAAGAAAGGAAACCCCCTTACCATACGAGGGTTGGGCGATATCGTCGATAAAAAGGCTCGATTTATAAATAGAAACGATGGATCTGGAACGAGAGTTCTGCTCGAGTATTTTGTCCGTAAACTCGATCTGAGCGACGAAGAAATTGAGGGATTCCAGAGGGAGGTGAACTCTCATTTGGAGGTGGCACTGAAAGTATTCTTTGATGAGGCCGATGTAGGACTGGGCATCAGATATGTGACATACCTGCTGCCTCTCGACTTCATCCCCCTCAAGGAGGAGCGATTCGATCTTGTAGTGCCGAAGGAGTTATGGGTGACCAGTGTGATGAAGGGATTATTCTCATACGTCGAACCCAGTCGCATCGCCAGGCTCTCAACGAACCTTCCCGGGTATAACCTTAAGGACACAGGTAAAATTCTGTTTGAAAGTTAGCTTTTCATGCCTCGGGTGTTGCGATTCGTGAATCGCGTGTTTCCTGCCCGCCGCCGTTCTGTGTGGTGCTATCCATACCGTATTTTCATGATGACGATATACAGGGAGAGGCCGAAACCCACGGCGTTCCCTAAGATAATGGGAATTGCCTTGATGAGGATACCGTAAATCAGCCATAAAAGAAGACCGCTCGAAAGCGTCAGAAAGGCCCACAGCGACAGGTCATCCGTCTTTTTCGTCCGGTAGACTCTCGTCACCTGCGGTGTCATGGCAATAGAACAGATAACGGCGGCCAGAAGACCGATAATGGTTGCTGTGTTCATAATCCTTTCCGTCGATTAGTGGAGGTAACGTTCCGATTCAAACGCGGCGATAAGCTTTTCTATCGTTTTTTTGCTCTGTCCCCAATCATATACCTGCCGCATTCCGATGCACGGAACTTTGCTCGGTTGCGAGAATATTCTGACGCCGCTTATAGTTTTCAGCCGCTTAATTTCTATTTCAATGTCCTGAGGAGTTTTTGTGAGACCCCATGAGCTGTCATGGACTTCTATCGTTCCCTGTTCTCTTCGTGTGCTTCTTACCTCCATGCCAGCCAGCCGCACTGCTGAAATCATGGTTTTGAAGGTCTCGTCAAAGGGTCTGTTGATCCGTTTCAGATAAAGACTCGAGTTTGCAGAAGGCCTCGCCCACTGGACGAAGGCCAGGTCATCCTTTGCCTGACTGAAATCGGGGTCTTTTTTGAGGGCGCGGTCGAACATGATTTTGGCATCGTCATACTTTTCTTGTTTTATGTAGTTCAGCCCCTGGCTGTAGTTTTTGTAGGCGTCGACCGAGGTGGTCGGCTTGCGGTAAATTTTTTCCCTTTCCGCCGAACTGACCCTGACGCCGAGAGTCGTGATTATGTCGTCGGCGATTTTGTCTTCAAGGGTGAAAAGGTTGGAATAGGATCCCGTCGCCATGGCGGTATTAGAAATAATTCCCGTTGCTACCTTGACGAACCGAGCGGTTAAGCGGAGCGTTTCTCCTACCTTTTGATAAGCCCCTGTTACGACTGTTTCGGCACCAATCATCTGACCTGCCCTGGCCGCCTTTTTTTCATCCACTACCCCCATCTGTCCCAGGCTGATTTCGTTGAGAGCCGCATCGAGTTGCCGCCGTTCCACAATCTGTATCGTCTTAACATGGGCAAGCTTGGTGGTCAGCGTTTCTGCGATGCCCTCGGAAAGCCAGTCAAGATCGGCGTTCTTTGTCAGGTTGGCAAAGGGCACAATGGCGATGATGCTGGCGTTTTCCTGTGCTGCCGTTAATGGGGAAAATGGTATGATCACGACAAGAATGATGATGTAAATGATGTTTTTCATTTCATTCCTCACGGGAAAGAATCAAGACAGGGGAGCTTCTCGTGCTACGGCACGAAATCGCAAAGGGTACGCCCCCCCCGTTGCTGGCG
>Ga0272441_10009565_pt1 | contig 14940 bp, 14 predicted proteins | sample SSMProp6N_FD_193582 | JGI IMG/M metagenome (GOLD analysis project Ga0272441, IMG submission 193582) | Marine sediment archaeal communities from Little Sippewissett salt marsh, Falmouth, MA, United States - SSM-Prop-6N | ecosystem: Environmental > Aquatic > Marine > Wetlands > Sediment ... | reverse complement strand
AGTAGAGCACGACCGAGCGTGCGTCCTCACCGACTCGCAACCGACGGTGCGCGTCTTGAAGACTCCTGAGGATGTCGTCGCGTACGGGAAACGTGACGAATGGATCGTCCCTACGGCATCTCCGGAGGAGCAACCACGCTCCGGCGACGAGCAGGTAGGACAGAGCGACCGCGAGCAGCGCGTACTGCAACACGTTGCCTTCGACCGGGACATCGTCAGCTTGAGAATCGCCGGTCTCGAAGACGGCGCGCTGCCAGCGGCCCTCGAGGGTGGGCGTCTCCGGAACCTCGGCCGGCAACTCATCGAGATTGAAGACACTTGCGGCGAAGAGCAAGACGCAGCACACGGCCACGATGCACAGATAGATGCGGCGACGCGATCGGTCGAAGACGGCTTGAAGGACGAAGAGGGAACCCGCGACGATCGTGACAACGCGCATGATGACGGCGATGACGCGCCACGCGTTCGACGCTCGCAGCATCGGCACGGGCGAAGGTGCGCTGGAAGATGTGAATCCCCGCCCGGAAAGAGACTCAACGGACTCGACCCCCCCGACCAACGCGAGAAGAACGAGGATCAGCAGCACCGCAAGGCCGGCGAGGAGAAACGCATTGGCGTGACGACGCGACGTGGTTGAAGGAGCGCTTACAGGAAGCATGGCCTGCGTGTAGACGCGGCTGCGGCAGCAACGACGCGTCTCTCATCGCACACGAGAGCACCTCCTCTATGAAGACGTAGGACAAAACCTAACCCGCAACTAGGAGAAAGGCAAGAGGGCTGAGTGCACCCTCTTGCGTCCGGAGGAAAGGGGCACGAACTCGTGAATGGCTACAGCCCGCGGAAGAAGCGGCGTTCCAGCGTGCGCTCCCAATCCGTGAAGTCGCCATCTTCCACGTCGCTCTCGATGTGCGTGCGGACCATGTTCAGCTTGGCTGACAGGTTGTCGAAATGGTAGACGGCGATGGCCTCGGCGGTCTTGGGAACCATGGCGGCGGCGTATTCCAACTCGCCGTGATGTGAGATCAGGATGTGCTCCAACAGCTTGGGGACGCGCTCGTCGGGCCACGTGATGTCGCGAGCTGCGTCGCGGATCATGTCACGCCCCAACAGAAGATGCCCGATCAGCTGTCCCTCGAACCCGTACGTCGCGGCGACGGGGTTCTCGAGTTCCCGCACCTTCCCGATGTCGTGCAGGAGGGCACCGGCGGTGGCAAGGCCGTGATGAAGGCCGAGGGCCGGGTTCTGCCGTGCGAACCCGGAGATGCCTTGCGCGACTTCGAGCGAGTGTTCGAGCAGTCCGCCCAGATAGGCATGGTGTTTGGACACGGCGGCCGGGTACTCGATGATCTGTTCCTTGTTCGCGTTTGAGAGGCTGATGACCAACTCGCGTAACTCCGCAGGCTCTACTGTGGCGGCAAGACTGAGGAATTCGGTCCACATCTCTTCCGGGTCTCGTTCCGATGTCGGAACCAGCAAAGACGGATCGAATCCGGTGACCTGTCCGGATTCCTTCTCGTGCGCCGACAAACGCCGAATCGAATCGACGATAACCTGGAGACGAGCACGATACGTCTCGACGCGCCCATGAACGAAGACGAACTCTCCTTCGCTGAACTCGGACGCGAAACGGTGTGTGGCCTCGGCCCACGCACGTGCGGCGACCGCTCCCGTGCGATCGGCAAGCGTGATCTCCAAATACGGATCGCCCGTCCGGGTGGATCGCTGTGTCTTGTGCTTGACGAGGAAACACTGGCTGACGCTCTGACCGTCGCGGAAGTCGGAAATCGGCACGTGAAGCAGCGGATACGGAAGAGGATCGCCGTGCATTCGTTCGGAGAATCGTTCTGACGTCATGAGATCCTTTCCGGACCGGAATGGCTCCAGTGTAGTGGATGAGCGCTTCCTGTCAACTTGTTGGCGTCGCTTCCGACTGCAGCTATGCTTGGTCCGACGAAAGGAGCGTTCGACATGACGGAGCGATTGAACGCGCTGGAGCATGCCATGCTCTCGGAGCGAGACGGGTATCAGTTCTACGCGATGGCCGCCGGTGCAGCTACGGATCCCGGCGCGGCTTCGACCTTCGAACATCTGGCGCAAGAGGAGCTACAGCACTTCAATGCGCTTCAGCGCGCCTACCGTTCGATCTTGGAGACCGGAACGTGGGATCCGGATACCGCCTGGGATGCGCCGTGGACACCGGAGACGACGGAGCGGATCTTCTCCGAGGACTTCCGGCGTCGGATTCGCGATCAGCATCTGGAGATGGCGGCATTATCGATTGGACTTCTGTTGGAGAAGGAAGCCCGCCAATTCTACACGCGGCAGGCTGCTGAGACGGCGGATGAGGCGCTTGCGGCGCTCTTCCGAGAACTGGCCCAGTGGGAAGACGGGCACTACGAAATGCTGTTACGACAAGACGAGTCCCTCCGCGAGGAATACTGGGCGCAGAACCGCTTCGAACCGCTCGACTAAGCGATCCGAGCGCATCCTCCAGCGAAGACGACGGACCGAGGCGTCCGCCGTCCATCGCTTGACGTCCAACGAATCGCTAAATCTCGCAGGTTGCCGGCGGCGGCGCGGGCACAAGGGGATGTGTCTTCAGCGGATAGTTGTCCTGATCTCCGTCGTTTGAGATTGGATACGGATTGTCCCAGATGCCGTCTTCATTGGCATCGAGCGTGCTGAAGCCGTCCCAGTAGTTGCCCTCACCGTCCAGATCCCAGACGTTGGGATCGTCGGTGTACGCGTGCCGGACATTGTTGACGAAGGCGTTCCCGACGATGACGTTCTCCGCTGAGCCGAGGTTCAAATACACGCCGGTGTAGCCGTCGCTGATGTAGTTCCCCAACAACTCATTGCGGTCGGATGCATCCAACCAAATGGCGGCCTCGTGCTTGTCGAACGTGTTCGTCAGGATCTGATTGCTGGACGAGAAGTAGAAACGAATGCCGTCCATGTTGTTCGAGAACGTACAGCCCTCGATCCTGTTCAACGACGAGAAATTCAGCGTTACGCCAACCCAGTTTCCCTCGAAGGTGCAGTCTTCGAGTCTTCCGTTCTTCACGTAAGAGAGATAGACAGCCGCCTTGGCGGCGCCGCTGATCTCGACGTTTCGGATAATGAACGCCCGTGTCGTCCCGTGGATCTTGATCCCGTAGTCATCGTAGCCCGCATCGATGGTCCAATTCTCGATCACATAAGGATCGGCGAGGGTACCGCTGCCCGAGCAGACCCCGTTGGCTACGGTGAATTCATAGTCATTCGATATGACAATGGCGGCGTGTTCGACGCCGTCTCCTGCGAAAGACACCGAACTTGCGAGAACAAGCAAAAACGCGATGCAAAACAGCACTGCACCCTGTTTCATGAGGCATCAACTCCTTTGACAAACAGTCTGGAACGCCCCCATGATACCCGCTCACCCAGACGGTTGTGAAGCCGACGGGGTAGCTGAAAGCGGACATCTGACCGCCCTAGGAACGCGGCCTGCGTCGATTCCGAATCGTCCGCCACAGGGTCACCGGGACGCCGCGCCGACGCAACGGGAAGACCAAGAGCAGTCCAGCCAGGAATCCGCCGATGTGCGCAAAGAAGGCAACGCCTCCCGAACTGCCGATCGCACCGACGCCGGCGATGATCTGCCAAAGGAACCAGAAGCCGAGGAGAAGGACGGCGGGAACCGCAATCAAGCGCAGGAAGAAGAACAGAGGAACGAGTGTGACGACGCGCGCCCGAGGATACAGCATGAGGTAGGCGCCCAAGACCCCGGCGATTGCACCGGATGCCCCGACCATCGGAACCGAGCTGGAGGGATCGATCGCCATCTGTGCCAACGCGGCGACGACGCCGCACGACACGTAGAACAGCAAGAAGCGAGCCGGCCCCATCGCATCTTCGACGTTGTCGCCGAAGATCCACAAATACAGCATGTTCCCCAGCACATGCAGAATGCCTCCGTGAAGGAACATTGAGGTCAGAAGCGTCAGCCAAACCGGGATAGGGATCGTCGGTGGAAGGTCCTGTCCGGTGAGCAACTCCCCGGGGATCAACGCGAACTGCGCCTGAAACCAATCGTCACGGGCGATTTCATAGGTCGCCGGGCGCGTCGACAGGATGCGTTGACCGGTCGAGTATGGGTAGTAAGGGCTGAAGATGGGAGTGGGTTCGAGCGATTCCACTATCCACGCGGCCTGCTCCTGGGTCCAGTCTTCACGATACGGTGCTTGCATACCCAAATACCCTTGGTAGAGGAACACGAGCAGGTTTAAGACGATCAATGAAACGGTGACCGCCGGAAACCGCCGGCTGGGGAGCATGTCACGGAGTGGGATCATGCTGCAGTGTATCGCGGGCGCGCGGCGACCGGCAACCTACGAACTCGTCCAGGTGCCGATTGCGTCTACGCATCGACGAGCTACACTATGGGGACGGGTTGCGTCCCGAAGGAGGACGGATGGATCTACTGCGGAGACTCAGTGAAGCAACGGGAATTCCTGGCTACGAGGCACGGGTGCGGTCGGTCATCGCCGAGGCTCTGGACGGACTGGTAGACTCCATTGACGTCGATGCGATGGGCAACTTGATCGCCCACAAGCAGGGCAAAGGCCCGACGGTCGTCATCGCCGCGCACATGGACGAAATCGGGTTCCTCGTCAAGCACATCGACGAGAAGACCGGCTTCTTGCGAATCGAGCCATTGGGTGGATTCGATCCAGTCACGGTGGTGTCGCAGCGCGTCGTCGTACACACAGAGGGTGGGGACTTGGTCGGCTGCATCGGCCGCAACGCGACGCACATTCTGACCGCAGAGCAACGGAAGAAGGCGCCTGAGCTGAGGGATCTCGGCATCGATCTCGGACTCCCCGTCGAAGCGGTGAAGGAACGCGTCTCGATCGGCGACACGGTTACGATGAAACAGGACTTCATCGAGTACGGCGACGTCGTGTCGGGCAAGGCGATGGACGACCGTCTCGGTGTGTACATCGCAATCGAAGCGATCCGACGCGCAAAGGATCCCACGTGTGACATCTTCCTTGTGGGGACGACGCAAGAAGAAGTCGGGATTCGTGGGGCGCGCGTGGCCGGAAATGCACTGGATCCGGACATCGGGATCGCACTCGACGTGACCATGGCCGCCGACCTCCCCGGGGTCTCCGATCAGGACCGCGTGAGTACGCTGGGGAAGGGTGTCGCGATCAAGATCAAGGATTCCTCTTCCCTCTCTCACGCCGGCATGGTGCGAGCGATGAAAGCCCTGGCGATGTCGCGCGACATCCCCTACCAGATGGAAATCCTTCCCCGAGGCGGGACGGATGCCGCTGGGCTGCAACTGGCGAACGACGGAGCGGCCGTCATCACGTTGTCGATTCCGACGCGCTACGTACACTCCGTCGTCGAGACCGCCAGCAAGGCCGACATCGAGTCGACGATCCGTTTGCTGGCCGCCTTCCTGGAACAGGCCGGGACGATCGATTTGTCGCCATGACGCGTCGAACGCTGTTGAGGGACTTCGAGTGGGTCGCCACGATGGACGACGAACGTCGTGAGATCCGAGGTGGCTACGTCGTGATCGAGGGGCCTCGTATCGTCGATGTCGGTGAGAATGCCGTCGGCATCGAGGCCGACGAGGTGATTGACGGCCGCGGGAAGCTGCTCCTCCCGGGCTTGGTCAACACGCATCATCACCTGTACCAGTCGCTGTTTCGAAACGTTCCGGGTGCGTCGGATGCCAAGCTGTTCAAGTGGCTCGTGTTCCTGTACGAACGGTGGAAGGGGTTGGACGAGCACGCCATGCGGGTGGCTTCGACGGTTGCTTGTTCGGAACTCCTACTGTCGGGCGCGACCACCACGACCGACCATTGCTACCTGTACCCCTCCGGCGGGGGCAACATCCTCGCCGCAGACATCGAAGGCGCCCAGGCGGCCGGCATCCGCTTCCACCCGACGCGGGGATCAATGTCTCTATCGAAGAAGGACGGGGGACTTCCACCGGACTCGGTTGTGCAAACGGAGGACGAGATCCTGTCGGATTGCCAGCGGATGATCGAGACGTACCACGATCCCGAGCCGCTGTCGATGCTGCGAATCGCCCTCGCGCCGTGCTCTCCGTTCTCGGTAACGCCGGAGCTGATGAGAGCATCGGTTGAGCTGGCCGACGAATACGGCGTGCTGCTCCACACGCACCTTGCCGAGACGCACGATGAGGAAGCGTTCTGCCAGCGTCAGTTCGGCCTCCGGCCGGTCGACCTGATGGAGGATCTCGGCTGGTTGAGGGACGACGTGTGGTTTGCCCATCTCGTCGTTCTGTCGGACGACGACATCCGCAAGCTCTCGGACGCCAACGTCGGGATGGCACACTGTCCGAGTTCGAACATGACGCTGGGGTCGGGGATCGCACGCGTGGCGGAGATGAAGGATGCGGACGTCCGCATCGGACTCGCGGTCGACGGATCGGCGTCCAACGATACCTCCAACATGATCCGAGAGGTGAGGCAAGCGATGCTCCTGCAACGGGTTCGGTACGGTGCAGATGCACTCACGGCTCGCGAGGCCCTGTACATGGCGACGATGGGAGGTGCACGCGTCCTGGGGCGCAGTGATGAAATCGGGTCGATTGAGGTCGGCAAGGCGGCGGATCTCATCGCGTTCGATTTGAACGACATCGCGTTCGCGGGATCGCACGCCGATCCGGTCGCGGCGGTCGTTCACTGTGCGGCGGATCGCGTTGCGTTTGCGGTCGTTCATGGGACATGGCGCGTACGGGACGGTCGACTGTGTGATGAGTCGATCTACGACCTGATCCCCGAGCACAACCGTTTATCCCGTCTGTTGACGGGGGCGTCATGAGAATCGCCGTTGAGATCGCCTTCTCGTTCAAACACGCACTGAATCCCTCGTACCGGGAGCTTCATCTGCCCCCGGGGGCGACGGTCCGTGACGCCATCGATGCGCTCGCGAGCGGACACGAAGCGTTCCGCGATCGCGTGATGGATCAAGATGGCCGCGTTCGGCGCAATTTCCACACATGGGTGAACGGCCGGAATGTCCGGTTTGCGGACGATTTGGCCACCGTCCTCGTGGACGGGGACCGGCTGTCGATCGTTCCCCCGGCGGGCGGCGGATGAGTTGGGGTTCCGCGGCGCTCCTCTGGTCTTCGAAGGCACAAGAAGCGACGAGGGGCCTCGTGAGGCCCCTCGTCGTTTCGATTGTGGAGGTTGCGAACCCATCGCCTGGATGAGTCCGAGCGAGTCTTCGGAGTACGCTCCGGAGATCCCGCCTGAAGCGTAGGCCGGACGGCGTCTTCCCCCGAGGCTCCGGTACGATGACCGGCACGCTCGAGGTCGATCGCAGCGATCCTGACCCCTCAACGCCGCGTTCCATTCCCTCCGACGGTCCCCTCCATCCTGCCCCGTAGAAACGCGGCCGCTTCAGCCGTGCTGAAACGACCCCGAAAGGCTAAGCTGGGGAGGACCGGGTGCGTCCCTCCCCAGCCGGTGTGGTGGCTATCCGCAAGGAGGTTTAGCGGAAGAGCGGCATTTCTGCTGCTGGATAAAAGGATGCTCAGCAATTGTGAGATTCCTGTGAAGAGGCCGTGTGCTTCCCGTGGGTCCGTTCATGCGGTTGTGCGGTCCTACACGCGCGTTGCGAGCATCGGACGGCCCCACGAAGATGCCGCGTTCCGACTATTCACCGTGAACGGCTCGGACCTTGTTAGCGATTCCTTGTTCGAACCGGGCGACGTCGATCACGAAGCGCTCATGGGTGGCATGGCCGATGGATTCCCTCTCGTCTTCGCAAGCGACGTCGAACGTCAGTCCTCGACGCTCGACGCCGACTAGCCTTGCGGTGATCTTCACCGTCATGCCGAGTGGCGTGGCTGCGGTGTGCTGGAGCGAAACGGACGTTCCGACTGTGATGCGACCTTCGGGCAGGTGGGGATCGATCATTGAGCGGCACGTCTGTTCACAGAATCCGACCAACACGGGTGTTGCCAGGACATCGACCGACCCGGATCCGAACGCGCTTGCAAGATGGCCGCGTTCCACGACCCAGGTCTTCTCCAGTATCGTGCCGACTTCAACCATCTCGATCTCCTTGCCGGAGGCTGCTTCGTCGCGTGCCTCCCGTTGCTCCCGCTTCACAACGAGTAGAACTCGGGCCGACGGTCGGCGAGCTTGTCGTTGTACTTGGTGATGCGCTTGTTCCGCGCCTGGGCGACGTCGATCTCGACGACGGTGGCTGCGACCTCATCTTGCGACAGGCGAGCGACCACCGAGCCGTCCGGAGCGATCACCTGAGATGCCCCGGTGTATGTGAGAGATTCCCTGGTGCGTGACTCTGTGCCGACGCGGTTTGCCGTGACCGTGAATACGCCGTTCTCCAAGGCACGAACCCGCATCGTCCGCTGGGCAAGATCGGGCAGCACAAGATTGGCCGGATGGGCGATGATCTCTGCACCGTTGAGGGCGAGTGAGCGCGCCGACTCGGGAAACAAGTGATCGAAGCAGATCATCATCCCGATGCGCGCACGACCGATGTCGATGACCGGGAAGGGACGATCCCCGGGGGCGAAATGGCGGGTCTCCTCGTAGAACAGGTGGATCTTCCGGTACACCGTGAGAACTCCGGAGGGACCGATGAGCGCAGCTGCGTTGTAGATAAGGTCGTCGGCACGTTCCGGCAGTCCGGCGACGATGTGACATCCGTGGTCGGCGGCGAACGCTTGCAGCGCTTGCGTCGTCGGACCGGCGGGGACCGGTTCGGCCATGGCGAGTGCCTCGGCGGCGTCGAGGAATTGATAGCCGGTGGCGAACAGCTCGGGCAGAACCCAGAGATCGGCGTCGTGTTCGGCCATCAAGCGACGACACGCATCGAGGTTCGACGCGACGTCGCCGAAGATCGGTGAGGATTGAACGATTCCGATGCGCATGCGCAGAGTCTACGAGGACGGCCGCGCGAATCCCAGGGATCGGGGCGAGCGACCGCTTCCGACCCGCCAGTGGGCTTTGGGAAGGTGCGGGCGTCGGGCCTCGCGCTAGTTCGGCCTCCATGGAACCCATCGGTACGTGTCCGCCTCCGCCGTCGGCTCCAATCGGCCGACGTTGGCCACCTCGAAGTGCGATCCGACGATCAACGCGTTCTCGGCAAGGGCTCGTCGGGCGATGGACGCCCGGGTTGCGCACGCTTGCTCGGGCTTATACTCCCCAGGGATGACGAGTTCGGGATGCTCAAGAAACAGCGGGTCGAACGCTGCATCGCCGATGTGAAATAGGACGTTGTCTTGTGAGGACAAGCGATAGACGGTATGACCGACGCGATGTCCGCGTGCCGGGATCGCTCGAACGCCCGGCCAGACTTCCCGTTCCGCTTCGAGCAACGTGCTGCGTCCCTCGATCCGGGCGGCCAGGTGGTGGACGAACGCGGCTTGCGCGGCGAAGTACAGACCGGCGGTCGGCTCGCTGTTCAGCGCGCGCCACAGATCGATGTGAAGCACGTAGTGAGCGTTGGGGTAGACGAGTGCTCCGTCCCGCGTGAGGAGGCCGGAGATGTGATCCGGATCGCCGTGCGTCAACAACACCGTGTCGATCGAGTCTGTACGTATGCCCTCGTCCTCGAACGCGGCCTCGGCCGCGTGCGTACGGGGCCACCGATTGGGGCCGTTGCCCGCGTCGATCAAGAATCGGGCACCCGGCGTGTCGACCACCATTAGGCCGCCCTCCATGAAGATGTCACGCCCAGCGAGGTTCTCCGGCACATCTTCGACCAGATCGGACAACGGGCGCGCGCCGCCCGATCCGTCCTTGACCACGAGTACCTCGAAGTCTCCCAGCTCAAATCGATAGCATGCGCTTGTCATGTCATCATCGCCTCCGTGAGCGCCGTAACCACGACACTGTACTCGGGAACGGGCTGCGTCCCGAGACGCTGGGCTCCCCTGTGTCGTCTCGTCGGGCCGACACGCGCAGACCCGTGGCCGCGTCCCCCCTACAAGTGATCCGGCGTTCGTCTCGGAACCGTCCCTCGTGTGCTCACATCGCTACGTCATGCATCGTCCTTGCTCCCCGACGCGGCTTCCTCACGCGGCAACGGTTCGATGAGAAACGACACCGGGCGAAACGCGTCCGTACAACAGCGAACCCAGCTGTTCTCCGGCATCTGCCCGGGGAGCTTGCCCTCAAACGCGGCGATTCGAACGAACGACTCGATGTCGTGCCATGCCCAAGGACACAACCCGTCGGGGCACATGACCGGCTGAGAGACGAGGTATGCGTCGCCGACCTGCATCGAACACGGACGCGTCTGCGCTGCGGACTCCGAGGTCATGTATGCTTCGACGAGATCCGGATGGAATTCCTTCCTCACGACGGTGATGCGGACGTCCTTCATGATGCCTCCTTCGGTGGATTCCGTGACCTTCGATTGCGTTCGCGCCGATGGCGATTCGCGTACGGGAACGGACAAGGATGCGAGACCCCCCACGTCCGCTGGATCGCACACGTTACAACGAACGGAGTTCCCTTGAAAACGCGGCGGAACGATGGGATTCGAAGAGTCAGTATACCGCGTTCTTCTCATCGCCGCCACGGGCAAGGCGTGGGATCTGCGGAACGGCCGTACCGGCCGAATGGATGGGCTCCTGAGTACGAATCCCGTCGCCGGTCATCGGTTGCTCCTCGATGTGTTGAGCGTCGACGTTTGCTAGCGACACGAGTCGCCGCAGCAGCCGACGCCGAGCGTGATGATCAAGATGACGCCGATCAGTACATACACGAGGGCGGAAAGGTCAAGGTCCATGGTTCCTCCTGTCTATGATTGCCATTGTACCGTGTTAGTCCCCAAGTTGAACCCGGCCGGCTTCGGGCGCGTAGCGTAGAATGGCTTCCGGGAACGCAAGAACGGACCCGTAAACCCATACGGCGTTTCCCCTACGCTCCACGCCAACGCGGAGACAGCTCGCGATGTCGCGAAACAACCCGTAGGCGACGTTGGAGAGCCGGCCCGAACGCTCGGCATCATAGCCGGCGGACAGCGTGAGGCCCCAACCCGAATCGAGACGCAACGAATAGGACCCGTCGGCCGCATCGAGACGCCCGTCGATCCACGTCCCGGACATGGTCCATTCGGATGCATCGGACGTGGAGGAAACCTCGAACGAAATGTCCTCAAACTGCGCTGACGGCGGATCGTACGGAATCTCGACATGGGCGGCGTACGGTCCCCTCTCGGCGGACAGGTGAAGGTCTATCTGTTCGAGCGTCGATGTCGCGAGATCGTACGTCAACGTCGTTCGCCACGGCAGGACGTCGTCGGCGGAGACGGATACCTCAAGCGGATCGGCGGCCGATTTCGCCAGATCGATCCCCCCGTCGATGCGGATGGAGAGACGGCCGGCCGTCTCCACCGTCCATACGAGATGGGAACGCGTCTTGAGGCGGTCGTACTCGAACGGGCTTTCCCCGGAGACGAGGGCGCCCTCGTAAACAACTTGCAGTCGCTCGCGTTCGAACGGGATCGACACGGACAGCGAGGACTGGGTCCGATCTTCGTCGCCCTGATAGCGCGTGACCGTCGCCTCACCGATCGGTGCGATGGTGGTTTCGAGGACGGTAAACGGCTCGAGTGTGACGTCCAGTTCCGCTTGCCAGCGGAATGCGGCTCCGGTGAGGATGCCGGCCTGCCACTCGCGGACCCATCCCGCGCTCGCACTCGGCGCGACAGCCACGGGACCGAGATCGAGTGCCGGTCCGGACGCCGACAGGTCCGGCAAACGTTGGGTGATCACGTCCCCCTCTTCGGTCCAGCTCCGTGCCGCATCGAGAGAGAGGTCCCAGCCCTCGACGTCGCCGACGAGTCGGCCCGCGAACGTCAGCGATTCCTCCCCCCCCACCTGCGTGTACTCGAGGGAAGCCGATCCGCTCCAGGTGTCGGACCAGATCATGGAGTGATCGACGGAGATGCGATACTCGTCGTCGCCGACGACTGCCGGAAATGCGTAGACGTCTACCGCGCCACGCTGTCGCTCGGACGCGTAGCGGAGAATGGCGCCGCCTCCGAGTTCCTGGTACCGCGAGAAGTAGTCGAATCGAACGGTCCCGTAAAGCGCTTCGCTCACGTAGAACGGCACGTTCCACTTGAGAAACCACCCGCGAACGGCATCGCGGCCGAATGCGGGAAACAACGGACTCTCCAACGCTTCTTCCAGAGGTTGAACGTAGACCGGCAGCCACAACATCGGGACGCCGCCGATCCGCCCTGTGAGGCCGAACGCAACGATCATCTCGGACGGGTAGATCAACAGCCGTCGTGCCGACAACGCGTACGGTTGGGTCCGTACAGGCCGATTGCAGCAATGACAGGTCGTGAGTTCTCCGTCGCGAATGTCGATCCGTTCGATCTCTCCATCGGCGCGAAATGTGATCTCACCCGATGTGCCGAGGAAGTACAGTGTGTGCTCCTCCTCCGATGAGTTCTCGAAGGTCGTCTGTCCTTGAAAGCCGGAGGACGACACCGAGTGAGGCGAAAGCCCCCCGTCCGTGAGCGTCAGCGAGGACACGATGCGATCCCCGTCGAGACGGAAGTCCCCGAAATCGAGTGTGACGTTGCCCTCTGCCTCCAGATCCCAACGGCCCTCGGATCCTCGCACGAGCTGCAACTCGTCGGCACGCAAGACAGCGTCCTCGAGTTCCGCCCGCACCCCGCCATGTGCGCGGATCTCGGTGCGATCGGACGAGACGTACAGGTCTTCGCATTCGAGGTGCAACGGGACGTCCTGGGCTGCTCCGGGGAACCCGAGGAGAACAAGAAGCACAACGGCAGAGAGAAATGGGAGTCGGTTTCGAAGGCGGTTCCACATGTCGCGCGACGCGAGTCGATCGACACGGAGATACAGCAGTCCTCCGAGAATCCCAAACAGCAGGTTGGGAGCCCATGCAGCAAGTGCAGGAGGCATTGCGCCGCGGCGTCCGAGTGCTTGCATCCAGAAATACGCTCCCTGGTAAAGCCCGATGATGAGAAGGCTGATGATGATTCCGGTGGACCGGTTCTTCGAGCCGAACATCAGGCTGACGGTTCCTCCGACGAGAACGAACAGCCACGCGGACAACGGCAGCGCAAACCGCTGATGGAGTTCGACGATGGACTCACTCGTCGGCAGTCCGCTCTCACGGGCGCGCTCGATTCGAGCGCGCAATTCGGCGATGCCCATCTCCGAAGGGGATCTCGATTGAGCCCAGATTTGGTCCACCGTTTGACCGACCGGGAGAGACAGCGTCTCGAACGTCGCAGAATAGACCAGAAGCCCGTCCCGATCGAATCCGTACATCCGACCGGACGAGAGAACCCACGTGTCGTTCGTCCACTCTCCCTCATCGGCAGTGACCAGCGTGATCTGCGATTCCGCCTGAGGGAAGAGCTGACCGGACACGTCGTAGATGAGCACGTCGCGCACCGATCCACTGTCCGCGTCGTACTGCCGGACGTAGAAATACTGATCGCTCTGCCCGGTGAAGAACGTGTTGGCGGAGATGCGCGGCACCGATTCGCTGAACAGGATCTGTCGATATGTCGATTCAGCGGCCTGTTTGGACACGGGCATCGCCCAGTTGTACACCGCAAACGTCACGATGCTGATCGCCAGCCCGGCGACCAATAGAGGAGCCAGCAGACGTCGCAGCGAGACGCCGATCGACTCGAGCGCCATGATCTCGCGATCGTGCTCCATCCGTCCCAACCCGAGAAACACGGCGAACAACGCGGCCATCGGCAATGCCCACGCAATCAACTCCGGCATCCACAAGATCAACAGCCGAAGGATCTGTCCGATGCGGATTCCTCGATCGACCATCAGATCGGATAACTGAAGAACCAGGTTAAGAATGATGAACAGGGAAAGCCCCGCGAGCGCGAGGAGGAACGGACCGAGCATCTGCCGCAACAGGTAGCGGTCGCATCGTCGGAAGGTCATGGCGTACCAGTGTACCGAACCGGCCAAGGTTGTAACCAGGCCAGGCGTCACATCGCCGAAAATCCGTTCCCTACGACGATTGATCGGATTCGCGCAATGCCGTATAGTGTCCGCGACCGATGGACATGCGCGCATACGTCGAGACTTGGGGCTGCCAGATGAACCTCCATCAATCCGAGGAGATCGAAGGCATCCTCGTTCGTGCCGGCTTCGAGATCGTCGAGGACCTGCACCTCGCCGACGTGGTGCTCTTCAACGGCTGCATGGTCCGGCAGAAAGCGGAGGAGAAGCTCTTCGGACGAATCGGCGCGGTCGTCGAAGAAAGGCGAAACCGACCGGTGCTTCTCGGAATCGGCGGATGTCTAGGGCAGATCCACGGAGCGGCGCTCCTTCAGCGGCTTCGCTCGGTCGATTTCGTCTTCGGCTCCGGTGGGCACACGGGACTGCCGGCGTTGATCGAGCACGCACGCACGGAACGCACGGCGGAACTTGCCCCGGCGACGTTTGCCGACGAGATCTGCGTGCGGCGCTCGAGCACGGTGACCGCCATGGTGACGATCACCGAAGGATGCTCGAACTTCTGTGCCTACTGTATCGTCCCGTACGCACGCGGGCCGATGCGCAGCCGACCGCGATCGCTGATCCTCGACGAGATCGAGTCCCTGCACGCAACCGGCGTCAAGGAGGTGTTGCTGCTCGGGCAGAACGTGAACGCGTACGGAACGGACCGACGCGAGTTCGGACCGTTCGCGGCGTTGCTCAAGGACGTCGCGCAATCGGGCATCCCCCGCGTGCGGTTCACCACGTCTCATCCCAAGGACATGTCCGACGCGATCGTTCGCGTCATGCAACAGGAAGCAGCGGTTTGTCCTCATCTACATCTGGCGTGTCAATCCGGCTCGGATACGATTCTGGCTGCGATGCGGCGAGGATACGACCGGGCACACTTCTTGCGCGTCGTCGAGAACGCGCGTGAC
>Ga0272441_10009564_pt1 | contig 14941 bp, 12 predicted proteins | sample SSMProp6N_FD_193582 | JGI IMG/M metagenome (GOLD analysis project Ga0272441, IMG submission 193582) | Marine sediment archaeal communities from Little Sippewissett salt marsh, Falmouth, MA, United States - SSM-Prop-6N | ecosystem: Environmental > Aquatic > Marine > Wetlands > Sediment ... | reverse complement strand
AGACCAATACCAAGTCAGCAACGTTGGTTCTCGTGGGCCCCGTCCATAGCAGATCCTGTGTTGCGCCGAGCACCGCATGGCTGTCATTTCGTTCCAAGGCGTCGGCTGGATCCATCCCCCGCCGACGTGCCCATGCCGCCGTCTCGCCATCGATCAACGCCCCCGCCGCCGCCGTCGGTCCATCGGTTCCGTCAGTCGCCAACGCCGCCAGCGACAGCCCTTCCATTCCCTCAAGCCGAAGAGCAGCGGCAAGAGCTAGTTCCTGATTGCGTCCGCCCAGGCCGTCTCCGCGTACCGTCACCGTGGTCTCCCCACCAGCAATGAGCGCCCAGTTGCCATGCGCGCTACCAGACAACTGCAAAGCCGTATCCGCGAGTCGGGAACCCACATTTCGGGCTTCCCCCATCAGCGATTCGGGATGAACATGCACGTCAAATCTGAAGGCACGCGCCGCAGCAGCCAGCGCACGGACGGCCGTGTCGTTGTTGCCAACCAGCACTGCCTGCGCGGTCTCGAACATCGGATTCCCAGGTTTTGGCGTCTCAGGAACCTGGGAGGCAATGCCAGATTGAACGTGTGTCCGAATCGAATCAGGTATTCGATTCCACAGTTGATGGTCTTGAAGTACGGCGCGCGCATCGGAAAACGAACTGGGATCAGGCACCGTGGGACCGGATGCTATCGACTCCAGCCGGTCTCCGATGACGTCTGAGAGCAGCAGAGTGATCACGGTGGCGGGTGCCAGCCGGGCCATCAGCTGTCCGCCCTGTAGGCACGATACGTGGCGTCGGACAGTATTCACTTCGTCAATGGTCGCTCCGGATTCAAGCAACAACTCCGTCGCTCGTGCCAGCTCGGAAACGCTGACGCTGCTAGGCGGAGACGCCAGCAACGCAGAGCCCCCTCCAGATAGCAGGCACAGCACGAGATCGTCGGGCCGTACTTGTCCCGCCAGCTCAGCAATCGCATCCGCGCCAACCGTGTCCTCGGGAATGGGATGCTCGGCTTCGATGACACGGACAACGTCCATAGATGCGCCATATCCCTTCCTCGTCACCGCCACGCCACCAGAGATGCGCTCCACGCCAACAAGCGATTCCACGGCCTGCGCCATCGGCACAGCCGCCTTGCCAATCGACAAGATCCAGACCCGCCGATCCCCGAGAGTGTGCTCCCGGCCGTCAATTCGCAATGCTTCGTTGGCAACGACAACGTGTTGCCGCACCAGCGCCTCGGGATCGACGGAGGACAGCGCTGCCTCCAGCATCGCAACTTGCACTTCGAGATGCGAACGCTTCCGAAGACGGTCACGATCGATCAGATGGATCCCTGAGTGGCTCATAGTTGGCAGGATACCGTCTTGCCCCTTTCAGTCAATATCTCTTGTATTGCAAATGAGAATCGTTATCATTTAGCCATCATGACATTGCCTCAGCTTCCGTTCGGAGAATTCGCCCGTGTCGCTCGCATCGAGGGAGGACATGGCATACGCAGCAATCTCAATCAACTTGGAATTCACGTCGGGGACGTTGTTTCCCTGACTCGTCGCGGTGCATTTCGTGGGCCATTTCTCGTGCTCATCCATGGCATGCAGATTGCTCTCGGTCGCGGAGTAGCCGCTCACGTTCATGTCGAGCCGATCAGAAAGGATCCCTCACGTGGATGATTTGACTCACCCGGACAGCATTTCTAGGCTCCGAGACTCCGGCAAGCGCGTCACGCCCGAACGGGAGCTTCTTCTTCAAATCATCGAGGATCATGCCCACCTCGATGCCGAAGAGATTTACCGGATCGCGCAGAAAGAACGGCCGCAAATCGGTCTGGCGACGGTCTATCGCACATTGGCTGTACTCAAGGATCTTGGCATTATCCGCACCATCAACTTGGGAGAGAATCATGGGCACTACGAAATTCTCTCCGAGGACCACGTGCACTTCGTTTGCTTAACGTGCGGTCGAGTGACCGACATACCCGTGCCTCGTGCGTTGCACAAGGCGGCCAAGGATGAGCAGTTCTCTGTGCAGAGAACTCGTCTGGTCCTGTTTGGAACTTGTCGATTCTGCACCGACAAGTCATCCGCGACCACCGAGGTGACGGATGCCTAAGAACGCAGTGCGCCCTCTCAACATCGCACTTATCGGCCAGCCCAACTGCGGGAAGAGCACCATCTTCAACCATCTGGTGGGGTACAAGGCCAACACATCCAATCTGCCGGGCACAACAGTGGAATACCTTCGGTCCGAAGCGCTGGTTGCGGGCCATCATCTTGAAGTCATCGATCTGCCGGGAACCTATTCGCTCGTCCCGATGGACGAAGCCGAGGCGGAAACGAGGAACTTCCTCGTCTCCGAGTCCATAGACGCCGTGTTGAACGTAGTAGATGCCTCATTGCTATCGCGAAGCTTGGAACTCACCTTGCAGATGCTGGAGTTGAATGTTCCCGTCGTCCTGTGTCTAAACATGATGGACGAAGCACGGCGCAAGGGCATCGATATCGACGTTGATGCGCTTTCCCAGCAACTTGGAATTCCGGTTGTTCCAACGGTCGCCGTCCGAGGGACCGGGGTTCAGGAAGCCGTCTTGCAGACAATCCGCGCAGCCAAGAGCGCTCAAACACCCGCCCCGATACCCTATAGCGCAGACGTCGAATCGTCCATCCATCGAGTCGCCGCTCAGATCGAGGCAGGCAACTCCCGGCTGTTCGCCATTAAGCTCATTGAAGGCGACACGTATTTTCGAGACCTGGCTTCGACGCAGCTGTCCAGTCTCGCTAGCACGATCTCCGCATCGCAAGAGGCGATCCAGAAAACGCGCGGCCGACCGGCGGATCAAGTCATTTCGGCGGAACGGCATGCGCAGGCGATGGGCATCTTCGAGGCTGCGGCAACCGTCGGATCGCCCATTCGAACTCTTCGCGATCACATCGATCGCGTGCTCATGCACCGAACCTTCGGACTCATCGCGCTCGGCGCCATTCTGTATGCGTTGTTCTTCTTCGTCTTCAAGGTAGGAACAGCCATCGAGACACCGTTGATTGGCGGATTCGACCGCATTATCGAATGGTTGGGCACGCTACTGTCTGTAGATGGACTCGCGTTTGCCGCCGTCAGTGGGCTACTGCAAGGCGTTGGTGGAGGGCTCGGCATCGTCCTGCCTTTCCTGGTTCCCTTCCTGTTTGGATTGGCCTTGCTGGAAGATGTGGGCTATCTTCCCAGAGCTGGCTATCTGGCGGATGGGCTGATGCATCGCATCGGATTGCACGGAAAATCGATCATCCCGTTCGTGCTCGGATATGGATGCAGCGTCCCGGCAGTCATGGCGACCCGCATTCTGGAGAACAAGCGAGACCGATTCATCACCGCCATGCTCGCAATTATGGTCCCCTGCGTGGCGCGCACGACCGTCATCTTTGGTCTGGTCGGATACTTCATCGGCCCCTATCTGGCGCTGGCTCTGTACGTGATCAACCTGTTCGTAATCGCCGTGTCGGGCAAGATATTGACCAAGCTGCTGCCAAGCGTCACACCGGGGCTCATCCTGGAAATCCCGTCCTACAAGGTGCCTTCGTTGCGCGTAGTCGGTGCCAAGATGTGGCTGCGCATTCGCGAGTTTCTGCGCTATGCCATGCCCATCCTGATATTAGGTTCGGTCGTGTTGAGCCTGCTCGAGTATCTCGATGTAACGCGGTATCTCAATGCCATTGCGTTTCCGATCACGTGGTCGCTGGGATTGCCAGTAGCTGTCGGGGTTCCACTGGTGTTCGGCATCTTCCGCAAAGAGCTGTCCCTGGTGATGCTATTCGCGGCATTGGGCACGGTACAAGTGGCCACCGTGCTATCGTCCGGCCAGATGTTCGTGTTTGCGCTGTTCACGTTGTTCTACGTTCCCTGTATCGCCACCATCGCTGTGCTGCGAAGGGAATTCGGCACGCCAAAGACGGCCATCGTGATCGCAGCGACCACCGGTATCGCCTTGATTGTGGGCCTGATCGCTCGCGGAATTTGGGCACTCGTCTAAGGCGGCAACGCGTGTGCCGACCCCTCACGTAGTGGGCGGCACAAGCCGCTCGGTAGGTCCGTCAGTCATTGAACTCCGCTGGCTGGTCCGCGTTCGAGGAACCTGGGTCCCGATCGTCCAGAGCTCGCTGCTTCATTCGTGCGGCGCGATCCAGCATCTCGTGATCCCTGCGCTCGCGCAACTCGCGCGTGTGCCGGCGCAGACACTCGTCACACTCCTCGTCGGACAGATCTGGTTCAAAGCACGCCTCAATGACGGCCTTGACACTATCGGGAACGGCAATCGAACGATGATGCCGGTGCCAGGTCTCGGAATGGGCGACCACCGCCCAGCCTGCCTCATAGCGAATCTTGACTTGCACGTACGCGGGTACATGATCGCAACAGCTTCCCCATGACACGGACTCCACGACGCCGATTCCCCAGCGTGAGTCCACATGTTCAACACGTTGCCCGACGATCTGTCGCCACCGATCCAAGTCCGTCTCCGCGTAGCGAGCGAACGTCTCGCTTGGGATCCAGTTCGCCCGCGGATCTTCGTTTGACGCCAATCCGATCGTGTTCACTCCGATCTCACTTCCATTCACGGACATCATATCGCGACACAGCGGCCCCTGGTATGGGCGCGTTGTCGGATCGAGTCGTACCACGTGTCTGGATCTCCTTGGTGACCACATTCGCTTCCAAACCACGCCCGCGGACTCACACGGATCGCGATCGCAGGCTAGTCTTTCAGAACCATGCAAGGATCTCGAATCGCCGGTCTATTCTTGGGAGGATGCTGTCTGCTCGCCTCGTTGGGCGGCTGTCAGTGGCAGAGCTTCGATCAGCCTCCGATTGCTCAGATCACGGCGACCCCGTCCAGCGGGCCAGCTCCGCTGCTTGTTCAGCTGTCGGGATCGCTGTCCGCTGGTGATTCAGCCGTCTACGAGTACACGTGGGAGTTCCCCGACCAAGGCATCGACCCAGTTCGCGCCATCCAGTCCGAGCAGACGTATCGCCAATCGGGCGAATACGTTGTGCGGCTAACGGTACGAGACACCGCCGGACAATCCTGCACCGATGAGTTCATCATCCGGGTCGAGAACACGCCCCCCGTTGCCAGCGGGCGGGTTTCAGACGACGCTCCTGTGCCCGGCCAGAGCATTTCATTCGACGCATCCGGCTCGTATGATTCCGACGGCCATCTGGTCGATGTCATCTGGGATTTCGGAGACGGCTCGATGCGCCACGGTGCTCAAGTCGCCCACATGTACGACAGAATCGGCTCGTATCGTGTCCAGCTAACGATCGTAGACAACGCCGGAGCTTCCGCGACCCTCTCACACACAATGTGGGTTCACGAAGCATCAAGCGGTGGCGGATCCTGCGGTGGAGGGGCAATCCCTCTTACCTAGCCGAGCAGGGAAACCAGTAGGACACCAGTACAAACGAGCGCCCCGCCCACAACCGCGCGCCGCGTCGGACGTTCTCGCAGGAAGAGGATGCTGAGAAGAACGGTGAACAACACGTTCGTTCCGCTAATGGGAGACACCAAGCTGGCCGGAGCAAGGTCGAGCGCATTTAACCACAGAATCCAACCCACGAAGTAGCCAAAGAAAGCCGACACCAACGCCACGATGGCTCCGCGCTTGGTAAACGTCACCTTCCGCTGAACGAGTTTGGGGAGAATCGCGACTCCCCAGAGAACCGCCGCACTCGATGTGAACAGCAAGTGATAGGCCATCGGATTCATCCCGGCGTCCAGGCAGTACTTGGCGGGAACGGCTGACGCAAATCCCCACAAGACACCGGCGCCAAGTGCGGCCAGCAGCGGTAGCAGGTGACGGCCCGATGCGCCTGGCTTCCGCCGCTCAATCAGAAAGTACGCACCTCCTACAATAAGGAGGGCGGCGGCAAACGCCACCGGCTTTGCCGGCTCTCCAAGCACGAGAACCGAGCTCAGCACACCCCAGAACGGGGCGGTGTTGGACAGGATCGAGGCCTGATGCAGCGGAGCGTGCGTGATGGCATAGTAGAAGAGAGCGGTTCCCAGTACCGCATTGAGGAGACTTCCACTCACCGCAACCGCCACCAGCTTGGGCGAACCGAAATCAAGCGTCCCCACCAGAAGCGCATACGGCAGCACGAACAACAGACCCAGCCAGGGACGGATCGCGGCGAAGCCGATTCGCGTCATGCTGGTCACGCCAAGCTTCATGAGAACAGACGTAAGTGCCCACGAAAGTGAGGATCCCAACGTCAGTAAGATGGCGATCAATGCCATGATCAAATCCCTTCCAGGTCACGATGTGGCCTGATCAGATTCATCAGCCAACCGCCGCCCGTGCCTTCTGCTCCCAATGCTAGGATCCGCGTCTCACAATCCTCGCTAACTAGACGACGAAACGATCGATGGTGCCGACTTCTAGCCCCTCGTTCCTCCCAGGAATGCCGCTCCAACGGTCATGCTCATGCGGCCTCCCTTGTTCGCCGAGTCAGCCACGAGTGCTCTTTGTAGTGCTGCTACCCCAGCAATCGGAGCCGTCATACTACGCCACGCTGTTCGTGCGTGCATGCCGCAGTCTCTTGGTTGATACCAAGGGGGCATCTATACTGCAGGAAACATCAGCGTGAAAAATCTGTATGTAGAAGCGATGCAGTTCGCATCATGGCCATTTGGAGGAGGAGATAGCAATGAGAAGGCACGCGTTTCTGCTCGTTCTATTCATGGGTTTCAGCCTACTCTCACTCATGGGGAGTGCGCAGGTTGACACCCTTCCAGGACTAATCCTGACGGATCTACAGCTCATCTCGGAGGAGAGTCTTCCTCACTGGACACCAGACTGGACGGGGCCAATTCAAGGAGCAACCATCGCCGCCTGGTTCGCTGAGCACGGATATCCGGCGCTCATGCACGACTTCAACGGCGACGGAGTCATCGATGAACTAGATACCATCGAACTAGCTGACAACTTCGGTCGTGGCATCATGCGCACGGAGACACCGCGCGGAACGACCGATGTGCGGCTGGTTGTTGGGTTAGGCAACTACATCGCTGAGCATTACCCAGATCAATTCGTTCTCAAGATCTACGACCGCAGTTTCCCCAGTGAATTCGCGATCCAAGGATACGGAACGTTCGCCCCAGACGCTATTCCAGGAATTCTTCTGGAGCTAATGGAGGAGCCTTCCATTCCCGCTTACGTCCATGAGCTCTCCTATGGTGAAGGCGTCATCGTGGGGATTGAGGAAGGTGAAGCAGATCGAAATCGCTACCTATCGGGCCGGTCGTTCTTGTATGACGAGACCCCCGAAGGCTACACGCCGCTTGACTTCGCTTGGTCCAAGGAAGACAGATGGGAGACGGGGCATCAAGGTCAAGTTCTGGAGACAGTCGGGAAGACCGAGGATCGTTTATACAACGAGTTCCTTGGCGACTGGGTGCCGGTCGAATTCATGCTCGCACTCTCTCCCGCGTTCGAACAAGAGGTGGAAACCGAAGAGCACTCGTGCCCTGACGATGCCATTGCTTACGATGTCACCACCACCACGCTGGGAGACTACGGGCAGATTGAGATCGAGGAGTGCGTAATCCGTGATGGCGATGTCGACATCTACATCTGGACAGTCACCAACCTCAGTTTCATGAAGGATGGCTGTGGGCTTTGTTTCTTCCAAATCCCCAATCCAGGATTCCCGGTTGCCTTTCATAGTGAACTCCCTCCCTGGATCTTCACGTCCAGTTGGGGAACCTGGACCTGGTGGCTGCCAGGAGGAAGCTGCGGCTTGCTGCCTGGGCAATCAGCCGTATTCATCGTTGCCGTGCCCGGCCCGACGATTGATACGTGGGTAATAGCACACATCGGCCAGTGCATGCCACCTCCGGGAATCAAGCCACTGCTGTTTCGCGTCAAGACAACGGGTCCCGGACTTCCTGACGACGACATCCCCGATGGACGTTGCCCGGATCTCGTCGTCCGCATTCTGGATCAAAGCTGCGCCTACGACACGTTCACTCAGTCCTATGAACTGATGGTGTGGGCTGAAGTCGCCAACATCGGCGGCGAACCCGTCACCTCGTCGTTCGACGTCTTGTTGACTGGCGTCTCACACGCGGGCAGCGACACGGTGACCGTCACCGTTCCTCCGGAGCTGCCGTCTGGCGGCACCGTCCCGGTAACGTTGGCATTCACCGTACCACCGGAGCCAACGGGAGGCGCTCCATGTCCCATTGACTTCGAGCTGATGGTGGATTCCGGCTACAGCGTCAACGAGTGCAACGAAACCAACAACCTCACTTCCGGCAGTGAATGCTGCTATGGGGAGCCCCAGCAGGAAGAGGAGTGTCCGGATCTAACCGTAGAGATACGCCTGATCACGTGCGAACTTGATCCCAGACAAGGAATCTACGAGATCACGGTCGAAGCGCTCGTCCGCAACATCGGAACAGAGACCATTACCGACCCGATCTGGGTGGAAGCCGATTGCGATCGCGGCTCAGACAACGCGATCATTCATACGGATCTTGATCCTGGAGATACGGCGACGACCGACTTCTCCATCACGTTCTCGATCAACCAACCCGGTTGTCCGATCCCTGTGACGGTTGAAGTCGACTACCTCGACTTCATCGACGAGTGTGACGAGTCCAACAACACGGCGACAGCCGACACTTGTTGCAGGTAGCAGCGCACGAATTCACAGCGCCCCGCAGCCATCCCGCTGCGGGGCGCTTTTCTTGCCCGCGGCTCGCGCCGTATACTGGCTTCATGATGCGAATCTCCAGCCTCTGCGTACTCTGTGTTTTGGTCGTCGCGATGGGTGCGATCGCGCAATCGGACATCCTCTATCTCGAACTGAACACGTCGATTAACCCCGTATCAAAGGACCTCGTCGTTCGCACGATTCGTGAAGCCGAATCCGTAAATGCCGCTCTGGTTGTCATCGAGCTTAATACGCCGGGGGGACTCGATCAGTCCACACGCGACATCGTAGCCGCGGAGCTCGCCTCGTCTGTTCCCATCGTCGTGTTCGTTTCTCCATCTGGCGCTCGCGCGGCGTCAGCCGGAACGTTCATCACGATGGCGGCGGACATCGCAGCCATGGCTCCCGGCACCAATATCGGTGCCGCCCATCCGGTCAACCTCCTCGGAGGCGGAGACAGTGACGCGTCGGGCGAATCGACGTCCATGGACAAAGCGGCCAATGATTCCGCCGCCCTTGCTCGTGCCATCGCGGAGCAACGCGGAAGAAACGTGGACTGGGCCGAAGCCGCAGTGCTGGAATCTAGTTCCCTGAGCGCATCCGAGGCACTGGATGCCAACGTGATCGACCTCATCGCCGATGATCTGCCAGACCTGCTACGGGCACTGGATGGGCGAGAGGTGAAGGGTGTTGTCTTGAGCACACTGCGAGCAACAGTACGCGAGATTCGCCCCAACCTCCGAGAACGATTGCTGGGGCTGCTGGCCGACCCCAATCTGGTCTATCTACTGTTTATTCTTGGGCTGTACGGCCTCATCTACGAGTTCTTCCAACCCGGCATCGGATTCGGCCTGGCCGCCGGCGGCGTGTGTATGTTGCTGGCTCTGTTCGGCCTTCAAATCCTACCCGTGAACATCGCTGGCGTTGCCTTGATCCTGTTCGGAATGGGGTTGATGGTGTTGGATGCGTTCACACCGACCGATGGCATTCTGACCATTGGCGGCGGCGTGGCTCTGCTGATTGGATCACTCACCCTGTTCAACATCCCAGATCGATCCATTGGCTTGTCGCTGGGAACGATCTTCGCGGTCGTCGGTGTTGTAACAGCGTTTTCCGTGTTCGTGTTGTCCAAGGGGCTGATGATTCAACGCAAGAAGCCGGTCACGGGCGTCGACTCGTTGATCGGGACCATAGGCATCGTTCGTCGTGAACTGACACCCAGTGGAACCATCGCTATCCGCGGCGAGTACTGGAACGCACATTCCGTCGAAGGGACGATTCAATTGGGAGAGCGCGTACGTGTTCAGGGAATCGACGGCTACTCGTTGCTCGTGAGGAGACTTCGTGACTGAGCCAACCCCCGCCATCCATCGAGCCCGGGATCGAGGCCGACTTGCCGCATCTGTTGCATTGCTTGTCTGTGGCGCTCTGTTGCTAGCCATTCTGTTCATGCTGATTTCCATCAACCGCAATGGTCTTGCCATCCACTTGGACGGCGACATCAGCCTGTCCGACATGGGCGATGACATCACCATCCAGCTGTCCATGGACGGGCCGATTGTGCTGACGCTTCCTCAAGACGTGCAGTTGGTCGCCACGGGACCGGATGGACACCCCATCCCGGCCAATCTGTCGTTCGCAACCTGCCCCAATTGTGGCCAGTCGATGTTGCCCGTCCGATGGAATCCCTGGAGCTGGCAAATCGAGTGGATGTGTCCGGCTTGCGGCCAAGCCAGCCCGAGTCTCGACAGCCGATAGCATCGGAAACTAGATCCCGAGATCTCGTCCTGACGCCCACAGCGTTTCAAAGTAAGCCTCGAACGGGGCGGCAATCGCAGGCAGGCACACAAAGGCCACATCCGTTTCGCAGTTTTTCTCCAACGAGTAATAATTCCAGTTGGTTGACCCCAGCAACACCGTCTGCCCATCGATGACCACCAGCTTGGCATGGGTCGTCAAACTGGCTTCATCCAACCGAACCTCAAGGCCCCGCTGATGAAGGAAGATAGCCGACGTTAGATTGGCGTCCGCCGAATCCTGGTAGTAAGCACAATCATCGAGCAGCACGCGAACATCCAATCCACGATGCGCCGCATCGATCAACGCTGCGAGAATCTCGTTGGCCAAACTGTCGGCGTATCCCGAGTAATACGACACGCGATACATCGAGACGTGAATCGATTGTCTCGCTCGCTGTAACAGCTCCAGCAAGACGTTGGCATAGGACGCTGAGTCAGGCACGTCGGCCAGTGGCAGGATCGTGGGCACAACGCCGAAGTCGTCAGGAAGCGGCACCTCCACTTCTTGATCCGTCAGCCTTCCACACCACAACAGGTCAAAATAGTGAGCGTAGAATGCCCCAATCGAGATTGCCTTGATCATCACGTCGGCCTGTCTGTGCTCTGTCAGCGCATAGCGATTCCAGTTGGACGACCCGACCAGCACCGTCTCACCATCCACCACCATCAGTTTGGCGTGAAGCGTAACCGCCTCATCATCAAACCTCGCTTCGATGCCATGCTCGAGGAAATAGGCCAACGACGGCTGATTCTTGTTCGTGATGTCGGGTGCCCAGTCGGATGCGTCGAGCAGAACACGAATCACAACGCCGCGCCCGGCCGCGGCCGCCAGTGCAGGGGGGATCGGATTGTCTTCCAACGATACACTAGACAGCAGCACGTCGATCGTCCTCTCGGCCGCAGCAATCGCATCCAGCGCCGCCTGGCAATACGAGCCGGCGCTCGGATCACCGATGAGTGGCGTAACCGTAACCGCCGAGCCGGCGGCCACGTGCATCGCAGTCGCGACACACAGAGCCGCAATCGCCAACAGCGTACTCGTCGTTCGTTGAACACGATTGAACATCCAGGATAGAATCCTACCCTAGGGAGGGGAATATGGTCAAAGAACTTGATGCAACCAAACTCCGATATACATGTGATCCATCCTTGTTCCAATTCAACTCGACCGCCGAACTAGAACCATTGGATCGAGTCATCGGTCAAGAACGCGCCATCGAGGCGCTCAAGCTCGGCCTTGGTATCAAGGACGCCAAGAACCGATACAACATCTACGTCGCTGGTGATCCGGGAACCGGTAAGATGTCAGCTGTGGAGCATTTCCTGAGCCGAGCGTCGGCTGATGAGCCGCAGCCCCCCGATCTGTGCTACGTGCACAACTTCGACAACCCTTACAGCCCTCATTATTTGGAGCTGCCCGCCGGTCGCGGTTGTCAACTGCGCACCGACCTTGCCCAGCTCATCAAGAGACTGAAGCGCGAGATTCCTTCGGTGTTCGATTCCGACGAATTCAAGGGACGCAGCAAGAAGATCCTTGAGCGCCACAATCAGAAGCGGGCAACGCTTCTCGAAAACATGGAGAAGCAATCCCGCGAACTAGGATTCGCCATCCAACGATCGCCTATCGGCATCAACACGCTCCCGCTGGACGAGAAGGGCGAACCGTTGAGCCAAGAGGACTACGCCGCCTTGCCCGACGAGGAACAAGAGACCATCCGGAATCGACAGGGTGAGGTGCAGACGCTGATTCAAGAACGTCTGCAGGAAGTCGCCCGATTGGACGAAGAGCGGGAGTCCGAGATCAAGGAGCTGGCCAAGGAAGCCGTCCTGTTCATGATCGAGCCGCACTTTGCGGCACTCGAAGCCGAGTACGAAGGTCTGCCCAAGGTGCTGACGTTCCTCGAATCCGCCAAGAAGGACATCATCGAGAACCTCGACGCCTTCCGAAACGGAGGCGCTCAAGCGCGGAAGTCTCCCATCCCAATGCCCTTTCCCATGCCTCAGGCCGACCCGTTCAAGAAGTACACCATCAATGTTCTGGTCGACAACGCCCAAACCAAGGGCGCTCCTGTCATCGTCGAGCAAAACGCCACCTATCCCAATCTGTTCGGATCCGTCGATCGACGCGTGCAGATGGGTGTGGCCATCACCGACTTCACGATGATTAAACCGGGATCGCTGCATCGCGCCAACGGCGGTTATCTGGTGCTCAACGCCAACAACCTGTTTCGTCTCGGCCTCAGTTGGGAAGCGCTCAAAATCGCCATCAAACGCCGCGAAATCCACATCGAGGATCCCATGCAGATGCTGGGCTATTCCACGACCGAGGGGCTGCGACCGGAACCCGTTCCTTTCCGTATCAAGCTGGTGATCATCGGCAGTCCAATGATCTACGAACTGCTCTATCACTACGACGAGGATTTCCCAAAGTTGTTCAACATCAAGGCCGACTTTGGGATGGAGATGGAGCGAACACCCGAACGCGAGCAAGAGATGGCGCGGTTCTTGCGCAGCTGCTGCCAACAGGAAGCTAGTGTCATCCCGTTCGCGCCGTCGGGCGTCGCCAAGATCGTGGAATACGCCACCGAACTCACAAGCGATCAGACCAAGCTCTCTTGCCAGTTCGGCAACCTAGTATCCATTGTTAAGGAAGCGTCGTTCTGGGCGAAGGAAGATGCCTCTGAGCTCGTGTCAGGGGATCATGTCGAGAAGGCACTCGAACAGCGCGACTATCGACACAACCGCATCGACGACAAGATCCAAGAGATGATCGAGCGCGGAACGATTTTCGTCGATACCGAAGGTGAATGCGCCGGGCAAGTCAACGGACTCGCCGTCCTGCAGTTGGGAGATTACGCATTCGGAAAGCCGTCTCGCATCACCGCGTCGGTGTTCACCGGCAAGGGCGGGATTGTTGACATCGAACGTGAATCCAAGCTGGGCGGCAAGACACACACCAAGGGCATCATGATCCTCAAGGGTTTCCTCGGACAGCGCTTCGCGCAGAAACGGCCGTTGTCGTTCTCCGCCAGCCTGACGTTCGAGCAGTCCTATTCCATGATCGACGGTGACAGCGCCTCCAGCACGGAGCTCTATGCCATCCTGTCTGCGCTGTCTGGACTTCCCATTCGCCAAGGTCTCGCCGTAACCGGATCGGTCAATCAGAAGGGAGAGGTTCAGCCCATCGGCGGCGTCAATCAGAAGATCGAAGGCTTCTACCGCGTATGCAAAGCCAAGGGATTGACCGGCGATCAAGGCGTCCTCATTCCTGCCAGCAACATCGAGAATCTCATGCTGAATCAGGACGTGGTTGACGCCGTGGAAGCGGGCCAGTTCCACGTGTATCCTGTAGCGACCATCGAACAGGGAATCGAGCTTCTAACCGGCGTCGAAGCCGGCGTACCCGATGAAGAAGGCGCTTATCCCGCAGACACAGTTTTCGGCCACGTGACAGCGCGATTGAATGACATTGAATTGGCCCTCAAGGCCGCCAAATCAGACGACGACAGCAACGGTTCCGCATCCTCAACAGACAAAGAGGATGCCAACAACGGGCCAGCGGAGTCAGATCCATCTTAGAAAGTTGAGGACACTGTTATGAAGACACGAACCATCATCGCCCTTTTCGCACTGGTCGCCGTCGGCATCGGCTTGGCCGGGTGTTTCGAATCCTCCGGGCCGGTGGCCAAGATTATCGCCTCGCCCACCGAAGCCTATCCGCCGTTCGAAGCCGTGCTGAGCGCGATTGACTCGTCCAGCGCCTATGCGCTCATCGCCAGCTATCAGTGGGACTTCGGCGACGGAAGCGAGCTAGGCAATGCACAGGTAGAGTATCACACCTACGAGACCAAAGGCGTGTACGAGGTCACACTAACGGTCACTGACTCAAACGGCGACACAGACGTTGCCGCCACTGTCATCACAGCCAAGAACATTCCGCCGACCGCTCGCTTCGAGCTCACGCCACGTCAAGTAGCGGTCAATCAGTCGGTGCGCCTGAACGCATCTTCTTCAGTCGATCTCGACGGTGAGATCGTGAGCTACATCTGGGATTTCGGTGATGGAGAAACAGACGAAGGCGTCAGTGTGAGACACGCCTACACCGAGCACGGATGGAGTCCGCAGATCACGTTGACTGTGATCGACGAGGACGGCGCCACGTCCACGTTCAGCGACTTCGTCGTGGTTGTCACCTGTTGCGGAGGGTAACCCAGCAGAAACATCGCTGGGTTGCTTGGAGAATGGAGCAAGCCTTCATTCGTATGCTATGCCAACCCAGCAGACGAGCTGCTGGGTTGGTTCGAGAATGGAGCAAGCCTTCATTCGTATGCTATGCCAACCCAGCAGACGAGCTGCTGGGTTGGTTCGAGAATGAAGCAGAGCTCCATTCTCGTGCTTTGTGACGTAAGAGCGACACCGCCAACCCAGCAGACGAGCTGC
>Ga0272441_10009563_pt1 | contig 14943 bp, 14 predicted proteins | sample SSMProp6N_FD_193582 | JGI IMG/M metagenome (GOLD analysis project Ga0272441, IMG submission 193582) | Marine sediment archaeal communities from Little Sippewissett salt marsh, Falmouth, MA, United States - SSM-Prop-6N | ecosystem: Environmental > Aquatic > Marine > Wetlands > Sediment ... | reverse complement strand
TCCCTTTGCCGGGGCAGCTATCGGAGAGTACTTCCGCGACACAGGGCGTCCTGCACTTATCATTTACGACGACCTTTCCAAGCAGGCGGTAGCCTACCGGGAGGTTTCCCTTTTGCTGAGAAGGCCACCGGGGCGGGAAGCATATCCAGGGGATGTATTCTACCTGCACTCCCGTTTGCTTGAGCGAGCTGCCAAGATCATTGACGATGACAGCATCGCCGCGAAGATGAACGATCTGCCTGAAAACCTGAAGGACCAGGTAAAAGGAGGGGGGTCCCTGACAGCACTTCCGATCATTGAAACCCAGGCAGGGGATGTTTCTGCATATATCCCGACGAATGTGATTTCCATTACGGACGGACAGATCTTCCTCGAGCAGGATCTCTTTAACCAGGGGGTTCGTCCGGCGATCAACGTGGGGATTTCCGTTTCACGTGTGGGGGGGTCTGCACAGATCAAGTCCATGAAGAAGGTTGCCGGAACCCTGAAACTCGACCAGGCGCAGTTTCGCGAGTTGGAAGCCTTTTCCAAATTTGGTTCCGACCTCGACGCCGCCACCCTGAACGTTATCGAGAAGGGGCGGAGAAACGTGGAAATCCTGAAACAATCTCAGAACGATCCATTCAAGGTGGAGGATCAGATTGCTATCATCTTTGCAGGGACCAAGAACCTGCTCCGCAACGTGCCGGTTGAAAAGGTAAAGGAGTTTGAAAGTGATTTTATCGAATTCCTTAACGCCAAGCACCGGGATGTTTTGGACCAGCTGAAACAAGGAAAGCTCACAGACGAAATCACTGAGACCTTAACCGAGGTTTGCAAAGACCTGGCCGCTAAGTATAAGGCCTAAACAGCGGGAAACGGGGTGGCTTTTACAGGCATCCTTGCCGCAGAGTAACCATCACTGGAAGTATGGCAAATTTAAAGGAAATACGAAGTCGCATAGCATCGGTATCATCCACCATGCAGATTACCAGTGCCATGAAAATGGTATCTGCAGCCAAATTGAAGAAGGCACAGGATGCCATTACCGCCATGCGGCCCTATGCAAACAAGCTTACCGAATTGCTTCAGAATCTCAGTGCAAATCTTGATCTGGATGACGGAAGTAAGTATGCGGAAGTACGGACGGTCAATAAGGTTCTTGTGGTTTCCATCAGCTCCAACAGAGGGTTGTGCGGTGCTTTCAACTCCAATATTGTAAAGCAATCGGTCTTCCTTGCAGAAGAGGAGTTCGGGAACAGGCAGGTTGATTTCATTACTATTGGGAAAAAGGCAAATGACCTTTTGCAAAAGCGCTATACCGTTATTGCCAATCACAATGAGATCTTCGACAACCTGACTTTTGAGGACGTATCGGAAATTGCATCCCACCTGATGCAGCTCTTTAATGAGGGGAGTTACGATCAAATCCTGTTGGTGTATAACCGGTTTAAGAATGCGGCTACTCAAATTGTTACTACCGAACAATTTTTGCCTATACAACCGCTTGCCGAGACGGCCCAACAGAGCGTCGGGGACTACATATACGAACCTTCCGAGGCAGAGATTGTAGAGCAATTGATTCCCAAGTCCCTGAAAACGCAGCTTTTCAAAGCCATACGCGATTCCTTTGCCAGTGAGCACGGCGCCCGGATGACTGCTATGCACAAGGCTACGGACAACGCCTCCGAGCTGAAAGATCAGCTTACCCTGACTTACAATAAAGCGCGGCAGGCAGCCATCACAAATGAAATTTTAGAGATTGTTGGAGGTGCGGAGGCACTTGCCAGCGATTAGGAATTCCATATAAAGAACATTTGCCCCGGCAATTTGCCGGGGTTTTTGTTTTATTGTCAAGTTCTTTCCGGCATACATGGTCAACAGGAATCGATTGCCAGCTTTTTTGGCATCAAAATTGGTATCCTATCTTTACATGGAATCAAATCATCCAGAATATGAGGGCATTACTAATTACTCTGATAACATCAAGTCTTGGATTCATGAGTTGCAGTTCGCAGAAATCCCTTGAGCCCGATCCTCCATTCACGGTGGAACGAGCCACTGTTCAGTACTGGACGGGAGGCAGGGAAGAAAGTGGCACTGGAATGGAATTCCGGGCTCGCTGGAATCCGAGAGATCCCTCTGCAATCCAGGTAGATTCGCTTTTCTTCCGGGGGCATATCCTCAAGCTTGAGGTTTCAGAAACCGAAACCGGTTTCCTTCTCGTGGCCGACCTGAGCCAATCCGGGATGGACAAACCGGATTACATCATGCATGCGGATTCTACCAGGGAAGTTGGCAACCAACCACCGAAACCCCTTCCTGAGCTGAAGTCATTTCCGTTTGACCTTAAACCGGATGAGGCAGTTGTTTCGTATTTTATCCTTCCGGAAGGGAAGAAATTTTACACCAGGATTTCAGGGGTGCGTGATAAACCATCCAAAACCTATCCGGGCCGCCAGCGGCAGTAACTTTGCCGGCTCTCGGTAATTGCCTAATTTAGATTTGGATCTAACGCACTCCTAGTTGAAGCTTTTTCAAAAACTATTCAAGCAGACATTCATTTATGGACTGGCTACCGTCCTGCCCCGAATGCTCTCCTTCCTGTTGCTTCCCCTTTACTCCGCTGTCATGCCGCCCGGGTTGTATGGGGAGGTCTCCCTGGTTTTTGTTTGGTTTGCGATCTTCAATGTGTTGCTCGCCTATGGCATGGAAACGGCCTTTTTCCGGTTTTATACACGGGAAGACAATAAAGAGCAAGTCCTTTCCACTTCTCTAATTTCCATTTCAGCCTCAACACTCATCTTCCTGTTTGCTTCCCTTCTATTCAGGGAAAAAATCGCGTATCTGCTCAATGTGGACATCAGGTACATGGGCTACTTTATCGCAATCCTCTGCCTGGATGCCCTGGTCATTATCCCGTTTGCCCGCCTCAGGGCCATGGAGCGCCCTGCGGTCTATGCGATCGTTAAGATTGCCAATATCTGCGTCAATCTCGGGTTTAACCTCTTCTTTTTGCTTGCACTGCCTCGAATGGCGGGATCAGCCCCTGATGGCCTGTGGAGCGCTCTATATGTTCCGGATTTCGAGGTTTCCTATATCCTGATATCCAATGTCATCGCCAGTGGGATTACCCTGCTGATTCTAAGCGGAAATTATGTGCAACTCCGGGTGGATTTCAATGGTGAGCTGTTTAAGCGAATGCTATCCTACGGGTTACCGGTGATGTTTGCCGGGATTGCCTTTACCATCAATGAGGTGTTTGATAAATACCTGCTAACCGAACTCCTCCCAGGCGATATCGCCAAAACTGAAATGGGGAAATATGCCGCATGTTACAGGCTGGCCATGTTTATGACCCTTTTCGCCACAGCATTCAGGCTGGGAATAGAGCCATTTTTCTTCAGCCATGCCAGTTCGGAGAACCCCAAAAAAGCCTATGCCCAAATCACGAATTACTTCGTGGTCCTGGGGAGTGTGATTTTATTGGGCGTAGTGGTTTTCGCAGACGTCCTGAAAGTCATTTTTATCAGGGATCAGGCCTACTGGGAGGCTATGGCCATCGTGCCGGTGGTTTTGTTGGCGAGTTTCTTCCTGGGGATATACCACAACCTTTCCGTATGGTACAAAGTGACCGACCGCACCCGTTTTGGCGCCATCATTTCGGCCACAGGGGCCATTATCACCATTGCGATCAATTACTATTTTATTCCCAAATACAGTTATTTCGCATCTGCCTGGGCGACCCTGGCAGCCTATGGCAGCATGATGCTAATGTCCTACTTCCTGGGCAGGAAATACTATCCCATCCCATACAACCTGCGAAAAGTCTTCTTTTACATGGGGATCTCAATTGTTTTTTCCGTACTCTCTTTTTATGTTTTTAACAGGAACCTCTTCCTTGGGCTGCTTTTACTTTTAGTATTTTTGGGACTGTTATACAGGTTGGAAAAGGAAGTTTTACTGAAATTAATCCGGGGTAAATGAAGGTCAGAATCATCAATAAATCTCAACACCCGCTGCCTTCTTATCAAACCGAATCCTCAGCGGGCATGGACTTAAGGGCCCAGTTGGATGCGCCTATCCGGTTGAATCCTCTGGAAAGGGCAGTGGTTGGGACAGGGATTTATTTGGAACTGCCCAGGGGTTATGAAGCACAAATACGCCCCAGGAGCGGTATGGCCGCCAAACAGGGGATTACCGTATTAAATAGCCCGGGCACCATCGATGCGGATTACCGGGGTGAAATTGGCGTGATTCTTGTTAATCTGTCTAATGAGCCGGTCACAGTGAATCACGGCGAGCGGATTGCTCAAATGGTGATCAGCAAGCATGAGCAGGCCGTGTGGGTTGAGGTCGATCAGCTCGATGAAACTACCCGCGGGAGTGGCGGTTTTGGTAGCACAGGAGTGAATTAATGAAGCAAAGTATGGTCTCATGCAAAAGACCCTTTTGACATGCTGGTTTTTTATTGGTTTCTTCGGCCTGATGCTTTCATTCGGGCAGGAAGAAGGGAGTGCTGACCTGTTTACAGAATCATATACCGACAGGTTTCAGGAATTGTTCTTCGAAGCCCTGAAGCAGAAGAGCATAGAGAATTTCGACCGTGCGGAATCCCTGCTGCAGGACGCCAAAAATTTGGATCCGCTCAATCCGGTGCTCGATTATGAGCTGGCCAGAGTACTGCTCCTGCAAAATAGATATGCTCAAGCCGAAAAGTATGCACTGGATGCCTTGAGGGCAGAGCCCGCCGAATACTGGTTTCTGGAGACCTTCATGGAAGCGATTAAATCTCAGAACAAGCCCATAGATGCCTACCTGGCGCAACTGCCAGAGGGTATGCAGTCCTTCCATCTGAATCTGGCAAGGTGGTATATTTCACAGGAAGCGTGGAAAGCGGCAGAGGATCAGCTTTCCCGCATTGAGGATTCGGATCAGGCACATCAATTCCGGGCCCTAATCTCCAGCAAGCAGGCGATGGATGTTTTGCCGGGCGAACAACCCACCGAAGTGGCGCAAAACAGGGTTCCGGAAGAAGGTTCAGCGGCATATTACGAAAGGGCCCTTGGGGAGTTGCTCGAGAAGGCCAACTGGACGGAACTGCAGCAGCTCAGTGCAGAAGCCATGGAAACCTATCCGCTGCAGCCTTACTTTTACTACGCCCATGGAATGTCACTACTAAGGCAGGGCAAAACGGCGGATGCCCTCCCTGTGCTGGAATCAGGTGAGGGGATGTTGTTGGGGGGCACGCCGGTTTCCAGCCTCCTTTACGCCGCCCTAATGGAGACCCATTCAGCCCTGGGCAACAGCGAAAAGGCGAGCCAATACAGAAGTAAATTAAAATCTGGATCGTGAGGATTAAAAGCAGCTTGTCGCTTTTGGGGATAGCAGGAATGATTGTCGCCCTGACTTCCTGCAGTTCTAGCCGTATCCTTGCGGATGGCGACGTGGATGATAGCCTTTCAATCAAAAGCGTCATTCGCAAGCACCAGGCGGGAGATGTGGATTTCAATACCCTGAGTGGCCGGCTGGGCATTGATTACTCAGATGGGGAGGATGCACAGCGGGTGACGGTAAGCCTGAGAATGAAACGCAACGAGGTCATCTGGCTAAGCGCCCCACTGGGGGTCATTAAGGTTCTGATCACCCCTGAGCGGGTATCCTTTTACAACAAACTCAACAACGAGTACTTTGATGGGGACTTTTCATATTTAAACGAGTTATTGGGTTCTGAGATTGATTTTGGAAAATTGCAGAACCTCCTGCTGGGTCAGTCCGTGGTTGCCCTGCAGGGCCGAAATTTCGATTTGCAGTACACCCCGGATTCCTATGAGCTTAAACCCAAGCCTTCTTTAGATTTGTACAAATTATTTCTGAAGATTGAACCAAAGTATTTCCGGCTGGCGTCCCAACAGCTAGCTGAACCGGACCAAAAACGGCTTATGGAGGTGCGATATACCAGTTACCAGGAAGTGCAGGGAGAGTTATTGCCGGACAAGGTACAGATTGCCGCGATAAACCAGCAGGATCGCATTACGATAGGTATTACCTATAAGCAGGTAGAGTTGAACCGAGAACTAAGGTTTCCCTATAAAATACCAAATGGTTTTAACCCAGTAGCGCTGCAGTGAAACAAAGGATGGCTCGCATAGTGACCCCATGGATCGTCTTTGCCTTGTTGTTGTTGGGGATCAATCTCCATGCACAGACGGGTGAACAGAAGCAACTGGAGGCACGCAAGGAGCAATTGGAAAATGAGATTCGAGAGATCAACCGACTTCTATTTGCAGAACGGAAGCAAAAGGGAAGTGTGCTGGACCAGATGGAGGCTTTAAATCAAAAGATCAACCGGCAGCAGCAATTGATTCGCGTGACCAATCAGCAATCCAACCTGCTCAATCGGCAGATCAACTCCAACATCCGCCATATTTCCAAGTTGCGGGAAGATCTGAAAACACTTAAAGCTGATTACGCGCGGATGATCCGCAAGTCCTATGAGAACCGTTCCCAACAGAACCGCTTGCTTTTCCTGATGTCCTCGACAAGTTTTTTCCAGGCTTTCAAACGCTTGCAGTACATGAAGCAATATACGCAGTTTCGCAAGCAACAGGGAGAGGAAATCGTTGCCAGGACTGAAGAGCTTAACAAATTAAACGCTGACCTTACCCGTCAGCGGAAGGAGAAGGAACTGCTTATAGCGCAGAACAGGAGGGTCAAAGACCAACTAACCCAACAGGTTGCTTCCCAACAAGCGCTTTTAAAAACCATACGCCGAAACGAGAGTACTTATACGGCGGAGATTGAGACCAAAAGAAAAGAGGCGAGGGCTATCGAGAGGGAGATTGAAAGCCTGATTCGCTCAGCCATAGCCGCATCCAATCGCGGGCGAGGCGCTGAAGCTTCTACGTCCAGTCGTTTTGCCCTGACGCCGGAAGCCACGCTGATCGCAAATAACTTCTCCGCCAATAAGGGACGTCTGATATGGCCGGTGGAAAAGGGGATCAAAAAACAGGGGTATGGGGTTTATGCCGACGCGGTCTACCCCGGGATCAAACATCAAAGCAATGGAGTGATCATCGCCACCGACCAGGGAGCCAGGGCCCGTGCTGTTTTTGAGGGGGAGGTTATTGCGGTCCTCGCTGTACCGGGCGGCAACAAGGGTGTTCAGGTGAAACACGGAAATTTTATCAGCACCTATTACAACCTTTCTGAACTCTACGTAAAGAAAGGGGACAAGGTGGAGGCGAAGGAGGAGCTCGGAGAGGTATATACCAATCGGTCTAACGGTCTAACCCAACTGAAATTCTATTTATACCGCGATGCCACCCGCCTGAATCCCGAGGAATGGATCTACAGATTGTAAATTAGGATTGCATGGAGCCCATCACAGATATCAACGGAAGTTTTCAATTGCATAATGGGGTATTTATGCCCTACCTGGGTCTCGGGGTCTGGCAGGCCGGGGACGGTGCAGAAGTAGAGCAGGCGGTCACCTGGGCACTTGAAGCGGGATATCGGCATATTGACACCGCAAGCATTTATCAAAACGAAAGTGGCGTGGGAAAAGCCCTGAATTCGAGTGGGATACCCAGGGACGCGCTCTTTGTGGTCAGCAAGGTCTGGAATTCAGACCAGGGCTATGATTCGACCTTAAGCGCATACCAGGATAGCCTGGACCGTCTGGGCCTTGATTATCTGGATTTGTACCTGGTCCACTGGCCGGTGGCAGGGAAGTACAAGGACACCTGGCGCGCAATGGAAGAATTATACCATCAGAAAAAGGTTCGCGCCATAGGGGTGAGCAATTTTCTACGGCACCATCTGGAGGATCTTCAAACCACCTCCCGCATTACACCTATGGTCAATCAAATGGAGTTTCACCCGTATCTGGCACAGCCTGAACTGCTTCAGTATTGTCGTAATAATGGGATACAGTATGAAGCCTGGTCCCCGCTTATGCAGGGTAAAGTGTTCTCCATCGGGGTCTTTGAGGAGATGGCAAACAAATACGGCAAAACCATTGCCCAGATCGTGCTGAGGTGGGACCTGCAAAAGGGCGTGATTACCATCCCAAAATCTGTCAGGAAGGACCGGATTGCCTCCAATGCGGCCTTATTTGACTTTGAGCTCTCAGTTTCGGATATGGCGCTGCTCGATGCGCAGGATCGGGGAAAACGCTTCGGGCCGGATCCGGATAGTTTTGATTTCTGAGCTATTCGAGAAACAATGCCTTCAGTTCGGTGGCCTCATGCGGCTTCATCTTGCCAGCCAGCACTAGGCTGAGCTGCTTCCTTCTAAGGGCCGCTTCAAAACGCTGCTTTTCCAGGTCGGTCTCAGGGGCTATTGGCGGCACCTCTGTGGGGACCCCCGTGTCATCCACTGCGACAAAAGTGTATATGGCCTCATTGGCCTTGGTGCGTTCGCCAGTGAATCGATCCTCTATCCAGACATCTATAAAGACCTCCATGGAGGTCTTGAAAGTCCTCGAGATGGCGGCTTCCACGGTAACAACGCTTCCCAGGGGGACCGATCTGTTGAAAGCCACGTGATTCACGGAGGCCGTAACTGAGATCCTCCGGCTATGCCTGCGTGCAGTAATACTGGCTGCCCTGTCCATACGGGCGAGCAACTCCCCTCCGAACAGGTTGTTCAACGGGTTGGTTTCACTCGGCAATACCAGATCCGTCATGATGGTTCTGGAATCACTGGGCGTCTTGAGTTTCATAAGGAGGCTTTTGGGCAAAGATACGTCCTTCCCCTTAGAACTATTTTAAATGAAAACAGAAACTAGTGCTTGGATAGCAGCCAGGCATCCTTGGACTCACGGGCCCGGATTTCCTTGAGATCCTCGAGGGCTTCTTCAGGATCGGCATAACTGGCAAATACTACCTGGTGCAGTCCGTAGGCGTTCTGGCCGAGATAGCGGGCCGGATAGCCTTTGGAAACCAGCTGACGGACTCGCTTGTCCGCATTCTTCCGGATCCTGTATGCTCCTGCGACGATATGATGTACATCCTGCCTTTTATGAAAGACTTCAAGGGTCACAGAAGGCAACTCTATTGGATCTGCATTGAAGAAGGTCGCTTCCTGGATGTTTTTGGAAACCTCCTCCTGTGCTGCAGCATGGACAACGGATTTCGTTTCCAGCCCCTGTTGGTAAAGCGAATAGCCACTAAGTCCTGTGGCTACTGCAAGCAAGACCACGGCAGCGTATTTCAGCAGTGGCCTCAACCCCCTGACTTCCCTTTTTTCAGGAGTGATGGTAAACGGGATATGCTCCTCGAGTTCTTGTACTTCCTCTTTCATGACTTCCCGGGCCACGGGGCTTCCGATCACCGGGCTGAGACCGAAGGAGGACAGGAGGTAATTCGTTCGATCCGCAGGCTCAAATAGGATTTTTTTCTCAGGACTCAACCTGAACACCCCTAACTGGGGAAACTCCAGCAGTCCTTCAGCACGAAGTTGGTCATTCCAGCGCTTGGCACTCGCTTCCACCCCTTGCAGGGTAGCTTCATAGGAGGCATTTTCCAGATGAGCCATGTGTGAGACCAGCAATCCGTCATTTTTGTCCAATTGCGCATTGAAGGAAATCTCCTTGTACGGCGGATAAAAGGTATTGCTATCCCTTTGCAGGCAGGCAGGCTTAATTTGGCTTAAAAAAGCACCAAAACCAGGAACTACCACACACTGATAGCGATAAAGCAGGGTTGCTATGTGATTTTCCAATCCCATAAAGACAAAGATCAAAAAATTTAACATGCAGCGCAACCCGGGTTTTGAGGAATTATTAACACACCTTAGGTATAACCCCTCTAAAAACAGTGGTAAATGTCAGAAAATGAGAGTATTGCATTGCTTCGACTGCACAGGATCCCAGGTATAGGACCCGTAGGAGCCCGAAAATTAGTGAGGTATTTTGGCAGTGCAGAAGGCATCTTCAGCGAATCCATAAGGTCGCTTGTGCAAATTCCGGGGATTGGAAGGATAACCGCAGAAAAGATCCTGGAGGTGCAGCATCTGCATGCCGCAAGGCAGGAATGGGAGCGGCTTCGGCGGTATGGCATTCGCTGCATCCCTTATTGGGAGGCTTCCTATCCACAACTGCTCAGGCAATGTGAGGACGCACCCTTGGTCCTGTTCCTAAAGGGAGACATTCCCCTGACCGGTCAAAGATTTGTCAGTATTGTAGGAACAAGGAACATGACTGAATACGGCAAAAGGTGTTGTGAGCAATTGGTAGCAGATTTGGCGCCTTACCAGCCTGTAATCGTCAGCGGGTTGGCCTTTGGGGTCGATATTTGTGCACAACTGGCTGCAATCAGGCATGGTCTTCAAACGGTAGCCTGCCTTGCACATGGCCTGGACAGGGTGTACCCGGAACAGCACCGCCACTTTGTGACGGAAATCCTGGCCAGCGGAGGATTGCTTACTGAATTTTCCCTGGGAACCCCTCCGGAGCGCATGCATTTTGTCCGAAGGAATCGGATTATTGCAGGCCTGAGTGAAGCGACCGTGGTAGTTGAATCTGCTTCAGAGGGTGGAAGCCTGATCACTGCAGACCTGGCCTTTGGATATCACAGGGAAGTCTTTGCGATACCTGGTCGGATGTCAGATCGGTTTAGCAGGGGGTGCAATCACCTGATCAGAGATCAAAAGGCACATTTGATGCAATCGGTGGCTGACCTGGTCCGGGTGATGAACTGGGCGGAAACCACGGAATCCTCCAAACCAAAACAGGGGAAAGGGATCAATTACAAGGCACTGGCTACCGAAGAACGGTGTATAGTGGATTTTCTGGGGAATCGGGAGAACATATGCCTCGATGATATTGCGATCGGTTGCGGCCGCCCTGTGAAGGAGACGGCCACCCTCCTTTTTATGCTGGAAATGAAGGGGCTTATCCGCTCAATGCCCGGAAAACGCTATGTGCTTGCTGACAATTAAACCGACCCAACGGTCGGGAATGCCCCGGTACAGCCTCCGAAATTGATGTGTAAAGCTCAAGATGTGGAGGGAAAGTACCTTTTAATGGAAAAAATGTTCTTAAGAGGATGATTCCCGAGGGTTTTTTACAAACCCGGCAGTCGGTTTAGGGGTTTTTAATATCCAAGCCTTGATCTGACCCTTCCCAAGACCTGATCGGCGACGATTTTGGCCCTCTCCGCCCCTTTATGGAGCGCCTGATCGATCTCTTCCCGATGGTCCATATAGTAGTGAAACCGCTCTCTTTCCGTCCTGAATGTTTCAACGATACACTCATACAGCGCCTGTTTGGCATGTCCGTAACCGTAATTCCCGCCCAGGTAATTCTCCCTCATCTTTTCAACATCTGCCTTACTGGCCAGGATCTGATAGAGGGCAAAAACCGTATCCTTGTCCGGATCCTTTGGTTCCTCCAGGGGGGTGCTGTCGGTGACGATCCCCATGATTTGTTTTCGCAAGGCCTTGTCCGGCAGAAATATATCGATCAGATTCCCCTTGCTCTTGCTCATTTTTTGCCCGTCTGTTCCGGGCACGTACATGGTTTGCTCCTGCACCTTGGCTTCAGGCATCACGAAGGTTTCTCCCACCTGTGCATGAAACCTCGATGCCACATCACGGGTCATTTCGAGGTGCTGCAACTGATCCTTGCCTACCGGGACGAATTCAGCATCGTACAATAGAATGTCGGCCGCCATTAGCATGGGATATGAGAACAGGCCTGCATTCACGTCTTCCAGCCGGTCTGCTTTGTCTTTAAAGGAATGGGCCAGGGTCAGGCGCTGGTACGGAAAAAAACAACTGAGATACCATGCCAGTTCCGTCACTTGTGGTACGTCGCTCTGGCGGTAGAATACCGTCTTCTTAACATCCAGGCCAAATGCAAGCCAGGCCGCGGCAGTGGCATAGGTATTTTCCCTGAGGAGCTCCCCATTTTTGATCTGGGTGAGGGAATGCATATCTGCAATGAACAAAAACGATTCATTTTCAGGCCTGTCCGCCATTTCAATGGCAGGGCGAATGGCACCGAGAATATTTCCCAAATGAGGGGTTCCTGTGCTTTGGATTCCGGTAAGAATACGTGGCATATAGCGTGATCTAATGAAGGAGTAAAAGTAAAGCAAATACCACTACCCTCCCAAAATTCTTACTTTTAGCACATGACAACATTGGTAAGGAAAACCGGTCAGGCCCTTTTTCGAATCTGGTTCTATATCCTGGTGACGATACCCATCATACTCTTTGCACCCCTGTTGATTTTGTTCACCCTCTCAGAACGCACCTATCCCCAGTTTTTCTGGCTGGCCCGCAATATTTGGGCGGCTGTGATCTTATACGGCATGGGCTGTCCGCCAAAGATTACCTATGCACAACGCCTTGAGCGCGGCAAAAGCTATGTGCTGGTGGCCAATCATAGCAGCATGCTGGATATCATGCTGATGTTGCGCGTGAGCCGCAATCCTTTTGTTTTTGTAGGCAAAAAGGAATTGGCCAACATTCCAATTTTTGGCTTTTTCTACAAACGCGTGTGCATTTTGGTAGACCGGGCAGACAGTCGAAGCCGGTCTTCAGTCTATCGGAGGGCCCAACGTCGCCTGCAGGATGGATTGAGCATTTGCATCTTTCCCGAAGGAGGGGTGCCGGATGAATCCGTGATCCTGGACACCTTTAAGGACGGTGCATTCAAAATGGCCATCGCCCATCAGATTCCCATTGTCCCGGTCACTTTTTTCGACAACAAACGCAGATTCCCATTTCGGTTTTTTGGCGGCTCACCGGGACCGCTGCGCACCTGGGTACATTCGTTTTACCAAACAACGGGGCTGGGCATCCCGGACACGGTTTCTTTGAACACAACCGTCCGCAAGAAACTCCTGGACAGCCTCCTGGCCGGGCCTGCTAGCACAGGCCCCGTACCGGCTGCAACTCGCCGCGGGACAAGAAGCTAATCAAAATATACCTATTGGTACATCAAAACCTGAAATTTAACCCGCTATAAATCCCAATCGAATAAGGGTTGAAATTCCCGGAAGTTTGGGAGAAGGTGTTTAGCTGGTATTTAAACATGGGCTGGAGATTGAGCTCAAAGCTTGAATTCAATCGGTAAAAGAAGCCCAGGCCAAAGTTGGTACTGAAATTCAGTGAATTCATGTTCGTGGCCTCTCCAATTTCCGTGACCGTGCCTGAAGATTCCAGACTTACGGAATTGTCAATTAAGAAAAGTGAACTCATCCCTCCAATGAGGTCCATTCCGAATTTTTTATCGATCAGGCTAAATTGCATTTCCAGCGGAACCTCAAGATAACCGAATTCCTGTACCATCTGCCCTTGCCTGGCCGGACTGGGGGCAGATACGTCTGCTGAGTTGGGCTCCATGGGAGTGGGGTCATTCACCATACTCTGAACCACGAGGCTTTTAGATTCCTCCGAATAACTGATGGTCCGGATCAGCGAACTTGGCCTGGCCGTGGGAGAGGAAGTGAAACCAACTTGCTCCGTGTTGTATCCATAGTCCACTCGATGAACACCAGATCGGATGCGGAGCTTTTTCGAAACCTTGTAGGAAACCTGCAGTCCGTAGCTCATATTCATGGTGCCGGATTTTGAGTTGTCCACGAAATTGGAAGCAATGGGGGACCCATCCCCGAAAGAGTTGAAGTAGACAGGTGCTATACTTGGCCCAAGACTCCATTTCCCATCTTCTTCCTCGACTTCAGCAACCTCATTGGCCTCTTCAATGGCGTCAAAAATGGATTTTTTCTCCCCAGCCGCTTTTTCTTCGGGATTTTCCTGTGTTGCCACCTCCTGATCCACAGGGAGCGGAATGCCTGCCTGAGTAGATTGGTCAGTTTGCCTTGATGGCGTTTCTTTGTCGGCTGCTGCAAGGGCTGAACGCTCCGATGCGGTCGTGGAAATCTCCGATTTTGGTTTGGAATCTGCGCTTCTTTTTTCTACCGGTTGATCCCTGCCCTCAGACCTGGAGCCGGCCGCGAGCGAATTGTTTAAGCGGTTGGCATCTCTCTCAACAAGATTATCATTCATCCGGTCCTCTGGTCGGGAAGCAACTACAGGAGCCCCCGCCCCGGAAGCTTCAGATTCCCTGTCTGCCAGCTCCCCGGCTGGCTTCTCCACTGGTATACGTTCCTCATTTTGCACGTTGGTCTCGACTTCCAGGTCCTTTTTAAAGGGTTCCTGCTCTGTGTTTACAACCCCTGGAAGTTCGGTCTGCGCTGTCTCCCAGGGGGCAATCAGGAAGAGGGCAAACAACAATACAGCCGCAGCTGCCCCCCAACGCCACCAGAGTGGGACCACACGTGACTTCTTTTTTTTCTGGTCAAGGTCGGAACGGATTCGGTCCCATACCCGGGGATCGGGATGTTCCCGGTAATCCCCCAGATGCTCCTGGAATAATTTGTCCAATTCTTTATTGTCCATCGATATGATGTTAGGCTATTTGTTTTTTTTTTAGAATCTTTTCCTGCAGGATCATCCGAGCCCGGGACAGATTCGATTTGGAGGTCCCTGTTGAGGTTCCCAAAATCTCGCTGATCTCCTTATGCGAATACCCATCTAGCACATACATGTTGAAAGTGATCCGGTATTTGTGAGGCAGCTCCTGAATATATTGCAGCAACTGTCCCAGAGATACCTCCAGTTCTTCTCCGGTCCTGCGATCTTCGCCTTGATCTTCCACGGGTGCGAGCAGCGAGAGGGGATCCTTCTTTCGGTACTTCTGAAGGACGGTATTGATCGTAACGCGTTTTAACCAGCCTTCAAAAGAACCTTTGGACCCGTATTGATGCATTTTTTCATAGATCGTCATAAAACTATCGTGCAGGTTGTCCTCTGCCTCAGACTTGTTTCTGGAATACTTCAGACAGACCCCAAATAGCACGGGGGCATAGGTCCTGTACAGGAATTCCTGGGCTTCCCGGTTTCCTTTAATACATTTTCGTATGAGTTCCTGCTCTGTCAAGATGCTGT